>Ga0105092_10000498_pt1 | contig 20481 bp, 17 predicted proteins | sample PPLLak2March2015_FD_87021 | JGI IMG/M metagenome (GOLD analysis project Ga0105092, IMG submission 87021) | Freshwater sediment microbial communities from Prairie Pothole Lake near Jamestown, North Dakota, USA - PPLs Lake P7 Core (1) Depth... | ecosystem: Environmental > Aquatic > Freshwater >... | reverse complement strand
CCTTTGCCCCTTTGCCCCTCTGCCCCTCTGCCCCTCTGCCCCTCTGCCCCTCTGCCCCTTTGCCCCTCTGCCCCTCTGCCCCTTTGCCCCTCCGCCCCTCCGCCCCTTCCCGAAATTTTCCTTCGTAGATTTCCCCCTTTCCGCGTTATTTGTATAGGGACGAAATGACCGAGGCGATCCAGGCAGCACTGACGCGTTACTGGGGATACACCGCCTTCCTGCCGCTCCAGCGGGAGGCGATTCAGGCCATCTGTTCCGGGAAGGACACGGTTGTGGTACTCCCGACGGGCGGCGGCAAATCGCTGTGCTTCCAGATACCCGCGCTTGTCCTCCCCGGCTTGACCGTCGTCGTCTCGCCCCTCCTGTCTCTGATGAAGGACCAGGTGGACGCTTTGGCGGAGGTCGGGGCCCCGGCCGGCCGAATCGACAGCAGCATGACCGAGGCCGAGCGCCGCGAGCTGTTCGTCCGCCTCCGCTCGAATCAGTTGAAAATCCTCTATGTTTCGCCGGAGAGACTCCTCAACCCCGGGTTCCTCGACTTTGTCCGCCCGCTGGGGATCTCATCGGTGGCCATTGACGAAGCCCATTGCGTCAGTATGTGGGGGCACGACTTTCGGCCGGAGTACAGGCAACTGGGCGCGCTGCGGGACGCATTGCCGGGCATCCCGATTGGAACCTACACGGCGACTGCGACCGAGCGAGTCCGGCAGGATATTCGCGCTCAGCTCAAGCTTGCCGACCCTCTGGTCCTGATCGGGCGCTTCGACCGCCCGAACCTCCTGTTTCGTCTCGAGCGCCGGTATGATCTGCTCTCACAAGTACGCCAGATCCTCGATCGTCACCGCGGAGAATCCGGGATCATCTACTGCATTCGAAAGAAAGACGTCGACGACCTATGTGAGCGGCTGCAGGAGCTGGGTTACAGGGCCCTCCCCTATCACGCGGGAATGGACGATGCCGACCGCAAACGAAATCAGGAGGCATTCGTCGCCGAAGAGGCCGACATCGTCGTAGCCACGGTCGCATTTGGCATGGGTATAGATAAGTCGAACGTGAGGTTCGTAATCCATTCCGGCATGCCGAAATCGCTTGAGCACTACCAGCAGGAAACCGGCCGGGCCGGCCGTGACGGGTTGGGAGCCGAGTGTGTCCTGTTGTTTTCCCCGGGGGACTACCACACCTGGAAGTTCATTCTCGAAAACGCGGAAAGTACGCAAGCCCTGGACATCCACTTGCGCAAACTGAGCGACGTTTACTCCTTCTCGACCGGGTACCAGTGCCGACACCGCAGTCTTTCCCAGTACTTCGGGCAACGGCTCGACCGACTCAACTGCATGGCGTGCGACGTCTGCCTGGAAGATCTCGAACCGGTCACTGACTCCCTCGTCGTCGCACAGAAGATACTCTCCTCCGTCATCAGGCAGCGCGAAGTGTTCGGCGCGGAATACACGGCTGGGGTCTTGATCGGCTCCAGAGAACAGCGAATCCTGGCAAACGGACACGACCAGCTCAGTACGTACGGACTCCTCGGGGACCTGACGAAGCATGAAGTACGAGATCTGATTGAGCAACTCACGTTGCTTGGCGCCCTGGAAAGAACCGGAGATTTCGGGGTTCTGCGTGTGACGCCAGCCGGTCGCCAGATCCTGAAGTCCGAGCACACTCCACGGCTTATGAGGGTTGCCAAGAAGAGCGAGGCGCGACCAGGCAGGGAGGACGTCTCCTGGAAGGATGTTGACCGGGAGCTTTTCGAGGAGCTCCGACAACTGCGTTCAACGATTGCCCGAGCGAGAAATGTGCCCGCTTACGTCATCCTCAGCGATGCGACTTTGCGGGAACTGGCCCGCTGGCGACCCATTGAGCCGGGCGTCCTTCAGCAGATACCCGGTTTTGGGAAGAAGAAGATTCAGGATTACGGTGGACGGATCATCGATCTTATCCGAGGCTACGCCTCGAAAAACGGTATCGCCGCACGGTCCGCCTGGGCCGGCACCGCCGGCCCGCCAGCGGCCGGCGGACAGCGGCGGCGGAGACTGTGAGAAGGACGACATACGCCAAGAGCGCCAGACCGCACGCCGGAGCCGCGCGAGGAAATCCGGCCGAGCAGCGCCAGACCGCACGCCGGAGGCGCGCGAGGAGAGTAGCCGGGGGTGGAGCGTTTTTTGCGACACCCCCGGATCGACGCCAAAAGCAAAACCCCACCCCGGCAGGGGTGGGAGGAGGGTCCGTATGCCTTCGACACACACCATTCTGCTCTACCATCTTATCTTTGCAGCAAAGGAACGCTATCCGTTCATCTCCGATTCCTGGGCCCCGGACCGGCACGCCTTCCTCGGTGGTTGCGTTTGCTCCCTGGACGGCGTACCGCTGGAGATTGGCGGAAGTCGCGATCATGCGCATCTCTTGCTGAGCTTGAAACCCACTCACCGGCTATCTGATGTCGTTATGGAGGTGAAGCGCGGTTCTTCACGTTGGCTTCATGACGAGAGAATCAGTCCTACGTTTACGTGGCAGGAAGGGTACGGCTGCGCCACAGTCAGTCCCTCGCAGCGCGAGAGAGTCCGTAGGTACATCCTGAACCAGGCAGAACATCATCGCAGACGCACCTTTCAGGAAGAGTATGTTGATTTCCTGAAAAAGAACGGTGTCGAATACGACGAGCGGTACATCTGGTAGACAAGTTCCTCCCACCCCTGCCGGGGTGGGGTCTTGCTTTTGGCGTCGATCCGGGGGTGTCGCAAAAACGCTCCACCCCCGGCTACTCTCCTGCCGCGCCTCCCGGCGTGGCAGACTGCGAAGAACCCAACGTGGCCGGCCAGCGCCAGACGGTATGGTGGTGTATTTCTAGAAAACTGCGGATCACCCCAACAACGAAACGCCACCGGGCAAGGATCGGAGGAGGATTGGTATGGCTTCAAATACGCACGCCGGAGGCGCGCGAGGCGTGGCAGACTGCGAAGGACCCAACGTGCCCGGCCAGCGTCAGACGGTATGGTGGTGTGTTTCTAGAAACTGCGCATCACCCAACAACGAAACGCCACCGGGCAAGGATCGGAGGAGGATTGGTATGGCTTCAAATACGCACGCCGGAGGCGTGGCAGACTGCGAAGAACCCAACGTGCCCGGCCAGCGCCAGACGGTATGATGGTGTGTTTCTAGAAACTGCGGATCGGAGGAGGATTGGTATGGCTTCGAATACGCACGCCGGAGGCGCGCACCCCGGTAAGGGTGGGAGGAGAAACGGCGAGACAGACAATCACTGTCCTGAACGGATGGTCACCTCACCTTGACTACGCCCACGCCCAAGCGGTCGTTCTTCGGGTCGTAGACGATGAGCTTGACTAGAAGAGCCTCACCCTTGTCCTCGACTGCTAACTCTTTCGGAAGCACCAAGCCCTCTTGCATGACCTTCTCGTAGGTCTGCTGGCTTAACGACATAGTAACGTCGTCGCTCATCTCGGCGACAAGATGCCCCTTCCGGGAGAGCACAAAATAGCAGACGTGCAACTTCCCGCTGTGGCGATCCCCGGCTTGTTCATACACCTCGGCACCCGGCATCAGTCGTGTGACTATCCGAACTCGGGCCTCGGGAGCTTTTCCCTCGCGCTCGAAGTTTGCCTGGAGCGTGAACTTCACGTCCTGCAGCTGCCCGTCGTAGCCCAGCGCGGCCGTGGTGCGGGCGTAGGTCATGAATTGTTCCCGATCGTACGTCTTCCAGTCGTCCCGCGCGAAATATCCGCGCCGGTAATAGAGTCGAACTCCCGGCCGCTTTATCCTTACGTCGATCTGACGAAACTCGCCTTTTGTCTCCCGGTTCGACGGAACGTAGCCGAGCAGGTAAAAGAAGCTCGTCATCCTATCTGTTGTCTCCAGCGCCTGCCCGATGTCCGCACGAGTGAAAGAGGTGCCCCCTGTCATGTTGGAGATGTTCTGCACCGATTGCAGGGAGAAAGCCTTCAGAGTGGTGCCAGTCCAAGCCTGCCTCGGAGCACTCCCACCGCCCCAATCCCTCGGTGCGTTTGAATCAAACGAGGCTTCGAAATCACTGGCTCCGCCGGTCAGGAAGGCGCCTGCTGTCTGAATCGTGTGAAGCCGGACTCGGGCATCAGAGGCGATCCGTCCAAGCCCCTGGTCGTCCTCGAGGCTGGGGAGGGCAAGCCCGTCTTCGCTGACATAAATGAGGTGCTTCTCACCCTCCATGAACCGCAGGTAACTGATCGCAGCATAAAGCTGCTCGACGTCCTGCTCGGTGATGGATCGGACCCCGATGAATTCGTCAAACGGAAGCCCGTCAGTCATCAGATCAAGCTGCATGCGATCAAAATAGTCTTCGGGCTCGCTCGGGGTCTCCACTTGGTGACCGCCCCCACCGCTCGTCTCTCCGCCTGTGGTCGACCGTTGTTGTTGCTCTTTGAGGCGGGCCGACTCTCGTGCCGTCTTCGCCAAATCGCGGCTCTCTGCCAGCACCGATTCGCCGAGCGAGTCGCGGTCCTGTTCTCCCCGGGCTGACTGTTTAGACGCGCCGTCAGGCACCAACCGCCGGGACGCAGCACCGCTTTCGGCGAACATCTTGTCGATGCGCGACTGAAAAGGCTTCAGCAGGGTCTTGCGTCCATAGACCGCCGCCAGTCCGGTGTTTCTCGTCATTAATCCCGTTTCGATGTCGGGGCTGATTTGTGCATATTTCTCGAGGATTCGGGCGGCCGACTTGTGATCGGTCGTGAAGTCCGACGCGCGGTTGTAGGCCATGACGGCGACCGTATCGGCGGGCGCCAGTTGCTCTTTTACGAAATGAATCAGCTTCGGCAAAGCGCCCACACGATAATGCCGACCACGTCCAACGAAGATCAGGAATGTTCGATGCTCCGGGGGCTGTATCCCGGCCGGAAAATGCTCTTTTCCGGCGACGACCCCCGGGAGCTGCGATTGGGACCGGTACGATACAGGGGCAAAATGGAGTATCGACTGTTCGACACCGTTTTCGAACAAGACGAAATCCGCTCGCTCCAGGTCGGTCACCGGTCGCCCATTCCCATCGACAGCCGTCACATCCACCGGAACCTCGGTGACGCGGATACTGATGGCGTTGGAACGCTGGTCTGTACGATTGTCCTGTCCGGCGATCGGCACTGAGCAGATAAGGGTCAGAACCAGAGCGGACGCGCAGGTGATAATGGTGGCGTGTCTCATCGAGTTCCCTCCTGAACACGCCTATATTAGACGCGAAGTGGAGTTTCCGGGATCGAAAGTCAGGGCTGCCGACACTTTCGCTTTAGCCCCCCGGCTCTCGTCCCCCTACTCGCAGCGCAGCGCTTCAATTGGATTGATCCGCGCGGCACGCCGGGCGGGGAGGTAACTCGCCAGAAGGACCGCACCGAAGAGAACCAACGGAATTGCCAGGAAAATCGAGAGGTCGTGCACCTCCACCCCCGTCAACAGCGACGCCAGCAAACGTGACGAGCCAAAGGCCGCCGGGATTCCAATCAGAAGCCCGGTTCCGGCGAGCAGAACCGCCCGGCGAAGGACCAGCCAGTAAACATTACGGTAGGGCGATCCGAGCGCCAGCCTTACTCCGAGCTCCTGCGTTCTCTGGCCGACCGAGTAAGCGATGACCCCGTAAATACCCACTATCGTCAAGAGAAGCCCGAAAGCAGCGAAGCCGCCGAGGAAGGAGACGATCATCGACGATCCCGATACTGATTGCGCGATCACCTCGTCCATCGGCCGCAGGTTCAAGACCAGTAGGTTCGGGTCCCGTGCCGCAAGCATCGGGCGGACAAGGGCATTGAACGCACGAGCGCTCGCGTGGGTCTTCGCCACGACGTGCATCTGCCAGGAACCTGCCTGGGCGTGTGAGAAGTAGATCTCGGGTTCCGTTCGGACTGCCGGCCCGCTGTGCCTGACCGGCCCGACCACCCCGACAATCTGAAATGACCTGTCTCGAATAAGGAGCTTTCTAGTTATCGGGTCTTCGACCGGGAAGAAGCGATTGACGAGCACGCTGTTGACAACCACCACCGGAGTCGCTCCCAACCGGTCACCCGGGTTAAAGTCCCGACCGCGATGCAGCGGAATCCCCATCACCCGAAAATAGCCGGGAGTCACATGGTGAAGGTTCGCGGCCATGTCCATCCAGTCAGCCGGTTTCGGCCTTCCTTCTATAAGAAAACCGCTGCCGCTGTAGCCGCCCGCCATCGGCAGTGTGTCGATAGCCGCAGCCCCCTCCACTCCCTCCCTCGATTTCAATTCGGACAACAGCTGCTCGTAGAAAGAGAGCATCCGAGGCCTGGAGTACTTGGCGTAGGGAGGGTCCAGGCCGAAGGTGACAACTCCGTCCGGCTGGATACCTGTATCAACCCGCATCAGCAGGATGAAGTCCTTCGCCAGTAAACCGGCCGCGACCAACAACACCAGGGAGAAAGCCACTTCGATGACTATCAATCCTGAAAGGAAACGAGAACGCGACGGGTTGCCACCCGGTCTCCCCCCGCCCTTCAGCGTCAGGCTCAGGTCGGTCCTCGACCCATACAACGCAGGGGCCAGGCCGAAGATCAGTGCGGTCAACCCCGCCAAGACCAGACAGAAGACAAGGACCCGCCAGTCCATACGCAGCGCGCCTTCCAGCCCTACCTGGGAAGGGGCCGCGGCCAGCATAATTTGGATTATCCAACGGGCAACGAGTAGTCCAAGCAAGCTCGCGGTCACGGATAAAACCAGGCCCTCGGTCAGGAGCTGCGTCGCCAGGCGCCACCGGTTCGCCCCGAGGGACGCCCTGACCGCCATCTCCCGCGCTCGCCCGGACGCCCGGGCCAGAAGCACGCCGGCCACGTTGGCACAGGCAATCAGCAGGACGAATACGACCGCGACAAACAGAACCGTGATGGACGAGCCCGCTTCGCCGGCCAGTTCCTCGCTCAGTCTGCTGACTCGAATCCGCCATCCGGTGTTCGTCTCCGGGTACTGCTTCTCCAGCCGGGCGGCGATAACGCTCAATTCGGCTTGGGCGTCCCCGACTTCCACTCTCGGCTTGAGCCGGGCGATCACCCCGTACTGGTGCTGATTCCGGCTGTTCCGAGGATTCTCGTGCAGGGGGGCGAGGAATTCGAAGCTGCTCACACCCGGAAAGATGAGGCCGGGCGGGAGAACGCCAATGACAGAATAATTCTTCTCATCCAGGACCAAGGTCCGGCCGAGAACATCCGAGCGTGCTCCGAATCGGCTCTGCCATGCGGAATAACTGAGGAGCAGAACCGCCGGGCCACCTTGAACGTCTTCGTCCGTGCTGAAAAACCGGCCGAGTACCGGCTCGACCTTCAAGACTTTCAGAAAGCCCCAAGTCGTAAACCCACCGCGGATTCGCGACGGCTCCCCGCTGCCGGTCAGCGTGTAACTGCCCACCCAGGGGACAATCGCCATTTCCTCGAAAACCGAGTTTTGATCCCGCCAGTCAAGGTAGCACCGATACCCGGCCCCGCTGTTTTCACCGCTCACGTGATAGGTGTGAACAGAGACAATTCGATCAGGCTCGGGAAACGGGAAAGGATGAAGCAGGATCCCGTTCACGGCGCTGAAAATCGCCGTATTCGCACCTATTCCGAGGGCCAGAACGAGCAGCACCACGACGGCGAAGACGGGATGCCGCCGTAGGTTTCGCAACGCCAGGCGCACGTCCTTCGCAACGCGTTCGACAGGCGCCCAACCCCAAGCCTCTCGGGACTCTTCCATGACTCGGGTGGCGTTTCCAAACCTCCTCGACGCCGCCTGTCGGGCGGCTTCCAGCGAAGCTCCCGCTTCCCTCCCCTCGAGGACCTTCATCTCCAGATGAAACCGAAGCTCTTCCTCGAGCTCTTGATCGAGCTGTTCCCGATGGAACAGGTACCGCAGTCTGCGCCAGGCAGTGGAGACAAAGCCAGGCATAGGCCGTTTCTCCTTCAGGCGGGCTCAACCACGCGGTTAATCGCCTGCATGACCCGATGGAACTCCGACACTTCCTGCTGCAACTGCTCTCGCCCGGCCGCAGTTAGCCGGTAATAGCGTGCCCTTCGGTTATTCTCCGACTGAGCCCACTCGCCCTCGACCCATCCCTTCACCAGCATGCGCTGCAGAGCCGGGTACAAAGAGCCTTCTTCGACCTGGAGGACTTCGTCCGATACTTGCTGAATGTATTGCGCGATCCCGTAGCCGTGCATCGGCCCGAGCCGGACCAGAGTCTTGAGAATCAGCATGTACAGAGTGCCGGGAGGTATCTCGGAACGTGAGCTGTTCTTTCCCATAGGACGCCTACCGTAGATAGACTATTGGAGGACAGAGGCAGGAGTCAAGAAGATTGTCCCTGTTCGAACGGAACGGAGGATAACTTATTCCGTCTGGCCGACACCGCCCGAGCCAAAAGTATCGCAGACGCTGGGGTTCCCGGCCTGAAGACCACGGCGGAACCACTCGACGCGCATCTTTGACGATCCGTGCGTCCACGATTCGGGAACCACCCTTCCCCCGGCACGCTGTTGCAGGACATCGTCTCCGATGGCGGCCGCGGCGTTGAGCCCTTCTTCGACATCCCCGCTTTCAAGCAACTGTCGAGAGCGGTTCGCATTGTGGCCCCAGACACCGGCCAGACAGTCGGCCTGCAGCTCGAGCCGAACGCTCAGTTCATTAGCGTCCTGCTGGCTGACCCGCTGCTGCTGGAGATGAACCTGTTCGGAAATGCCAAGAAGATTCTGAACGTGATGCCCGACCTCGTGGGCAATCACGTAAGCCTGAGCAAAATCGCCGGGCGCCCCGAAGCGGCGGTCGAGCGCCTGGAAAAACGAGAGGTCGAGATACACTTTTCCGTCTGCAGGGCAATAGAAGGGCCCGACGGCAGCCGAGCCAAAGCCGCAGGCAGACTGGACGTTGCCCGAGAAGAGGACGAGGGTCGGTTCTTCGTATCGGCGCCCCATTTGCTGAAAGGTCTGTTGCCAGGCCTCCTCCGTGTCCGCGAGGACCGTGCGGACAAATTGGCTCATTTCGTCATTCTGCTGGGGGGCGGTGGTCCGATCGGTCTCACTATAGCCGCCCTGGTCGGGTTCCTGAACCTGGTTAAGCAGTTCGAGTGGGTTGACTCCGGTGATCAGAGAAATCACCAGGAGGAGCAGCAGTCCCCCGCAACCGAGGCCCGCGCCTCCTTTTCCAATCGATAGTCCACGACGATCTTCCACGTTAGTGCTGAGCCGGCGGCCTCGCCATCGCATAGGTGCGCTCTCCTTTATTCAATTTTCGCATGTGCGGGCGATGGAGGCAGAGTGTTGCGGTAACGAAAGAACCTCAAGGACCCTGAAAGACCTCAAGGACCACGGGAGGAGTCCTTGAGGTCCTTGGGGTCCTTGAGGTCTTTCAGGCAAGGCAGACTAGAAGATGAACTTGAGCCCGAGCTGGACGACGCGCTGGAACGGCGCCTGGCCGAGGCTGCCGGTCAGTGCGGTCTTGTTCAGGAACTGGTTGCTTCCGGGAGTGACGTACCCGGTGACCGTGGTCGCCGGGTTGGGAGCGCTGAAGCTCTCGAAATTCAGAGCGGATCCGCTGCCGAAGGAGTAACTGGGATGGTTGAACGCATTCCAGAGCTCGGCGCGGAACTGGAGCTTCCTGTCTTCGGCACCCATGTTGACTTCCTTGAAGAAACCCAGGTTCCAATTGTTGATACCGGGGCCCCTTTCCGTATTTCGACCGACCACCCCCAGGTTCGCGCTGGCGGCGCCCAATTCGCCCCGGATGTACTGAGCATTCGGGTTCTGAGCGAAGTAGCCAACGATGAACGGCGAGGCGCTGGCATCTTCGGCCGAGCCGGGGGGCAGGCAGCCTTCCGCCGCGCCGGCGGTGAAGATGCCGGCCGCTCCACGACAAATGAAGCTGACGTCGGTGCCGATGTTTTCCGTGCCCGCGGGATTGAGGAAGGAAGTATCTCCGGCTGTATCGAAATCGCCGTTAACGTCTCGCCGGGAGATGACCGTGACCGGCTGGCCGCTCTCCGCGAGATAGGTCCCGTTGATCTGCCAACCGCCGAGAATGTTCGCGACGATCGGGTTGGCACCTTGCAGAGCCGGCAGATTGTACAACCAGGCAATCGCGAACTTGTGCGTGCGGTCCAACCCGGAGACGGCCTTGTTCTGCAGGGGGTTGAGGTGGTTGAACGGACGTCGCGGATTGACAAAGCTGGTAAACAGGTCGTTCTCGATGATGTCGATCGTCTTGCTGAACGTGTAGCTGGACTGAAACGTCAGGTTCTTCGCAAACCGGCGTTCGAATCGGACAGACCCGCCGTGATACCAGACGTTGCCCTCCGGCGTGAACTGAGTGAGAACGCCTCCGAAACCATAGGGAGCAAGCAGGAGGTTCTGGTTCGTTTCGAAGTCGGCCAGGGTCGGAGTACCGGTCAGATCGGCGGCGAGGGCCTCCGCTTCTGACGAGTACAGGGGCAGGCTGACCGGGTTTGGCACACCGGCGCTTCGCCAGTTCTGCAGCGGCAGGTGAATAGACTTGGTCCCGACGTAGCGCACCTCGACCATGTGGTCCGTACCCATCTGTTGCTGAAGTGAAAGCGTCCAGGTATAGGTCTCGGGAGAAGTCTCATCGGGGATGTAAGCCTGAGTTGCAGCGCGGGCAATGGCCTGGCTGGTGAAGGCATCGGTCGGAAGGACCGGCAGAAGGGCGCCCCCTTCAATGAAACCGGTCGTCGAGAAGCGTATCGGGGCGGCAAACGGATTGCCGCCCGCGCCGACAAGCCCGCACCAGGCCGGACTGGGAGTCAGCAGACAGGCGTTGCCTTCCCGGTTTTCCGCCTGGAACTGCGGCGGCAGCTGCAAGGTGGCGAGGTTGCCATAAAGGACATCGTGAGCGATCCCCGCTCCGGCTCTAACCGAGGTTCTGCCGTCCCCGAAGACGTCCCACGCAAAACCCACACGCGGGGCGAAATTGTTGCTATCCGTCTCCGGAGTGCGGAAGATCAAGGAGTTGCCCACGTGATCCAGGAGGGCCTGTTGGTGCTGGGGAGGGAGCGTGTTGAAGATGTTCTGACCCACCAGGGAAGGATCGAGCCCGTTCACGTCGACCAGTTCCTGCGTGTACACCTCATTCCTTATGTCCGCGACGTTGGCCAGCGCATTCAGATCCTGCAACTTGTTATCACGCGCCGTCTGCGTGTACTCGTAACGCAGCCCGATTTCGGCCGTCACACGCGAATGGACCTTCCAACTGTCCTGGACGAATCCGTACCCCGCCATCCGGTTCACCGCGAAGACGTCCGTCCCAACGCCCCTGATCGAGACGGCGTCAGGAAACTGGTCATGGACGAATGCATCCATCGTGGTCCAGCTATACTCGCCCCGTTCGCGCGGCAGGAAACGAGACGGCGAGATGTAGTCTCGAACCTCCCCGCCGATCTTGAAGGTATGCGCTCCCCGGATAAGCGTGAGACTATCGCTCGCCTGGTAGATGTTCTCGATCCGGCTCTGCGGAAGATCGCCGTTCGGCCCGATGTCGAGGCTCAAATCGTTGATCGCGTAGTTCCCGAAAATGTCGGTCCCGCTAGGGGCCGCAGGCAGGTTAAGGGGGAGGTCCTGAACCGCACGGTTGTATCCGACCCGGAATTCATTGACCAGGGTCGGAGTTGCAGACCACACATCACCCACCGTAAAGCGGCGAGTGTCGAAGATCTCGTCGTTGTTGAAGGTGGCCGCCGGGAAATCGCCCGCGCCGATGCCGCGGTTCCGGCTGTAATGGAACCGGCCGGCAATCCGGTGATTCCCGGTCTGGTAATCGCTGCTGATCAAGAACAGGTGGGTGCGATCGAAGTTCGGGGTCGTTCCAGCGAACTGCCCGATTTCAATCGGGACGACCGCTCCCGTTGCTTCGTGCGTCACGGGCACGGTTCGCCCGCCTGCCGGAGCAGGGGGCACGAAGTCACGGAACAGCCCCACCATCGTGGGACTCACTCCGCTCGCCGGATCTGCAGCCAAGGCGTCGAGCGCCGAAAGGCCCCCGGCCGTCGGCACGAGAATCTCTCCGGAGGGAGCTGCACCCAGGGTGAGGTTCCGGTACTCGAAAGATCCGAAGTAGAACCACTTGTCACGCAGAATCGGGCCTCCAAGCTGACCGCCCACCCGGTTAAAGTCATACCGGGGCTTGTCGGAGCCCGAAGGCGTCACTCCCCGAGTCAGGTTGTCCAGTGAGTTCATGTGACGGTTCTGGCTGTACCACCAACCGCGACCGTGAATCTCGTTGGTTCCACCCCGCGTCGTCGTGATGAACTGGCCGCCGGTCGAATGACCGTATTCGGCGCTGAACTGGTTGGTCAGCAGAGTGAACTCCTCCACGGCGTCCTGGATGACAGGGGACAGCGTGCCGGTGAGACTCGGGTCGTTGTTATCGACGCCATCGACCACAAAGTTGTTGTTGCGCGGCCGGTTCCCGCCGATCGAGCCGCCCTCACCGACCACGCCACCAGGTTGACTGGTCGTGCCCGGTGCAATGATGGCGAGGTTGATCGGGTTTCCGGTCAGGTCGGGTATCGGAAGATCGGCTACGTTCTTGGTTGTGTAGCCTTCCAGCTGGGGCGAACTCGTATTGACCAGCTCGCTGCCAGCTTCAACCGACACCACTTCAGACACGCCGCCCACTTCAAGTGTCATTGTTACGTCCACGCTCTGATTCGCCCGGTTCTGAACGTTTTCGCGGACGGCTTTCTTGAAGCCAGCAAGCTCAACCGAGACGGTATAGCTCGCGAGTGGCAGATTAGGGAAATTAAAGGTCCCGACCTCCGTCGTGACCTGTGTGCGCGTGTTGCCCGTCTCCTGGTTCGTCAGGGTGACAGTGGCCCCAGGCACCACCTGCTTGGTCTGATCCACGACCTTACCGTTGACGGTACCAAAGAGACTCTGGGCCGCAACCGGCCCAGACACGAGCAACACGACAAGCAAAAGCACTGCAAACAGAGGTATTTTCCTCACAAGTGTTCTCCTTTCAGGCGAAAAGCTCAAACCAGCGCCTTAACCGCGAGAACCCTCGTCCCCCCCAAGGCTACTGGGGCGTTCGGTATCTGATTTCTTGAATCGCTGCAGCTGGATGTGCGAGCGTGTTGAGGATAAAGGCAATCAGCGTTCCACATTTAACACTAGACGCAAAATCGCCACGCCAGAGAAGGTTACGAAGACGGGGAGAAGCGGCCCGAGCCACTTCCCATCCAAATGCTTGGAGTTTGATCCAAGAATGCCGAAGAATGATCAGTTAACTTCCGCCACGGATCCGCTTCATCTGCTCGAGAAGCGGTAGGTGGTGCTGCTGCTGAATACCTCTCCCGGCCTCAGGGTCGTACTTGGGAACTGCGGTTTGTTCGGCGAGTCAGGGAAATGATGAGTCTCCAGACATATCCCGCCGTGCCTTCCGAAAGCCGCCCCTGCCACACCCACGAAGTTCCGAATGTGGTTCCCGGTGTAGAGCTGCACGCCGGGTTGCGTGGTCGACACTTCCATGACGCGGCCGCTCTTCGGCTCATAGACCCGAGCGATAACCGACCCCGGCTTCCGCGACTCCGGCAAGACGAAATTGTGGTCATACCCTCCCGGGTCCGGCTTGAGCTGGTCTATGCGCAAACCGACGACAGTCGGTTTCGTGAAATCAAGCGGCGTTCCGTTGACCGGCGCGATTTCTCCGGTCGGAATCCTTTCAGTATCAGCCGGCGTGTACCGGTCGGCGCCCACCCACACTTCGTGGCCGAGAACGTCGCCGGAGCCGGCCAGATTGAAATACGCGTGATTGGTCAGGTTGAGCACCGTCGGTTTATCCGTTCGCGCCTCATAGTCGAGGCGCAATTCGTTGTTGTCGGTGAGCGTGTAGGTGACGCTCACATCCAGATTGCCCGGAAATCCCTCCTCACCATCCACGCTTCGGTACTCCAGCCGTACCGACCGCTCCCCTGTGGCTGCGGGCTTCGGGATGGTCGATTTCCACAGAACCTTCGCGAAATTACGGATGCCCCCGTGAATGTGATTGGCTCCGTTGTTGGCCGGCAGCCCGTATTCCGCGCCATCCAGCACGAATCGAGCCTTGGCGATCCGGTTGGCAAAACGGCCAATAACCGCTGCGGCGGCGGGGTGGCCCTTGGCATACGGCTCAAAGGAGTCAGATCCCAGGACAACGTTGGCGAACCCGCCCTGCCGGTCGGCCGCATGAATTTCGGTGATGATGGCCCCGTAGTTCATGACCTTGACCACCATCCCCTTGGCATTGCGGAGCGTGTAAAGCTTGACGTCCTGGCCCTCAAGCTGCCCAAAAACCTCTTCTTTGACCGGGTCTGGTTGGGCAAGGAGGAGACCGGCCAAGCAGATGAGAGCACAAACAAAAGGCCAGATTCTCACGAAGGTAATCATGGGCATTAGGCTAGGTTGATGCAGAGGGACGAGTCAAGGTGAGGATGAAAAGATCTCAGGGACCTCAGGGACCTCAGGGACCCAGGCAAGATTATCTTCTTTGTTGTCCTTCAAGTCCTTCAGGTCCTTGTTGTCCTTGAGGTCCTTGAGGTCCTTTCAAGGTTCTGAAGGTCTGGCCTCCGGCACGCGGGCTCTTTCCTCCATGCTTTTGACCGGGGGCAGCGACTTCCCGGTTTCGAGGAAGGTCTTGAGCGATGAAAGGATCGCGGCCCATCCCTCACGAAAACCGGTCACCCAGTCCTCGTTCGGCAACTGATCATGAACAAGCGTTAGTTTCACCATTCCTTCGTGATGCTCGATAGTGAAACCCACCCGCGAATATCCGAGCGCGCGGGCGTCGGGGATATACTCGTTCCTGAAGGTGTAGCCGAGCCGGACCGGTGGCTGATACTCCAACACCTCTCCGCTATCGGACACGTTCTGCGTGTCGCGGTCGTAAAAGCGGACCGGCGAGCCGACCGTCCAGTCTGATTCAAGCCGGCGCCCATACCAGTATTGCTTTGTGAGCTCCCCGCGCGTGAGCGCCGCCCAGAGCCTATCGGGGCTCGTGGCGATGTAAATCACATAGACCAATTCCGGGTTAGCCATTTTGTCCTCCTCGACGCGATTCTGGTCGCATTTCAATCGTCAATCGTCACTCACTAATCGTCAATACGCAAATTTGCATTCTCGCTCCGACCTGGAACGTAATAGGTCAGTGAGCAGGCGAATTGGCGGAGTACAGGGGCTCATGACCGAGATCGAGCGTAACGTTCGGACGGCAGCGGCAGGCGATCATGACGCCTTCGCGGCAATCGTACGCCGCTATCAGTCGATGGTTTTCAGCATGGCGCTGCACTTTCTCGGTAACCGCTCCGCGGCGGAGGAAATCGCGCAGGACGTCTTCCTGTGCCTTTACCAGAACCTGGCGTCGGTGCAGTCTGAGGCTCACCTGAAGTTCTGGTTAAGGAAGGTGACAGGGCATCGTTGCATCGACTCCATCCGAAGCAGGAAGGATCATGTGGAGGGCGAAGCGGACTGGCGACTGGCTGAGGAAGCCGCGGTCCAGCCCGACGACGGAGACCCGCTCCTGGCCGGGCGGCTGCAACGATTGGTTGAATCGCTGCCCGAGGTTCCTCGGCTGATCACGATTCTCCGGTACCAGGAGGACCTGGACCCGAGCGATATAGCCACGATGCTCGAGATGCCGGTGAACACCGTCAAGAGCCACCTGCACCGCTCGTTGGCCCTGCTGCGCAAGAAACTGAGCTCAACGTCCGAGAGGCGAAGGTATGAATCATATCGAGGATGAACTGAAGAAGACTTTGGGCAGGACCGAGGCACCCGAGACGCTGCTGCCGGGTATTATGAAGCGGCTGCCTGCCACCTCACGGACCGCTCGCATGCCCTGGACGGCACGGCTGGCGAACTTCTTTCGGGCCCCCTGGATCCCCTGGGCAGCCGCAGCGTGTACGGCTTGTCTGGTTCTGCTGGTGAGCGGTGTTCTTTACTACAGGGTTCTCGCGCCCGAAACGGCCGAACCGTTTGCCGGGAAAACTCCGGTGTCGGGACTAGCGGAAATCGAGCAGGGACGTCAGGCCAAGGAACAACTGCTGATCGCCCTTCAAATTGCGAGCGAGAAGCTGACCGAGGCCAGCCAGGCGGTAAACCAGCCGGAGAGGTGAACGATGGTTGAAGGGACAGGAGAACGATCGTGAGCGCGAAACTATTATTCCAGTATCTCGTGGTTAGCCTATGCCTCGGTGTGACCGTGACCTGGCCAGTGGTCGCGCAAGACGCTCGGCTTGACTACTCGCACCTTGATCGGCTGGCCGACAAGGCCGAAAACGTCGTCGACGTCACTCTCGACGAATCTCTGCTGCGGCTGGCATCGCGCTTCCTTTCGGCCGAAAAGGAAGAGGCGGCAGTCAAGGAACTGATTCAGGGCCTGAAGGGCATTTTTGTCCGCAGTTACACATTCGACCAGCCTGGCAGCTATACCGCTGACGACTTGCGCATCATTCGTGACCAAACGAACAAGGCGGGTTGGAAGCGCCTGATGGGCGTGAGGAGCAAGCGGCAGTCGAGCGGCAATCTCGAAGTCTACATGATGCATGATGATCGGACCGTCCGCGGAGTCGCCATTCTCGCTGCCGGCCCGCGGCAGCTGACGGTAGTGAACATCGTCGGTCCGATCGATATCGCCAAACTGCGCGATCTCGAAGGCCAGTTCGGCATCCCCGAGCTGGGCATCGAGGACGGTGAGTCGGGCAAGAAAGGCAAGGAAGAGGACGAATGAAAGGCACTCAACGCAGTACCATTTGTCTGGTCTTTTTCGTGTTGCTCGCCGGCCTCTGGCTCGTGGATGCCGTCGAGACCATGGACAACTTCTTTGATCTTTTCGGCTGGGCCGGAAGAACCATCAGCAGGCTGGACCCGACCGCAGACGCCCGCAAGGACGACAAGGATGCCAAAGACCACAAGGACCGCAAGGACAAGAAGGACCTGAAGGACCTGAAGGACCTCAAGAACAAAGTCTAGGGTTTGTCACCGGCGGGTGCCTTGAGGTCCTTGAGGTCCTTCGTGATTTCGATCGAGGGGCCGGGGAAATCTTCGAAGAAGGTGCCGCGAAGGGGAAAACAGAAGTGAATCCCATAACGACCGGCCTCGGGGACAGAGGGACGCGCGACGGACAGATCCAAGAGCGTTGGCTGACTGTCTTTCTTGGGGTCCGGCTGTAAGAAGTCCAGATAGTACTTCTTAGCTTTTGGGCTCTTCTCCGGAAACGGGACAACCTCCAGCTTCAGCTTCTCACCCGGGGCAAGAGAATCGGGTAATGGTTCTTTCAGAATGCCCCGGACCTGCATGAAGTTCTGCGTGACTTTCGCTTCCACTCCTCTCATCGCAACACCGATCCCGATATGCGTGAAGGCCCTGTCCATGAGGTTTGCGAGATGCCTTGGGCTGCGGAGCCACCCTTCAAACGTGCGGCTGGAAATCTCGGAAGGATCGAACGGCGGGGACCCGATGAGGATGGAAAGATTCTCGCCGGTGTTCCCGATGAATCGGCGATGCAGGCGGACGTTTCGATACAGACCGTTTTCTCCTTCCGGATTCACATGATCAAAGAAGTCCCGCTCGATCATATCGGCCGAATGGCCATAAGCAATGTCGGCAAGGCGGTCGTCCCAAACGAGCGGGGCAAGCTGGTGGTTGATGCGATATTCGTTAGTGGCCCGGAAAATCAGTTGTTCGGCTTCGCGCGACCGCTCAGGAGGTTCCTGCGGAACGAGATTGGCGGTAACGGTTACCAAGAAGAAAACAAAGGGGACGTTAAGAAAACCGGCCATAGGCAGACCTCAATGCGCCCTAAGCGACCTCAAAGACCTCAAGGACAACAAGGAAAATCGCGATCGTCCTTGAGGTCCCTGAGGTCGTTGAGGTCCTTTTAGTTAACCACATTCTGCACCCACTTTGCCCCTGCCCCGGTAGCGCAGCAAACTGGTAGCGGCGGCCGCGCTCAAAATGCACCAGACCGCAAACAGAGCGCCCGGGAGGGCGGCGCGGGGGCCGAAATGCGTCAGGGCCAACGCCACGCCCAGGCCTGCGTTCTGCATCCCCACATCGATAGCGAGTGCGATGGAGTAGCGGTTGTCAAAGCGGTAGAGGCGGGCGGCCAGCCAGCCGAGCACGTAGCCCAGAAGGTTGAGCACAATAACCCAGACCAAGACGCTGATACCCATGGTGCTGATCAGCTTCTGGTTCGACGCCACCGCGAACGCGCAGATGATCACAATGGATACGACAGCCACGGCCGGGGCCGCTTCCTGGACGATCTTCCTGGCGCCTTCCGTAAATCGCCGCAAGAACATCCCGACCGCCAGGGGCAAGGCGACGATGAGCAGGACCGTGCGCACCATCGGCCAGAACGGAATCGGGAGGAACACGCCACCCAGGAGCAGGACCAGCGAGGGAGTCACGAGGGGGGAGATGAAGGTGGTAGCGGCCGTCATGGCAACCGAATAGGCGGTCGCCCCGCCGGCCAGGTAGACAATGACATTCCCGGCCATAGCGTCAGGCGCGCAGCCGACCAGGATGAACCCGAGAGCCAGATCCGAGTCGGCTCCGGAAAGCCAGGCTGTCAGGAAACCCAGCCCAGGCATGATCGTGTACTGAGCCAAGACTCCAAGCGCGATACTTTTCGGCCTCCGCAGCGTCTCGCGCAATTCGGCAGGCTCGAGAACCATGCCGAGAGCGAACATGGTCACAGCGAAGAACCACAGAAACCAGTCTTGAAAAATGAGGAAAGCCGGCGGCCAGAAGTAAGCGGAAACTGCGCCGGCGAGTGTGAGCAGGGCCAGATTTTGCGAAATAAGCCGTAGAGCGCGCACCGGGTGCTAAGGATAGCAGAAACGTTTGACATCGGCGGCCAAGTCAGGAAAGATTCCAACGAAGAGGAGGAGTCAGTCATGTTCAAGCCTGTTTCTCGTCGCAAGTTCCTGAAGACAACCGCCGCAGCAGCTGCCGGTGCGGTCGCCGCACCCTACATGTCGTTCGGAAAGGTCGGAGTGTCCAAGTTGATGACACGCCCTCTCGGCCGAACGGGTTTCGAGGTCACAACCATGGGGCTCGGCGGTCAGGCTTCTCTGCAGTGGACGCCGGAAGGAGTGGACCCGGTCGCGATCATCGTCAAAGCGGTGGAACAGGGGATCAACTACCTGGACACTTCGAATGTGTACGGATCGAGCCAGCAGAACCTTGGGAAGGCCTTTCGGGCGCTGAACCTGGTTCCCGGGCTCCCCGGCTACGACGAGAAGCGTCGCCGTTCCCTCCATTTGGCCAGCAAGACGATGGTCCGGCATGCGAAGGGCTCAAGTCCGGGCGTCTCCGACCGCAGTCAGGGGCCACAAGGATCAAAGGCGATCGACGATCTCAAGCGAACGATGTCGCTGATCTTCGGTGACGGACAGGGCAACTATCCCGAGAACTGCTATCTGGATCTCTTCCAGATCCATAACCTCAACACCATGGCCGAAGCCGAGGCCATCTTCGCCGGTCTGGATAACCCCGACCCACAGGCTGAGCGAATCGGGGCGCTGGCAGCGCTGCGTGATTTCCGTGATGGAACCAACCGGACGGGTCTTAATCCAAAGGCCGAGAAACTGATCCGCCATATCGGAATCACCGGCCATATCTCCTCTCCGGTCATGATGGAATGCCTGCAGCGGGACAACCAGCAGGTGATCGATACCATGCTGATTGCGATAAACGCCAATGACCGGCGTTACCTGAGTCATCAGCACAACGCCATTCCTGTGGCGAGGGCCAAGAACGTCGGCATCATTGCGATGAAGGTCTTCGCGGACGGGGCGATGTATACCAAGGAGCCGCGCTGGTCGCGGGCGCCCGAGGACGTCGTCCGAGTCGTGGGGACCGCGGACCTGCCGAGCCGGCCGCTGATCGAGTACTCTCTGACGACGCCGGGCATCGGGACGGCCATCATTGGCATCGGCCAGGTCGCGACGGACGGACGCGAGTGCCAGCTTGAGCAGAATCTGTCAGCAGCCCAGGTGCGGGCCGAGTCCTTCAGCGAAACAGACCGGAAAGCGATTGAGGAATTGGCGCTGCGGGCGCGGCAAGGCCAGACCAACTGGTTTCAGCTTCCCCCGCAACCGCTCGGGGCCCCGCGGGAAACAGCCGCAACCGTCGAGACGCGAGTTGGCCGCACTTTCGTGAAGGTCACGTGGCAAACAGCCTATGCGGCCGATGAACCGATCGAATACTACGAAATCCGGCGTGACGAGCGGCCGATCGGGCGTGTGAACCACATGCCCCAGACGAGCAAGCGGCCGTTTGCGTTCATGGAGGCCCTCGACGGCCAGAAGCACAGCTATCAGATCGTCACCGTCGATAAGGCCGGCCGCCGTGCGCCCAGCGAGAGTGTGCAGGCGGGCGGCTAAGGGCTGACCGCTGAGAAGGTGTGAAAAAATCAAGCGTGTCGACGGGCTTTTATCGTGGCCGGACTCTCCAGAGTCCGGCGCGT
>Ga0105092_10000497_pt1 | contig 20486 bp, 17 predicted proteins | sample PPLLak2March2015_FD_87021 | JGI IMG/M metagenome (GOLD analysis project Ga0105092, IMG submission 87021) | Freshwater sediment microbial communities from Prairie Pothole Lake near Jamestown, North Dakota, USA - PPLs Lake P7 Core (1) Depth... | ecosystem: Environmental > Aquatic > Freshwater >... | reverse complement strand
TCAACCGCCGCTGAGCTGGCTGCCGCTGGGTTGAAATTTGTCAGTCTGTCAGTTTGTCAGTTTGTCAGTCTGTCAGTTTGTCAGTTCTCTTGTGCTAGCCCTTCCGACCTGCGGTCTGAGCTGGAATCTTCAGGGTCTGTCCGGGCCGAATCATGTTCGGGTCTTTCAGCTGATCGCGGTTCGCTTCGAAAATCGTCATATAGGCATTCGGATCGCCGTAATACTGCTTGGCGATCTTCGACAGCGTGTCACCTGATTTGACCGTGTAGGTCTGTTGTTGCGGCGCGGCAGCAGTGCTGGCGGCCGCGCTGGTGGCGGCGGCAGTCGCCGCAGGAGCCAGGCTGGAATCGACCGATATGTCGAGGCTGACGTCCGGGTATTTCGGGTCGACTCGTTTGATGTGGTCCCAGATCGAGTTCTTGATCTGTTCGCTCCCGACTGCTGCCCGCATCACCAGCTTGTTATCCTGGACATGGAGGTTTTGGACCTTCACACCCTTCTGGTTTTGGACAAAGTCAAGAACCGCGGCATACTTCTTTTTCAATTCTTCAAAACGATCCATATTCCCTCCTTTAGCACTTGAGTTCGGTTACCTTCTGAAGCGTTGAGCAAATCCGAGCACGTCGTCGAGGACCGACCCGTCGCGATCGGCGTCAAGGAACGAACTGAGAACGCCGGGAAGACCGCCCGTCTGCGGAAGCGACTGATTCTGCACACCCGAGGTGCTCGCCTGCCGGCTGAGGCTGCCCATGACCATGGCCGCGACCACCGGCAGCATGCGTTTGAGGATGTCCTCGCTCAGGCCGGTCTGCCCAGACGCCTTCCTGGCCACTTGCCGGCTGACATCTTTGCTTCCGAATAAGTGACCGAGAATTCCATTGCCGTCCTGAATGGTCTCCTCTTGGACGAGCTTTGAAGGATTCTCGACATACTCGGCGTGGCGGCCGGACGAGAGAGCGCGCATGAGCGCGTCCGCTCCTTCGGGCGAGCCGGCGTTTCGCTTGATGCTACCGTTTATGGCAGGCGCAAGAGCCCCGATCGCGGTCCGCGCCTGGTCTTCACTGATTCCGAACTTGCGGGACAGCTCCGGCACGGCGCTGCCTCCGGCGGCATTCAACAATGTATCCAGTAGACCCATGTTCGCCACTCCTATTGCTAGACTTTTAGGAAAGGATGCGGGAAGGCTTCCTTGTTGAAACTCTAATTAGGATGCTATCTCGGCAGGACAGGTAAGACAAGTTGCTTGTCCGGTACTTGGGTGTAGAATCAGGCCAGGCGGGCAGGTAACCGGGAAATGTCGCCCGGTCAGGTGGAGGGAAGAGGAATCCACGATGCGCACACGCACCACCGTCCTCTTCGCAATTGTTTGGCTCGAAGCGGTTTCAAGCTACCTCGGCTCGGCTGAAACTCCGTCCCGATTACCCGAGGCTGAGCAACTCATTTCCCGGGCGACCAACGAATTTCGCATCCAAAATCAGCTTCGCCCATTGATTTGGGATCAGGGGCTGAGCGATATCGCTTATCGGCACTCAGCCGACATGATCGTTCGCGACTTCTTCGACCACGTGGATCCTGACGGCCGGGATCCGACAGGACGCGTTCATAGACAGCATCGACAATTCATTGGTAATACCGGCGAGAATCTGTCGGTCCTGGTCGCTTCTCCGCCGTTCAGCCCTGAGCTGATTTCCGACCAGGCGTTCAGCGGCTGGCTGAAGAGTACGCCGCACCGGGTGAACATCCTCGATCCGGCCTTCACTCATATTGGGATCGGCGTCGCGGTCGCAGGCGTGGAGGCCAAGGTAACGCAAGTCTTCATGCAGGTCCGGGGTATTCTGAAAGAACCAGTCCCCGAGTCCCTCCGGCGTCGCGAAAAGTTCGACTTCGACGTGGTGTCTTTTCCGCAAAACAGCCCGAGGGCCGAGAACTACATCCTGACGCCCGTCGGGTTGGGTTCGGAGCCTGCCGACCCTGTGGTTTGGCCGATATCGACGAAACACCCTTCGGCTGTGCCCGGCAGTTACACAATCCAGTTCTGTTTCCCGGCGGCCCGTTCTCGTTTCTTCGAAGTGTTTCCTGGCCCGCAAATCCAAATCCTGAAATAGTCGGAGTTGATATGCAACCCAATGGTTGCATATAATGGACCCGACCCATGGAGAACGAAACTGATCGGGTCTTCAAGGCGCTTGCCGACAGCAGCCGCAGGAAACTGCTCGACCGGCTGCATGCCGATAATGGTCAAACCCTGGGCCGGCTTTGTGAAGGATTGAAGATGACCAGGCAGGCGGTCAGCAAGCACCTGGCCGTGCTCGAGGCGGCCAACCTGGTGACTACCTTGAAGGTGGGGCGGGAGAAGCTCCATTACCTCAATCCGGCCCCCATCGGCGAGATTTACGACCGCTGGATCGGCAAGTACGAGCGCCAGAGGGTCGAAGCGATGAATGACCTGAAAAAGAGCCTGGAGGATGAAAATGAGCAAGCCTGAATTTGTGTACGTGACCTACATTGCGACGACGCCGGAAAAAATCTGGGCGGCGTTGACGCAGGGGAATTTCACAAAAAAGTACTGGTACGGCCGTCGCATTGAATCGGAGTGGACCGTCGGCGCCCCGGTCCGGTTCTTCGACCGGGACACGCAGGATTTGACGGACAGCGGGGTAGTCCTCGAGTGTGACCCGCCGCGACGGCTGGTCTACAGCTTCCGGCCCGAATTCTCGCCAGAGCTGCGGGAGCAGGGGCACTCGCGAGTGAGTTTCACGATTGAGCCGCATGAAGGACTCGTTAAACTCACGCTCATTCACGATCAGTTGCCGAGCGAGGAAATGGCGGCTCAATTCAGGGAAGGCTGGGCTCCTATTCTGTCGTCACTCAAGACCTTTCTCGAGACGGGCAAGCCGCTGCCGCAACTGCGGAGTTTTGAGGAGAAAGGACGAGTCACGCAGCCGGGCGAGTGAGGAGGGGAGCGCCCCAGCCGCGCCCCGGGTCAGACGGATCCGACTGATCCGACCGATCCGTCTGACCCGGGGCGCAGGCGGCTGGCCCAGTTTCCACCTTGTTTTATTGACTTGCCCCGGAGGTGCACCTAGTCTATGCCGATGCTACCACTGCCTCTCAGAGCCTGCCTTCCGGTCGTCCTTTTCTTCACCGGCCTCGCTTTCAGTCAAACGCCCGTGCGGACTATCAAGGGACCGATCGAAGCGCTTTTCGGCCAGATCGACGACGCCCAGGTGAAGCTCTACACGCTGGTTAACGATCATGGCATGGTGGTCAAGGTCATGGACTATGGCGCGACGATCACCGAGCTGCGCGTGCCCGATCGGGACGGGAATATCGCGAATGTCGTCCTCGGTTCAGACAGCTTCGACGCCTATGCCAAGCGGCATCAGGCCGCGGCGTCGGTCATCGGGCGGTTTGCCAACCGGATCGCCAAGGCGCGCTTCATTCTTGACGGCACAGAATACCGGCTGTCAGCCAACAGTGGACCGAATCACATCCACGGAGGGAGAAGGAACTTTGCGGCAGTCGTGTGGAAGAGCGAGATTGCGCTTCGACCCGACGGAGTTGGGGTGCGATTCCGGTATCGAAGCCCCGATGGCGAAGAGGGCTACCCGGGCAATCTCGATGTCAGCGTGACCTATACGCTCACCAATAACAACGAACTGCGCCTGGACTACGAAGCACGGACCGACAAGGCCACAGTCGTCAATCTGACCAACCACGCCTATTTCAACCTGGCAGGCGCCGGAAGCGTTTTGGACCATGAACTCTGGCTGGCGGCCGAGCAATTTACTCCCACCGACCAGGAGCGTATCCCGACCGGTGAGATCGCGAGTGTCAAAGGGACGCCACTCGATTTCACGACACCTGCGACTCTTGGGTCGCGAATCGACCAGCTAAAGCCGAACCCCGGAGGGTACGACCACAATTACGTGCTGCCGGAAGCGGCGAGGGGGGGCGCTGTCTTTGCCCGGGTGTATGAACCGAAAAGCGGCAGGCTCATGGAAGTGACAACCACTCAACCGGGCGTTCAGCTTTACACTGGAAACCACGTCCGGGAGTTCACAGGAGTAGGAGGCGCCCACTTCGGCCCGCATGGGGGCGTGTGCCTTGAAACGCAGCATTATCCGGATTCTCCCAATAAGTCCCAGTTTCCGACGACCACCTTGAGCCCCGGCCAGGTTTTCCGAAGCACTACCACGTACAAGTTTTCAGTCCGAAGCGGCAACCTGGGACAGGTTCTGCAGGACTAACGGCGTGAGGGAAATTCCGACGTCGGAACCCGCTCTACCTTGGAAAGACTCCGACGGCGACCTCAGCCGATTGGTGGAACTGCTCATCCTCCGCGGCCGTTTTTCGACCCAGTTTTGCCGCTAAACGGACCACGGCGCCCACGACGAGGACAGCGGGAGTAGCGAGGCCCGCCTCCGAGGCCTGCGAACCGATAGTCCTGAGCGTCCCGATCACTTGTCTCTGTCCCGAGAGAGTGCCCGATTGAATGACAGCAGCCGGGGTGTCGAGGGTTTTGCCGTTCAGAACCAACTCGGCAACGATCTGCCGAAGCCTCTGCACAGGCATGAGGACGATAAGAGTGTCGGCGGATTTTGCCAGGTGATCCCAACGGATTGGTTGAGGTGAATCTTCGCCCTGGTGTCCCGGAATTACGGCTACGGATGACGCGAGATCCCTATGCGTCACCGGGATACCGGCTGCGGCTGGGACGGCGAAGGCCGAGCTGACTCCGGGAACCACCTCAAAGGGGATACCGGCGTCTACCAGAAAAAGGGCTTCCTCTCCCCCGCGGCCGAATACGAAAGGATCTCCGCCTTTCAGCCGGACGACCGTTTTCCCCTCTCTCGCCTTCGCGGCCATGACTGCGTTGATCCCGTCCTGCGGGAAGGAGTAGTGCCCGCCCTTCTTACCGACACAAATCCTTTCCGCAGCTTCCGGAGCCAAAGCCAGAAGCTCCGGGCTGGCCAGCCGGTCGTAAATGACGACGTCCGCCGCTTGCAGGCATTTCATCCCCTTGATGGTCAGTAAATCCGGGTCTCCTGGGCCGGCGCCGACAAGGAAGACCTTGCCCGGTCTTGTACGACTACTTTTCATCTTTCTACCCTCCCAGTGCCTCGTGCAGCGCCGCATTCAGCCCGGCAGCTCCGTATTCCCTCAAGGTCTGTATCAGATTCATGTCCAGCACCTTGTGATAGAAAGCTTTCCTCTCGTCGTACGAGCTGAACCTCTTCTTGACCTCGGGTCGCAGGTCCCCCAGCGCGCGCACCAGATCGGCATACTCCGGCCCATACTGCGCCTCCAGTTCCTGGCGGATACGAGAGGCCAGCGCCGGGCATTTGCCGGACGTCGAAATAGCAATCAGCAGATCCTCCTGCTCGACGATAGCCGGGGCAATGAAGCTGCAGTAGTCGGTCTGGTCGACGATGTTGAGGAAGATTCTGTTGCGGGTCGAGTAGTCGCGCAGTCGCTCGGCTTCGGCCGGATCCTCTGTGACGGCAACGATCAGCCAGGAATTAGTGGCGTCCCTCTCTTCGAAGACCGGCCTTCTCGCAACTAAAGCGCCTGCCTTTTCAAGCCCGGCGGCCTTTTGGTCTGCGAGTCCGCCGGTTCCGATGACCAGACATGACCGACCACGAAGGTCGAGGAAAACGGGGTAGTAATTCATAAACGCTTCCTTGCTCCCTGGGAGCGCAGGCATCCTGCCTGCTCATGCCTCTGGCACAATCGATTGTGCCAGAGGCACCAGCAGGCAGGATGCCTGCGCTCCCAGGCACAGGTTTGCGCCCCCCGGGCTTCACGGGCGACGTTCGGTTCTTTTTCCGGTCTCGGCTACCACAACGCCCGGGGGAAGGACATTCGCCACTCCGACCCGATGGCTCCAGTCTCCGAAGGATTCGCCACGTTGCCTGCCACCTCTCCATCGGTCGATAAGTCGAGCGACCAAGACGGGAAGTTCCTCCGTCGGGACGTTCTCCTGAAACAGCCGGGCCAGCCTGTCCCCACGAGGGCTGCCGCCCAGGTAAACGTGATACCCGCTTCCGGACCGGCCTATCAGACCGATCTCGGCGACCGGCGGGCGGGAACAGGAGTTGGGGCATCCGGAAACCCTAATCGAGAGGGATTCGCCGCCGCAACCCCGGTTCTCGAGCTCCGACATCAGACCGGGCAGCATGCGTTCGGCTTCGGTCAGAGCCAGGCCGCAGGTCGGCAGGGCCGGGCAGGCGATGGCCTTCAACCGCAGCGGCGTAATGCTCTCAGGAAGCTGGATACCGTATTCATTCAGCAGATGCTCGACCTCCAGCCGGGAACGATGAGGGATATCGAGCAGAACGATATTCTGATCCGGGGTCAACGCGATTCTGGGTCGAAACCGGGCCACTGCTTCCCGGAGGCCCGACTTCAGCCTCGCTGCCCCTTGGTCCTGAATTCGTCCGCTTTCGACAAAGAGCCCGAGGCAGTTCAGTCCTTCCTGATGTTGCTGCTGCCAGCCGAGGTGCAACGTTGCCGGTTTCAGGTGAATTTTTCCGGGCGGCGGCAATGTGGAGTTCAAACGCTTCTCCACCTCGGCACGGAACTGTTCAACGCCCTTTTCTTCGATCACATATTTCAAGCGGGCGTGTTTTCGGTTGGAGCGATCGCCGAGATCTCGGTAGGCGGCGACTATCCCCTGAAGCACCGCAATGAGTTGTTCGGGAGCGACCCGGCAAAGCGGATCAGCCAGCCGGGGATAGGTCTCCTTGTTTCCGTGGGTGCTTCCCATACCGCCGCCGACCAGGATGTCAAAGCCGGCGAGAAGGTGGTCCGTGACCACCGGGACGATTCCTATGTCGTTGGTATAGATGTCTGCGCAGTTGTCGTTTTCGGATGCGATTGCGATCTTGAACTTTCGCGGCAGGTAAGCCGGCCCGTAGAGAGGTTCGTCGGCCTTCGCGCTGACGTTTTCGCCGTCCAGCCAGATTTCGAGGTAAGCAGTCGAATTGAACGCCAGGGACCTTGAAATAAGGGCCGCCCAGTATTGGCCGTCAACACTTGATCCTTTCGCGACCGCTGAAATCGGACACGCGACGACGTTGCGCACTCCGTCGCCACACGCTCCAAATGTGCTGATCAATTGCGTGTTCAGGAGTTTAATCAGGCTCTTCAGGTTGTGTTTCCCGACTCCGTGGAATTGGACATCCTGGCGGCTGGTCAGACGCAACGTGCCATTCCCGAACTGCCCCGCCGCTTCGTCCATGACCAGCCACTGCTCGGCCAGGAGCGCTCCTCCAGGGGTTTTCGTCCTGACCATGAACCGATGGTCCTTGTCCTTGCCTTCCCGCAGGAGCACGCGGCGCATGTCCCGGTTGTCGTACTGGTATGTCCCGTGGAACTTGAGGAGAGTCGCGGAGTCAGCGGAAACGGAGCTATCCCCGGAGGCCAGTTCCTCTTTAATTGAACCTCGCAACCCGTGGCTTTCCTCCTTCAGGATCTCAGCTTTCGACTTCTCAGTCTTCATGCTGCGATACCTCCTTCGCTTAGCGCGGGGTCCAGATCGGGCCGGCTGCAGGTTGGACGGGTGGATTCACTCAGCGATTCATTCACCCTTCCGAACCGGACGCGATTCCAAACCCTTTCATGCACAAGATACAGAAAGCACTTGGTGAACAACTCGACCAAGCCGATGGAGAGTGCGAGTCTTACCCGGTGCGTGATCAGGTAGCTGATGACAATGGTGTCGAACGTCCCAGTTATTCTCCAGGAAATCGATTTGAGGATGCTTCGATGAACGCGCTCAGTCATGGTCGATTGCCCTCATATCTCGTAATCCGGCAGGATTCCGGAACTGCTCAGCAGCTCAATAATCGTCTCCACGGTCGCTCGGTGGTCGCTGCCTGGTTCTATAGTGAAATCGGCCGGTACCGACTCGTCTCGTGATGCCCGGATGTTGACAACGAAGAGCTGATGCGGCTGGCTGAGAATCCTCAGCCGATTCACTTCGTGATTGCCCAAACCCTCCAGTGCGGTAATGAAGAGCACACCGGAATCGGCCATGAGATGCGCGATCTCTCCAAGGCGCTCCAGATGCTCGACCCGCGCCATCGGCTCGCTCTCTTCCAAGCTCCGCAAGTCCTCGAAAAGGTTCTCGATGGCCAGGTAGTAGGTCTGACAACGAGCCAGGAAAAGCCTTTTCTCCAAGTGCCGGGCCAAGTCGCGAATCCCGGGCGAAGTGCCGCCGGTAATGACGATAAACTTGCCTTTGTGCCCATTTCGCGCCGCGCGATCCGCCTCGTTCAGGTAGCCTTTTTGCCACCGGCGCTCTCTGGAACTCACCTGCTCCTCGAGGAGCAAGGAGCCGGACTCCAGGGCTTCGAGGACAGTCCCGCAAGCGGCAATGTCATATCCGTCGACAATCACGAAACGGGACGTTCGTTCCAGATCCTCGACGCAGTCGAACGCGATCGGACGGGCTGTCTCGAGGATGCACTCGGCTACGTCATGGCGGTTTACCTGCTGCGCGTCCTTGACTGAGGTCAAGTCACCCGCATCAACGATGTTCTGGATCCGGACGAGTTCGACCGGCGTCCGGGCCGCCCCGATTTTCAGCTTGTAACGCTTGCCCGGAATCATCGGCGATTTGCCCAACCAGAAGACATTGGCTCTGAAACGGGTGGCGAACCGGGGCGGCGCGTCGGCGGTGCGGGACATCAGTTCTCCCGCGGTGACATAGATCTGTGGATCGAGCGTTAACCCTACCGCCTGCCCGGCTCGTACCAGCCTGTTTTCCCCCGAATTGAACCCTTCGATAGTGGCAACAATACCCGTCTTACCAGACGGCCAGAAAGTGACTTGATCACCAACCTGCAGGCGGCCGGTTTCCACGGTTCCAACCACCATTCGGCGGTGATCCAGCTGCTCAGTGAACTTGTAGATGTCCTGGACCGGCATCCGAAAAGGTCGGGCTGACTCGTCACGGTTCTTTTCGAATGCGTCCAACTGCTCACGCAGCGTGGGCCCTGTATACCAGACAGTCTCTGCGGACCGGCTGGTCATGTTTACCCCTTCCCGCGCGCTGATCGGAATGAAGGCGAGAGGCTGGACCCCCAGGTTGCTCAGAAAACGCTGATACTCGCTCCTGACCGCTTCGAAAACCGCCTCGTCGTAGCCAACGAGGTCCATCTTGTTAACGAGGATGGCGACCTGTCGGATCCCGAGCATCGAGATGAGGAAACCGTGCCGCCTGGAGTTCTCCTGGATCCCCTCGTGCACGTCGATGACCAAGAAAGCCGCCTCTGCCCTCGACGCTCCAGTGACCATGTTTTTGAGGAACTCGACGTGCCCCGGGGCATCGTGCACGATGTAGTCGCGCTTTTCGGTGCGGAAGAAGCATCGGGCTGTTTCGATGGTGATTCCTTGGGCCTGTTCGTTCTTGAGTGCATCAAGAAGAAAAGCAAATTCAAAGGGACGGGCGTTCCTCGCGCAGTAACTCCGGATCTGCTCGATCTTACCGTCCGGAAGATCGCCGAGATCAGCCATGAGACGGCCGATTACAGTGCTTTTTCCGTGGTCGACGTGCCCAACGATCACGACGTGTACCTGTTCCCGAGTGTCGTTTTCTCGGACGGTCCCCAAGTCTAAACGCGGCTCTGTCGTTATACGCTCACCAACGAAAACCGAGTCCGCAGCGGCTTCCATCACATGTACCCCTCTCGGCGCAGAGTCTCCAGCGTTCCGCGATCGTCTTTGTCCTGTTCGCGACCCGCTCGCTCGGCGATGTGGGCCAGTTTCCCGGTTTTCAACTCGGTGATCACCTCGTCGACGGTCTCCGCCTGGGAGACGATGGGCTTGGTGCAGGGATAGCAGCCGAGTGACCGATAGCGCACTCCGCTGCCCGAGTTGAAATACAGTGGAGAAATCGGAATGCGCTCCCGCTGGACGTATTCCCAAATATTGATCTCCGTCCAGTCCAGCAACGGGTGGATCCGCACATGGGTTCCCGGCGCGAAATCCGTCTTGTATTGGTTCCAGACCTCGGGAGGCTGGTCGTCCACATCCCAGTCGCTGTTCAGATCGCGGGGAGAGAAGTATCTTTCTTTCGAACGGCTTCCCTCCTCATCGGCGCGGACGCCGACGATCACTCCCGTGAACGCAGCCCGCTCCCGGTCTTCCTCAAGCAATCCCGTCTCGTGATTCAGGCGCAGCCTGGGCCACTCTCCGGATAGCGTGTGTTTCAGCGCCTCACTCTTCAAGGCGCGACAGCAAGTCAGGCGATCCAATTGTGCTGCTGGAAAAGTCCGTCCCGCGGCCAAGGCCGCCCGGTTCTGTCCAACGATCAGGTTCAGTTTCCATTCCCGGGCATAAGCGTCGCGGTAGGCGATCATCTCCGGAATCTTGTACCCCGTGTCGATGTGAATCAGCGGAAACGGGACGTGGCCGAAAAACGCCTTGCGAGCGAGCCACAACAGTACGGTGCTGTCTTTCCCGATCGACCAAAGCATGCAGAGGCTGCTGAACTCGCGGTAGGCTTCCCGGAGGATGTGAACGCTCCTCGCCTCGAGTAGTTCAAGGCGACTTAGCGAGCAACTGTTCATCGACGCACCTCGCTTCGCCGATTGCTTGAGGCGACGGGGAGGTGAAGCCCGCATTCGCGGTGCTCGGGGTGTTCCCACCACCAGCGGCCGGAGCGAGGATCGTCACCCGGCCGGACGGCCCGCGTGCAGCTGGAACAGCCGATGGAGGGAAATCCCTTGTCGTGCAAGGGATTGTACGGCACGTTATGAGTCTCAATGTACGCCCGGACTTGGTCCTCTTGCCAACCTGCCAGCGGATTGATCTTCACCAGCCCATGCGCCTGGTCCCATTCGATCACCTCGACCTGGTGACGGGTGACGGACTGTTCCCGCCGAAGTCCGGTAATCCAGGCTTCGAGTCCTTCAAGCGCCCGCTTGAGAGGCTCTATTTTCCGGACCTGGCAGCACTTCTTGCGCAAATCGACACTCTCGAGAAACAGATTGACGCCATGCCGGTTCACCATCTCCTCGACCGCTACCGCCTGGGGAAACAAGACCCGGATCTGGAGGCCGTAGCGCGCCCGGGTTCGTTCGATCAATTCATAAGTCTCCGGGAAGAGGCGCCCGGTATCGAGCGTGAAGACGGGGATGTCGACTCCGTTTCGCGCAATCATGTCAGTCAGTACCTGGTCTTCCAGCCCGAGGGACGAGGCCAGCGCGACGCGCCCGGGAAACTCGGAAGTGGTCCAACTGAGGATCTGTTCGGCTGGTTGACCGTTCAACGACTGCTGCAAACGCTCAGCTCGCTCGCGATCTGTTCTCATCTTGGCTTCCTCTATTGTCTACTAAACCAGTCGGATAAGTCAGATTATCAAGCGGAGCTTAGCGCGTTCCGTCCTTCGTGTCAACATCTGATAAATCGAGTAGTCGGTCCGTTTGCCCCTGAACGCGTTACAGAGTCACACGCAGCGGAGCGGGCCACCCCAGTTCAGCGGCGGTTGAGTGACTCGCCGTTTTGTGGCGAGTTGTATCGAAACCCCGCGCCTCCAGAGGGCGAGTAGTTGCGTCCGGACGCGAGTGGTCGCAACTGCCGGCGCTCCAGAGGCGGGGGTTTCGATACAACTCGCCACAAAAACGGCGAGTCACTCAACCGCCGCTGAACTGGGGTGGTCCGCTGCGTGCGCGGCTCTGTAACGCGTTCAGACGCAAACTGACCGACTACCTAAATCCGGACGGTCGGTGCAGACGAAGAGGACGATCTGTGGTTGTACAATGAGCCACCATAGCGACTGGAGTTTGAGATGCTAGATTCCCGATGTCTGCTCGGTCTTGTTCTGCTGCTCGTCGTGGCCGCCGCCTTGGTTTCGGCTCCGGAGCCGTTGCCGCCCGTTCCTTCCCCGGCCCAACTGGCTTGGCAGAGAGGCGAACTCACCATGTTCGTGCACTTCGGGGTGAACACTTTCACCGACCGGGAGTGGGGCGACGGCCGGGAGGATCCGAAGATCTTCAAACCGACCCGGCTGGATGCGCGGCAGTGGGCTCGAGCCGCGAAAGCCGCCGGGTTCAAGCTGATTATCCTGACCGCAAAACATCATGACGGCTTCTGCCTCTGGCCCAGCCGCTATACGGAGCACTCGGTCAAAAACAGCCCCTGGAAGAACGGACAGGGCGATGTGGTTCGAGAATTGTCCGAGGCGTGTCGAGCCGAGGGGCTCAAATTTGGCATCTACCTCTCGCCGTGGGACCGCCACGAGAAGACTTACGGAGATTCGCCTCGATACAACGAATACTACGTGAACCAGTTGACCGAGCTGCTTACAAATTATGGCCCGGTGGCGGAGGTGTGGTTTGACGGCGCCTGCGGGGAAGGACCTAACGGCAAGCGGCAGGAATACGACTGGAAGGCGTTTCACGCCACTGTCCGGAAATTGCAGCCAAATGCGGTGATGTTCTCTGATGCCGGCCCTGACATCCGTTGGATCGGCAACGAGCAGGGAACGGCCGGGGACCCGAACTGGTCGACGGTCGATCCGGCCAAGTGGATTGCAGCGGGGAAGTCGGCCGATGGACTCCGTGATCCGATCCGGTTTCTGCAGCATGGGGACGAAGACGGGTCCGTGTGGCGCCCCGGGGAATCCGACGTCTCAATCCGGCCAGGCTGGTTTTGGCACAAGAAAGAAGACGAGAAGCTGCGGTCGGTCGAGAACCTGGTGGACCTGTACTTCAAGTCGGTCGGACGCAACAGCCTTCTTCTGCTGAACGTGCCGCCGAACACGGACGGCCTCCTCAGCGATGTGGATGTGAAGCGCCTGGGTGAGTTCCGATCCGAGCTCGACCGTCTTTTCCGGGCTGATCTCGCTCGCGGCAAAAGAGCGACGGCGAGCAGCAACTGGCGCCGTCTGCCTCCTGGCGACGCTGTCGATGGAAATCCGGACAGTTACTGGGCTGCAGGCGAGAATCAGACGACGGGGTGGCTGGAAGTCGACCTCGGCCGTCCCATGACATTCGGCATTGCGGGTTTGCAGGAGGCGATCAGGCTGGGCCAGCGGGTCGCTGAGTACCGCCTCGAGTACTGGGACGAAGGGGCGTGGGAGACAATCGTCAAGGGGACCACGATAGGCCACAAGAAGCTTGACCGGTTTGAGCCGGTCACGGCCAGGCGGGTCCGGCTCTTCATAGACCGGGCGCGCGCCTGCCCGACAATTGCCGGGTTCTCGCTGTACGCGCCGGCTATGAGTTCAACGAGCGTTAGAACGCGCGTGCAGAACCGCTCACGCAGCGAGGGTGTTGAAAATGTTGACTTCGGTGTATATAAGCCTGATAACAGCTGCGCGCCTGCTTCCCTTCGCTTTCTTGGATCAAATCCAAGAATATGGACGTGGTGCGACAATTGTCGCGCCAGGTTGCCTCTCTAAGCAATTCTATTGACTTTATTTAGGAAATCGGCAGGGAGTTTGGAACGCCGGTTGCCTCTCTTACGCAAAGCTCGAATCTTACCGCAACAAATCAAAAAGCAAATTCCGACTGCCCCCGTAGCTTTTGGGGGGGACGAGGGTTCTCGCGGTTAAGGCCTTGGTTTTTGCTTTTCGCCTGAAAGGAGAACACTTGTGAGGAAGACACCTCTCTTAATTGTGCTTTTGCTGGTTGTGTTGGTCACTTCTGGTCCAGTATTGGCTCAAAGCCTCTTCGGAACGATCAGTGGCACGGTCACAGATCAGACCAGGCAGGTCGTGCCGGGGGCGGCAGTGACGCTGGCGAACCAGGAAACGGGCAGCACGCGAACTCAGGTCACGACGGATGTCGGGACCTTTAACTTTCCCAATCTGCCGCTCGCGCGTTACACCATCTCGGTTGAACTGGCCGGGTTCAAGAAAGCGGTGCGCCAGGACGTCCAGAACAGGGCGAATCAGGTCGTAGATGTAACGATGGCGCTTGAAGTCGGCGGCGTTTCCGAAGTGGTGTCGGTTGAAGCCGGCGGCGAACTGGTCAATACCAGTTCACCCCAGCTTGAAGGCTACACGACCAAGAACGTAGCCGATCTCCCGATACCGGATCTCACGGGAAACCCGATCAATCTCGCCGTCATTGCTCCCGGTACGACGAGCCAGCCTGGCGGCGTGGTCGGGGAAGGCGGTTCGATTGGCGGGAACCGGCCGCGCAACAACAATTTCGTCGTCGACGGCGTCGACAACAACGACCCGAGTCTGACAGGTACTTTGTCCCCGGTGATTCAGGACGCCGTGGACGAGTTCACTCTGTTGACCAACCAGTTCAGCGCTGAGTACGGTCATTCGACGGGTGGCCAGTTTATTACCACGACGCGGGCCGGGACCAACGATATTCATGGCCGTGGCTGGTGGTACAGCCAGAACCGTCACTTGAACTCACTCGACAACCTCTCTCGGGCCGTGACCCCTCCAGACTCGGACAAGCCCCGGTATGACTATAACCGGGTTGGGGGCCAACTTGGCGGCCCGATCTTGCGCGACAAATGGTTCTACTTTGGTTCTTTCGAGTATCGTAACCTGACTCTGGGCGCGGCTCCGTCAGGAGAGATCCTCGTGCCTACGGCTTCCGGCCTTTCGGCTTTGGACGCGTTGGCTGCAGACCCGGCCAGTGGGGTGAGCCCGACAATGGTGGGGTTGTTCCGTGACTTTGTCCCTTCCGCTCCGGCGGGCGGGCGCACAGTCCCGGTAACGAACGAAGCAACGGGCGCCGCTGTGCCGATTGAAATCGGGCAGTTCGCGGGGACCACACCCAACTTCGATCGGACCCACCTGTTCCTGGTTAGCAGCGACTACCAGACGGGCAATCACCGCATCGCGGGCCGGTTTCATTACAGCCGGAACCGCGCGATTGGCGCGGGCGACTTGCCGGCTGCTGCGTTCAACAACGACGAAATCTTCGACACACGCCGTTTCACGGTGGGTGATGTGTGGTCTGCTACTCCGACGGTTGTAAATGAATTCCGCGTAGGGTACAACCGCGCTGTTCAGGATCTGCCGCTCAATCTGCCGGCTGCCCCCTCAGGCACCGATATTTTCGGGAACTACGCGATCAACGACATGAGCCTCGATATCGGGCCTAATGGGGATCTGCCCCAGAGCCGGATCGAGAACATCTATCAGGCGAGCGACACCCTTACGCTCATCCGGGGAGCGCATACGTTCAAGTTCGGTGCCGAGTTCCGGAACTATATCTCACCCTCACGCTTTCTGCCGCGCGAGCGGGGAGAGTATAGCTGGACCAGCCTGGATGCCTTCGTCCATGATCAGTTCCCCGACGTCGTCTCTATTCGGGGGGTTGGCACCGACGTCTTCGCAGTCAATCGGAACGCCTGGTACGGGTTCGTCCAGGATAGCTGGAAATTCCATCCGCGTGTGACCGCCGAACTGGGACTGCGTTACGAGTACACGCAGACCGCGCGTGATAACAAGCTGCAGGATCTCAATGCACTCGCCAATGTCACAGACATCAGGAATGAGGTGTACACGCAGGAACTGGTGGATGTGAACGGGTTGGATCCCTCACTCGTCGGCCAGAACATCTTCAACACCTTGCCTGCCCAGCATCAGCAGGCGCTGTTGAGTTACGTCGGCAACTCGGTGATCTTCCGTGCGCCGGAGGCGGATAACAACAACTTTGCCCCGCGTGTCGGATTTGCCTGGGATGTGTTTGGAGACGGTCGCACCTCGGTGAGGGCGGGAGCTGGTATGGCCTACGATGTCCTTTACGGGAACCTCGCGACGCTGCAACTGCCGCCTCAGTTCCAGGCGGAAAATCGCGAAGGCAACGCCTGCCTGCTCTCTCCCAGCCCGACCTGGTGTACGCTTGTGGGCGCGGGCGGCAATCCGCTCGCGGCTCCGATACGCTTCTCGACGACGGGGTTCATCGAAGGCGGCGCCCTCCTGCCGGTCCTTCCCACCGATGCCTTCACCAGCCAGGCGATCGCTCGCGCCGCTACCCAAGCGTTTGTTCCCGACGAGACCGTTCCGGAGACCTACACTTGGACCCTCTCACTCCAGCAGCAGATGGGTAGGGACTACATGGTCGAGGTGCGCTACATCGGGACCAAGGCGATCCACCTGCCACTTCAGCGCTGGCTGAGTGCCGGAGTGCCGAATCCCGTGCAGCTTCCGTTGTTCACCACGGAGGCGGACGCGCTTGCCGCCGATCTGACTGCGGCTCCCACCTTGGCCGACTTCGAAGCCAACCAGAACCTGCTTCTTGCTCCCTACGGCTTCGGAGGCGTCCTTACCCAGTTCTCGCCGATTGGCAATTCGTGGTATCACGGCGGTTCGGCGCGAGTCGAGAGGCGTTTCTCCAACAACGTGACGTTCCAGGCCAGCTACACCTACAGCAAGACGATCGACATCATTGAGAACGACCTGTTCACGAGCTTCGTCAATCCGCGCCGTCCCTTCAACCACATCGACCCGTTAACGAACAAGGGACTGTCCGGATTGGACCGCACCCACAAGTTCGCGATTGCCTGGCTGTACAATCTGCCGGCCCTGGAAGGCGCCAATCCCATCATCGGCAACATCCTCGGCGGTTGGCAGATCAACGGCACCTACCTGGCGGAGAGCGGCCAGCCGGTCACGATCATCTCCCGGCGCGATGTCAACGGTGACTTCGACACGGCCGGAGACACTTCCTTCCTCAACCCGGCCGGCGCAGAGGGCATCGGGAGCGATCTCAATTACCTTTGCCGCGGAGCTGCCGGTATCTTCACAGCGGGCGCGGCTGAAGGCTGTCTGCCGCCCGGGTCCGCCGAAGATGCAAGCGCCTCTCCGTTCATCGTCGGCTATGTCGCACAGAACCCGAACGCTCGGTACATCCGGGGCGAATTAGGTGCTGCCAGCCCGAATCTGGGAGTGGTTGGTCGAAATACCGAGAGGAGTCCTGGTATCAACAACTGGAACCTGGGCTTCTTCAAGGAAGTTAACATGGGTGCAGAAGACAGGAAGCTCCAGTTCCGCGCTGAGCTCTGGAATGCGTTTAACCATCCCAGTTATTCATTCGGCAGCGGGTCGGCTCTCAACTTCGAGAGCTTCAGCTCGCCGAATCCCGCGACCGCGGTTACAGGCTACGTCACACCTGGAAGCAATCAGTTCCTGAACAAAACGGCACTGAGCGGCGGGCTCGGCCAGGCGCCGTTCCAGCGGGTCATCCAGCTCGGGCTCAAGTTCATCTTCTAATCTTCCTGCCCGGTTCGAAGGACAACAAAGACGGCAAGGACACCAAGGACGACAAGGACGTCCTTGGGTCCTTGCTGTCCTTGAAGTCCTTGGTCTCCCTCTTTTTTTGCGACAATAGAAGCAGAGGAACCCCACCTATGCGATGGCGAGGCCGTCGGGAAAGCGCCAACATCGAGGATCGACGCGGACTGTCTTTAGGAGGAGGCGCCGGTCTGGGTTGTGGCGGACTGGTACTGCTCCTGATCATTTCTTTCATTACGGGCGTCAATCCGCTGGAACTGCTGAACCAGGTCCAGGAACCCCAGACGGGAGGTTACAGCGAAACCGAACGTACGGCCCCGGAGCAGAACGACGAAATGAGCCAGTTCGTCCGAGTGGTTCTCGCTGATACCGAAGATACGTGGAACGCGATCTTCCAACAGATGGGCCGGCGGTATGAAGAGCCGACCCTGGTTCTGTTCTCAGACGACGTGAGATCGGCGTGCGGCTTCAGCTCGTCTGCCACCGGGCCGTTTTATTGCCCGGGAGACGCGAAAGTCTATCTGGATTTGTCCTTCTTTCGAGAGCTTGATCGCCGGTTCGGCGCGCCTGGCGATTTTGCCCAGGCTTACGTGATCGCACACGAGGTGGGACACCACGTTCAGAACCTTCTCGGCATTTCCGACCAGGTTCACATGAGACAACAGCAGTCAGGTGGTGCTGAAGCCAACGAGTTAAGCGTCCGGCTGGAGCTCCAGGCCGACTGTCTCGCGGGTGTGTGGGGCAATCACGCGAACCGATCTCGCCAGTTGCTCGAGACAGGCGACCTGGAGGAAGGACTAAATGCGGCAGCGGCCATAGGAGACGACGTCCTGCAGCGACGCACGGGCGGGCGGGTCGTCCCCGAATCTTGGACTCATGGCTCCTCCCGGATGCGAGTCGAATGGTTCCGACGCGGCCTTGAGTCAGGCAGTCCAAGCGTTTGTGACACCTTTGCCGCCGGGACAGTCTCGGAATAAGTCACCGTCGGAGATGGCCGGCACGCCTCCGGGGTGACGGACCTTGCCTGTTCCAAAAAGTGAGGAATGACGCAATTCACATCCGATGCCTCCTGAGTAACCCGATCAGATGGCGTTTTCCTCAGCTGGCCGGATCTTTCCCCTGCGGCCTAGCGCCGCCTGCGCGGTTCGCTGCGCTTTCGGCCGCCCGGCATCGCCGACGGAGGGCCGGCGCCTGCCCATCCGCCTCGGATTTTGATGTGGTTACGTTCCACGTAGTCGTGGATCAGTTTCAGGACGTTTGATCCATATTCAAGCGTCTTCTTCCTCCCGAAGCCTGATATCTGCTCTAAGGCAGGGAGGTCCATCGGTTTCCAACGGGCCAGCTCGCGCAATGTCATGTCGTTTAGGATGACGTAGGCCGGCACTTTCCTCGCCGCGCTGAGTTCCAATCGCCACTCTCGCAACTCCTCGAAGAGACTCCGATCGACGTCCTCCCACGAGGTGTCCTCCGCGGCCTCCTGGGCTGGCGTTTTCTTGGCCACCCTCATCAGGGTCGGCGTCTCCTGGCCTCTGAGGATTTGCAGCCCTCTGGGAGTGATCGACAGGACTCGGTAATCGTCCGTGCGCGCCAGCGCGCCGAGCGAGACCAATTGCTCAATCAAGTCCCGCACTTCGTGCTTGGGCAATTCCGCCAGCAACCCGTAGGTGCTCAGCTTCTCGTGCCCTTTGCCGATGATCCGCTGATCCTTGGCACCGGTCAGAACGGCGGCGGTGTATTCCGCGCCGTAGGCCTCCCCTTGACGGATAACCGAAGACAGGATTTTCTGAGCGACGACCAGCGGGTCGGAAATCGGCTGCAGATGTTCCAGGCAGACATCGCAAGCCATGCAGTTCAGTCGCTCGAGATTCTGGCCGAAATACCGTGAGATCGTCCGGTGGCGGCACTGGAAACCGGTACAGAAGGAGTAGACGTCGCTCAGTTTCCGGAGATGGATGTCCAGTCCCTGGGTGTTTTCGGCGTTTTCAAGTATGAACTTCCAGGTATGGTAGTCGCTCGGCGAAAAAAAGAGATCGCACTCGGCGCCTAGTCCGTCACGCCCGGCCCGGCCGGTTTCCTGCTGGTAATGCTCGATGGATTTGGGCATCCCGGAGTGCATTACGAACCGCACGTTCGACTTGTCAATTCCCATCCCGAAGGCTACGGTGGCCACTACTATATCCACGCTCTCGGCAACGAAAGCCTCCTGGCTCCGCTTGCGCTCCGTGTCCTCCATCCCGGCATGGTAAGGAGCCACCCGGTAGCCGAGTTTGTGCAGCTTCCCGCACATTTCATCGACATCGTTTCGACGAATGCAGTAAATGATTCCCGATTCACCTTTATGACGGTCAAGCACGTTACGGACCTGCGCGAGCAGGTTATGCCGATGCTCCACGCGAAAAACCAGGTTCGGGCGGTCAAAACGCCCGACGAGGACGACCGGATCGCGAAGCTTGAGCTGCGTGCGGACGTCCTCGCGAACCCGCTGGGTCGCCGTTGCCGTGTAGGCGCCGATCGGGATACCCGGGAAGGCATCGCGCAAAAGGCCTAATTGCCGGTACTCAGGCCGGAAGTCATGCCCCCACATGCTGACGCAATGCGCTTCGTCGACGGCCAGAGAGCAGACGCCGAGCGACTTCACGAACTCCAGGAAGGCAGGAGTAACAAGTCGCTCGGGCGAAACATAAAGGATTTTCACCTGCCGGGCCCGCAGCCGGGCGAAAACCTCGCGTCGCTCCGACTCGGTCATGGCACTGTCAATTCGCGCGGCCGGAACTCCGAGCTCGGTCAGGTCATCGACCTGGTCCTTCATCAAGGAGAGCAGCGGGGAAACAACGATACTGAGGCCGGGCAGCACCAGGGCCGGGACCTGAAAGCAGACCGATTTGCCGCCGCCGGTCGGAAGAACAACGATCGTATCCTGCCCGGCGCAAATCGCCTGGATCGCTTCCTGCTGCAACGGCAGAAAGGAATCGTAACCCCAGTATCGCTTCAACGCGCTCTCGATCGGTTCGGTCATGCTTGCCTCTATAGAAATAACGCGGGAAACGGAAAAACTGCGAAGGAAAAATTCGTCCTCTGTCAACGCGCGATGAATTGTGTCCTCGGGTCACAGAGCTTGGGAGCGCGCGCATCAAGCCTACGCCCCCGTGCTGCTGGAGTCGCGTTACAGAGCCGCGCACGCAGCAGAGGGTGTTGAAAAAGCTGTCTTGGCTCCGTTAGGAGCCGGATGTTTATAGTCTGACAGAATGCCGGCGAGGCGCCCTGTAGG
>Ga0105092_10000496_pt1 | contig 20489 bp, 15 predicted proteins | sample PPLLak2March2015_FD_87021 | JGI IMG/M metagenome (GOLD analysis project Ga0105092, IMG submission 87021) | Freshwater sediment microbial communities from Prairie Pothole Lake near Jamestown, North Dakota, USA - PPLs Lake P7 Core (1) Depth... | ecosystem: Environmental > Aquatic > Freshwater >... | reverse complement strand
TTCGACGCTTTTCCCCGCAATTTCCAGTAGCCGGTCCTGCTCGGCCTTCCCGAGCGCGTATTCTTGGCCGGGCACGGACGGGCTCTTGGTGAACGCCACGGCCGCGTAACCAACGACTCTCGTTCGGTCGCCCGCCACGGAATCGCCGGAATTAGCCTGCTTGATAACTCGTGCCTGGCCGCCCCCGAGGCGTTCGGCAGCCATCATTGTGGCGACGATTGGGCCACCCCCGCAGGCTTCCCATACTCCGCGTTCCAGGTTTCGGACGACCCCCAGATAGTCACCCTCGCTGACTGCGGCCAGCAATCTCGTGTCCATCGCCACCGTCTGCGCGTAATCGTGAAAGTGCGCGAGGTCCGAACTGGCGATGATGACGGTATTGGGTCCGTCAATCAGGCCTGCCAGAGCGATGCCCAGGGAGCGGCAAGTCTGGTACCTCTGGTCTCCCACCACGATGGGCACAATCTTGAACGAACCAAGTACCCTCTGGAGGAAGGGAAGCTGCACCTCAATAGCATGCTCTCCTCGGCCGTCCTGTGTCCTCGTCTCATGGCCGGCGCCGGTGAGCTGAAAGAGCGGACCGATGGCGGCAAGCTTGCGCGCGAAGGCGGTGTCGACTGGAACGTCTCCGAGCGGCGTTTGGTAGTAGTCCCCATCGTAGATCGCTGCGCCGGGAGCCAGTCTCTCCACGTGAGACGGCGCGATGAGAATAACCCTGTCGATTTTCTTCCCCTTGAGCTGAACGAAGCCGGCGGCGGCGACCGGACCTGAGTAGACATATCCGGCGTGCGGGACCACCAGACCCAGAATGTCGCCGAGGCTACTATCTGCCTTGGCGGCATTCAGGTAGTCATCAACCATGCGGGACAACAATCCGGGATCGGAGGGGTAGAAGCTGCCGGCAACGACCGCTTGCCGCTTTTTGGCATCTTGCGCCAGACAGCCGGTGAGCAGCAGGGCGCAAGCAACGAAGACAGTAGCAGAGTGCTTCAACATATCATCCTTTGTTCCACCGACCGGCGATCGGGGCGGCGCACTTTGCGCAGGTTCCATTCCGGAGGCTGGTTTTGCGAATCATGAAGGCGGTGCGTTCCACGACCGGCTCATGGCATCGAGGGCAGTACGTGTTTTCAGCCGGATGCCCGGGTACGTTTCCTATATAGGCGTAATGGAGGCCTTCCGCGTCGGCGATCTTCTTCGCCCGCTCCAGAGTAGCAAGCGGAGTGACGGGCAGGTTCTTGAGCAGATACTGAGGATGAAAGCGCGTGAAGTGAATGGGCACATCCGGCCCTAGCTCACGCTGTATCCATTGGGACAAAGCTCGCAACTCCTGGTCGCTGTCGTTCAGCGTGGGGATAACCAGGTAGACGATTTCGAGCCAGGTTTTCTGCTTTTGAATCGTCACGAGACTTTGGAGTACCGGTTTCAGTTCTCCGTTCACTACTTCCCGGTAGAACTTTTCGGAGAACGCCTTGAGGTCGATCTTAATTGCCTCTACCTGGCCGCAGAGCCGGCGCAACGGCTCATCCTGGATATATCCGTTACTGATAACGACGCTCTTGACTCCCTGCGCCTTGCCCGCCACCGCCGTATCGTAAACATATTCGTAGAAGACGACCGGCTCGCTGTAGGTGTATGCGATCGAGACGCATTCGTTCTCCCGCGCCAGCGCCGCGACCTGATTTGGAGTCATTTCCGCACTTCGCACCTGCTCGGGCCGTGCCTGAGAGATCTCCCAGTTCTGACAGAACTTGCAGTTGACATTGCAGCCGGCAGTGGCCAGGGAAAATGCCAGCGTGCCGGGGTAGAAGTGGAACAGCGGCTTCTTCTCGATTGGGTCCACGTGGACGCTGCACGGGCGCGAATGAACCAGGGTGTAGTAGGTTCCCTTCTCGTTCTCGCGGACCCCGCAGTAACCCCGTTCCCGGTCGTCAATCACGCACTCTCGGGGGCAAAGCTTGCACCGGATCTTCTGATTGGGCAATTTCTCGTAGTATTGCGCCTCGCGGCGAGATGAAGACGCGGCAAAGGCTACACCTGCACAGAGGGCGGGCAAAGCCGCGGAACAGACGAACGTTCTGCGGTTAATCTCTGAATGCAATTCTCGACCAGGCAATTCGGGTCTCCCGGGCGGGAATTATACATCCGGTGAAACTGCAGGGACACAAGGGACAGAAGCGACACAAAGGTTTCGCTAAACTATACGGAGGACATCGATCCGGCCGGGATCGTTGGTTCCCAGGCGGTGTTCGTTATCTGCTGCGACGGCGAGCCAGGCGGGGTTGCGGCCGACGGCGGCAAGAGGTTTCAGGCCTTTTTCCCTGCGCTTATCCTCTATGATCTGCCAGCCGGTGTAGTCCAAAGCAACGGGATCCGAACCGAGGATCAGAGAACGCATCGGCCAGCACCACTGGGGCATGAAAGGAGGTCCCCCCTCATACTGGGCTACGATCGCCTCGCAAATGGTGAGGCGCACTTTGCTCCGGATTGGGGGCAACATGAAGACGTCGGCTACGTAAGGGTTCCCGACATTCAGATGGTATTTGTTCGGGTTATGCACAGCACCGAAAAGGTTCTTCAGTGCGACGGTTATTCCCGCAATACCATGATCCTTGAGTACCGGCAGGTTGATGATCACGGAGCAGGTCCGCACGAGGGTGGAGGAAACCAGGCTGCCAACGCTGCCCCAAGTCATCAGTTCGCTTTCGTAGCCTCCGATATCGTTCCCGTAACAGCGAGGCCTTCGTCGGTCGGTCACCACACGGAAGCCGGCGTTTTCAAGATCATTGCTGTGCCGGTCCCAGACGATGATATTTTCGGGCCGAACGCCCGCTTCCTGGAGGCATTGCTCGATGGCCTCGGTAAGCTGGACCGAGGTTGAAAGCCCTTTTCCAGCCAGGCAGTTGACTTTAAGGCCGACGACATCCGCCGGTCGGACAAACCGTTGCCATCCTTCCCTGGGTGAATCCGTACCGGCGAGCGCCTGAATGCCGTCGTTAAGCAGACGGTACAGGCGGTTTGAATCTACCCGACCGGACAGAGAGAGAAGAACATCCGGGTCATGTGCCACCACAATCCGGGACTTCGGAACCGAGGATTTGGTGTCGACAGCCGATAGCAGAGGCAGTGCCACGGTCGCCGTCAGGAATTGCCGGCGGTCAGCGGGAGGAGATTTCGGCACCTGTTCGTTCCTCAACCTCGACGGTATGGTTTATCTCGATGTCGCTTCGAAGAGTGTGAAACACACTGCAGTAGGCTTTCTTGGAGAGCTCTACCGCATGGTCAAGGCGGTCGAGGGGAACTTCCCCCTTCACCGAGAACCGAATCGAAATGCGCTTGAAGTACTTCGGGATTCCAGGATTCTGCTCACCAGAGGCGGATACCGACAGGGCCGTGAAGGGAAGCCTCATCTTCCTCAGGATCCTGGCCACGTCTGTTGCCAGACACCCGCACAGGGCCGACAGGAGCGTTTCCATCGGTGACAGAGCGACCTGCCTCTCACCATCGAGCACCGCCCTGGCGCCCGACGGGCTCTGGACGTGGAAACGTTCGCGATCATCCCACTTCAATTCGACGCGAAGCGGCGGCGCCGCCTGTGCTTTCATAGAAGAATTATACCGCTTGGGGGGAAAAGGACCTTAACGACCCCAAGGACCTCCACGACGACAAAGGCAAACAAACGCGTCGTTGTTGTCTTTGAGGTCCTTGAGGTCCTTTCCGTTCAGCTTGCGCTACTTTTGCTTCATCTGCCGGCGGTCCAGGTGGATGTCGGCGAAGGAGAGGGGGTCTTCACGGGGTTCGATGTGAGTGAAAACAGTGACGAGAGGAAGGGCGGAGCGGATATCCGACTCGATCTTCTCGGCGAGATCGTGGCCTCGTTGCACCGACCAGCTGCCGGGAACCTGGATGTGGAGAGAGACAAAAGATCTGGCTCCCGATTGACGGGTTCGCAGAGCATGGTACTGAACTTCGTCGGAAATGTTGCTGCTCAGCACAGTCTGGACCTTGGCGACGTCGGCGGGCGGCAGAGCCGTATCCATCAGGCCCAGAATCGACCGGCGCATCAGCCTGCCTCCCATCCAGGCAACATGAAGGGCGACCCCGAGGCCAAGGAGCGGGTCAAGAGCGACCCAGCCGGTCAACGCCACGAGTCCAATTCCGATGATGACCCCACCGGAAGTCCACACGTCGGTCATCAAGTGCTGCGCGTCGGCCTCCAATGCGATTGATCGGTAGCGCCGGCCTGCTTCCAGGATGATCTTGGCCGCTCCCAGATTGATAAGGGATGCAAGGACGGAGATGATAATGCCCAGATTCACTTCGGAGATGTTCCGGGGCTCAATCAGGCGCTGGACGCATACCCAGATTATGGTCAGGGCAGCGATCAGAATCATGCCGCCCTCCGCCCCGCTCGAAAAGTACTCCGCCTTCTCGTGACCGTAAGCGTGTTGCTCATCGGGGGGTCTTTCACCCACGCGGATCACGTAGAGGGCGAAAATCGCTGCTGTCAGGTTTACCAACGATTCGATGGCGTCGGAGAGAAGCCCAACGGAGCCCGTAAGAAGATAGGCTGAGGTCTTCAAGCCGATGGTCGCGAGCGCAGCCCCGATCGAGAGCCAGGCGTAGCGGGTCAGCCTCAGTCGGGCGTCGTTTGCGTTCATTGTGCTTCTCACCGCCGCCTAAATCCGAACCTGCCCGTCCCCGTAGACAATGAACTTCTCGGTCACGAGGCTCTCGAGGCCCATCGGCCCGTAAGCATGAAGTCTGGTCGTGCTGATTCCTATTTCCGCACCTAGTCCGAGCTGATGGCCGTCCGAGAAACGGGTCGAGGCGTTGACGAGCACCACCGAAGAATTCACGCGGTCAAGAAAATCCTGAGCCAGGCGATAGCTGTTCGTCACAATCGCCTCGGTATGCGAAGAGCCATACTTCTCGATGTGCTCAATGGCCGCATCCATGTCAGGAACGACCCGCACGGCCAGGATCAGGTCAAGGAATTCTGCGTAGTAATCATCTTCCGTTGCCGCCGCTGCTACGGGAAGGTACGCGCTCGACTCAGGATCAGCGCGCAGTTCGACACCCCGGGACTTCATCAGCCGCGCAAACTCAGGAAGGAAACGCGGCGCTATCTCCCGGTTCACCAGCAGAGTTTCCAGCGCGTTGCAGACACCCGGACGCGAGACTTTAGCATTCTCGACGATGTTCAGCGCCATCTGGAGATCCGCGTCCTCCGCCACGTAGATGTGACAGACCCCCTTGTAGTGCTTGATCACAGGAATGCGGCTGTTTTCCGCCACAAACCGGATCAGGCCTTCGCCGCCGCGCGGAATGATGAGGTCGACGTGGTCTTCCTGTCTGAGCAGTATCCGAACGGCTTCCCGATCGGTGGAGTCGACCAGCTGGCAAGCGTCCCCGACTCCATGACTTTGAAGGGCGCCGGTGATGATGCCGACCAGGCAGCGGTTTGAGTTGAGTGCCTCTGAGCCTCCCTTCAGTATCGTAGCGTTGCCCGCCTTGAAGCACAGGGAGAACGCGTCAACGGTCACATTCGGACGAGCTTCGTAGACGATTCCTATGACGCCGAGGGGAATGGTCTTTTTCCCGACACGCAGGCCGTTCGGCCGCGTCCACATCCGGTTGACAATGCCGGCTGGATCCGGCAATCCGGCGACCTCTTCGAGACTCTCGATCATGCCCTGGATCCGCGCCGGGTTGAGAGTCAGTCGATCAAGCATCGCGCTGCTCAGGTTCCTGCCTCGTCCCGCTTCAACGTCAATCTGATTGGCCTTCAGCAAACTTTGCTGCACCGCGGGATCCCCCAGCGAGGCGGCGAGTTCGAGCAGAACCTGATTTTTGACGTTGCTTGGCAGGGATGCCGTTTTCCGGGAGGCAAGGCGAGCCCTGATGGCGAGATCGATGATCGATTGCTCAAGTGCGTTTGGCATGGTCAGATGATGAGAACAAGATTATCGCGGTGGACGACCTCGTCATAGTACCGGTAACCGAGCTTTGATTCAATTTCGTCGGTCTTGCAGCCCTTGATCGTCACGACCTCCTGCGAGCTGTAGTAGGTGAGGCCTCGGGCGATCTCGATTCCATCCGGCCCCGCGATCCTGACCGAATTGCCCGAACGGAAGTTGCCTTCCACCCCCGTTATGCCGATCGGAAGCAGGCTTCGTCCGTGTTCGGTCAGGGCACGCCGGGCACCGGCATCGATCGACAGAGTTCCCTTAGGCGACAGCGTGTGCAGAATCCAGTACTCGCGCGCTGAAAGCTTGTCCTCACAGGGCAGAAAGAGCGTTCCCTCGTTTTTTCCTGAGATCACGTTCTGAATGATATCGTCCTTTTGCCCACCTGCCAGGACCGCCGCAATCCCGTACTGGTTGGCTTTTTTGATCGACATGAGCTTGGACTTCATTCCACCGGTGCTGATGCCGGTGGGGCTCAGGTGATCTTTGGCGTAATCGAAGTGGGAATTCGTTATTTGCTCAACCAGGGGGATCGGCTGCTGGCCCGGCTCGAATTTCTCGTACAGGCCGTCCGTGGTGGAAAGGATCAAGAGCAAATCCGCCCCCACCAAGGCCGCAACTTCTGCGGACAGGTTGTCGTTGTCGCCGAACTTGATCTCGCTCACGGCGACCGAGTCATTCTCGTTCACGATCGGGACGACGCCGGCGGAAATCAAAGTTTCAAAGGTGTTACGGGCATTCAGATACCTTTCGCGACTTCTGACGTCGTCCTGGGTCAGAAGAATTTGCGCCGAATGGTGCCCGCGCGTCGAGAAGCACTCCTCGTAGAGAGCCATGAGGAGGGTTTGACCGATAGCAGCGCATGCCTGCTTTTGAGGAATAGTCTTGGTGCGTCCCGCCAGTCCCATTACCGGCGCGCCTGTCGCGACCGCTCCGGAGGTCACCAGGATGGTCTGGATACCACTCTCTACCAGGCTGCTCAGGCCTTTGACGAGCGACGCGACCCGGACGCGATTCAGCCGTTGATCGGCGCCAGTCAAGACGCCCGAGCCGACTTTGACGACCAGGCGTCGGGATTTCGCGAGACGCAGGCGAAATGGATGTTGAATTCCCGTCATGGTTGTCCTCGAAAAGCGGGAAGCCATGACAAGACCTCAAGGACCTCAAGGACCTCAAAGACGGTGAGGTCTTTGGGTCCTTGGCGTCCTTGAGGTCCTTGGGGTCTTTTCACGGCTTCCGCCTGAATAATCCCCTCGTTAGCACACGCTGACTACCAGGCCTTCTGTGCTGACGCTGAAGTCGAAGAACCGAGCTCGCGGGTTCGGCGGTGAGGATTCCAGTTCATGTCTGACTTGGATGGCATCTCGCGGGCTCTTGCAGATGATCAGCAGAAAACCGCCGCCTCCGGCACCCAGGAGCTTCGCCCCGAAGAGATGCGGGCGCAGTCGCGTCAGGAGTTCTTCGATTTCCTCATTGCTCGAGTTCGGATCGAGTTGTTTGTTCAGGCGCCACGCCGCATCAATCAACTGGCCGAACTCGGGCATGTCTTTCCGGGCCATAGAATCGGCCACCTGGTTCCCCAAAATGCGTAACCGGCCCAGCGTATTCATGGCCACTCGGTCGCGGTCAAGGTAACGCCCAACCACGTCCTGGAGGATGTTCTTGGCCAGCCGGGTGATCCCGGTGTAGTAGAGGAGCGTGCATCCGGCATTTACGCCGGGTTCCAGGACATCAGCCGCAACGTAGTGAATTCGGATGTCAGGAACCAGACCCGGGTCTGATTCAATTAACTTCACGCCATCCACCACTCCGCCAACCTGATCCTGCCATCCACCCCCGGTCGTCAGGGCCTGTTCAAGACGAAGAACAGAGTGGAAGAGATCGCGGCGCGTTAGTTTTCGACCGGTCACTCGACTGATCACCGATAAGACGACCGCCCCCATGATGCTCGACGTTCCCAGTCCGCTCCCTTTGGGAATCGCGGCCAGAGTCGTTAACTCGATCCCCCCTCCGAATTCCCGCAGCATGTCGGCGAGGTCGGGCGTGCCTTTCCAGCTCGCCGCCTCCGGGTCGAACCCGCACAGGGCAAGCGCTGCTTTGGCAAGCGCGAACTCGCTGGTCGGTTGACGGTAGTCGAGCAAGCCGTCAAGCGTGCTGATCTCGACCCTTGTACCCAGGTCTATCGAGCTGATGCGAATGATCGGCTCCTCAATGACCCGCGCGTAGCACTGGATGGGTGGTTGACCGTTAAGGTTGACCGCCGCATTTATGACCCTCCCGCCGTTCTCGAGCGAGTAAGGCGGCGTGTCCGTCCAACCACCGCCGAGATCCAGCCGGGCGGGAGCGCGCCCCCATACGATCTCGTCAGATCGCAGGGCGTTTTTCGGCGGGTCGGGTTTCCTGACTCCCGTGTAAATGATGGTCGATTCCAGGTAGTCGAAGGCGGTGGCGCGCAGGACATCGGCCCATTGAGATACCGTCATGCCCGGAATGGGGAGGAGCCCGAATCCTCTCAGCCACTCGGTATCGGTCTCGGACAGGTCCTGCAGCAAATCAGGGATCAGTTCTTCGAGCGCCTGATCCGGGGATCTCGAGATCAGAAGCAGGGCCGAGCCGAGAGTATGAACGAGACGCGAAAAAGTGAAACAGTCGATGCCCGGGTCTGAACAGGATCGCGAGTGCCACCGGCATTCCGAGATCAAAGCGCGGATCCAGAGGCTGCGGTGCTGCGACTGTCGGAGGATGAGGGCCAGTTCACTGGCTGAAAAACCGCTTTCCGGCCGGAAGACACCCGGAAGAGAACCGAAGATCTCTTCCGACCGAAGCTCTGAGCGGCGCTGATAAAAAGCCGAGAAATCAGTCAGAGAGGCGATCTCAGCCAACGAGTAACGCTCATTGTCCCGCCATGCGCGCTTCTGGTCAGAGGTCGCTGTTTCAGGGTGCAACATCCAGAGCCAGGGAGGAAACGAGGCCGGCGAATCACCGGTCGGAAAAAGCCGGGCATTCCAAATGCCCTGACCCGACTGACCCGGACCCCAGATTTCATCCGCAGAAGCCCCAACCTCGTGCAGCCACTCTTTCAAATCCCTACCGCAGAAGGTTGACGAATTGTGTGACGAATCTTTAAAAGTATCCGAAACCGAATGGAAACGGATAAACCAGCGTCCAGGCAAGACGTCGGCGCGAGCGGGGACGATGTCGAGACACTCGCCGGCACTGAGCTCCAGAGGCTCAAGAACGTCTACGCCGGCAAGAACATTGCTGCCCGCAAACGCGACAGGAGCCGCGATCCGGCAACTCTCGATCCAGGCACTTGTCCCGAGCAACCCCCCACCTTCCGCGACTTGATTGTTGATGCTCAAACAGGCATTCAGGTGGGAAACACCCCGGTCCTGCCTGACCAATTCCGCTCCGCTCTCGATGATCTGCCGGGTGGTGCCGAAATGCAAAAAGCTGCATTGCCGGAGCACCTGGACATGGAAGGGGACGTGCGAGAGCGCCTGGTAAAGGCAGGCGAGATGGGCGTCGTCAAGCTCGGATCCGCTTCCGCGGGCCGATGCACGGTATAGATCCAAGCCGGTTTCCGTTCCCAGGGCGCAACAGACTTCGCGGTAGAAATCCAGGCCGTGCTGCGAGAGCGTGTTTTCCCACCCGGCGCTCAGCTGCAGGTCTCCGCCTTCGTCCGGGGCGACGTCAAACAGCCGCAGAATGCGCGTGGCCGTTTCGGCGTCGAGGCTCATGACCCCAATGTCGAGGATCGACCGCCCGTAGCGGTCGATCCCTCCTTTGGCAGCCTGTTCCGAGACTTTCGGCTTCTGGAGGTACCAGCGAACCCTCCCGCTGGCGCCTGGGGAGTAAACTCCGTGTCGAGCCGCTTCTTCAGGAGAAGCGTTACAGCCCAGACCGGTAATCCCCTGTTTGAATACCACTTGTGAAGGGTCGAAGCTCAAAAGCACGTCGCCGGACGTCACGACGAGCTGTCCTGCCGTTGAGTTAGGCGGCAGGGCCAGGTAAATCGGCAGCTGCCGGTCGAAGAGCGTGGTCGTTACCGCCCGGTCACTGTCCCCGGGCACCGGGATGAACACCTTCCCGCAAGGGGCGTACGCCGGGAGTCTCCTGGAATCGCCCCCGGCGTGAACGATCAGGATGCGAAGCTTTTGAAGGGCGGCGAGCCAGGTTTCGGGGCTGGCGGCCTGCTCTCGATCAATCGGGGACAGTTCGCGGTTCAGAACGGCCAGAACCGAATAAATGGTGCTTCCGCCGCTGCCGACTCGTTTGCCCTCCGGGTCCGCAACCACCATCGTGCGCTTGACGTCGGCCAAGAGTCCGAGCTGCTCTCGAAGCTTCAGCTGGGTCTCGTAGGCCAGCGCCTGAGCTCGATTTGAGGCCGTAACGATGAGATAGTCCCAAGACTCCACCGATCGCCGCATAGAGACTGTAAAGTGTACAGGACCGGCGGTATGGGTGGAAAGGGTCAAAGACGCTGACGGCTGACGGCTGACAGCTGACGGCTGACGGTTGACGCCAGTGTTGGCTACGCGGCCTTCGTCCCTCCGGGACTCGGTTCGTCGCCAACACTTGCGTCAACCGTCAGCCGTCAGCGGTCAGCCGTCAGCCGGTCAGCTGTCAGCCGTCAGTCGGTCAGTGGTCAGCGGCTCAGCCGCGCTTCTGGCTTTTTCCCCTTTCGTTATAGGACAATAGCGGGCAGAACCGGGAGGCGCAAAATGATGGGAAACCAGAACAGACGGTCATTTCTCCAGCTTGGGGCAGGAGCAGTTGCGGGGCTGAGTACTCTCGGCCATCTGCGGGCTTCCGTTGCAGCGGGCAAGAAACCGAAAGCCCTCAGCCTCGGGATGGCGTCCTACACGTTTCGCAAGTTCCCTCTGGACGAGGCCCTGGCCATGACACGCCAATTGGGCCTCGAGAAGATCGCCTTCAAGAGTATGCACATGCCGCTGGACAGCACGCCGGAGCAAATCGGCCAAGTGGTCGAGAAGACGAGGGCGGCCGGGTTGCAGGCTTACGGCTGCGGCGTGGTCTACATGAACACTGAAGCTGAGGTGCAACAGGCCTTCGACTACGCGAAAGCAGCGGGCATGAAGATCATCATCGGTGTGCCTAAGCCTGAGCTTCTGGACGCGACCGAGGCCAAAATAAAGCAATACGACATCCGCATCGCGATTCACAACCACGGACCAGGCGATAAACTTTATCCGACCCCGGAAAGCGTTTACGAGAAGGTTAAAAGCCGTGATCCGAGAATGGGCCTCTGCATTGATATTGGACACACCCAGAGATCAGGAGTCGATCCGACCAAGGCTGTAAAGGAATATGCTGATCGACTGTTCGACATTCACGTCAAGGATGTCTCGGGCTCAAACCAGGAAGGCAAAACGGTCGAAATTGGTCGAGGTGTCGTGAATATTCCGTCGCTCCTGGCTGCCCTGGTCGGCATTAAGTACGACGGAGTCGTTGCGCTCGAGTACGAGAAGGACGAGGACAACCCTCTGCCTGGCGCCGGTCAATCGATCGGGTACCTGGAGGGAGTGCTGAGCGCTCTGTAGACGATTTTGATGCACAATAGTGTGGGCCAGCGACAAACGCGTCGTGCTTGGCCTGAATGGAAAAATATGAAAAACAACCTTCTACTTATCACCGCATTTTTGCTGCTCCCGCTTGGACTGGCGGCCATGCAGGGTAAAGGCAAACTTACGGGTGCAGACGGCGAGATCAAGCTGATGGTGCTCGATCCCGGCCATTTTCATGCGGCCCTCGTTCAGAAAACCATGTACAAGCAGGTCTCTCCCCTCGTCCACATATACGCGCCGGACGGGTGGGATCTCGAGGAGCATCTGAAACGGGTCCAGAGCTATAACACCCGTGCTGACAATCCCACCCATTGGGAACAGAAAATCTATCGCGGCCCTGACTTCCTGCAGAAGATGCTTTCCGAGAAACCCGGAAACGTGGTGGTGATGGCGGGGAACAACCAGAAGAAGATGGAATACATAAAGGCGGCCCTCGATGCTGGGCTGAACGTCCTGGCCGACAAGCCGATGTGCATCGACCAAAAGGGCTGGGAGGTGCTTCGAACCGCCTTTGAATCGGCCAAGAAGAACAACGTGCTTCTGTACGACATCATGACCGAACGGAACGAAATAACGACCGTCCTGCAAAAGGAACTGGCTCACAACTATCAAGTGTTCGGGGCTTTTCGTGCCGGTACTCCCGATGATCCGGCCGTGACCAAGGAAAGCGTGCATCACCTGTTTAAGTATGTGTCGGGCAAGCCCTTGCAGCGGCCCGTGTGGGCACTGGATGTCAAGCAGCAGGGGGAGGGCATCGTCGATGTTTCCACCCACCTCGTTGATCTTGTCATGTGGGAGGTTTTCCCTCAGCAGAAGATCAATTACAAGGCCGACATCGAGATGCTCCGAGCCAAACGTTGGCCGACCATGGTCACCAAGGAACAATTGACCAAGGTAACCGGGGCGGCGGATTTCCCGGATTACCTCAAGGGTCAGCTCAACAGTGACGGTGTTTTGCCGTACTTCAGCAATGGAGAAATCATCTTCAAGCTGCGGGGCATCCACTCCAAAGTCTCGGTCGTCTGGAATTTCGAGGCGCCGCAAGGGGCGGGCGATACCCACTTTTCGGTCATGAAAGGGAGCCGTTCCAATATCGTCATCCGCCAGGGAAAGGAACAGAACTACCGGCCGGAGCTCTACATCGAACCGGCAGCCGAGGTTGACGCGACGATTTTTGGCGATTCTGTCAAAAGAGCTCTCGAAGGCCTGGCGACTGCGTATCCGGGTCTGGACGTGGCGCAGGAGGGGAAGAACTGGCGCGTCGTCATTCCGGACAAGTACCGCGTCGGCCATGAGGCACACTTCGGGCAGGTGGCTGAGAAGTTTCTTGGTTACCTCACGCGCGGGAAGCTCCCGGAGTGGGAAGTGCCGAACATGATTGCCAAGTACTATACGACCACAAAGGCGCTCGAAATGGCGCAAACCGCTGCGCCGCAGAAGACGGATTGAAGACGAGGTTCTGGGTTCTCGGTTCGGGGTTCGAAGGTTCGGTGAATTGAGCCAGTACCTCCGGACCTCGGAAACCCAGAACCCAGAACCCAGAACCCTACTATGAACGACCAAACAATCCAGACGGCCGTGATCCCGGTTGCGGGATTCGGCACCCGCCTTCTCCCGGCTACGAAATCCCAACCGAAAGAGATGTTGCCGGTCGGCAAGAAGCCGGTCGTGCAGTACGTGGTTGAAGAGTTGGAGTCCAATGGAATCAAGCAAATCCTGTTTGTCACGGGCAGAAACAAGACTTCCATCGAGGATCACTTTGATTTCGACTACGAGCTGACCCGGCGCCTGCGTGAAGGGGGGAAGGAGGAACTGCTGCCTGAGCTCGAATACGAGAGGATGAGGCTCGAGTTCTTCTATTCTCGGCAGCGTCGTCAAAAAGGCCTCGGTGATGCCGTGTTGTGCGCGCAGCATTTCACAAAGGAGCGTCCCTTCGTCGTCGCTCTTGGGGACAGTATTCTCGGCCTGAATGCCTCGTCGCAGGTGGTGAGCACCATGATACGGACCTTCGAGGAAGAGAAGCCGGCGTGCGTGGTGGCCGTCGAAGAAGTCCCGGAGCAGAGCGTTTCACAGTATGGCATCGTCCAGCCTGGGAGTCGCGGTGCGGTGTTTCCGGTCGTCGACCTGATTGAAAAACCGAGCCGGGAAGAGTCACCGAGTAACCTCGCAATTGCCGCCAGATACGTCTTTGCCCCTGCAATTTACGAAGCCATCTCCAGCACCCGTCCGGGCAAGAACCAGGAGATTCAACTGACGGACGCTATTCGCCTCCTGCTGAAGAACGGGGAGAAAGTCATCGGCGTCTGCCTCCCGCCGGAGGAGCACCGTTACGATATCGGCAATTTCCAAAGTTACTTTGAAGCCTTTATAGAGTTTGCACTGAACGACCCCCAGCTCGGTCCGAAACTGCGAGAGTCCGTCAGGGAGTTCCTTCATGAGGATCGTTAAGGCATCGGCTTTTGCGAGAGCCGGGTTGCTGGGCAATCCATCGGACGGGTACTTCGGGAAGACCATCTCGGTCAGCGTGAAGAACTATCGTGCCGAGGTCGTAGTCTACGAGTGGCCCGAGGTAGAGATCGTTCTTAGTAGCCAGGACCGCTGCCATTTCGACCGGGTGGAGGACCTTGTCGAAGATGTGAAGCTAAACGGCCTGTATGGTGGCCTGAGGCTCATCAAGGCCGCGATCAAACGTTTCGTCGAGTACTGTCAGAGCCAGCGCCTCGAGCTTGGAAACCGGACCTTTTCGATGCGCTACGATACCGACATTCCACGGCAACTGGGTCTGGCCGGCTCGAGTGCTATCATCACGGCCGTTTTTCGCGCCTTAATCGAGTTCTACAGCGTTTCGATCCGTAAGGAGATCCTTCCCAGCCTGATCCTCAACGTCGAGAAGCAGGAAATCGGCATCGATGCCGGACTCCAAGACAGGGTCTGTCAGGTCTACGAAGGCCTGGTCCACATGGACTTCGACCGACAGTTCATGGAGAAGAACGGATTCGGCCGATATGAGAACCTGGACCCGGCCCTGTTGCCGCCCCTCTACATCGCTTGTCGCACCGACCTGAGCGAGATCTCGGGGATTTTTCACAGCGATTTGCGTGCGCGGTGGGAGCGCGGAGAGCGGGCTGTGGTCGAGGCGATGCAGGAGCTGGCGGGGCTGGTGACAGAGGGCAGGGAGTGCCTGTTGCAGCGTGATCACCGGCGGTTGGGGCAACTGATGAATCGAAACTTCGACATCCGCGCCTCGATCTGCAAACTGGACCCGCGCAACGTCCAGATGATCGAGTTGGCCCGTTGCCTCGGCCTCCCGGCGACGTATGCCGGCTCCGGCGGATCGATCGTCGGGATTTGCGAAGACGAGGCGACCTTCGCCAGGCTGCGCGAAGAATTCCAGAAGCTGAACTGCCACGTCTTCCGGCCAAGAGTGGTTTGAACCGCTTTTTTTATCCACGAATTACATCGGCGTTCAGCGTTCACCGTTCACCGTTCAGCGTTCCCCGTTTCAAGGTGTTCAAACACTTGAAACGCTGAATCTGGGCGGTGAACGGTGAACGGTGAACGGTGAACGCTGAACGGTGAACGGGGAACGGTGAACGCTGAACGCTGAACGCCTACAACCTTTTCGCTTCCCCCCGAGTCTTATGGGGTGTTCAGAGAGCAATAGGAGATGGATCTGGACGAACGGGAGCTGATCTTGGAAGCCCAAAAAGGAGATGAATCGGCTTTTGAAGAGCTGGTTTATCGCTACGATAGGAAAGTCTTGGCACTCGCTGTTTCCTACACGAGCGATGAGGAGGACGCCAAGGACGTCTACCAGGAAGTCTTCATCCGAGTTCATCGTGCTCTGCCTGGCTTTCGGTTCGAGAGTAGATTCTCGACCTGGCTTCACAGGATCGTGGTGAATGTCTGTCTGACCTACAAGAGCCGTTGGCAGAACCGGACACATGAGTCACTGGATGCGATGGCCGAAGAAGATGGCGAACGACCGGGCTTCGACCCGGTTTCGTCGGAAGTGCCTTCGGATCAGAAAGCTCTCAGTACCGAGATTTCGCAGCACGTGCGTGCCGCCCTGGGGATGCTCTCTCCGCAACAGCGGCTGGTTTTTACGCTTCGGCATTACCGGGGTTACAAGCTCAAGGAGATCGCCGTGCTGATGAACTGCGCCGAGGGGACCGTGAAGAAATACCTTTTTACCGCGACAGAGCGCCTGCGTCAGCGGTTGCGGCCGGTCTTTCAGTAGGGAGTAAACCATGCGACACCAGAAACTTAAGGAATGGATTCCGCTCCTGGCTTACGACGAGCTGGATGACGACCAGAAATACCTTCTGGAGAAACATCTCGCGCAGTGTGCCGACTGCCGGCAGCAACTGGAAGAGGTTAGGGAGATTCAGCAAGTTGCAGGGACTGCCGGGGAGCCGACAGATGCACTGCTCGAGGAAGCCCGTCGAGAATTGCGGATCGGCCTTCGGCACCAGCCGGGGCAGCGTTGGGGATGGTTCTCGAACTGGAATATCGGATGGTTGGTTCCCAGCTTGCAGACGGCAGCCATCGGCATTATCTGCCTGGCCGTCGGCCTGGTCGTCGGAAGCGTGGTTTACCGGCAGCCGGCGGGTGTAGGCCCGTCGATCACGAGCCCGGTTGGTGTTCAACTCCCGGTTTCTCCAGGCAACATTTCAATAGGCAATATCCGATTTATTGACGCCGATACGTCGGACGGCAATGTCGAGTTCACATATGAAGCAACGAGACCGGTCCACATCAAAGGCAGCGTGAACGATCCGGCGGTTCAGGATCTGCTGACTGTGGCGCTGACCGAGGGCCAGAACCCGGGGGTCAGGTTACGCGCTGTGAATGTTCTGAGTACCGATCAGTTGAAGCAGCCGGATGATGCCGTCAAAGGAGCGCTGATCACCGCTCTGAAGATGGACGAAAACAACGGGGTTCGTAAGCAGGCACTAACTGCTCTTCAAAACTTCCCGTTTGACAATCAGGTTCGGGACGCTCTGCTTTTCGTCCTGAACAATGACACCAATCCAGCCATGCGGATAGCTGCGATTGATGCGATCAGGACCGAGCGTTACCGCGATCCGGAAGTGCTGAGGGTTCTAGAAGACAAGATGCATACTGACGGCAACGAGTACATCCGCTTCCGCTCACGCGCCGTCGTTCAGGAGGCAAGACAACAATGAAACGGAATCCATGGCTCTTTCTGGTGGTCTTAGTTGCTCTGTTCGCACTATCTGTGGTCACGAGTTACTCCCAGTCGACCAAGACATTCAATGTCGGGGGTGGTGGCTCTCTGCTGGTGAAGGTTGTCGGCGACGTGGCACTGAAGACTTCCTCGGCTGGTTCGGTTACGGTCGAAGCTCTCGGTATTGCCCCGGAAGACCTGGCGGACCTCAGCATCACCCAGACGGATAATTCGGTCCGAGTGGAGTTCAGACCTGACAACGGCCATTCCCGCAATATTCGATTTAACATCGGTTTGCCTGACCACTTCGACGTCGATATTACGACCGCCGGTGGAGACGTTTCTGTCACCGGCAATCTGACCGGCAGGATCGTCGGAAAGACAGCCGGCGGAGATGTGCGGGTCGGGAATGTGGATGGAACGACGAACCTGACCACGGCTGGAGGAGACATCACCGCCGGGAAGGTGGGCGGCGATGTAGTCTTCAAAACAGCCGGCGGTGATATCCGACTGGATTCGGCTGAAGGCGTGGTTCAGGTTGCGACATCGGGTGGCGATATCATTGTCGGAGAGGTTGGGAAGTCGCTCGACGCGAAGACCTCCGGCGGCGACATCCGTATTACGAACATCAACGGCGATGCGAACGCGTCGACTTCGGGCGGCGATGTTCGGGTGGGAAAAGTCGCAGGAACCGCGACTCTATCCACGGCTGGCGGCGATATCGAATGCCAGGGCGCGACAGGTGACATCAAGGTCAGCACGGCCGGAGGCGACGTCGTTCTGAAGGCGATCTCCGGGTCGCTCGATGCTTCCACCGCCGGCGGAGACATCAGGGCGGAATTCAATCCGGACGGGAAGGGAACCAGTTCCCTGACAACTGCCGGTGGTGAGCTTGAGATCACCCTCCCGGCAGGCGCGCGGGCTCGGATTGAAGCTGTGATTGAAATAGAGGGCCGCTGGTCCACGGGTCGTGAGGAGTATCAGATTCTGTCGGACTTCAAAGCGCTTGACCTGGTCATGGATGACCAGCACAAGGAAATCCGGGGAATCTTTGAAATCAACGGCGGCGGCGAGCTGATCAAGATGAAAACCGTCAACGGTAATATCCAGATCCGCAAAGCCGGCGGCGGAGCAAATTAGGCATCGCGGAATTGACGATTGACGATTGACGATTGAAAAGCTGCTGAGTTTTTTCAAATCATCAATCGTCAATCGTCAGTTCATGCCCCGGGGTACCTTTCGTGGTTTTACGAAAAGCTGTCCCCCGGGTGCTTGTACGGGGCTCGGTAGGGCCGTTTGACCAGGTCGGCGGCAGCCGGGTTATCGATAATCTGTTCCTTCTGACTGTCCCACTCAATTTTCGTTCCTGCCCGATAGGCGATCATTCCCAGCTGGACCGTGGCTGTTGAGTAGAAACCGTCCAAGACTTCGCACACCGGCTTCTGCCGAGTTCGGACCGCCTCCAGAAAGTTGGCCATGTGCAGAATGCTCATCTTCGGCGTGGACGCATCGACCTGTTTCCTGGGCTCGTCCTTGCCTTTTGGTATCACCGCCCAGCGTTCGTCCGCAACATATACCGTCTCTTTTTCACCGTAGAACAAGGCGCAGTTGTTCAGATCGTTCGCGTACTCGCTTGCGCCCCAAAGTCGATGGCTCCAGGTAACAGGACATTGCTCAAACTCGAAATGCGCGGTCAGCATGTCAGGGGTGGTGATCTTGTCCTTCAGCTGGTAAATGCCTCCTATGGCCTGCACGGACTTCGGTTCGTTCGCTCGTAAGATTGTTCTGATCGCGTCGATCCAGTGAATGCCCCAGTCAACCAGGTGCCCGTTCCCATACGCGGCCTCAAGACGCCAAGCCAGATGACCGATGTTCGGTGTGTAGGGGAGCTTCGGCGCCGGGCCGCACCAGAGGCCCCAGTCAAGGGAGGCAGGCGGGTTCTGGATGTTTGTATCCCGGGGCTGGGCCGTATAGTTAATCTGGGCGTGGACCTGGACGATTCGCCCGGCATGACCGGCTCTGATGTATTCGCCGGCTTGGATAGTCGCCAGGCTCTGACGCCGCTGAAAACCCACTTGGACGACGTTCTTGCTCTGCGTGGCCGCGTTAACCATAGCGCGGCCTTCCCGGATGTCATAGGCCAACGGCTTTTCACAGTAGATATCCAGCCCCTTCTCACAAGCCGCGATGAACGGAAGCGCGTGCCAGTGGGGTGGAGTCGCGATAATGACGGCCTCCAGCCCCGGTGCTGCCAGCAATTCCTGGTAGTCTTTGAACGTCTTGGGCGCGCTTCCCTGCTGTTTCTGAATTTCGGCGGCGCTGGTCTGGAGATGCTCGGAGTCGACATCACAGAGGGCCACGACGTTAATCCCTCCGACTTGCAGGGCGGCCTTCAGGTCCTGCATTCCCCACCAGCCACAGCCAATCAGGCCGACGCCGAGTCGGCGGTTGGGGTCTCTGGTGATCGGTCTGGCAGCCGGTTTACTCGTCTGCGGCGCAGGGGCGGGAGCCTGTCCCGTTGGTCGAGCCCGCCTTTGCGCCAGCGCTGTTGAAACTGCGGCGACTGAAGCTGTTCCCAAAAAATGACGCCTGTTGATGAATTTCATGAGTGCTCCGTACCTTTCCATTTTATCGGAACTGGGGGGCCTTCGAAATGGACTAACACCACAGCGGACGGGAAAAGGCAGGGGCGAAGGGGCGAAGGGGCGAAGGGAAGGGGCAAAGGATCAAAGGGGCAAAGGGGCAAAGGGGCAAAGGAACAAAGGAACAAAGGGACAAAGAGGCGAAGGGGCGAAGGGAAGGGGCAAAGGATCAAAGGGGCAAAGGGGCAAAGGGAAGGGGCGAAGGGGCGAAGGGGCGGAGGGAAAACCGGTCAGGAAGTCTGTTTCCATTCTTCGTCTCCCTTTGCCTTTGCCCCTCCGCCCCTTCGCCCCTTTGCCCCTTCGCCCCTGCCTCCCTTGTGCTAGACTTCCCCGCTATGGTGATGCGAACGCTGCCGGCACGGCTGCTTGTGTTCTGCTTTTTCTTATCAGTTGTTTGCGCGAATGGTTTTCAGTTCTTCCCGGGTGCCTCTTACGATCCCAATATTCCGAGCCTCGCCCAGGTGGTCGGACACGACTGGGGAGAGGCGATCACCGACCAGGAAGAGCTGCAGAAGTACCTGGAGGCCCTGGAGAAAGCATCTTCCCGGGTGCGCGTCATTAAGTACGGCGAGACTTGGGAAGGGCGCTCTCTTCACTACTTAGTCATCGGCTCCGAGAAGAATCTGGCTCGCCTGGACGCCATCAAGGCGGGTCTCCGCAACCTGGCCTATCCGCAGACACTCGCCCCGTCGGCTGCGCAGGACTTGATCCGTTCGCTGCCTTCCGTGGTCTGGCTTGCCTACAGCGTTCATGGGAACGAAACCTCTGGAACTGAGGCGGCTCTGTTGACGGCCTATCACCTCCTGGCGGCCCGCGGTGACCAGTTGGTTGATTTGATAACGGCCGAGACGCTGGTCGTCATCGATCCGCTGCAAAATCCCGATGGCCGGGCGAGATTCATCAGCCACTTCGAGCAGAACCGAGGCCGCTGGCCCGACGAAAGCAGGTTCGCTGCGGAACATGTGGAAAACTGGCCGGGGGGACGGACCAATCATTATCTATTCGACATGAACCGCGACTGGTTTGCGCTCACCCAGCCGGAAACCAGGGCACGCGTAAAGACATTCCTGGAATGGTTCCCACAGGTCTTTGTCGACCT
>Ga0105092_10000495_pt1 | contig 20506 bp, 21 predicted proteins | sample PPLLak2March2015_FD_87021 | JGI IMG/M metagenome (GOLD analysis project Ga0105092, IMG submission 87021) | Freshwater sediment microbial communities from Prairie Pothole Lake near Jamestown, North Dakota, USA - PPLs Lake P7 Core (1) Depth... | ecosystem: Environmental > Aquatic > Freshwater >... | reverse complement strand
CATGCTCTTCTGGCACCTTGGGGCCACCCTTTGGCTGTTCCGGTGGATCTTCCGGGATCCGAAGGTGGACGTGAGATTCCTCCTGACGGGGGCGATCTTCCCGGACGTCGTCGACCTCGTCGTCGGCACCGGGATCATGGGCGGAACGCTCGCCATCGGGGAGCTCTGGGCCCATACACTCCTCGCACCGAGCCTCTATATGGCCGGCGTTCTCCTTTTCACCAGGCGTGGACGCCGTCGCCGTGCCTTCATGGCGTTCGGCGTGGGGTGGTTGTTCCATATCCTCCTCGACGGCATGTGGACCGATCCCGAAGTCTTGTTCTGGCCCTTCTTCGGCTGGGAGATGCCGGCCGGGACCGCGCCGTTCTGGCCGCAAGCCTGGGAGCGGGCCATGGGTGATCCCTGGCGATGGGTCCTGGAGGCGATCGGTCTCGGCTATCTGATCTGGCTCTGGTTCGCCACCGGTCTCAATCGAAAGGACCGTCGCGAGGGATTGTGGCGGACCGGGCGTATTCCCGACCTGGTAGGTCAGGATGCGTAGATCGCTCGCCGTTGCCTTCCTGGCCCTGGCCGCCTGCTCGGGCGGGGCGGCGACCACGACCGTGACAATCGGCGAGGGGGCGTCGGATCCAGTCGCCGCCATCGAGGATCTGCGCGGGCTGCTGGCCCAGGGAGACTTTGGGGCCGCAGGCTCGCTGGCTGTCCCCGGTCAGGCGGTGCTGGCGTCCCTGGGCGAAGGAGCGACTCCCTCGGCGGTGGCGGCCTCACTGGAGAACGGCGACGCTGAGGTCGCGGCCAACTTCTGGAACGGCTTTGCCCAGGGTGTCGGCGAGACGTTTGGCGGCGACGTGACAGTCGAGGATCTGGGCACCACCAGCGAGGAAGGGGTGGAGTTCTTCGTGGTCGGGGTGACACCCGAAGGGGGTGACCAGCGGGTGATGATCACCCGTGATGTCGGCGGCCAGCGGATCGACCTCTTTGCCTCGTTCGGGGCGGGTCTGGCGGAAGGGATGATGGGACCGGTGGAGTTGTTGCTCGGCTCGTCCAACGACGACTCACAGCTGATCCTGAGCGCCCTCCAGGACGTGGTCCCCTCTCTGCTGGTGGCGGCGAACGACGAGAGCCTGTCAGCCGATTCGGTGCAACGGATCCTGCAACTCGTGGAGCTGATCACCAGGGTCGGCTGAACAGGTTCAGCCTTTCAACGCCGGCACTACTTCCCTCCCCAAGAGATGGATCAGCCCGGGCTGGTCCAGGGCCGCCATCTGGAAGGTGACGATGTCGGCGTCGAGGTCCCGGACCAGCGGGAGATACGCATCGATTATCTCGGCTGCCGTGCGGACTCTCGTGTACCGGCCCAGGATCTCCTCCCGGGGCATGGCGTCGGCCATCTCCCTCAGCTCGGCCGGGTCCACCGCCTCCAACCTGCCCGGGGCCCTCAGGCCTCGCCACGGGAAGATCGCCTCCCATGCCTCCTCCTCGTCCCCGGCGAAGATCGACCATTGGGTGGCGAGGACGATCGGATCCGGTTGCCCTTGCTCTCGGGCGGCTGTTCTCAGCGGGTCGATGACTTTCTCCACGGTTTCTGCAGGGTCCTTCACCGATGTGATCACACCCTGAGCCGACTGTCCTGCCAGGGTGGCCGATTTGGGGCCTCCGGCGGCGAGGAGGATGGGGACAGGGCCGATCGGCGGGGAGTAGAGCTTGGCCCGATCGGTGTTGTAGTAGGCGCCCTCGTAGGTGAGTTTCTCGCCATCCAGCAGCCGGCGCATGATCTCCAAGGCTTCGGTCATCCGGGCGTTGCGTTCGGCGTAAGCGGGGAACTCGTATCCCAGCGGACCCTCGTTGATGTTCTCGCCTGTCCCGACTCCGAGGACGAAGCGGCCACCGGACAGACGGTCCAGGGTGGCGGCGGCCTGGGCTACCACTCCGGGGTGATATCTGAACAGGGGTGTCGTCACTCCAGTGATCAGTTGAACCCGCTCCGTGGCGTGGGCCATCGCCCCGATCGTCGAGAAGGCGAACCCGGATGCCGACACGTCGTCGACCCAGGGGTGGAAATGCTCTGATACGACGACGGCATCGAACCCCGCCGCCTCGGCGTGGACAGCCTGTTCGACGAGTTCCTCAGGGTGCCATTGCTCGTGGCCACAGAAGTAGGCGAACCTGGGCAAGAGCGATCCTTTCCGTGCGAGAGCGGGATCTTGCCAGGTCTACTGATACGAGACGAAGACGGGGACCGGAGAATGGTCGATGGTGTAGGCAGGGGTGGCGGTCTCGGGGGAGTCCTCGTCGAAGAAGTTCTTCCAGCCCCACTTCCAATGCGCGTCCTCCGTGCCCGCCGTCAGGAAGGCATACGTCTCGTCCTTGGTGGGAATTGGGCCCTGGCCGTCCATCTGGATGACCATTTGCAGCTCGGGACGTTGCTTCAGCTTTTCCCTGTTCACGATCATGGTCGATTTGAACTGGTGGACGATCAGCAACTTCTGGGGCAGGCCGTTGGCCTTGACCAGATCGGCGAGCCAATCGACCACGTTATTGACTTCGGCTGCACCCACCCGGCCGATCTGTCGCAAATGCACCTGGTCGGGGAGGAGTCGCCACTCCGGGTCCAAGGCGAGGCCAACGTTGGGGAGTTTTAGCAACTCTTCGTACTGCTTGGCTTGGGTGAGAAAGTCCTCACGGCCCGGTTGGAGGTCGAGGATGACGTACATCCCGTTCTCCCGGGCAAACTGAATCCAGGCAGCCAGGCTCTCGGGGGAGGACTCCTCGCTGTAGTCACCGTCCGTCGGCCCGGCCGAGGCGACGCTGGCGATGATCTCGAAGGTCGGGATCACCTGGGCACCGTCGGCGGCGTATTCGGCGAGCAGCGGCTGCATTCGGGCGAGAGTTTCGGCGGGTCCTTGCTCTCCGAGCGCCCCGAGCCCTGCCGCCACTGGGTGCCCGTAGAACGCGACATATCTCCGGGGCACAGATGGGGGGAGAATGTGAAACCCTCCGCCCGGCACCTGCACGCCCCTGATCAGCGTGTCGATCTCCCAGGCCGTGGCGGTGGGCTCGGCGCCCAGGTAGCGGATCGCCGATGGGGGCCGTCCGGCCAGAGCCGATCCGACTACCGGATAGCGGAGGATGTTGGCCGGGTCATAAGCCACCACCGAGGCTCCAATCGCACGACCGGTAGCCGCCGCCGAGAGGATGGAAACCGGCTGAGACGCGGGGACCATCCAGGCGAATTCTGACCCGGATGGCGTGGCGAGCCCTCGGATGAGAGCGGCCGGGTCGATCACCGGAGCAGCGGGGACCGTGGTGGTAGTTGCTTCTGCGGCGCTCTGAGGGACAACGACACGATCGCGCAGCGTCAGGCCCCCGATGGTCTCGACGACCGTCGATGCGTCAGGGACGGATGGGAGGGGGACATTTCCAGTTGCCCCCAGGGTGTTTCGGGCGAGAGCGACCGCCTCGGGGATAGCCGGCCGGAGCAGTCCAGCGTCAGGCGGGGTGGCGACTTCGACACCCCCCATCAGATGGACCGTCAGCGGGTCAAGCCGTTCCAACTCCCCGGCTAGGTCGGGGTGGGGATGAAGAAGCGGTCCCCCGAGGGCCGCGGCAAGTTGCGCAGCCACGGCGACCTCGTCGAGGTTGGTCTCGGCCACTACTACTGCGTGGTCGGCGCATGGGAAGATCTCCATCGACAAAGCCAGGGCATCGCCGGCGACGGAGCCGGTAGCGATCGGTGCCGTGCCTCCTGGAACCGGTGCGCAGACGCGCTGTGGCGGCGCTGTGGTGACCGGGGTCGTGGCGACCGTCGTCGACGTTGTGCTCGACGTGGCCGTGGTCACGACCGAGATGGTCTCGGTCGGGGTCTCCCCCACGACAACACTGCAGGCGGTTAGGGCGCAAAGGAGCAGGCGAAATACATATTTCATGGGGGAGGGGAACCGGCGTCAGGGTACCGATGTCTGGTCTCAATCTCGGCGATATGCCTGCCAGAGCAAGCCGAGAGAGACAAGGGCGGCGCCGATGACCCAGATGCTCAGAGGCACGAAGAACGAGAGAAATGCGCACGAGATCAGCCCCAGCCATGCGGTCCAGCGCCGGCGGTCGAGTGCGAGGGCCGACAGGTTGGTGATCCCGTAATAGAGAAGGATGGTGAATGCGGAGAAGCCCCAAGCGATAGCGAGGTCGCCGATCCCGACGATGATGAGGACAGGTATGGCACTGATCGAGATAGCGGTCTGAGGCGTAGAGCGATGATCGAGTCTGGAGAGACGCCGCGGCATGTCGTTGCGTCGACCCATGGCCAGCCAGACGCGGGACAGGCCGAGTAACAGGTTGAGAAGAGCGCCGAGCATCGCGGCAACCCCGCCGATCAGGACCACCACGGAATATGGCCGCGTCACGAGATCGACCAGGGTCGAGCCGCCCTCGAAACCGGATCCCCAGTGCTCACCACCCAGCGCCCTCCCTCCGATGGCGACCAATCCGTAGAGGCAGACCGCGAGGGCGAGGGTCCACGTCACCGCCCTGGGAATGGTGACCTCGGGTTGACGCACTTCCTCGCCGAGGGTGGCGATTCGGCCGTACCCGGTGTATGCGACGAAAAGGAACGGGATCGCAGGGAGAAGACCGAGTCGAATCGAGTCCCCGTCGATTGGCGGTTGGGGACTCGATTGGGTCAGAGCGGCGAACGCGAAGACCAGGAGCGCGCCCACGGTCACTACGACGAGGACCGAATTGACAACGATCGTTCGCTTGAGACCGGCCAAGATGAGCGCCGTCAACACCACCACGGCCACGCCCGCCGATATCCGGGGATCCCACGGTGCGTCGAGGAACGCCGCCACGCCGAGGGCGGCGGCAGCTGCCGATGCGGTCTTTGCCAGAAGGAAGAGCCAGCCGGCCGTGAATCCCCAGGATGATCCAAGGGTGCGGTACCCGTATTCGTAGGCGCCGCCGGCCACGGGAAATCGGCCGGCGAGAAAGGCGGAGGAAAGACCGTTGAAGAGGGCGACTGCGCCGGCGACCGGGATCGCCACCAGCACCGCGTCACCCCACAGTCCGGAGGCAACCCCGATGGCGACGAAGGCCCCGGTGCCGAGTATCGACCCCAGCCCGGTAACGATCGCCCCGCCGAGACCCATCTCACGGCGGAGCACCTGGGCCATCAGAAGAGGCTGTCTGTCTCTGCCTTCTCCCGCAGTTCGGGCCCGTTGTTCTTCACCGAGTTCACCCTGTTCGACACGGCATGTTCCATGATCATGTCGGGGTCGATTGGCTGAAGGAGGCCCAACACCTCCTCGGGGTCGCGAAGGTCACGGTCGAGCCACGCGTCCCATACCGAGGGGACGAGGGAAACTGGCATCCGGTCGTGGAGCGCTGAGATCTGGCCCTCGGCGCCGGTGGTGATGATGGAACAGGTGCGATTCCAGATTTCGGTTTCGGGGTCGAGTCTCGAAGCCCAGATCCCGGCGAACGCCATCGGGTGTCCATCGGCGCGGTAGACCCAATGGGGGGTTCGTCCCAGTTCCTTGGGCTCCCACTCATAGAAGCCGTCAGCGGGGATCAGGCAACGTCTCCGGGAGAAGGAATCTCTGAATGCAGAGGTGCTTGCCACTGTCTCCGCTCGGGAGTTGATGTGTATCGAGCGGGCGTCCTTGGCCCAGTGGGGCACCAGCCCCCAGGGCATCGAGCCAAGGGACCTCACCCCGTCACGCTCGGCGATGACATATACGGGGTCGGTAGGAGCGACGTTCCAATTCGGCTCGATCCGCTCGGCGAGGACTTCGTCGACACCGAAATACTCGGCGTAGAAGTCGAGGTCACCCGTGATCGAAAAACGACCGCACACAGCCTTGAGGTTAGAAGCTGGATCGACATCTCAGACCGCGGAGCGGAGGGTGACGAGGGTCTCGAGGAGGTCGGCGAGGGTCGACGGGTCAGGGACCGTGACCTTGGCCAGGCTGGGGCCGAGACCGACGTGGATACCGAGGTCCCCGGGCCCGAGAGAGGCAAAGGCTGTCTCGTCGGTCACATCGTCGCCCATGAACAGCACCCGATCGGCCCCTATCTCCTCTTTGAGCTCCCGGAGTGCGACACCCTTGTCCACCGAGGAGTCGGACAGCTCGACGATCTTCTTGCCATCGAGAACCTTCAGCCCATCGATCGTCGAAGCGCGCCGCCGCAGATCCTCCACCGCGGCATCGGGGTCGGCCACAAGGCGGTAGTGGAATCCGACCGACCTCGCCTTGTGCTCGGCCCGGGATCCCGGCGCGGCCCGCGTCGCCGCGTCGACCAATAGGCGTGCCTCAGTGAGTGCGGGTGATTCGGGGCCAGTGCCGGCCCCGTGGTCGGCCCCGTGCTCTCCAATCAGGATGAATGACGGATGGTCGAATCGCTCCACCAGATCGTCGCGGCGACGACCACTGATCACCGCGACCGTCGTGTCTTCGAGACCGGCCAAGGCCTCGAGCGCGGCCTTTGACCGGGCTAGTGGCGTGGCGAGGTCGGGGTCTTCGACGATCTCGGCCAGCGTGCCGTCGAAATCACTGGCAACGAGCAGGCGCTTGGTTGTCGCCAGCTCCTCGATCATCCTTCGATTGCCTCGAGGTTCTGACGGGCCCAGGTGTGCACGTCGAGCCGCCCCACTGTTCTCCTCAATCGCGACATGCGTCTTGTCTGTTCCTCGGGGTCCATGACGACCGCCTCATGTAGCGCCACTGCCAGACCGTCGAGGTCGTAGGGGTTGACGATGAGCGCGTCGGTCAGGCGCTCGGCCGCGCCGGCGAACTCGCTGAGGATCAAGGCACCCCGGTTGTCGGTTCGGGTTGCGACGTACTCCAGTGCCACGAGGTTCATGCCATCCCGTAACGGCGTGATCATCATCACGTCGGCGGCGAGATAGGCGCCAACCAGGTCTTCGAAGGAATAGTTCCTATAGAGGTAATGAACCGGCGTCCATGACGCTCGGGCGAACCTCCCGTTGATCCGGCCCACCATCTCCTCGACCCGCCGTCGAATTGCCTGGTACTCCCCGACGTCCTCGCGGCTGGGCACGGCGATCTGGATGAACGAGACCTTTCCGATGAGCTCCGGATGCCTCTGCAACATGACCTCGAATGCCCGCAGCCTGAGGTCGATCCCCTTGGAGTAATCGAGCCGGTCGACACCGAGGATCACATGCTCGGGATCTCCCAGATCACTGCGAAGCCGTTCGGCGGCTTCTCTCGCCTCGGGGGCGCTTCCCGCGGCCTTGCTTCGAGCGAGATCGACAGAGATCGGCACCGCCTGGGCCCTTACCAAGCGGCCGTCGTACTCGAGGGCCGAGGCCGGGCCCTGTGCGCCCGTGATCTCGCGGGCCGCGGCAGCGAAGTTGAGCACGGCGCGCCGGGTCTGGAAGCCGAGGTAGTCGGCTCCGAGCAGACCTTCCAGGACCTGACGCCGCCAAGGAAGCCGTTCGAAGATGTCGACCGGTGGGAACGGGATGTGGAGGAAGAACCCGATCCTCACCCCGGGGAGTCGCTGGCGGACCATGGCCGGGACCAGTTGCAGCTGGTAGTCGTGCACCCAGACCTTGCCCTCGGGCCCGGCCCCCCGCGCGACTGCCCGGGCGAATCGATCATTCACCTCCTGGTGGGGGTGCCACCAGTGCCGATGGAATTCGAGGGGACGGATGGCGTCGTGGTAGAGGGGCCATATCGTCCCGCTGCAGAAGCCGTCGTAGTGGTTCTCGACCTCTGACTCGGAGAGCACGACTGGCCGGTTCCGGATGCCTGCGGCGGTGAACGACTTCGTGTCGCCACCGGGTCCCCCGTTCCAGCCCACCCACACCCCGCCATTCTCCCGAAGCACAGGTGCCAGGGCAGAGACAAGACCGCCGGGGCTGGTCTTCCACTTGCCGCTCCGCTCGTCCCAGGCGACGGGGAGACGATGGGCAGCCACCACGAGAGGGCTCCGGCTGCCATCTGGTTCCACGGTTACGACGATACCCGCTGCCCCGGACCCCCCAACCCGGCCATTCGACGCCGCAGCACCGAGAGAATGGGAACATCGGGGTGTGCTGGCCGCCTTGAATATCGTGGCGATCGGTCTCGGTCTCGGGGCCGGGGCTCTCGCCGCCACCATTCTCGCTCTGACACTGGCCGGGCTCTTGACGGTCGCCGGAGTCGAGGGAGGGGCCGACATCGGCCTTGTCGTAGGAGTCATACTCGGATTGGCCGTGGCGGGCTGGGTCTCGGGTCACATGGCCCGTCACTCAGAGCGATTCCACGGTGCGGTGACAGGGTTGCTCCTGGCTGGACTCATCGTCGTTGTGGCCAGGCTGGGAGGCAGCCCCGCGCCGACCGTGTCGGTGTTGTGGCTGGCACTGGTCGCTGCGGTCATCGCCGGTCTCACCGGCTGGCTGGCCGGTCGACGAAAGCGATCCGGCTCGTAGAATGATGTAGTGAGCCCGCTGGGCGACCGCGGTCGAGAGACCGAGGAAAGTCCGGACTCCACAGGGCGTGGTGCTGGGTAACCCCCAGGCGGGGCGACCCGACGGAAAGTGCAGCAGAGAGCAGACCGCCGATGGCCCGAGAGGGCACAGGCAAGGGTGAAACGGTGAGGTAAGAGCTCACCAGCGTCGCAGGCGACTGCAACGGCTCGGCAAACCCCACCAGGAGCAAGGCCAAGCAGGGACGTCGGCGGCCCGTCGATCAAGTCCCGGGTAGGCCGCATGAGCGCATCGGCAACGGTGCGCCCAGATGGATGGTCGTCCTCGACAGAATCCGGCTTACAGGCGGACTCACCACGCCAAACCCCCTTTGACCAGGGGGTTTGGCCATTTCTAGACGTTCTCGGCTGCAGCTATTGCACCATGCATCTGATCACGCCGGAGGAGCGCCTGAGGGTCGCGATGGCACGCCAGTAGGTCAGGCCAACCTTTATTGGCAGACCGAAGGAGACCCTGTCATGGCAACAGGCCTGCGGAAGCGTCCTTCTGGTGGGCCGTTTCTGAGGTTGGTCAGTGCCCACAGGTAGGCCGACAGGGTTCGCTCTAGGCCGTTTTTCGCGGCCGCCGTGAACCGGAAGGCTGGCTGTTTGTCGCCAGGTGTCTCCCACGTTCGATGCTTTCGGGTGACTCGCTTTCGGGCGGCGGTGGTGCGGCATAGGTTCCGCACGATTCGGTCATAGTCCCAACGTGCACCCACGGCGTCTTCTCGTTCGCTCTGATAATCCACTCGTCGCAATGCCGACACAGGGCGTCGGGTTTATTCGCCATCGGTACCGTTATCGGTACTCGAGTGGATTCCGCTACGGCACGCGGACTAGTCCTCACACACGGTTTCAACACTGGTGGGCGAGAGACACCTGACCGGAAACGGGATTTGGCGGGAGGGCTCGTAGGGCCGGTGTGTATCGCTAGCCCCGCCCCGTCCCAGCGAGCTTGCAACCCTTTTGCAACACAGCCAGTCGGGACAGCCTGGTACACGCCGGTAGCCCGTTCCGATTTCCTCCCGGGTTAGTTAGGTGTAGGTCCCTGTGGGGCCTTCGGTGTCTTGTAACCAAGTCCACCAGTCCACGCGGTGAACCTACCGAAGAATCCCTCCGCATGAGCACTAGCGCGGTTCGTTGAGTGACCCGTCGGAAGGCGCCGGAGGTGTCCTAACGAAACGCTACGTAGTCGCACTCGACCAGCACCTCGCTCAACATGTGCCGATCTCATGCAGGTGGTGCCGAATGTCTGCGCCAGAATGAGTGTGACCGTTACATCGAAGAGGTCTCCCGCTACACCGGGGGGTGAATATGGCAGAGAAAACGGAAACTAGAGACAAGGTCCAGCGCAGTCTGGAGGATATCCATAGGTCACTAGTGGCGGTATCGATGAAACTGGCACAGCTTCAACTCGACGCTGATAACGAGACCGAGTTTGGTAACGCCCTCGAGGATGGGATGACGGCCCTGGCCCTCACCGAACGCGTCGAGAGTCTCGAATCCGCATTTCAGATGGAAACCAACCGCCTGAGGAACGAGGGGAGCGGGTAGGCCTCCACGGTTCCAGACGCGACCTGTCTGTCAGTGTCCTCACGGTTCCAGATAGAGCGTGCATGAGCCGATAGCAGTAGTGGCTGCTTGATTTGTCGATCCGTGACTCTTCACCACAGTGACACAGCAGTCTGTGGTCCCAAGCTGCCATCGGGTTTCCCCAAACCCGGGGGTAGCAGGGACATCGAGAAGAGAGGCCCGCAGGGGCCTCTCTTCTCGTAAGGCGCCTGACCGACGCGAGCAAAGGAAAATCGCGAAAGGATGGAGCCAAAAAGACGCCACAAGCGATTGCATGGGTGAGGACTCCCTGGGCGTTCAGGTCCTCGAGGAAGGTCCCCATGGGGGGCACGACCAAAGTTTCGCGCTTTCGTTTTCGCGCTGTGGAGATTGGGAAAGTGAGTGCTCGAATAGGAGTGCAGGGCGTCCAAGTCCGGCGATCTCCGTTCCACAAACGACGAATCCCCTTGGATTTGGGGAGAGGAGGCCCAGGGGGATTCTGTCGTTTTCCCTCCGTTGAGATTGCACCGAGGAGGACCGAATGGCTGTACATCAGGACGGAGAGCTGGCGGCGACGTGATCGTCCTCATCCTCCTCTGGGCTTTTCTCCGCTACGTCCTGGCGTTGGCCGGGTTTGTGTGCCTCCTCCTCACGGTGAGCACTCTCACCGGGTGGTTCACAGTGTCCGCCGAGGGCCAGCAGCTCGAGTGGTATTGGCTGCTCGTCGCAGCGTTCATGCTCGGCTTCCTCAGCACCGTCGGTGACACGCCCTTCCCAGGTGTCTCCCCCGATGGACCTCCTCTGGTGGCTCCGGATCGGCCGCTAGCCGCAGGCCTCGGTCATCCCATTCCGGAAATTGTCCGGGCGATGCTTGTCGCAGGAGTTTGGGGCGGTCTCACCTACCTGCTTGGCCTCAACCAGACCGTCATTCTCGTGGGAGCGGCCGTGGTCGGAATCGGCTTGTCACTCCGCCGACAGAGGAGAAGGCGGCACGTTGGAGCTGCAAGAAACAGGCTGAGGAGACAGAACACCGGCGGACCGGGGCTTCAGGACATTCAGTTACCTGGCGACTGGGAGATCAAGTAGTCGTGCATCAGCGCGAAGCTGACGTACCCGCTTTCCGTCCTGGTCAGCTTGCCGCTCACTGGGACACCAAGCCTTGCGCCCGAACCGGTGTCACGCGGCGGTTACGTCATGCGCTATCTCGCTATCGACCAACAGCTCCTTGAATTCGAGATGCTGCGACTCGGGCTCACGTGACTCGATCAGGCGTTGGAAGGTGTCAACGCCGAGATCGTCTCGAGAGCTGCCGAGAACCCGTTGGAGCACTGGTCGAGGCTACGCCCGCGCCCTGAGCCCAAATCGTCGGTAGGGCATAGGGGCCAATGATTGTGGCGTTCAACGGCCATTCAACGAGAGGTCGTTGAATCGGGTAGAACCGTGTCGAAACAGGTAGAACCGAAGGGATGGTGTTTGCCCAGGTCACCGCGGAGAAACGGCACGTCTTCCCAGGTCAGAAGGTTGCCCTCGACAGAATCCGGCTTACAGGCGGACTCACCTCGCCAAACCCCTCTAACCAGGGGGTTTGGCCTTGCTACAGGACTTCTGGTGACCTCCCGGCCAGAGCTTGGTCGGTGTGCTCACGGCACATGGCTGAGTATCCGGCACGCCCCCGTCCGCAAAGTGCCATGTTGCATGGCTGTTCGGAGCGGAAGACGGTGAGGAGTCTGTGGCCGAGGTAGGCGAAATGCCTCAGGAGAGTCCTTCCTCGATCTCCTCGAACGTCGCCCGGATGCCAGGACCCGAAGCTGACAGAACCGAATCGGCACAGATGACGGCTTCCAGCTCAGCACCATTGGCTATCGCATCCTGACCCAATTCGGTTCCAAGTTCCTCTACCGCCAGGATGAAGGCTTCCGCTTCATCGCTCGCCAGGTCGAGGTCAGTCTCGTTGACGGCGGCGGCGAGGTCGGAACAGTTCTCGACCCCCGCCAGAGGATCAGATCCGCCACACGCGACCAAAAGGACGGCGAGGAGCAGCGCAATTGAAAGTGTTTTCATGGAGACAGCATCGGTCCGGCCGGGACCGACTGGAGCGAAATGGCGGCTGGGTCAACCTTTCCAAGTCATCGACCCGACGACGTAATGCTCCCATCTTGTCGTCGGCGAATTCCATCGTGGAAGAGATATCTACGTTTCCCGCAGCGGTCGGACTTCGATGGGCTCGGCGTCAAGGCGAATCCGCCAGGTTGCCCCCACCTTCATCGCCCACACGTCGCCGGACTGACACCATCGCCGGACCGTCCGCTCCGACACACCGCGCAACGCGGCGACCTCGGCGGTCGTGTGCAATGGAACATCTATTTCGGCGTCAATGATGTCGTCGGTGGTCGTCGGTTGGGGATCGCATCGTGAGGAAGGTACCTATCTGGCACGCCGCCGCCCCCGGCTTCGATTCCTCGACGCCGAGAGGCAGCACAGCGGATGGGCGCCGACAGGGTCGAGGCCGTTAGCGGACCTGGCGTGATGGTCACCTACCCGGGGCGACGTATGAACGAAAAGGGACTCCGGCGAACGCTATCGCCGCATGCCGGTAGGGATAGGCAAGCCTGAACGGACGCGGCGTGTCCTCCGCGGTTCGCTTCTACGAGGGAATCGCGGCGACGGCGCTGACCTCTATCAGGGCACCAGGCACGCCTAGCCCCGCCACTCGTGCCCCTACAACCGGCGGCGTCGCTCCCGCCAACTCGGCGGCTGCGACCGGATAGGCCGCATTGAGGTCGACGCCGTCGACGAACAGAACCGTCATCATCACCAGGTCCTGGACGCTTGCCCCTGCCGCGGCCAGCGCGATGTGGAGGTTCTTCATCACCTGCTGCGTCTGGGCGGCGACGTCGTTGCCCCCGACCAGGGTCCCATCCCCGTCGACGGCGTTCTGGCCGCCGATGTATACGGTCGTCGCGCCCGGCGGCACGACCGCGACGTGCGTGAAAGCAGGAGATTGCACAAGTCCTTCTGGACGGATCAGTGACGTCTGCGCCATGCACTCCACCTCCTTTGTTCTGACCGCCCGCCGGTCAACGAAGGTCACGATGCTACGCGTCGGCGACCGGCACAACCGTCGAGGCGGCCCGGTCCGCGGGGCCTGAAATCCAATGGGTTCTACGCACCCCGGCATAGCCTGAATCTCGTCTGAAACCTTCCCGGCGGCTCGTGGGTCGAACCAGCGGAACCAAGAGGAGGAATGCTCGTATGGTCGTCAACAAGTACCTGGCCGAGTTCCTGGGGACTTTCGTCCTGGTCTTCTTCGGATCCATGGGGATCCTGTCCGTCGGTGGTGCCGTTGGAGCGGCCGAGATCGTGGCCATCTCCTTTGCCTTCGGGCTGGCGCTCCTGGCCGGCATATGGGCTGTCGCCCACATTTCGGGGGCCCATTTCAACCCGGCCGTAACCCTGGCAATGCTGGTCGACGGGCGCACCACATTCGGGGATGCAATCGGCTATTGGGTCGCCCAGTTCGCCGGAGCCACGGTTGCATCGCTGGTGGTTATGGCCGCCTCGAGCCGAGAAGCGGTCGCCGGCACGGTGACTGGCTACGAGACGCTCTCAACCGGGATCCTGATGGAAATCATTCTGACTCTGGTGTTCGTCTGGGTGATCCTGGCCGTCACCAGGACCGGGGGGAACCACGCACCGGTGGCGATCGCCCTGACTCTTGTCAGTGTCCATCTGGCCGGGATCCCGTTCTCCGGGGCATCGGTGAACCCTGCTCGATCGTTCGGCCCGGCGGTGGTCTCCGGGGAATTCGACCAACTCTGGGTCTACATCGTCTTCCCTCTGGTCGGCGCTCTGGTTTCCTTCGCCTTCTATCGTCTCTTCCCGGCGGCTGATGACAGGGTGGCCGAGACGACAGACACGATCGAGGCCAGCGAAGTCTGATCTCAGGAGAAGAGCGGGTCTTCTCCCAGGTCTTCGAGACCCATCACCCAGCCGGCGGGCAGCGCCCAGTGCCGCGCGCCCTTGATCATCGAATCGAGGTGACCCTGCTCGGGATGGTGTTCGCCGTTGGGTGAGGCCTTGGCTACGAAGGTGAGACAGTCGTGCTTGTTTCCCTCGCGATCGACCGCCTTGACATCCCAGTCGGCGACACGCCCTTCGCCCTCCTCGGCATCGGTTAGGGCCCCGATCTCGCTGTCGGGGACATCGAAGATCCCGCCCCAAACGGTATGGCCGGACTCAGCGACCAGTGAAGGCAGTCCCTCGGCCTCATCGGAGTCGACAAAGACCAGCCGGGTCTCCGGGAAATGAGCCGTGAACAAGAACCTTGCGCCCGGCGACACGGCGGCGATCCTGTCAGGGTCGAGGAAGGATGCGTAAGCGAAGTACAGCGTCGATTTCACGGGTAGCCGAGTGTAACGAGCGAATGACGGCCGCCGGTGCAAGGCTGGACAGCCCGCAGCCGGGCAGTACATCGATAGGTGGGAGATGAGTCTGAAGAAAGCGGCCAGGTCACCGTATTGGCGTGACGAATTGCTCGAACTGGAGCAGCGTCTCCTCGACCCAACTGTGCGCGGGTCCCCGCAAGCCGTCATACCGCTCCTGCATCCCGAATTCCTCGAGTTCGGGAGCAGTGGCCGGGTCTACACCAAGGAGATGATGGTGCAGATGATGGTTCAGGAGACGCCAGGTGTGGTGAAGATCCGCGACTTCGACGTCCGGGAGATCACGCCCGAGGTGGCCCTGGTCACGTATCGGACCGTCGGGGGCGAGGGCAAGGAGACGCGGCGCAGCTCGATATGGCTGCGTCGGGAGTCGGGGTGGCAGATCGTGTTCCACCAGGGAACCAGAGTCCACAATCGGCTCTATGACGGCTAACTGCCATAGCCCCAAAGGTGGTCATAGGCTCGATCGCCCTTGAGGCGTTTCGAGCTGTTCCTTCTCTTTGGCGAGGCGTTCGCCGTCGCCTGGTCGGCCGTGTTCGGGGTTCGCACCAGACGGGGAATCGTCGCCGGGCTCTTGCTTGTGCTCTTCGTCGTCCATTGGCAGGCGGAGGGGCTGCGTTGGCAGATGATCCCGGTCTACGGGGCTGCTGTGGGCCTGGCCATCGGCGACATCCTCTCGGTCGAGCGCCGGCTCGACTGGACCCGACGCATCGCCCGGGGCATATTCGGGCTGGCCGGGATAGCGCTGGGCGCAATCCTCCCTCTCGTCTTGCCTGTTCCCGAGTTGCCCGCACCCACGGGGCCGGAGCCGATCGGAACCATCACTTTCGAGCTCGTGGATTCCGAACGTGAGGAGATCTACGGGCCGTCACCGGGACCAGGCAGACGTCTGATGGCACAAGTCTGGTACCCGGCGCTGGATCAAGGGGAGGTGGACCCGCTCATCTGGAGTGAGGACTGGGACGTCGTCGCGCCCGGGGTTTCTGCGTTGATGGGCTTCCCTGGCTGGTTCCTGAGTCACACCCAGTACAGCCTTTCCCATGCAGGCGAGTCGATCCCCGTCGCCCCGGGTACCTACCCGGTGGTCGTGTACAGCCACGGATGGACCGGCTTCCGGACCAATGTGGTCCATCAGATCGAGAGTCTGGTGAGCAACGGCTTCATCGTGGTTGCCATCGACCACACGTACGGTGCGGTGACCACTCGTTTCCCTGATGGGGAGGTCATCGACTACGACCCGGCGGCGCTGCCGGACTCGGCCGAGGTGGGGGAGGAGCCCTACCTCGAAGCCACAGAGGCTTTGATGGATGTCTTCTCCCAGGACATCGTGAGTGTGGCCAATGCACTGGAGGCGGGGCCCAACGGGCCCTTTGGCGCGCTTGCTGAAAGCGTGGACTTGACCAGGCTCGGCGTCTACGGAAACGAAACCGGCGGAGGTGCTGCCGTGCAATTTTGCCTGGAGGACGAGAGATGTGATGCGGTCCTCGGCCTCGATCCGTGGGTCGAGCCGATTCCCGATAGGGTTCTCGCCATCTCCGCGGTCAAGCCCGCACTCTTCATGAGATCGGATGATTGGAAGGGCACCGAGAACGATGCCATTCTGCGCGGGATCGCCGAGCGTTCGACGTCGACGAGTTACTGGATCGGGGTAGAGGGGACCGCTGAGACGGACTTCGTCGGGATGCCATTTCTCTCGCCGCTCGGAGCGAGATTCGGTTGGAAGGGGCCGATTCCGGCCGGCCGCATCGTCCCGATCATCGACCGTTACCTGGTCGGATTCTTCGACGTATACCTCCTCGGCACCGGCTCCGCCGCCCTCGACACCTCCGCCTTCGAGGAGGTCAGCCTGGAGGTCGTCCTTCCCGACTAGACGCTGTTCTGTGCGGATCTACGCGTCAGCATGCGCTGCGGACCCTCACAGAAGGATCTAGGCGTCCGGCCGTTGCTGGGTATCACCCGTGATCTGCTGGCCGGGCTGCTCACCGTTGCGGATCGAGTCGATCGTCGCCCCGAGGATGAGGGCGTCCGCCTCTCCGATGATCTTTCCCACCACTGTTCCCTCCGGGTCGATGAAGAAGGTCTCCGGGATCCCGAACACCCCGTAGGCGATGGCGGTTCGGCTGCCCGGATCGGCCAGATACCGGGTCGTGCTCGAGGCGCCTGCCTCGGCGAGGTAGGAGAGTGATTCTGCCGCCGCTTCCTGGTAGGCGACCTGCACGAAGGTGACGTCCTGGTCGGCGAACGACTCGGAGGCGGCCACCAGGTCATCGTGCTCGTCGCGGCACTCCAGGCACCACGAGGCGAAGAAGTTGACCACGACGATGTCACCGCGCAGATCAGATAGGGACGCGCCCTCCGAGCCGTCGAGTCCGGCCAGCGTGAACTCGGGCGCGGGCCTTCCGATCAACGGGGAATCGACCAGGCCGGGATCACTCCCGAACCGGCTCGCCAGCACGACGGCGAGGACGACGGTTACTCCAACGACGGCGAGACCAGCCCAGCGCAGGACCCTCCCGGTCAAGGGCACTCACCCCCGTCATTGGCCATTTCGAGGTCTTCCTCGATCTGGGTCCTGGTCTCGGCGGCGAGTTCAGGGTCGGCCAGCAGTTCTTCGAAGGTCTCGATCGCCTGGTCAGTTTCCCCGGCCCCGCACCATAGAACTCGCGCCCTCACGTAGCGGGCAACCGATGACCCGGGGTCGATGGCCAGGGCCTCGTCGATGAGACGGGTTGCGGTCTCCACCTCCCCGTTCCCGTCGTACGCCATCCAACCGAGTCGCACCAATGCCGTGATCGCCTCGGCGCCGGTGGCGTTGGGGTCCTCTGCCACAACCAGGTAGTGAGGGAAGGCCGATCGGTAGTCGCCACCATCGAAATACCGCTCGGCCAGCGCGAGTCGCATTCCATTGACCTGCGGGTCCTCGGCGTTGGCGGCGATCACCGCCTCCATGGTTTCGTCGCTGACCTCTGACAGGTCTTGTTCGTCGATGTCGGCCGCCCCGGCTGCGGCCGCCGGACGGTCCTGTAGCGAGTTGGCAGCCACGACCACGATCCCGGCGAAGGCCAGGACCAGCACCACACCTCCGATCACCAGCCGGGTCCGACTCTTCCCGGGTGAAGTGGCCTCGTCCGCTTTCTGGCCCGGATGACGCCGCCACCACAGGATCACCGCTATCCCGACACCCAGAGCAACCACGGGCGCGACCCAGAGCACCAGTGTGTTGCCGGAGGCGGGCGGGTCGAGGAGGACTGCCCCGGTGTAAGAGCTCAGGAGCTCGTCGATTATCTGGTCGTCCGGCACTCCGGAGGAGACCCGCTCCGATACGAGGTCCATCATGTCCTCTGCCATCTGGGAAGGGGAGTTGGCGATGGACTCTCCCTGGCACACCGGGCACTTGAGGCGGGTCCCGATCTGCTCGACCCGGTCCGACGTCGCCGGCTGGGTGGAGGTGAGGAGGAGCAACGCCACCGCCATCACCGCGATGACGGCTACCGAGGCGATGTTGCGGGTGCGCTCAGACATCGGCCAGCACCAGTGGCTCCTCGACGACCCGATCACGGCGTCTCATCGCCAGCGACCAGAAGCCGCCCGCAGCTGTCGTCACGCCGCCAAGCCACAGCAGCCAGATCATCGGCGAGGTGTCGAGGCCGAGCTGAACCGTCTCGGCGTCGAGGTTCCTCAAGGTGAGGTAGAGATCGCCGCTGGGCCGGCTCATCACGGCGGGGGTGATGATCCCGCCCATCTCCGTGTCGTAGAAGTTCGCTCTCGGCTCGAGCACGGTGATGATGCGATCTTCACGGCTGACCTCGACCCGAACACCCTGGACGACCCGATTGGGCTCTTCGCGGCGGAACGGCGCGTCGTAGGTGAGTGTGTACCCGGCGAATTCGACCGATTCGCCAGGCGCCAGCTCCACTTCTGTGTGGAGGGGGAGGTTGGCGGCAAACGCGATGCCGATGGCGACGAGAACGACACCGATATGGCTGAGTTGACCGGCCCAGAACGATTGGTCGTTCCCGATGACGGTCCTCGCCTCTCGATAGAGCGAAAGCCCTGATTTGGCCTTGCGGGCGCCGGCGAATTCGAGGAGCAGCCGGCCGATCGCCGCTACCACGAAGACGCCGAGGACGATGGCGAGGATCACCCAGGCGACCCGGGTCACGGTCAGTGCCACGACCACACCCGAGGCCAGGGCGACGATCGTCGGCCAGCGAAGGCGCCGCCAGAGCAGGCCCGGTGCCGCCCCACGCCACGGCGTGACCGGACCGAACCCCATCGTCAGGAGCAGCATGAAGGAGAGGGGAACGGCGAGGCGATTGAAGAAGGGTTCGCCCACGCCGACCTGGGTCCCCGTGAACGCCTCGAGCAGGAGGGGGTAGGTGGTGCCGATCAGCACCACGAAGGCGTAGACGGTCAGCAGCAGGTTGTTGACCAGAAACGTGCCCTCACGGGAGACGAATGTCTCGATACGGGGTGAGGACGCCACCAGGTGGGAACGCATGGCGAAGAGAGTGAAGGAGCCGACCAGCACCAACACCAGGAACCCAAGGAGTGCCGGCCCGATGGCGGATTGGGTGAATGAGTGGACGGAGTTGATCGTCCCCGACCGGGTGAGAAAGGTGCCGAGGATGGTGAGGGCGAATGCGCTGATCACGAGGACGAAGTTCCATGCCTGGAGCATCCCTCGCCGTTGCTGGACCAACCCGGAGTGGATGAACGCGGTGGCGGCGAGCCATGGCATGAGCGAAGCGTTCTCAACGGGGTCCCAGGCCCAGTAACCGCCCCAGGAGAGGACCTCATAGGCCCACCAGCCGCCCAACGTGATCCCCAGCGTCAGGAACGACCATGCGACCAGCGTCGAGCGGTGGCTCCGACGCAACCACTCCGGGCCGGGGACGCCGAGGGCAAGTGCTCCGATCGCATAGGCGAACGGCACCGTGAGGCCGACATAGCCGATGTACAGGACCGGCGGATGGACGGCCATGAGGAAATGGTTCTGAAGTAGCGGGTTCGGCCCCGGCCCGTTGGCGGGCACGTCGGCAGCGGTGAAGGGCCAGGCGCTCGAAGCGGCGCACCCGGTGGCGAGGGCGTCCACGCACACCTCGAACGGGTTGGCCACCGTGACCATGAGACCGAAGAAAAAGACGCCGACTCCAGCCATCACGGCTACGGCGGCCGATCCCAAGCGGTCGGACGCCTGCCGCACCACCACCCAGGTGAAGACGGCCAGGACCAGGCCCCAGAGGATGATCGAGCCCTCGAGGGCGGCCCATGCCGTGGCGACGTCGAAGGGAAACGGGGTGGCGCTGGAGTGGTGATTGGCGACATAGGCGAGGCTGAAATCATCGGTCAGAAGGGCGACCTGCATCGCGACCATGGAGATGACCGCTCCCGCCAGAACCAGCTTTCCCGGTGTCCGAATGTCCGCCTCCCCTCCTTGGGCGCGGCGGATGCCCCTAACCACGAGGAGGATCGACCCGATTAGGGCTGCGATCACTCCGGCCGATCCAAGAAAGGCCAGCATCAACTCTCCGGGTAGGCCCCGCCCTCCTCGGGGACCTCATAGTTCTCGTCGTGTCGGATCAGCGCGGAATCGGCCTGGAACGTGTCCCCGGACCACGCACCTTCGAGAAGGAGAGGGACCTCCTCGGCGAAGAGCGACGGCTGAGGGCCGTTGAGGACGACCGGGATGTCAGCCCCTCCGTCGGTCACCTCGAAAGCGGTCGATTCGTCGGCTTCGACCACAGTCCCGGCCACGACTATGCCGGCTAGCCGGAAGCGCTCTCCGTCGGGGAAATCGGCACGTTGGTCGACCGCCTCGGAGGGATAGAGGTAATAGGTGAGGCTGTCGTTCAGCCCGGTGAAGGTGATCGCGAGCACGATGGCAATAACCCCCCCGATGCCGAGGTAGACGAATCGGCGATGACTCACCGTCAGCCCTTGGCTCGCCGATATCGCAGATGGAGACGGGCTGCGTACCAGACGAAGGCCGCGTAGCAGATGAAGAAAGTGCCGAAGACGATGACCTGATCAGACATCTTCGACCT
>Ga0105092_10000494_pt1 | contig 20510 bp, 13 predicted proteins | sample PPLLak2March2015_FD_87021 | JGI IMG/M metagenome (GOLD analysis project Ga0105092, IMG submission 87021) | Freshwater sediment microbial communities from Prairie Pothole Lake near Jamestown, North Dakota, USA - PPLs Lake P7 Core (1) Depth... | ecosystem: Environmental > Aquatic > Freshwater >... | reverse complement strand
TTTGTAAACGGACAAGTAGTCGAGGCGCTTCTGCTCATCCTTGAAAGGGGCGTTCTCCATCGGAAAGGCGACAATCAGCGGATCGTCGATGCTTTTCGACCCCTTCAGGTCCGCCATTTGCCAGGTCTTGTCACGCTTTTCGATGTCCGAAGGTGCTCGCTCCCAGCCTGCCGGGACTCGCAGTGTAAAGTCGCCGAACTTCATCGAAGTAGCGGGCTCGTTGCCTTTCGGCGACACGGGTGTCAAAGGCCTTGTGTCGGGTGTAGCGATCTTTTGAGTCTGATCGACCGCGATTGCCTTTCCGGTCGAGCCGCCAAGGCCTTCCGCCTCGAGCTTCTTCACCTGTGTGATAGCAAACTTGTGCCCGGGATCGATTGCCAGCGCCGACTGGTAATCCTGAAGAGCCGCCTGTGCGTCTCCCATCGTCTTCCTGCAAAAGGCTCGATTGGAGTAAGCATCGGCGTTCTTCGGGTTGTTCTCAATGGCCTTGGTGTAATCGGCAAGCGCGCCCTGCAGGTCGTTGAGCTTCTCCTTGATCAGCCCCCGGTTGTTGAAAACCGGGCTTTGTCGAGGATCGAGCGCAACCGAATGGTCGTAGTCAGCCAGTGCTCCCTGGTAGTCTTTGGCGTCCCACCGTAGCAGGCCCCGATTGTTGTAGGCCCCCGCATTCTTCGGGTCCAGCTCGATTGCCCGGTTGATGTCGTCGACCGCTCCGGCTACATCCTTCAGCTGCCGCCGCAAGGCAGAACGGGCAGTCAGCGCGCGCACGTTGCTCGGATCGAGCTCGATCGCCCTGCTGAAATCGGTAAGCGCGCCCCGGAGGTCGTTCAGGCGCTGACGACAACGCGCGCGCTGGCGATAGTCCTCGGAGCTGCCGCTGGTTTCAGCGATGGCCTGGTCAAAGGCCTTTAGCGCTTCCTGGTAGTTGCCTTGATTGAAGAGCTCGACGCCGCGTTTATGAGCAGCTGAGTCCTGAGCGCGCGAAACTGCGACGAACGAGAAGAAGCTCAGGAACAACGCGGGCCAAAGGAGAACGTTCCGGTGAGAAGACATAGACGAAGTTCCTCTCCATGCTTCCGAATCCTCCAGGGGCCGTGGAGGACCCGTGCAGTCAAACGGCTACGCGTGCCAGGGACTTCTTCCAGGGCGAAGAGTACCACGAAAACAGCGAATTGCGACCAACATGACGAACCAGACCGGGTTGCCCAGAAAATCGCACTGCCTTTTCAGAGCCTCGCACGTAGCGAGGGTGTTGAAAATGTTCACCTGTTTGTCATATCCCCGGAGGGGATTACCGAATGACCCCAACGGGGTCACGTAGCAAAGCCCGGGGTTGCCCGCGCTTTGGCGGGCTACCCCGGGTCGGAGGCTTGCATGGGGTTCAACCCTGAAGGGGTTGCGTACTGCGCACGATACGCAACCCTTTCAGGGTTCACGACTTACGGCTGTGGATCCCAGGGTTGGCTGCAGAAAACGCAGCCAACCCTGGGCTTTGCTACGCAACGCCTTTGGCGTTGGCAACCGTCAATATCCTCTCAGCCAAATGCGCTGACTGGTCTTATGCAACACGCTCGCAAACGAGGCTGTTGCATAAGGTCGGAGAAGTGCGTTCGGCCCCTTGTTTTCGGACTTGTTATGGGCCGATGTCGTGAGGAGGGCGGGGATCGAATGGAGCCGCGCACGAAAGCGAACGGCAGTGAGCGAGAGTAAGCGGACCACCAATCATTCGCGAAGTCGAGACATTTAAACACGAAGCAGTGGAGCGAGTCAGGTGGTCCGCTTACTCTCGCTCGCTTCTCTCGCTGTCGTGCGCGGCTCCATTCGATCTCGCCCTCCGCCGGGAACTCGCCGGTCAGCCGGTCAGCCGGTCAGCTGGTCAGCCGGTCTGCTGACTTCCTCGAGGAGCGTCCAGATCGAGCGCCAGGTCTTGCCCGTTGCCCGGGTCATGCCGATCTCGCAGGTTCGACTCGTGGAGTAATAGCCATCGAAATCACGGCCCCGGATCTCGGCTGCCTGGCGGCCTGTGGCGGCCTCGGTCAATTCGGGAACGAGGAATCCACGATCTCCGGCAAAGCCGCAGCAGCCGGACTCGAGGGGAACGAAAACCTCGGAAGCGCAGGCGCACGCCAGCTCCCGGAGCGTGGGAACCAGCCCCATCTTGACGACCGAGCAGACCGGGTGAAGCGCAACCGCGGCCTTTTTTCGCGAGATCTTCAGGTTTGGCAGGACGAGCTCGCGGGCAAACTGGATGCCGTCCAGAATCCGCATGGTGTCCCACCTGGTCTTGTTGTCTTCGCGAAGCACCCCGCGACATGTCCGAAGCGTCCACGCACAGGGGCTGGTGTCCAGAACAACCGGGAGTCGCCCGTGTTCGGACCATTCCCATAGCCGTTCGACCGTCCTGTTGGCCAGCCGGGCGTGCGCCTCAGCGTAGCCTTTCGACGAGAAGGGCATGCCGCAGCAGTTGCCAGCCACATCCGGCGGAATCCAGACAGGCACCCCGGCGCGGGCGGCGACTTTGACGAGCGTCTCGGCGACCGAGGGCTCGCTTCGGTTCGAAGCGAAGATCCGGGTGACGCAGCTGGGCAGGTAAACGGCGCAAGCGCCGTCCCGCGCGGTGGTGGGCAGAGGCCCTGCCGCACGGGGCATGTCAGACGACCACCGGAGGAGGCCAAGACGCCCGGCTGGGCGCGACAAGTACTCCACGATTGAATGTCCCAGGATGGCGGCTTTCAGATGGCCAGCCCTCAAGGCAAATCGGGCGAATTTCTCGGTCAGGCCGAAATGGCTGGCCAGCTGGCCTGCCGCCCACTTGCCGACAGCACCGTGGCCTTCACCGCGCAGGCGTTTCACGAGTTTCCCGGTGTCGATCTCAACCGGGCAGGCCGTCGCACACAGGCCGTCGGTCGCACAGGTGTCGAGAACCTGATAGCGGGAGATGTTCTCCAGATCCCGTGCCCTGTCATGCTGCTTTGCGAGCTTCAGCCGTTCGATCTCGCGGCGGACCATGATCCGCTGCCGGGGGCTGATGGTCGCGTACCTGCTGGGACATTTGGGCTCGCAAAACCCACATTCGATGCAGCGGTCGGCCTCTTCGTCGACCCGAGGGATTGTCTTCAGCTGTGCCACGTGGGCTTGGGGATCGTCGTTGAGGATCACACCTGGATTCAGGATTCCGTCCGGGTCGATCAACTGCTTCAGCTCGCGCATGACCGCGTAGGCGTCCGGGCCCCATTCCTTTTCCAGGAAGGGGGTCATGTTGCGCCCGGTGCCGTGTTCGGCTTTCAAGGCCCCTTCGCGGCCGATGACCAGCGCCGCGAGGTCCTCAAGGAAACGCGAGAACTGGTCCACCTCCTGGGGGTCATTGGTTCCCTGGGCGAGCAGGAAGTGAAGGTTGCCGTCTTTGGCGTGTCCGAAAATCGCAGAATCGTCGTACCGGTGCTTGCGGAAGAGATCCTGCAGGCCGAGTACCCCGTCGGCCAGATCCTCGACCGGGAAGACGACGTCTTCGGTGACAAGCGTTGTCCCCCTCGGTCGAACGGCGCCAACTGACGGGATGATCCCCTTTCGAACTGCCCAAAGGGCCGCCTGCTGCGCGGGGTCGCGAGTGACGGGAGTGCGTCGGAGCACGGGCAGGCGTGTGAGGGTTTCATCCAGCAGCCCGCTCAAAGCACCCAGCTCTTCAGCGGACCGGGCTTGCTGCTCAACCAGAAGCGCAGATGCCGAACCAGGCATGGACGGCACGAAATCGGGGACACCGGGCCGGCCCTCCACGGAGCGAAGCGAGGCACGATCCATCAGCTCCAGGGCCGCGGCCCCCGCCTCGCGCAGAGGTGCGATGGCAGCGCAGGCCGAGCGGACATCCTCGAAAAACAGAAGGCCTGTGGACTTGTGTGGAAGGTCGGGAACCGTCCGGAAGACCGCCGAAGCCAGGAATGCGAGCGTCCCTTCCGAGCCGACCAGCAGATGCCACAAGATGTCGAGCGGGCTCTCGAAGTCGATGAAGGCATTGAGCGAGTACCCCATCGTGTTCTTCAGGCGGTATTTGCGGCGGATGCGCTCCACGAGCGGCCGGTCCGAGCAGACGCGATCGCGCAGCTCGGCGATCCCCTGCCAGAGGCGAGGTTCCCGCTCGCGAAGTCGCTCGCCGGCGTCCGGCTGGGCGGAATCCACCACGGTACCCGACGGCAGAACAAAAACCAGCGATTCGAGGGTGTGGTAGGCGTTTTGTACGACGCCGCAGCACATTCCGCTCGAATTGTTTGCGACCACCCCGCCTATCAGGCAGGAATCGATCGATGCCGGATCGGGACCCAGCTTGGCGCCGAAGGGTGAAAGACGCCGATTCACGAGACCGGCAATGACGCCCGGCCCAACACGCACCCGCTGCCCCTGTTCGAGGACCGTCAACTCATTCCAGTGCCAGGAACAGTCAACCACAATACCCGGACCAAGCGCTTGTCCGGAGAGGCTGGTGCCGGCGGCTCGGAAAGTCAGCGGAACGCGCTCGCGCCGTGCGAAGGCGAGCAGGGCGCACACTTCGCTCGTGTCCCTGGGACGAACCACCGCTCGTGGCACGATTCGATAGAGGCTCGCATCAGTGGAGTAGGCGGCAAGATCCGCCGGCCCCGCGAGCACACGTTCGGGCGAAATGAGGCTGGCAAGCTCGCGTTGGAGTTCCATAGGACTGCACAGAGGATACTCCGCCGGGGAACTCCAGGGAAAGAGGGCACGGTGTGGACGCTCATGGAGCGCGGCATCTTGTCCTGGAGCGCGGACATCTTGTCCGCACTGGGATCGCGGACGTCCCGTCCAGCCCCGGCGGGCATCTTGCCCGCCGTTGCCGGCCTATGCGCGATCTCGGATAAGACAACGCCGGGCAGGATGCCCGCCGGGCGGGCAAGATGCCCGCGATCCCAGTGCGGACGGGACGTCCGCGTTCCCGGAGTGAGATAACACTGCGACGCTTCAGTAGATTCGGAGGCCCGTTTCCGGATAACATAGCGGTCTCATTTTGCTCCGTCCCGCTTTATCTGGGCGGACTCGCAGTCTGTCAGCACGAGGTAATCAGGTATGAAAACAGTCCGGAGGCCGGTTCTTTTTTTAACCGTACTTCTGGCGACGACGGCCAGTCTCGCGGGCCGGCAATCTCCCGCATCCCAGCCCTCCACGCAGAATACGCCGGCGCCGCGCCAGGATGCGTCGCGGCAGGCCCTGGAAGGGTTGGCCAACGTTCGGTTTCAGACTGATCTTCGGGTCTTTGCGACCATGGCCGCTTTGAATCTGGCCGGATTTGATTTCGAGAGCCCGGGCCAGCAAATGTCGGAGGCTCGAAAAGCACTGAGACAGGCACTGACCGGCGTCAATCCGGAGGTCAGGGCGAAACTGCAGGCGTTTTACGCCGAGCATCGGCGTAACCGATCCGATATCGACCAGTTGGCGTCCTATCTCTCTTTGGCCCTCCTCCTTGGAAACGCGCCCGATTTCGTTTTGAGCGTCGATAAAAGAAACGTCCCGGAGGACGTCATCCCGATTCTTGGGTTCGAAGAGTTGGTCGCCGAGCTTTACGTCAAGGGTAACCTGGGGGCGATCTGGCCGCGCTACCAGGCGGCTTACGAGGCCGAGCTGATTGGCTACCGACCGGTGCTGGTCGAATTGATCAGACAGACGCTGAATTATTTTAAGATTCCGCCCCGGATCGTAATGGACCGTCAGATCGTATTGATTCCCGACCTGCTCGGTCCAAAGAACATCGTGAACGCCCGAAACGTGGGCAATTCATATCACGTGATTCTCGGCCCAGTCGACAACCCGAACGACAGTCGCACCCAGCTGCAACACGAGTACTTGCACTTTGTTTTGGATCCGCTCATAGAGAAGTATTCGCCCTTGCTCCACCGGCATGAGGATTTGCTCAACCTTGCGCAGAATCAGCCGAACATCAAGCCGGAGTATCAGAACCGGTTCATGAGCGTGGTCACCGAATCGCTGGTTGAGGCCCTGATCGTGCGACTCAACCCGCCTGCCGAAATCGATCCGGCATTGGTAGAGCTCTACAGAAGGGGATTGATCTTCGCTCCGTTTTTCTACCGGGCGTTCCCACTCTACGAAAAGACCGATATCAGCACGTTCCCTTCATACGTCGAGCCACTCTTCCAGCAGGTGGATGAGGGGAAGGTCCGTGCCGACGAGAAATGGGCGGTGGGAATCGAGACTCAGCTTCGCGCTGCGAATGCGACGAAGAGGCAGGAGCAGGCATCCCAGGAGGAGAGTGCGCGCAAGCGAGCGGCCGAGCGCGACTTGTTGCTCGAAGCCGAGAAACTCATGCGAAGCGGGCAACTTCAGCCGGCCAGAGCCAAACTGGAAGAGCTCGTGAAGCAGAACGACTCGAACGCGTATGCCTACTTTTATCTCGCTCAGATCAGCTCGCAGGAGAAGGCCCACGATAAGGCGTTCGAGCTTTATGGGCGAGCTGCCGAGTTAACCGCCGCCACGCCGGCGATTCGCGCCTGGTCCAAGATTCGGATGGGCGCTTATCTCGCTTCGCAGAATCAGTTTGCCGATGCCCGCCGGCTTTTCGATGAAGTGGCCGGCATGAACGGCGAGTTGGACGGCGCCAAGGAGAGGGCCCTCGAGCTTGCCAAGCAGTTGCCCTGACGCTTGAATCGTGATCACGATCCATCGAGGATCGCGGTCCATCGGAGATACCTATGAGAGGAATAGTCGCGCTTATTTTCGCGCTCGGTCTGGTCTTCACCAGCGCAAATGGTCAGGGTCAGCAGCAGCAACCGCAGCCGCAGCCACCTCCGAATCAGGCAGAGCCGGCTCCGGCTCCGCCGTCCACGCCTCCCGGCCAGACAGCTCCGGCGCAGCCGCCGGTGAAACCACCCCGTGTGGTCGGGCAGCCGCAAAGCGAGCAGGAGCGACAGGCGTGGTTAGCCATCGAGAGCGCACCCACCTGGGAAGAAAAGGGTCGGCTGGCCGAGAACTTCCTGACCCAGTTCCCCGAGAGTGGACTTACACCCTTTGCCCATCAGATGCTCGCGTTCCGGTATCAGCAGTCGAACGATTACGACAAATTCATGCAGCATGCCGAGAAGAGCCTTGAGGAGATCCCGGACAATCCGGTTTTGCTCAGCTTGCTCGCCGCTGCCTACGCGCAGCGCAGCCAGCCGGACAAGGCTACCGAGCGAGCCCAACAGGCTCTGCGGCTGCTCGAGCTGATGTCCAGACCGCCAAACCTGAGCGCGGCAGACTGGGTCATGAACAAGGAGCAGCTGCAGGCCGACTCGCACTACGGTTTGGGTGTGGCCTCACTGGTCCGTCACAACCAGACGCCGGGGGCAAAAGGGTCAGAGGATCAGAACCTGAACGCCGCGGTTGTCGAGCTCGAAAAAGCCATTCAGTTCGACCCGGCCCATGAACGCGCTTACTTCCAGCTTGGCGTGGTACTCGCCAGGCAGGATAACGCTGAAAAGTCGATCGAGGCCTTCGCCCGGGCGGTGGCGATCGGCGGCGCGGTTCAGAGCCTCGCTCGCGAGCAACTCGGAAAGGTCTACGAATTTGTCTTCAAGAATAGAGACGGCATGGAGCAGGTGATCGAGCGCGCGAAGGAATACGTCAACCAGAGGATCGCGCAGCGGCAGGCCCGGCTCCAGGCCATCCAGACAGCCGCTCCACCGGCGACCGCCCCCGCTTCGCCGGGCGCGCCTCAGCAGTCAGCGCCGGCCGCGCCGCAACAGCCTGCGCCAGGCGCACCTCAGCAACCCGCGCCGCCTCCGACGCCGCAGCCCTGAGAACAATCGATGAAAGGCAATCGATGAAAGGATCCAAAGGGCGTCTGTTTGGTTCGATCTCCATCGGCCCGGAGCGCAGACTCGAGCTCCAGAGACTCCAGGCTCAGATCGGTTATTCGTTCAAGACCCCTGAGCTCCTCGAATGTGCCCTCATCCACCGGTCCTTCGCTTATGAACGGCACGTGGATGGAAGCAGCCCGGCCGTGCGCGAGGATTACGAGTGCCTCGAGTTCCTGGGTGACGCGATTCTCGGTTTCGTGGTCAGCGAGCATCTCTATCGTCGTTTTCCAATGCTTTCAGAAGGCGACCTGTCCAAGCTGAAGTCCTTCCTGGTCTCGACGAACCATCTGGCGGCGCTTTCGCGAGCGCTCGGGCTTGGAGATTTTCTCCGGCTGAGCTATGGCGAGGAGAAGACGGGCGGCCGCAACAAAAAGGCTATTCTTGCAGACCTTTTTGAAAGCCTGACGGCGGCTGTTTATCTCGACAGCGGTTGGACCAAGGCGCGGGCATTTGTGCTCGAGCAGTTCAAGAATGCCTTCGCGCAAGTCACAACCCACACACTGGATGTGCGGGATTACAAATCGAATTTGCAGGAAAGGCTGCACACGCTGGGGCGGTCTGAACCCCAATACGTGGTCGTCGACGAGGCGGGTCCAGCGCACCGGCGCCAGTTCATCGTTGAGGTCAGGGTAGCGGGTAACAAGCTGGCCGCGGGAGAGGGAAAGTCCAAAAAAGAGGCTCAGCAAAAGGCTGCGCGCCAAGCCTTGGAATCGCTCGAAGAAGGCGCTGTCACCGAGAGCGAAGCTCGCCCAGATACTGCTGGTGCCGAGCCTCCTCCGGAGGACGTCTCGGCTAGTTCTTTATCGCAAACCAGAAAATCAGAAGAGTCGTGATGTCGTAGAGCGCGTGCGCGACCATCGGAGCGATCAGATTCCGCCGCCAGATGTAGATCAGGCCGAAAAGAAGCCCGAGGACCCCCGCCCCGGCCGCCTTGTCAATGCCCTGCATGCCGTGCATGACGCCGAAGAATGCACTCCAGACAAGCAATCCGAACCAGATGCCGCCGAGATGCCTGTCGAATCGGGTCAGAATAAATGCGCGCTGGATCTCCTCCTTGACGCCGCCCACCCACACGCTGCTCAGCATGAACAACAGGAGATCGAGCGGGCTGCGCACAAGGTCAAGCAGCGGGTTCTCTGTTTGGACGAACTGAGGCAGGAACCTCTGGAAGATTACGCTCACGACGACCGTTGCCCCGAAGAGCACTGGGACTACGAGGAAGCCGAGACCGACCTCGCTGGCCCATCCCGCAGGACTTAGCCCGAGATCACGCACCCGCTCGCGTCGAAAGCGAAGCAGCAAGACGACGGCAAGCAGCGTGACCGCGCTTTCGCACAAAAGGAAAACAAAAACCGTGCGCGCCTGAGCGATCGGGTTGACACTGAATGCCTGGAAAATCGCGAGGGCCAGCAGGGAGCCGAACAACGCAACCAGGAGGACCTCTAAAAACGCCGCGATCCGCTCGGCCAAACGGTCGCCGGAGTGTTGGTCACCGTCCGTTCCTTGGGGCAGAGAACCCATGCTCCCGTCATTGTACAATGGAGCAAGGGTTAAGGCGATAAGTGTTAGGAAACGTTTCATTTCTGGCGTCGAGAAGGGCGCTGGACGGGGCTTTCAGACGGGCAAAAAGCAGTTGAACTGACCGCATGAGTCCTTTAATATGACGGCCTAGGAGGGTGTATGAATCCAGAGTTCCTGTTGCGCGACGACTTCGAAGACGAGGAAGCAGAGGATTTGGAGGACTTTGACGAAGGAGACGAGGACGACGAGGAAACCTTCGAGGACGATGATTTCGAAGACGAGGACGTAGACGACGACGATTTGGACGACTTCGAAGATGATGACTTCGAGGATTTTGAGGACGAGGACGACGACGATCTGGATGAATTAGACGACGAAGAAGAAGAAAAAGACGGCGACTACTATCAGTAGTCCGGCCTTTCCCGGGAATTCACTTCCCTTTTCCCTTCCCTTTTCGAGCAATTCGCTGAATTAAGAAGACAAACGAGTAGGTTAGTTGGCAGACCGATTGGAATCAGACATCGGTTAAGTGTTACAACGGTAGTTGGTGCTTGCGGACCCGCGTGGTAGGGCTTCCGACGCGCTCGATCCACCCAAACCTAGGTAGAATTTGTGTTTACATTGTCCTACACCTTTGTATAATGAAATTGAGGCGATCCCCTGGTACCACGTCAGAGCAGTCGCAAAGAGAATCTTTCAAGCTATAGAGGAGGAGAAAGTATGCTTCAGGCGAAACACATAGCAGTTCTTTTGGTGATCCTTCTCTTGACTGCACCGAGCTTTGCGCAGGACAAAGAGAAGATCAAGTTCCTGATACCAACTGAGAAGGGCTCTACCGGACTCTTTCACCTGTATACCGCTGATACGCTCCGTCAAGGCGAATTATCCTTTTCGGTGAGCGGCTCCCGGTATCATCGGCAGCCCGGTGACCTGAAGTTCTACTTGTACCCGGTTTCGTTTGTCGTCGGCGTGCACGATCGAATTGAACTGTTCGCATCTTGGGAAGCCCACAAGAGAATTGACCCCGACTTCATTCTCCCCTACAAGTTCCTTCCCTCGAACGTCACTCGAGCCAGTACGTCCCTTATCCCGGCGCACGTTCTGACGGGCACCAACAATCCCCCGTTCCGTCAGGCCTGGTACAACGATACCCCCTTCCTCGACGTCCCGTGGTCCGAGGGCGCGGGTGACTTCCTGGCCGGCATGAAGTTCAACCTTGCCTCGGAGCGCTTTGGAAACCCGATCGGTTTTTCGATCCAGCCGTTGGTCCGCGTGGGACTCTGGGACGACTCCCTGATGTTGCGGCGCGGCCAGAGCATCGGGACGACCGATTTCGGCTTTGACGCTATCGTGTCCAAGAACATCCCGGGCGGCGGCACTTTTACCGTCAACGCCGGCGTGATGCGGGCTGGCGAGGTCAAGGATCTCAAGCGCCAGCATTATTTCAACTACGGCCTGGGCTTTTCCGCCCCGCTGGGCACTCTGAAGGCACAGTTCATCGCCGAACTGCTCGGCACCACGTACTTCGGCGACAGCGATTTCACTGGTCCCGCGCCGAATGGGATATACAATTACGGGACGGGAAGCAACTTTTCGCTTCCGCTCTTAACCCCGGCTCCCGAGGCCAACCCGGTAGCACCGGTCGATATCTATGCGGGTCTTCGGCTTATCCCGCACAAGTCCGTATCGATCTCCGGAGCCCTGGGCATCAATGCGAGGGGAGCCGGCGATTGGGGCTTGAAGGACAATCGGTGGGGCTGGTTCGTCCAGGCGGCTTTTTCCCGCAAGATCAACCGTCCGCCGACGATCGAATGCTCCGCTGACAAAACGACAGTCATCGAACGCGATTCGGCTACGGTTCGTGCAACCGCCACCGATGAAGACGACGATACTTTGAGCGTGGCGTGGCGGACCAGCGGCGGCAAGCTCACGCAGCAGGAGAACTCGGCCGTTTTCGATTCCACCGGTCTGACCCCCGGCAAATACACGGTCACGGCGGAAGTGACTGATGGCGAAGGCGCCACCGCGACTTGCACATCGGACATCACTGTCGAGAAGCGCAAGGTCGCGCCCACGATCAGTTGCGGCGAGGGTGCGACAATCATCGAAGGCGAGTCGGCCACTTTGCGGGCGACTGCGGCGGATGAAAACAACGACGCGCTGACCTATACCTGGACCGTAGATGGCCAGGCGGTCACGAACAACTCTCCCGAATTCACGTTCGGCTCAGCCGGGAAGTCGCTCGGCGCTCACACGGTTGCCGTGACGGTCACGGATGTGGACGGCATGACCGCGAACTGCAGTTTCACGGTCACCATCAACCGCAAGCCCAACCGGCAGCCAACGGTCTCCTTGACCCTCGACAAGAGTGAGGTGTACGCGGGCGACACCGTGAACGGCACCGCCCAGGGAAGCGATCCGGACAACGATCCTCTGACCTACGCCTGGACTGTTGACGGCCAATCTCGTCCGGAGACGGGGACCAGTATTGCCATTAACACGAGCGGCATGGCTGGCGGCAGCCATACGGTAGGCGTTACCGTGCGTGACGATCGAGACGGGACGGCTAGCGACACCAAGTCTTTCAGCACCCGCGACAAGATCGTCATCCCGATTGACGGCATCCGTCCCAACAACGTGGCCAAGGCCCGACTGGACGAAATCGCCCTGAGGCTGCAGCAGGATCCGAGGCTGCGGGCGACCATCACGGGATACCACGATGACCGGGGCAGCGACAGGGTTGTCGAGCGGACCGCACAGCGTCGCGCGGATGCCGCGAAGGACTACCTCGTGAAGCAGCACAAGATCGACGAAGCGCGCATCGAGGTGAAGAACGGCGGGAAGACCAACCCGATTGGTGACAACACCACCGCGGAAGGTCGCAAGCAGAACCGTCGGGTCGAAATTGAGCTGTTCGTTCCCTAGCTCGTACTCCAGAAGTCCGGCGGTGTTCGATTGGCCGCCGGACTTTCTTCCCTAAACTGAGAGCGGCATGTTCTAATAGGGCGGTGGCTCTGGCAGCCACCGCTTTTTTTTGTCCGGGAGTCTATGAAGAAGACCGTTTTTGCGTCGCTTTTGTTCGCCATTCTCTCAGCCCTTGCATTCTCTTTCGCCGAGGCCGGCGTCGTTCACCTCGGACCTTACGGAGGCGATGTCCGATCCCTCGCTGTCCATCCTGCCCGGCCGCAAAGGTTCTTCCTGGGCACGTCCGACGGCCAGCTGTACGTCTCGAACAACGCCGGAGCCGATTGGGAGCTGATATGGCCAGGCATCGGGCGACGGGACCTGGTCATTGACAACCTTGTTTTCGACCCTCGAAACCCCGACGTCCTCTTCGCGGGTACCTGGGAGCTGAAGAACAATCAGGGCGGCCTTTACCGCAGTTCGGACGGCGGAAAGACCTGGACCAATTTGCCGCTCGGCTCCTTTGTCAGCGCCGTCCGTGCGGCGGCAATAGCACCTTCCGAGCCGGACGTGATGGCGCTTGGCATTTCCGAAGGCGTCATCCTCTCAACCGATGGGGGCAAGACCTGGGATCGGATCACGCGCGGTTATCGCACCCTCTACAACGTCGAGTCGCTGGCGTTCGATCCGAAAGATTCACAAACGCTTTATGTAGGAACCTGGCATCTCGGTTTCAAGACCGTGAACCGGGGCAAGAAGTGGGAACCGATTCACTCCGGCATGATCGACGACAGCGACATGTTCTCCCTGCTCGTTAATCCTGATCAGCCCGAGGTTCTGTACGCAAGCGCTTGTACCGGGATTTATCGGTCGGAGAACGGTGGTACGAGCTGGCAGAAGCTGCGAAACGGTCTGCCCAAGGATGCGAACCGGACCCGCACACTTCTGATCGACCCCGTGGATTCTAACCGCATTTACGCCGGCACCACCGTTGGCCTCTTCGTCAGCACGGATTCTGGCACTTCCTGGACCCGTCTGGTCGCAGATGTGGTGGTGAACTCGATAGCCGTTCAACCAAGCAACGCCAAGTTCATCCTGGTAGGAACGGATGATGCGGGCGTCTTGAAAAGCACCGATGGGGGCGCGAGCTTCGAAAGTGCGAACACCGGTTTTAGCCACCGACAGATCGCCGCCCTTGCCGTAGCAAAAGACAACCCGTCGCTCTACTATGCGGCGGTGCCGCTCGACCGCCATTTCGGAGGCTTCTTCTTTTCGACCGACCGGGGCCGCGATTGGAGGCTTTGGAACGAAGGACTGGGAAACGTCGTGAGCGGCATCACCTGCATCCTCGCCGAATCCGATAAGATCTACATCGGCACGATTGATGGCGTGTTCGTCGGCGTGCCCGGTGAGCAACCGTGGGAGCGGCTACCGCTGACCAAGGGGATGAGAATATCGGAAATGAGCTTCGGCCCGAAAGAGACGCTTTTTCTCGCGACGAGCAACGGCCTGCATGAGCTGGACGTTACCGAGAAGAAGATGCGCAAAGTGGCGTTCCCTGCCTACAAGGGGCCCATCAAGACGGTCCGGTTCAGCAGGGAGACGGGGAAGCTTTTCGCCGGAGGACAGACAGGTGTATTTCGTTCCGACGACGGGGGTGGGTCATGGGCGATGAAAGTCAGGGGCTTACCCTTCTCATCGATCCACTCGGTGTCGTCGAGCGGTCGAAGGGTGTTCTGCGGAACGCCCAAGGGCCTGTTTTACAGCGATGATTCTGGCGAATCATGGAGCCCCGGAAAAGGCGTCTTCCCGCTCGACATCATGACCGTCGAATCCAACCCCCTGCGGCCCTCCGAAGTGTTCGCCGCCGACCTGCTGGTCGGGTATATCTTCCGGAGTATTGACGGGGGAACGAGTTGGCAGGTAATCAACCAGGAGAGGACGCGCTCCCGAATCGCTCAACTCGTTTTCTCTTCCACAGGCGACCTGCTTGCCGGGACGCTTTCGGAAGGCGTTTATCTTATTCCTCTGAAGGAACCGGTCCAGGCGGTCACGGACTGAGAATCGCGATCAGCGAAGAGCCAGGCCCAAGATCATGCTTCCTATCACCTACTCGCAGTTGCTTCTCATCTGTCTCGGGGCGGGGCTCTTCCTCCTCCTGATCGTGCTATTTCACCGAAGAGTCGCGTTGCGCACTGCCGAATGTGCTTATTCAGCTGGGGAAGAGGACGTGGAAGAACACCACTTCTATACCGAATACGTGATGCCACTGCTGGTCTTCGAGCGGGACTATCCGTCCTTCATTGCCATCCTGAGCCTGGTGCTCGAGACCTTTCCGATCTCTCGCTTCACACGCCACGAGGATGTTCGCTCGGCCTTCGCTTTTCTCCGGGAAGCTGCTTTCAACGGAGGAGACCCCCGCCGCATCGCAACCGTAATGTGCGTTGTCGTGCAGTCCTTCGTAAATGACCCGGACGTTGAATACCGCCTGAGGCTCAAATTGCCCGACATGCTGGATCGATTCCTTCGAGAGGTCGGCGAGCCGGAAGCGGTTGAAGCCAGGGCCATATAGCCTCATTTCCCTGCTTAAATCAGCGCGGGCGTGAGGGCTACTCCGGCAGGCCGGCCTCAGGGATCACCTTGGTGCCGGTCAGCCGGTCGTGAAGAGCACGACACTGGGGATCGAAGACGGCGAGCAGAAGGCCGACCACCGTCACGAGCGAGACCAGGAAGAGCAGGACGCGAACCACGGTCGTCAGCATGCCCGGTTCCCTGTTTCTAGCGTCGATTACCCGCAGTTCGGTCAGGTACATGCCAGGTGTCTGCCCGGAAGCCCATAGGAAGAATATCGAACCCTGTACGAAGAGGATCACCGAGAAAATGACCCACCACCGGGTTGCGGCGGCGGAGAAGAAGTCGAGTCCCGTGAACCAGGTGGCGGAGAAAACGAAGACCAAGCCAAGTACCACAGGTATCAGGAGGTCGACCAGGCCTGCCAGAACCCGGGAGATGATGACCTCTCGCGGGATCGAAGCAAAGTCCTCCTCAGGCGGTTCATTTTCGTACGAAGGCGGTATGAACTCGGGCGGCGGCGGATCCAAGGTCAGGCGTCGCTGTTGGGGGCGTGCTTGAGCCGGATGTAGAGAAGGATCGCGCGATACCGGAGGAAACGGGACGGCCGTAGGACCTTGCCGCCACTCCGGAGCGTCGGCGTCGGGCCTCTCCAGGTGCTCGAGCTTACGCTCGAACACTTCGCGCTCTCGATCGATGGCTGGGTCTGCACCGGACCTGGACTCTGTGTCGAACCGCTTGCTCATTTCGGTTCGCCACGAGGCGGGGTCAGCCTGGGCGGGGTCATTTTCAACTGTGTGCCCTTCCACGTCCACGACCGCCTCGTCGGACTTGGTTGTCTGCGACGGCTTCTCGGGCGCATCCATCCACCGCAGGCTCAAATCGAAGCCGCACGCACATTTGGTTCCGTCAATCGGGTTTCGGCATCTGGGACAAATCACGGCGAGTCATGTTAGCATAGCCCGAATTAAAAGACACAGGTTCCTGAAACGGCCTGATCCCACGCGCCGTCACGCGAGCGCCGGAAGGAAGATGAGCAGGACGAAGAGAGAAACCAGCCGGGTGCGCAGGGCGCTTGCAGCCTTGCCGTGGCTCCTTCTGATCTTGCGAGCGTTTTCCGCAGACCTCCCGTCAACGCTCCCGCAAATTCAGTACCACCTGGCTCCACAACCCTGGTCAGAGCTGCGGCTGTCCCGCGCCGACTATCTGACAACGCTTGAAGAGGTCTGCAGGGCCATGTCCGCCTTTCAGGACCAATCCGGTGCGATCATCGACCCGTACCTGAAACGCGAGCATCAGTATTCCACGCCGTATTACGCCTACGCCGTCGGCACGCTTTTGAAGCACGGCCGCGCCTACGACTTGAGGACCAGCGGCTCGAAAGCCATGGACCACGCCACGCGTTGCTTCGCCGGGGGTAGCGCGTCGATCCCGGACAGGCACGGCGAGTTTTTCATCGCTCCGCTGACTTCCGCTTTGGACCTATACCGCGGGCTGGTTCCGCAGGTACTGATTGGGACTTGGCGGTCGAGGCTCCAGATTTCACTCGAAAATGTGCTCGAGAGCTTTGACACCCACACTAACAACTGGCGAACCTATGCGATGAAGGGGGAGTGGTTCCGGGCACAGGCCGGACTGGTTAGCCGGCAGGGAGCACTTGCTTTCATTCGGGACGCCTGGCTTTCCCGTTCCCAGCGAGAGCGCATTGCGGAAGACAAGTGGAACTTGTACCAGGACCGGCTTACCGATCCGGAGTCTCACGCGGTCGAAGCCGTGGGTCGAGGCAACCTGCTTGCGCTGATGCTCGACAAATACGATGGCGAATACGCGACAGAGATGTGGCGGATGCTGGAACGTGGCACCACGACGTCGCTTCTGCTCCAGGACCCGACCGGCCAATGCCCACCGAACGGTCGCACCGATAATCACGTCTTTAACGACGTCCTTTACCTGCTCTGTTTCGAGGCGATGGCGGTGAAGGCCGATCAGGACGGCGAGAGCCTGCAGGCCGCCCGCTTTCACCGCGCTGCGCTTCTCAGCTACCGCAGCATTCTCCGGTGGAAGCGCCAGGCGGCTCCGTGGGTTGGCGCCTTCTTCGTCACGAAGAACAGGCTGGACCCGGCCCAGAGAGTCGGTTATCAGCCGGCGAGCAATTACGGGAATTATAACGGCGCGCTCATGTATCACCTCGCGGAGGCAGCGAATCTGCCGATCGTTTCCCTGCGCCAGCAGCCGGCCCCGTCCGAGATCGGCGGCTATGCCTTTGAGACCGACCCCCGGTTTGGCAGTGCGGTCGCGAATGCCGGTGGCATGCAAGTGTTCTTTACACTACGCGGGGATGCAAAGCCCCGGTACGACACCAACTGGTCCGTCCTTGGAGCCGTCCGGCTCAGCCGGGTCAACTGGGACTCGCGACTTGGGCCCTCCGATGGCTACAACGATTTCAAGACCGGTCGCGCGGTATCGCTCTGTCCCACTTGGAGAGAAGGGCGGAAGTGGTTCTCCGTGGCGGAAGAGTACCGGAAATTTCAGACCAGCTTCTCTGCCGAATTTGTCCACCCAATGCTGGTTCGCTGCTCACTCACTTACCAACCTGTCGAGGGAGTCGTGGCCCCTACGTTCGTGCAGGAGTTCATCCTCACACCGGACGGGGTGCTCGTCACGTTGTCGGCGAAGGGGGCGGAAAAGTTTGGGATTATCCTTCCCGTCCTTGTCGATGACGGCCGACCCCTATCGACTCGCTTTTCGCCGTCTTCCGTTCGGGTCTCATTCAGCCCCCAGTCAGATGAACAGTGCTTCATATCGCTGAATCCCCAGTCGCAGGTATTCACAGATGACCCTCCGGTGTTGAGCAGTTACGGCTGGCTGAAGCCCGTTCGGATGACTTCGCCATCCTCCGTAGTGAGGCTGTTCGTCTACCCGCGAAACCCGCAGAGCCCTGCCGCTGATGACGTTCAGCGCTCGTTGCGGCTTACGAGTACCGGGTTCACTTCCGTCTTGGGAACGCTCGACGGCAGTCTTTACAGGAGCCGTTTTGCGGTGGGCGGACAGGCAAGTTCGGCGGATCTGGAGGGCGATGGCGACAATGAAGTAGAGTTTGACGAGACGGTGGGATTCATCGTTCAGCTGGAGAGAGGTGAGCCGCACCGGATCGAGGTGGATCGCGCCGTCGCGGCGCGTGTGAAGGGTCGCAGAGTCCTGCTGAAGGCCTTCACGCCAGCCGACCTTAAACGCTAACGCGAGGTGGACTGAGACATGCAGATAAGCAATAAACTCTACTCGGCGTCGGTTGTCGCAGTTCGTGACTGCATGGGACTGCAGCCAGGCGAAACGGTTCTCGTCGTGACCGACGAGCCGATGCGTGTGCTCGGCTACGCACTCCGTCAGGCGGCAGTGGACCTCGGGAACGAGGTGCTCCTGGTCGAAATGCTGCCGAGGAGCACAAACGGCGAAGAGCCGCCTCCTGAAGTAGCCCGATTGATGGCCGCCTACCAGGTGGTTCTTTGCCCAACGACCAAGTCGCTTACACACACGGATTCGCGGCGCAATGCGAGCGCCGGCGGTGCACGAGTCGCCACTCTTCCCGGGGTCACCGAGGAAATCATGGTCCGCTGCATGAACGCGGATTACCAGCAGATCGCCAAGAGGACGTTTCGATTGTGTCAGCTGCTCGGGGAAACGAGCAGCGTAACCATCAAAGCGCCTGGAGGCACCGATCTGGTGCTCCCGATTCGTGGCCGAAAGGCGCACGCCAGCTCGGGCCTGTTTCATCGACCCGGAGAGTGGGGCAACCTGCCAACCGGCGAAGCATACCTGGCGCCGGTCGAAGGGCAGTCATCGGGCATCCTCGTCGTGGACGGATCCATGGCGGGAGTCGGGATGACAATCGACCCGATTCGTATTGTCGTCGAGGAGGGCTACGCTACGGAAATCAGCGGAGGCGAGGAGGCTCGCAAGCTCGAAGAACTACTGGAACCGCATGGCAAAGATGCGCGCACTGTCGCGGAATTCGGAATCGGCACCAATGACAAGGCCATCCTGACGGGCAAAATCATCGAAGACGAAAAGGTGATGGGCACAATCCACGTTGCCTTTGGCGACAACAAGTCGATGGGCGGCAGCGTCCGCGTCGCCAGCCACCTGGATGGGCTGGTAAAGTCACCTACCGTCTGGTTTGATGACCGCATTGTTTTGGATGCGGGCCGCTTGCTGATTGAGTGAAAAGTAAGGTCCACACGAACGAGGGAGGGGATAGTCCATGAATCGCCGTACCGTATTGGGAATCGCAGTTCTGTTGTTGCTCGGTCGAGGGGAGTTCAGGGCGCAGGACAACGCTGGGTTTGACGGCTTGGACGTAGGTCTCGGAAACCTGTCACGTCTTTCTCGGGCGAAGAGCCGCTCGATAAGTGCTGAGAACCTCACCGGTGAGAAAGGCAAAGGGGGCATGGCTACGCAAGGGACGGGGGCCAATGCCGCGCGTGACCTTGGACAAGGATGGAAGATATCTCCCTCGGTCCACATCGAACCAGGACAGACCTTTACCCTGGCCGACATCCAAGGCCCAGGTGTCATTCAGCACATCTGGATGACGCCAACGGGGAATTGGAGATTCGCGACGATCCGTTTCTATTGGGACGGAGAAACAGTCCCCTCCATTGAAGTCCCTGTCGGCGACTTCTTCGCCTCCGCGTGGGGGAAGTACTCGCAGCTGTCCTCGCTGGCCGTCTGCGTGAATCCCGGCAGTGCCTTCAACTGTTACTGGCAGATGCCCTTCCGGAAATCCGCGCGGATTACCATGCAGAACATAGACACGCAACGGATGACGCTCTACTACCAGGTGGACTATGCGTTGACCCCTGTGCCGGAAGACGTTGGCTACTTCCACGCCCGGTTCGCCCGTTCCAATCCGCTCGCCGAGAAAACCGACCACGTGATCCTCGACGGCGTCAAGGGTTGGGGGCACTACGTGGGCACTTATATCGCCTGGGGAGTGCACAACACTGGCTGGTGGGGTGAAGGCGAGATCAAGTTCTTCATCGACGGAGACGAAAAGTTCCCCAGCATTTGCGGCACCGGGACGGAGGACTATTTCTGCGGCTCGTACAACTTCGAAAACCGGGACACCAAACAATACCAGGAGTTCTCGACTCCTTATTCCGGGCTCTCCCAGGTAATCCGGCCCGATGGTGTTTACAACTCCCAGCAGCGGTTCGGGCTGTACCGCTGGCATATAACCGACCCGATCCGATTCGAACAGGATCTCCGGGTCACCATCCAGGCGCTTGGCTGGCGCTCGGACGGCCGGTATCTGCCGCTGCGGGACGACATTTCGTCGGTGGCCTACTGGTATCAGACCGAGCCGCATACACCGTTTCCGGCGTTGCCGGCAAAGGACGCCCTGGAAATCCGGTGACACGGACTCACACGGAGAAAAACGGAAGAACACGGACGGCAAGCCCGGGTGGCTTCCGTGTTCGTCCGGTATTGGTCCGTGTGATTCCGTGTTTTTTCGAATGTCATCGCAATCACCGACTTCTGGTCAGAAGTGTGAGATGAATTACACTTCCAGAGGAGTTGGAGGATGAGCGCCTTTCCTAACCTCGCACACGTAATTGCCTCCGAAGTACAGGACATCCCCACCTTGCACCAGGTGGCCTG
>Ga0105092_10000493_pt1 | contig 20514 bp, 15 predicted proteins | sample PPLLak2March2015_FD_87021 | JGI IMG/M metagenome (GOLD analysis project Ga0105092, IMG submission 87021) | Freshwater sediment microbial communities from Prairie Pothole Lake near Jamestown, North Dakota, USA - PPLs Lake P7 Core (1) Depth... | ecosystem: Environmental > Aquatic > Freshwater >... | reverse complement strand
GGCATGCAAGCCAGCCAGTCTGTGGATCTGTCCGGCTCTCAGGTGACCGCTGGCATGGCTCTCACTAATCAGGGTGCGACTGCGAGCGTGGACGGTTCTGTGGCCGATGGCAGCCTCCACTCAGAAATGAGTTCATGCACGGGAAGCGCCAATGTGGCGGGCTACTTCTCTGCAGTTGGTGAAAGCGTCCAGGTGGACGGCTCGGCTTCCCAGGGAGGGGATTGGGGCAGACTGACCTCTACGGCCTCGGCCCTTGACTGGACTGCGGCAGGCTTCAACGGATGGATGGTTGCCTCAGCCTCATCTCAAGATCATACCACCCATATAACCCAGGGAGGAGATCTCTCAGGTGGCTTTTACAGAGCCTCCGGCCAGGCCCTGAGCAGCAGCATAAACTCGGAACTCAGGAAAAATCGTGGAGCCTACGACGGCACATTCGGCACCACGGTTAATGTTTGCACAGACGACCTGGGCCGCTACATTACGGGTCTTGGAAATTACTGGTTTGTCAAGCTTGGCAAGAATATTCAGTTCATTCTGGACCAGGCAGACGAAGGCGATGAGGTGGAGCTGGATTCCGGAACATTCACGGAGAACATCGCCATTGATAAATTCCTGAACATCTATGGCCAGGGAATCGGCATTACAACGATCAGTGCAAAGAACATCGGCACTCCTGTGATCGATATAACCTATGGCGGAGATGACACTCTCAGCGTCAGCGGTCTGACGGTTGCAGGAGCCACAAAGTCGGACGGAATTCGCATCCTCGGTTCAGGAAATACGGGCAATGTCCTTCTGAGCGATATCAAGTCAACAGGCAACAGCAATGGAATTGATGTCGTTGCTACCGGCAGCGGCAACAGCGTATCGGATGTGACGTTTCTGGGGCTGGAAACAGCCGGCAACAACTATGGCGTCAGCATCAATGCGAAAAACGGTGGAACAATCAGCGATTTGAACTTCAATGGTGCGACCATTTCCAATCCGGCCGGAAGCGGAGTTTCCATAAACAATAACTACAGCACTATTCAGAATCTCAACTTCGATGACGCGAAAGTCTCAGGTGCGGGCCTGGCCGGCATCTGGATCTATAACACAGCCGGCAATATCGGCGACCTATCCTTCAATAGAGCGACGATCTCGAATGCCGGTCTTGGAGCATATATCTATAACCAGGGAACTATGGGGAACCTCTATCTCAATGGGGCCAGCATTGACTCCAGAGCCTATGGCGTATTCGCTACCAATACTGGAACCATGAGCAGCCTGAACATGGAAGACGCGACGGTCTCAAACTTTGCATTCTACGGCATAGATTTCTCTAACAACAAAGGAACAATGGGAGATTTGAACCTTAACGGAGTCAGAGTCTCTGGTTCTGGCCTTGAAGGCGTTTGGGTCCAGAACAATGGAGGCGCTTTGGGTGACCTGAATCTCGAAGGATCAACTGTTCTCAATTCGAAAGATTACGGCATTCATGTCGATAATCAACCGGATAAGAAGACCGGCTTGACCAGTACCCTGGGCGACCTGAATCTTGAAGGTGCGAAGATCTACAATTCCGGCAAGAATGGATTCTATCTATCCAATAAATATGGCTGCACGGCCGGAGATCTGAGCCTTGATAGCGCGACTATCTCGGGGTCTGGATCGGATGGCGTTGCTGTCTATACCGTGGGCATGATAGGCGATATGAGCCTTGATAGCGCGACTATCTCGGGGTCTGGATCGGATGGCGTTGCTGTCACTACCCATGGCACGATGGGCGATCTGAGTCTTGATGGCGCGACTATCTCGGGGTCTGGATCGAATGGAGTTGCTGTCTATACCGTGGGCATGATAGGCGATCTGAGCCTTGATGGCGCGACTATCTCGGGGTCTGGAAACGATGGCGTTGCTGTCACTACCTTTGGCACGATGGGCGATCTGAGCCTTGATGGCGCGACTATCTCGGGGTCTGAATCGAATGGAGTTAATGTCTATACCGCGGGCATGATAGGCGATCTGAGCCTTGATGGCGCGACTATCTCGGGGTCTGAATCGAATGGAGTTAATGTCTATACCGTGGGCATGATCGGCGATCTGAGCCTTGATGGCGCGACTATCTCGGATTCTGGAAACGATGGCGTTGCTGTCACTACCGATGGCGGGTATGCCACGATGGGCGATCTGAGCCTTGATGGTGCGACTATCTCGGGGTCTGGATGGAACGGCGTTACACTCAGAAACTTGGGCACGATGCGCGATCTGAGCCTTGATGGCGCGACCATCTCGGGATCTGGATCGGATGGCATATTTGTCGAAAACTGGTACAAGATGGGCGATTTGACCATGAACAGTGGCACAATAACGGGATCCGGATCCGGACGGTCTGGTTTGTACCTGTTTGCTCGGGCCCTAATGGGCGTTGCGGCAATCCACAATGTAAACATCTACAGTAACGCGGGATACGGCATTTATTGCGATGGAACGGCCATAGACGCCACCAACAATTGGTGGGGGACAGGAGGCACCGGTGCAGATGCAGGTAAACCTGGTGAGAGCGGCAATAATGGAGCGATTGGCGCAGTCTCATACGCACCATGGAGCACAACCAGTTTCTAGGTGGCCTAATTGAGGCGAATCGTCACCTTGATTCTCGTGCTGTCCCTGGTGGCTGCCACAATTCGCAGCCTCCTGGACCGGATCGGTGACGACCGACTTGGGCGACGGTCCGTCGTCCGGGAGAGCAGCAACTTGGCCAGAAACGACGACTCCTGGCTGCCCTGCTGCTCAGGCGGTTGGAGCAGCATGAGTCCGGCGGATCGAAAGACGCTCAAGTCGGCCAAGAGCGTGTTCGTCTGCGGCTGCTGCGAAGTGCCGTCGTAGGCTCAACATTAAGATCGCGAAGAGATTTAGGCCTTTCAGGGAGAACCGGCGGAAGGGCACTTTTATCTTTTATTAATATTATTTTTAAGAACCTTTTTCCGGATTCCCGAATGCAGACAATCCATACGCCAAAGCCTGCAGCTTATTATAGTTTGACGAGTCAAAATATAATCAATTTGTGATGCAAAGCGGAGTACTGATGGGATAATGCAGGAGAGCCAGGTTGCCGGAGTTGCAGATCTTGAACCGGACAAAAAGTCGGAAGTAGCCAAGGCAGAGGTAACAAATTCCCAAAAGCCCAAGCTTCGCCGCCGCCTGAAAGTCGCCCATCCCGAGCGCTGCATCGGCTGCCTGGGGTGCATGTTTGCTTGCAGCAGGATTCGCACCGGCACGGTCTCGCTGCAAAACAGTGCCATCAAGGTCCTGACTCAGGGCGGCATCGAGGGCGACTATCGAGTGGTGGTCTGCCGCGGCTGCGACGATCCGCCCTGTGCTCGAGCTTGTCCCACAGGCGCTATGGAGAAGAGGCCGAATGGGAGTGTGGTATTTCACAAGGATCGCTGCATCGGCTGCGGCAGTTGCGAGAAAGCCTGCCTGGTGGGCGCGATCAGCTTCGGCAAGGAGAAGAAGCCCATCAAATGCATTCACTGCGGGGCTTGCGTGGATTTTTGCCCGCATGATGTTCTGACGATGGAAGAGATCCCGGCGGAGGGAGGATAAATGCTGCGAAAGGTTCTGTATATCGATCTGTCCAAGGGCGAGTCCTGGATAGTGGAGCGGCAAGATCTCTTTGAAGAATGGATGGGAGGCACGGGCGTGGGGATCAGGCTGCTCCAGGAGGAGTGCCCCACAGGCACCGATCCGCTCTCGCCCCAGTCGCCCATCATCTTTTCCATCGGCCCTCTCAACGGCATCTTTCCCGTGGCCACCAAGACCGTGGCCACCTTCAAGTCTCCGCTCACGGGAGAGCTGGGCGAGTCCTATGCCGGAGGACGGCTCTCTTTGGCCCTGAGGTTCGCCGGTCACGAGGCAGTGGTCATTCGCGGCAAGGCGGAGCGGCCCGTCTACATCTCCATCAACAACGGTGATGTCAAGATCAAGGATGCCACCTCGATCTGGGGCATCGATGCCCAGACCACTGGCGTGATTTTGCGCGACCGGGAGACCGGCGTGGGCCGCAGAAGCATCATTCGCATCGGCCCGGCTGGCGAGAATCTAGTTCGCTACGCCTGCGTAGTGGTGGACACCTACCGCCACTTCGGACGCCTGGGCCTGGGTGCAGTCTTCGGCTCGAAGAGGCTCAAGGCTCTTGTGATATCGGGAACGGAGACGGTCGAGGTGCCTGACCCCAAGAGATACCGGGAGGTCTACAACCGGCTCTACGCCACTACCGTAAAGACGGACGTGATGGAGAAATACCACGACATCGGGACCTCGGTGAACATCAACGTTCTCAACTGGCTCAAGGGCCTGCCCACCAAGAACTTCCAGCTCTCCGCGTTCGCGGAAGCGGAAAAGATCAGTGGCGAGATGTTTGCCGAGATGTACCTCATCCGCCGCTTCTCCTGCGCCGGGTGCCCCATCGGCTGCGTGCATATCGCCGCCCTAAAGTCAGCTTACTCCACCCATCACGAGTTCGAGGTGCGAAAAGTCTCCTACGACTACGAGCCCATCTATTCCCTGGGCTCAAACCTGGGAATAGAATCCGCCGAGGGAATTTTGCAGTTGATCGACGTCTGCGAGAGGACTGGCCTGGATGTCATGTCCGCCGGTGTGGTTCTGAGCTGGGCCACCGAAGCCCTGGATAAAGGACTCATAACGCCCGCGGATACTCTGAACGTTTCCCTGAAGTGGAACGATGTGGACGGCTATACAAAAGCGCTGGAGAACATCGCCAAATCTTCCAATGAGTTTTATTCCGCCCTTGCCAGGGGCGCAGACTATGCCGCAGCCAAATACGGCGGCATCGAGTTTGCCATGACTCTTGGCAAAAACGAGGTATCCGGCTACCACACCGGCCCGGCGTCCATCGTGGGCCAGTTGGTGGGTGTGCGTCACTCGCACCTGGACAACGCCGGATACAGCATCGACCAGAAAGCCGCTAAGAAGCCGATGGATGCAGAGGCGATGGTCAACGAGATCATCAAGGAAGACAACTCGCGCGGCGTCTTTAACAGCCTGGTAGGCTGCCTCTTTGCCAGGGGAGTTTACACTGAAGACAACATCATCGATGCGCTGGGGGCTGTCGGCATCACCAAGAGCAAAGACGATCTGCAAGACCTTGGCAAAAGAATATTTGATGAGAAATATAAATTCAAAGTCCAGGAAGGCTTCGACCTGACTCATGCGCATATTCCGCGCCGGTTTTACGAGACGGTCTCGACGCTGGGCACCGTCACACCCGAGACGGTGGATGAGATGCTGCGCCTCTATCGCAAGAAGCGGGGATGGAGCTGACTTGGTCTGAGTGCCAGGGCTAACGAGTATGGAATCTAAGCCTGCTCCTTGCCGGCGGGCTCTTCAACCTCGTCCTTCTTTGAACTCTTCCTGGTTTTTCTTGGCATTTTCTTGGTCTTTTCTTTGGCCGGGCTCGCGACATCTTCCTTTTTGGCGGTTTCCGGTTCCGTCCTGCGGCTCTTGATCATGCCCTTGCGAGCCATCCTCTCTTTGATCATCCTCTTTACCTCGTCCCCGCCCACGGAGAAGACCTCGCCGATCAATTCCCTGGCCGCCTCCAGCTCGCGGCCTACGAGCGGGTCGCTGCCAGCCGACCTTGACGAGAGCTTTTGCAGGTGATCGAGGGGCTTTTCCACCAGCTCCGAGGAGTATTTGTCCGGCTCTTGTTTGTAGATCTTGAGCATGCCGAAGATATAGGGGTAAAGGGGCGTGGTCGGGCTCAGCCGGTAGAAAGTGTTGGTCTTTTTCTTGGCCTCATCGCGAGGCGAGGGGATGATGCGCCGCTCCATGGTAACGACTTCCAGACGCTCCAATTTATCCAGCTTGTTGATGAGCGTGGTCTGGTTCCAGAAGGGGCCGCCCCCCGTCGGCCCCAGCTCCCGCCAGATCTGGTTGAGCTGAACGTAGCCTCCCTTTCGCTTCAGGTAGATCAGGAGCGAAGCCAGAGGCGCTTGATCGCGCTGCAGGGCGCAATAGCCGGCAAACTCATCCAACATTAAAAAGTGCCTCGTGCATGCAACTCTAAAGCTCTTTCGCTTTATTTTCAAAGCATTTTTATGCAGCTATGCCCTTGGAAGAAAGTGGTAATCAATCATGCAATCGATCATTCTCGCCGCTGGCGAAGGCAGCAGGATGCGGCCCCTGACGGCAAACACGCCCAAAGTCATGCTCCCCGTGGCCGGCAAACCACTTCTTGAAGAGATCATCCTGCGGGCCAAAAGCGCAGGCTCGGACAGGTTCGTGATAGTAGTAGGATACCAGGCCGAAGCGGTCCGATCACACTTCGGCGACGGCCGCCGCCTGGGCGTCGAGATCGAATATGCCGTCCAGGAGCAGCAGCTTGGCACCGGCCACGCCCTGATGGCGGCGGAAAGCAAAGCTGCGGATCACTTCATGGTTCTGAACGGAGACGTGCTCCCGGATGTCGACTCTCTCAAAGCGATGAGCTGCGAGGATGCGGCGGTCTCCGCCATCCGGGTCGACGATCCGACGAGGTACGGCGTTTTCCTGGAAGAGAACTGCGTCTTCAAATCCGTTGTCGAGAAGAGCCCAAGCCCCCCGTCGAACCTGGCCAACGCCGGGATTTATGTTCTAAACAAAAGCGTCTTCGATGCCTTGCACGCCGCGCCACTGTCCGAGCGCGGGGAGTATGAGCTGACCGATGCCTTGAACAGCCTCGCCGCCCGCGAGAAGATCAAGATCGTAACGCTGCAGAGCTGGCTTGAGATAGGCAGGCCCTGGGACATCCTGGCCGCGAACGAGACATTGCTGAAGGAAATGGTGCCCTGCATCCTGGGTGATGTGGAGCCGGGCGCGACCCTGAAAGGCAGCGTGTCTGTGGGAAAGAACACGCTGATCATGGCCGGAGCGTACATCGAAGGCCCGGTGATCATCGGCGAGAACTGCAAGATCGGCCCCAACTGCTATATCCGGCCCAGCACCTGCATCGGCGATGATGTGCGAGTGGGCAACGCCGTCGAGATCAAGAACAGCGCCATCTTCAGCGGCACCAAGATCGGCCATCTCTCCTATGTGGGCGACAGCGTAATCGGCCAGAACTGCAACTTCGGAGCGGGCACCATCTGCTCCAACCTGCGCCACGATAAGGCGAATATCAAGTCATTCATCAAGGGCAAACGAGTGGACAGCGGGCGGCGAAAGCTCGGTGCTATCATGGGAGACAATGTCATGACCGGTATTCATACCACAATTTACACAGGAACCGTCATCAACTCCGGATTCCGGGGGCTGCCCGGTGCGATCTTGAAAGGCCAGGTGGTCTTTTGACGGGTCTTCTAAGTGATCTTCCGACAACCCACAAGTAACGAAATCTTCATTGTTTTTATCCGACTAATTTGGCATCCCCGAAAATAACAAGCCTTTTCAATGCAGAGGATGAGCATAGGACGAATAAGACGAGAATAAATGTTCAAATGAGAATATTAAGTTCAAAGGAGATCAAGATGCACGATTTCATTCCCATTGCCAAACCGATCATTGGAGACGAAGAGATTGCCGCTGTTGGGGATGTGATGCGCTCCGGCATGCTGACCCAGGGAAAGATAGTGGAAGAGTTCGAAGAGGCGTTCTCGAAGTATCTGGATGTTAAACACTCCATTGCCGTCAGCAATGGTACCATCGCTCTCGACCTGGCCCTCAAAGGCTTTGGCCTGGAGCCGGGCGACGAGATCATCTCGCCAGCTTTTACCTTTATCGCTACAGCCAACTGTGCTCTCTACCAGGGCTTGAAGCCTGTCTTCGCCGACGTGGACCCGAAGACCTTCAACATCGACCCTCAGAGTCTGGCTGAGAAGATAACCGGCAAGACCCGCGCCGTGGTGGGCGTGCACCTCTACGGCCAGCCTTTCGATCTCAAGGCTGTGCAGCAGATTTGCGCAGATAAAAATTTGATTCTGATTGAAGACTGCGCCCAGGCGCACGGCGCACAATTCGGCGGCAAAAAAGTTGGCGGCTTTGGCACCGGATGCTTCTCCTTCTACCCGACCAAGAACATGACCACGGGCGAAGGCGGCATGATCACCACCAACGACGATGCCCTGGCGGCGCGACTTCGCCTGCTGCGAAATCACGGCGATACGGGAAAATACAACCATGTGGCCCTGGGCTACAACTACCGCATGATGAATCTGCAGGGAGCCATTGGCCTTGTGCAGCTCAAGAGGCTGGAGGAGTTCACAGCCAAGAGGATCAGGAATGCCGAAATCCTGAATAAAGGCATCAAGATCAAGGGCCTCACCACGCCTTTCCGGGCCGCGAATGTCAGGCATGTCTATCACCAGTACGTCGTTCGGATCGAGGACAGCTTCTCTGCCCGTCGGGAGAGGTTCATGGAATATCTGCAGTCAAAGGGCATCGGCTGCGCCGTGCACTACCCGAGGCCCGTTTACGAGCAGCCGCTCTACCAGAGTTTGGGCTACGGCAAGGAGAAGTGTCCGGTGTCCGAAGACGTCTCCCGCAGAATCCTGAGCCTGCCGGTTCATCCCTCTCTGAAAGAAGAGGACCTGGAGTACATTGCCAATACCATCAACGAATTTGAGGCTTGAAACATGGATGTCGGAGTTATCGGCGTCGGTGCCATGGGTAAGAACCATGTGCGCGTCTACTCGGAATTGAAGGGAGTGGGAACTGTCTATGTCTATGATCCAATCACCGAGAGCGCAAATCGCGCCAAGGATATCGCCACCATCTGCGGCTCATTGGAGGAATTGCTCGGCAAGGTGGACAGCGTCAGCATCTGCGTTCCCACAAAGTACCATTTCCAGACGGCCAAGAAGGTGATCGAGGCTGGAGTTCACTGCTTGATCGAGAAGCCCATAACACTCACCGTCGAGGAAGGCCGGGAGCTGCTGGAGATCATTCATGGCAAAGACCTGACGGTCGGCGTGGGCCACATCGAGCGGTTCAATCCGATTGTAGATGAGATCAAGAAGATCGCCGATCAACCGGCTTACGTCTCCATCAAAAGACACAATCCTACCTCAAGCCGCATCACCGATGCGTCTGTGGTCGAGGACCTCATGATCCATGACATCGACATTGTCTTCAACGTGCTCTTCCAGGGCGACGACAATTTCAAGATTCACAGCGCCGGAAACCGGAACGTCTGCGAGGCTTTGGCCGTCTTCTCGCATTCGGTGGTCAGCATCTCCGCCAGCCGCTTGTCTTCCAAGAAGTTCAGAACGTTTTATGTAGAGGCCGAGGACTTCACGACGGAAGGCGACTTCATGACTCAAGAGGTCTACATCTACCGAAAGCCCGGCAAGTACGGCGTGGAGAATGAGAGGTACTTGCAGGAGAATATCATCGAGAAGGTGCTGGTCAACAAGGTGGAACCGCTGAAGGTGGAGCTGAAAACATTCCTCGATGCAGCCAAGAGTGGCAAGCCGTTCTCAGTAACACCGGAGCAAGCCCTGAAGAACCTCATGATTTGCGAGGAAATCAAGAAGGGATTGAGAGACTGAATCGGTGGAACTCATGTCCTTGTGAGTGACAAATAGATGTTAGTGACAAATCGACCCTGAAAGATAGGCCATGAAAGACGGATGGATCGGAATGAGATCTAAGGGAGACTTCAGAGATGAGCTGTGACTGCCCCTACTATGCTCACCCCACGGCTGTGGTCGAGAGCGAGGCCATAGGAGACGGAACCAAAATCTGGCACTTTGCCCATGTGCGGCGTGATTCCAGGATCGGCAAGAACTGCAACATCGGCAAGAGCGTTTATATCGACATTGGCGCAGAGATCGGAGACAATGTAAAGATTCAGAACTTCGTCTCCGTTTACAGAGGCGTGTGCATCGAGGATGATGTTTTCATCGGCCCATCCGCCACATTCACCAACGACCTCTTCCCTCGCGCCTTCGTCTGGGATGAGGAACATGTGGTGCCGACGCGCATTTGCCGGGGCGCGAGCATCGGGGCCAATGCTACGCTGGTCTGCGGTATCACGGTGGGCGAGTATGCTTTGATCGGTGCAGGATCCGTGGTGGCCGAGAGCGTGCCGCCCTATGCTCTCGTTATTGGAAATCCCGCGAAGCAGAGGGGCTGGGTTTGCCGATGCGGCAAGCGGCTGGAGAAGATGGCCGGAAAGGACAGCGACGCAAATAAAGCCTTTTATAAATGCACGGCGTGCGGAAAGGAAATCGAGATCCAGGAAGGATAACTAGAGATGCCTGAGAACAAAGAGAAGATCGCCATCGTCGGCCTTGGCAATGCCGGTCTGCCCCTGGCCGCGGTGGCAGCAGACAGCGGCCTTGCGGTTGTGGGTGTGGACATCAATGCGGAGCGCTGCCGTCTCATCAACCGTGGTTTAAATCCAATCCCGGAAGAAGCTGGCCTGGGGGAGCTGATAGCGCAGCACGGTGGAAAGAACCTGGTGGCCACGCCGCGATTCGAGGATGCAAAGGATTGCAGCACATTCATTGTCATTGTTCCCCTTTTCGTGGACCAGAGCTTCAATCCCGATTTTACCATTATGGAGAGCGCCGTTCGATCTCTCGGCAAGATCTTGAAGAAGGGCGATCTTGTGGTGCTGGAGACCACGTTTCCTCCCGGGACCACGGACGGCAAGGTCCGGGCATGGCTGCGAGAGTCCAGCGGCCTGAAAGACGGAGAATTTTTCCTGGCCTACTCGCCGGAGCGGATCATGACCGGATACAGCATCTCTCGGCTACGGGAGTTTCCGAAAGTGATCGGCGGCACGGATGAAGAGAGCGGTTTTCGTGCCTATCAGGTTTACAAAAAATTTATCGCCAATTTGCACCTTGTCTCGTCTGCGAAAGTGGCCGAGATGATCAAGGTGATGGAGGGCTGCTACCGCGATGTCAATATCGCTCTGGCCAATGAGCTGTTCAAGATCTGCACAGACCTTGGGATCGACTTCTTTGAGGCCAGGGACAAAGCCAACCACGAGTTCTGCCACATCCATCTGCCATCCACGGGCGTGGGCGGCCACTGCATTCCCGTTTATCCCTGGTTCCTGATCAAAGAGATGGAGAAGCGCGAGCAGTTCAGCTTCTGCCAGCTGCTTTCCGCCTCGCGTCAGGTCAATGATGAGATGATCGAGTACTGGGCAGAGAAGATTCTTCGGGCGTGCATAAAAGTCGACAAGCCTCTGGCCGCCGTCAAGATCTGCATCAGGGGCATCACCTTCCGATCCGGGGTCAAGGAGTTCTACCACAGCCGCAATCTGGCGCTGGCGAAACTGCTTACGGAAAAGGGCCTGGACGCTTATGTTTTCGATCCGCTTCTCACCAAAGACGATGTGGAAAAGAAGGGATTTCGCTATCTTGAACCGGAGCAGGCGGATCTGATCTTCGATCCCTTCCATTTGACGTTCGAGTGTCCTGAGCGCGAAGCCGCAGGGCAAGTCGACCGAAGGCAGGTCTAGATGAAGGTTCTGCTTCTCTCCAATCAGCCGGAGAGGACGACAAGGCTGATGATGTTCAAGGGCACACTGGAGCGGCTGGGGTACGATGTCATCATCCCGCGCTTTGGCACCACAAGCTGGATGGGAGTGGCAAGAGAGGCCAAACGGGCGCTGCTTAAAGAGTCGCCTGATGCAGTTCATCTCTTCAATGTGCCGGACATAATCTATCACGGCCTGGCAAAGCTGAGAGGAACGGGATTTAAAAAACTCATCTATGACTATCGATCGCCCTGGGGAGTCGAACTGCAGATGACCTTCGGCCCTCCGGCAAGGCCGGCAGGCGAGTACTTCGAGCGGGAACTGGCGGGCGCTGCGGATATCATCACTGCGGTCAACCGGCCCCTGGCGGACAAGGTCAAATCCTATCGAGAGGCGCAGGGAAAGCCACAATTCATTGTGCCCAACTATCCTGCCAAGAGCTTCCTGGAAAAAAGCAGGATGAATGGCAAAAAAGCCAGCGGCTCCGATGTGAATGCACTGGGTGAGGATCCCATCGTCTTCATGGGCCGCATCAGCCGCCAGGAAGGCATCGGCAATCTGCTTCGATTGATCCGAGAAATTCCTGATCGGGAGTTTTGGATCATCGGCGACGGACCGTTCTCGCGCTGGTACTTGCGCGGCCTTCCCGGCAATGCCCGGTTCTTCGGCTGGCAGCCCCACGAAAAGGTGGCTGGACTGATCAGCAGGGCCAGGATCTGCCTTATTCCCCACGGCGAGACTATCCTCACGCCCTATGCCACGGACAGGAGCGTCTGGAAGCTCAATGAATACCTGACACTGGGCAAATCCGTTGTGGCCTCGGGAGTGACCATGGAGGAGAAGAGAAAGAACCTCATGGTGGTGAAGAGCAAAGACCTCAAGGATGCATTGCTGCAGAACCTGGAGCAAGAGCCGGAGAAGCTCGGTCCGGATGATTACAGGTTCTGGGAGATGAATGACAAGGTTATCCGAGAGGTTTACGAGAGCCTTTAATTTAACTTATTTTAATTTAAACTAATTCTTGCCGGCGATATCTGCGAAATAGATAAAAGCGATCAAATAGTGGTGCATCGGCCTTGATGCAAGACCTGTTCAACCTGCTGTTTAATCGGATTTTCAGAGGTGGACGATTCCGGGATTTTTGCAGGATTGCTGACCATCTTGTGCCAGTTCTCGCGCTCCCAGAGGTTTTGCGATCTATCCTCCTCGGCAAGGAACTGGCGCAGGCGCATTGTCAGCACATCCCAATTTATCTGGTGGCCGTCGAAATCCGGCCCATCCACGCAGGCAAAGCGGGTCTTGCCGTCCACTTCCACCCGGCAAGCTCCGCACATGCCGGTCCCATCGACCATGATGGGCGTCAAGCTGGCGACTGTCTTGACGGCGAAAGGCTGAGTCGCTTGAGACGAGACCATCATCATGAAGGGGCAGCCATGCAGGAAGACTCGATTCACTTTTCGGCCCGAGCCGAGGATTTTGCCCAGGTAATCGTTGGCCCAGCCGCCGTTGCTGCAGCCTGCGGCCACTATCAGCTCATCGCTTGATTGCCGCAATTCGTTTTGCCAGAATATGAAGTCCGGACCCCTGCCTTCCACGACGGTTATGACGCGATTTCCAGCTTTCTTGAGGGCTTTGATCAGGGGCATGGTAGGCCCCACGCCAAAGCAGCCGCAGGCGCAGACGACCGTGCCGAAGTACTCAATTTCCGTGGGCTTTCCCAAGGGACCGGCGAGGTTGGCAACGCAGTCGCCTTCGCGGAGCAGGGAGAGCTTGATGGTGCCGGTACCCAAGGTATAAAAGACGATGTCCACTGTTCCTGCTGCCGTGTCCCAGCCGGCCAGGCCCATCGGTATGCGCTCGGCGCTCTCATCCGATCGGATGATGATGAACTGACCGGGCCTGGCACTCCTGGCGACCTCTGGGGCAAGAAATCTCATGCGGACAATATTAGGAACAAGCGTCTCATTCAACACGATCCGGTACATCAAGAACCACCTCTCTCCTCTGCCTCGACTTTGCTCAGTTTCACGGCACAGACCTTCAGCTCCGGAATCTTGGCCACGGGATCAAGAGCGGGATTGGTGAGGACGTTTGTGGGTGTCTCAGCAAAGTGGAAGGTCATGAAGATCACGCCCTTCGGCGACTTTTCCGTCAGCTTCGCCCTGGCGCAGACACGGCCCCTGCGGCTGGAAACCTCCACTCGGTCGCCGTCGATGATGCCAAGACCATCGGCATCCATCGGGTTGACCTCCACCAGCTCCTCATGGCGAAGATGCTCGATGTCATGCACCCTGCGGGTCATGGTGCCGGTGTGGTAATGGCAAAGGATTCTGCCGGTAGTGAGAATCAAAGGATAATTGGCATCAGGCAGCTCCATCGAAGGCCGGTAATGCAGCACGCTGAACTTGCCCCGTCCGCGCGTGAATTTCTCTTTGTGCAGATACGGGGTGCCCGGATGATCTAGGGCGGGGCAGGGCCACTGCAATCCGCCCTCATCCAGCCGCTCGTAGCTTATGCCGCCGTAGCTGGGGGTGAGACTGGCGATCTCGTCCATGATCTCTGATGGATGGGAATAGGAGAACTGATCCTCGTAGCCCATGCGCTGTGCCAGCTGGCAAATGATCCTCCAGTCGGGCCGCGAGCCACCGACGGGCCGGAGGGCTGCTCGAACCCTCTGCACTCTGCGCTCGGTGTTGGTGAAGGTCCCATCCTTCTCCAGGCTCGTGGCGGCGGGCAGGACCACATCGGCCAGGCTTGCCGTCTCGGTGTGAAATATGTCCTGCACTACCAGGAAATCCAATTTTTGCAGCGCCTCGACCACGTGCGTGCTGTCCGGGTCGCTGAGGGCGGGATTCTCGCCCATGATGAACGCGGCTTTAACCTGGCCGGCCAAGCAGGCATCCATAATCTCCACTAAAGTTAGGCCGGGCCTGTCCGGTAGACGTGCCGCGTCCCAGGCGTCCTCGAACTTCTTGCGCACGGCGGCATCGGTCACGGCCTGATAGCCGGGCAGGACGTTGGGCAGTGCGCCCATATCACAGGAGCCCTGCACGTTGTTCTGGCCGCGCAGAGGATTGATGCCGGAAGACGGCTTGCCGATGTTGCCGGTCATCATGGCCAGGTTGGCTAGGGCCAGGACGTTGTCCACACCATGTGAGTGCTGGGTGATGCCCATCGAGTAAATGGTGGAAGAGGGTTTGCAGGTGGCATAGATCCGGGCGGCTTCCTTTATCAGTTGCGGATCAACGCCAACGGCTTTCAGCGCAGCCAAGTGCTGCTTTTCGAAACCCTGCGAAAGCTCTCGCAAAGATGATGCAAACTCATCGAACCCCTCGCAGCGATCTCGCACAAAGTCCAGATCCGCCAAACCTTCTTCCAAGATGGCACGGCACATCTCCAGAATGAGCGGCACATCCGTTCCGGGCTGGTGGCGAAGCCAGATATCGGCATCTTTGCATAGATCAATCCAGCGGGGATTGGCCACGATTATCTTAGCACCCTTCCGTTTGGCCTCTTTTATCTTGAGGGCGATGACCGGATGCTGCTCGGTGGTGTTCGATCCGATGACGAAGATGCAGCCTGCATCGGCCAGCTCGACGATGGAGTTGGTCATGGCCCCGCTGCCGAAAGCCTGGGCGAGGCCGGTCACCGTGGAGGCGTGGCAAAGCCTGGCGCAGTGATCGATGTTGTTGGTCTGCATGACCAAACGGGTAAATTTTTGGGCCAGATAGTTCTCCTCGTTGGTGCATTTGGCCGAGGACAAAAAAGCAAATCTGTCGCCCTTGATTGCGGAAAGCTTTTCTGCAACAAGGGAGAGTGCCTCGTCCCAGGTGGCCGCCACAAGCTTGCCGCCCTTTCGGATGAGCGGTGTCTTGAGACGCTTCGGGCTCTCCACATAGTCCAGGCCGAAGCGGCCCTTCATGCAGAGCTGGCCGTTGTTGGGCGTGTTGCCCCTCTTGCCCTTTACGCGAACGATGTGCTCATCCTGGATTCCGATATCCATCTGGCAGCCCACACCACAATAGGGACAGACGGTTGTGGTGCATGACTCCTGCTTCTGCCACTTCTCCGACCTGGCATAGAGTGCCCCGGTGGGGCAGGCATCCACGCAGGCCCCGCAGAACCTGCAATCTGATTTTTGCAGCGATTCCGGCCCGATCCAGTGCTTGAGATGGTAATTGGGATTGGCGCAAAGGACGCCGACGCCGCGAACCTCCGAGCAGACGCGCACGCAGCGGCTGCACAGGATGCAAAGGTTGTAGTCCCGGTCAAAGAACGGCTCCCTCAGGACAGGCAGGTTCTTGTAGGAGACGGGGAAGCGAATCTTCTCCAGGCCGACATACTCGACGGCCCGCTGCAGCTCGCATTCTCCGTTTTTGGGACAGAACTTGCAGCCGACGACCGTCGGCATCTTTCTCATGCACTCTCTCAAGGATGTGCACTCATTTTTACGGTCACAGAATAGACAGCCTGTGGGGTGATTGGTCAGAGCGAGCAGCATCTCCAGGATATGCCTGCGCATCTCTTGCATCTCATTCGTCTTGGTCTGAATTTGCATTCCCTCTTCTGCCTGGGTCGTGCAGGCGCAGGGGAAGACCTCTTTTCCTGAAACTGAGACAATGCAAAGCTTGCACGATCCGATTGGCTTGAGGTCTGGATGGTCGCATAATGACGGCAGATAAATGCCTGCCTTTCGAGCTGCATCGAGAATAGTAGACCCTTTTGGGACTTTGACCGTTTGGTCGTCAATTATCAGGCAAATCTCGTCCATGGCCGTTTACCGCTGCATGAATTCATTCAGAAACACAAAACGTGGGTGTCGTTGTCATGCAGTTTCTCTTCCGAGTTTTTGATTTAAGGATATTTATGATCTTTTCATAATTGCTATGAAGATACAAATCTTTTCGCAGTATTCGCACATTGTGAAATAGATAAAACTAATAATTGATGATTACAAACTTCAATGCGAATTCATCTGGCTAAAATGAGGACGATTTCTCCTCCGAACGATCTAATATCTATGACATTTTATCACAAAAAATTTTATTAAAGCCGAAGATCTCCGTGAGGCTCAAGAAAGCATGTGCCAGCCAAGACCAAAAGAATATATTCATATTAACCATTAGCTGAAAGTCGATCAACCTCAGGCGGATAGCCGCGCCGCGAAGTGGGATGAAATGTCTACCAAGATCAACCTGAATCGGGTGGAGATGCCAAAGCAGCTCCCGGAAGAGCGGAAGAACAACTTTCAGGAGGTCGCCTTGGGCTATACGGAAGCGCAGGCAGAATATGAGGCAAACAGGTGCATCCAATGCAAGAAGCCTAAGTGCATAGAAGGCTGCCCGGTGGGCGTGGAAATCCCGAATTTCATTCGCGCCTTGCGAGAGAAGGATATGTTTGAGGCTGTGCTGTCTCTAAAGAGAAAAAACAGCCTGCCCGGAGTATGTGGCCGGGTCTGTCCCCAGGAGGTGCAGTGTGAATGTCGGTGCGTTTTAGGAAAGAAGGGCGCGCCGGTGGCCATCGGTCGCCTGGAGCGCTACGTTGCTGATTGGGAGCGGGCCCAGGAAAAATGCCCGCGATGCGAGATCCTGCCGCCCACGGGAAAGAAGGTGGCAATCGTTGGTTCCGGTCCTGCGGGGCTCACCAGCGCCGCAGATTTGGCCCGGATGGGTCACGGCGTCACCATCCTTGAGGCGCTGCATGAGGCGGGCGGGGTCCTGGTCTACGGCATCCCGGAGTTTCGTCTCCCCAAGAGCATCGTCAAGGCCGAGGTTGATTATGTTCGATCCCTGGGCGCGGACCTGAAGCTCGATGCCGTGGTAGGAAGGCAGGTGGGCGTGAAAGAGCTTTTGGAGAGCGGTTACGATGCAGTCTTCCTGGGGATCGGAGCCGGTGCGCCGCGTTTCCTCAATGTGCCCGGCGAGAATCTGGGCGGCATTTACTCCGCCAACGAGTACCTGACTCGCGTCAACCTCATGAAGGCCTACAAATTCCCTGAGTACGACACTCCCATCCGCCGAGGCAAAAGAGTTGCCGTGGTCGGCGGCGGCAACGTGGCTATGGATGCCGCCCGCTGTGCTCTGCGCCTGGGTGCGGATGAGGTTCATGTCGTCTACCGTCGCTCGCGCGAGGAGATGCCCGCCCGTCTGGAAGAGGTGGAAAACGCCATGGAAGAGGGCATAATCTTCGACTTCCTGACCAATCCCACAAAATTCGAGGGCGACGAGCGGGGCATGGTCAAGGCCATGCAGGTTGTGGAGATGGAGCTTGGCGAGCCGGATGCCTCCGGGCGGCGCAGCCCCAAGGTGAAGAAAGGCTCGGAGCACACCGTTGACGTGGACACGGTCATCATTGCCGTCGGCACGATTCCCAATCCTCTCATCGCCAGCAGCACGCCTGAGCTGAAGACGACAAAATGGGGCACTCTGGTTGTGGACGAGCGCTTCCGTACCACGATGGAAGGCGTCTGGGCGGGCGGAGACATCACCAGCGGCGGAGCCACGGTGATCTCGGCGATGGGCGCGGGAAAAGCGGCGGCCAAAGATATGGATGAATGGCTGAGGAAAGACGGAAAGTGGAGCTAGCTTTCTGATTTAATATTTTATTTTTCCGCGATAAATTGGCCGCCAGCCGCCAATGATCGCTGGTCTTTGTCAACATCCAGCTTTGATCAGTAGCCATGAAGCCACTCTTTAAGTGCGGCCATCTCTGCATCCCTCTCGACCAAATATTTCATAAATTTTTGGAAATTGAGTCGCTTATGAGCATTGGGAATACTATGCAGAGCATGAGAGTCGTTAGGGAGATCAAACGCTGACGGTGATATCTTATTTTGTCTGGCTCGCTGCAAGATCCATTCCTCAAGAAATGGAGAAATTTGCACAATTCTCCTGCGGCCATCACTTTTGCTGACCAGCAATTTGATGGATGATTTGCTGTCTTCTTGAATGTAATCACGAAGGCTTGATGGTTGATGGCTGTCCGGATCTTCATCTATGATGCCGATAACCAGTGGATTTCTGTCCTTTGTCACTTTTTCCAGAACCTTGCCCTTGCAGCCCTCATGTTTTGGCCTGGAAAAACCAAGGATTTTTATCAAGAATTCATCATTGAAGCACTCGACCACAATCACTGCTCTTCATCTCCGATGAACCCTTCCAGATTAAAGAATGGATCGTAGCTCATAAGCTCGGAGATTTGATCCGCATTAAGACTCTTTACCTTTGTTTGATGATCTTTGAAGTAGGTGATAAAAACGCAGACGGACTCTCTTTTCGCTTTTTCCAGAATTGCTAGAAGAAGATATGGATTATGGGTGGCTATAAAATATTGATTTGACAAGTCGAATGCTATCTTTTCGCCCAGGTATTTAGTGTAATATGGAAACGAATGAGATTCAGGTTCTTCGAAAACTAAGATCGAATCTTTGTTGGAATCTATTGCAGTTGAATAAAATACGATCCTTTGCAGCGTATCCGATGTTAAAAAATAGGGATATGTTATAATGGCATCATCCTGTTGCTTCATGATCTCTATCTTATTCTCTTGAAGCCTGAAGACTAGCTTGAGCTGGAACGGCTCAAATATTGCGGAAGCAGCTTCTCTCAATCCCTTGTGGTTTCTGAGCACGGAAAAGAGATTATTGCCAGAAGGTGGGCGAAGAAAATCGGCGTCTTTTTGCTGGAAATCCTTTTTTGGCGAAAACCGATAGAGTTTGATCGGCAACAGCTCCTTAGAAACACTGGAAGTCCCCTTTGCATCGTAATCGTAGTCAAACGAAGAGCATTCTTTGCCATTCGATCCAGTTTGGCGGCCCAAGAATCGACCATCCTTAAATGCAACTACCAATCCATGATCGTTCGCCTTTATCTCCAGATTTTCATCGAGGTTTTCGTCATGGAATAGATTGCTCATGCCCTCAATTCGGACAAAATCCTCAATTCGTCCATATTTTAAAAAGGATAATAAAGCTAGAGATTCAAGAATATTTGACTTTCCAGCATTGGGCTCGCCAATGAAGAGATTAATCTTTCCGCAATTTAATTTCAAATGCCTGATTGACTTGAAATTCCGGATCTTTAGATCATCGATCATCTTGATAACCCTTCCAATGCCCAAATTGGCATTGTCTTCGCGAATATAAATTAATGCTGGACGCGGCCACAAATAGAACCATTGCAAAACGGCATGAATTAAAAAGCACAAAATAAAAAAATACAAAAAATATTATTAAACTAAAATAGATATTACTCGACCGTTACGCACTTCGCCAGATTTCTCGGCTTGTCGATGGGCAGGCCCAGTTTATTGGCCGTGTAATAAGACAGAAGCTGCACGACCACGGTCGCCAGCACGGCAGAGAAGACCGGCAGCGTCTCCGGCAGCTCGATCACGACATTGGCCACTTTGCCGATGTCCGGATCGCCTTCCGTGGCCAGAGCGATGACATCCGCGCCGCGGGCTCTGACCTCCTTGATGTTGGATTGGATCTTCTTGCCGCAGGTGGCCAGCGCCACCACGGGCGTCTTCTCGGTGATCAAGGCCAGCGGCCCGTGCTTCAGCTCCCCCCCGGCGTAGCCCTCGGAGGGAATGTAGGCGATCTCCTTCATCTTGAGAGCGCCCTCCAGGGATATCGGATAGAGATAGTCCCGCCCGATGAAGAAGTAGCATCCGGCTCCGGAATAAATCTCGGCCACCTCGCGAATCGCTTCTCTTTTCTCTAAAACCCTCTGCACGAGGCCGGGAAGCTTGGTCAGCTCGATGAGCATCTTACGGGCCTGATCCGGCGAGAGGTGGCTGCGGGCACGGCCCAGGCGTATGGCGAGCAGGATGAGCGCCACCAATTGAGATGTGAAGGTCTTGGTCGCTGCCACGCCGATCTCCGGGCCGCAGCGGGTGTAGATAGTCCCGTCCACCAGCTCCGTGACCGTCGAGCCCACCACGTTGGTTATGGCAAGGCTGGCCAGGCCGCAGGTCTTGGCCTTTTTGAGGGCCATAAGAGTGTCGGCTGTCTCTCCCGACTGGGTGATGCCGAGAAG
>Ga0105092_10000492_pt1 | contig 20517 bp, 13 predicted proteins | sample PPLLak2March2015_FD_87021 | JGI IMG/M metagenome (GOLD analysis project Ga0105092, IMG submission 87021) | Freshwater sediment microbial communities from Prairie Pothole Lake near Jamestown, North Dakota, USA - PPLs Lake P7 Core (1) Depth... | ecosystem: Environmental > Aquatic > Freshwater >... | reverse complement strand
TTAAGACGGAAGTTGATTGTCACCGAGAAGCGGACGGGCTGGACCTTGCCCGACTCGTCGCGGTACGGCTCGTACTTCCACTGTTTGACCGCGTCTATCGCCGCTTTGGCGAGCAGCGGATCCGGTTGCTCCTTCACCTTCTCCTTGTCCGTCTGAGGTTTGATCTCAATCACCTCACCTTTTTCGTTGATCATCGCGTCGAGGATCACGGTACCCTGGATCCCCTGCTTCTTCGCTTCAGCGGGGTACTCCGGATTCACTTTCTGCAACACCTTGGGAACCTGCTTCTCGCTCACTGTTTGAGGGTCACCCCCCCTGACTTCCGCCGCGATGGCCAAAATCGAAAAGCACAACACAAGGTACAATGCTGATTTCATTTGGGCCTCCTTTTAGTGACTTACTGTTCGTAGAAAACTTGAATCTCGATAATCGATGTAATCCCGGACTCATGTGAAACAAGCGTGGTCTCAGCCAAGAGTCCGGTCTCGTAAGTTACCTGGATCTCCTCGGTCCAACCGCGCTGTTCTTCAATCACGCCCTGCTTTCCGGGCAAGTCGGCCCGCTCAGGCGCGATTCTTTGGGCTGCCGGCCAAAGCAGCACCACCATGACCAGCACAGCGGCAACGGCTGCGGCAATCCGCCATCCTCCAAGGACCGAGGATGGTGATTGATAGTGGAGAGCCGACTCGTTGAACCTGACCGAAGAGGCACCAAGATCCAAACCCTGGCAGGCATCCTCAACGGCGGCGCGCATCGCCTGGGCCGTACGCGATTCCGACTCCATCAAAGCAGCGCACCGGTTGCAACCCGAACGGTGGAGTTCGAATTCCTCCTTCTCCGGCGCGGCCAGAGTCCCGTCCTGGTAGTCGTACAGTTTCTTCGCAAACGTCCTACAGTTCATACTCCACTCTCCAGGCCGGCAGCTTCCCCTCCCGTCCCAACTGCTTCTCCAAAGCGCGCACAGCGTTATGCAGGCGCGACTTCACGCTGCCGCTGGGAAGCAGGAGAAGATCCGCCATGTCTCGGATTTTCAACTCCTCGACGTACCGCAGGAAAAGGATCTCACGGTGGCGAAAGGACAACTTGCGCAACGCCTTCCTCACCTCCACACAAGCCGACTCGCGATCGATCCTCTGTTCCACGCTCGGCGCCTGGTCACATTGCTCCGGCAGCAGGCCAAGAAAGTCCAAGAAACGAGCTTTGCGCCGACGAGTGAGGCATTGGCGGCGAAGGATCGCGTACAGCCATGTGTACGCCCCCGAGTCTCCTCGAAACCGCGTCACGCTCCGCAGAGCCTGAAACACTGTTTCCTGGACGAGGTCCTGCGCCTCGTCAGGGTTTCCACACATGACGGTGGCGGCCCGGAGAAGCCTCGGCCCGAACTTCTCCGCCCAGTCGGCGATCATCTGCCGGTTCCGCTCGTCAACCCCGTTGTCGGCCTCACTCGCCACCATTGCATCTTCTTAGTAGCCCGAGTGATGAAATGGTTCACGGGAATCTGAAGCAATCGCTTTGTCAGTACTCCTAAAATGCACGGCAGGTTCGGGGAAGGATAAAAAGGAGTGAAGAAGGACAGCCAGGAAGGCGGTGGACGGTCCCTGCCCCGCCGCCCGGTCCGCCTGCGGACCTCTACAAAGTAAGCCGCGTATCTGATCGAGCGTTCATCCCGCGCCTCGAGAAACGATAACAGAATCAGGCTCGTCTAAAGACTTATCCGCAGGTCATCTACGGCCGCCCTGGTTTTTCCCGGATCCCACTGGAGTATTTGGCAAACCCAGGAAAAACTGCCGGCGCTGTCCTCGCCGCCGGCAAACCACTGGAGGGCATCTTCTTTCCACTCCGACGCCTGCTTCGACTGGTCGGTAGACCGGACATCACGAATCGCCTGCACCAACATCGCGAGGGCAATTTTCCTGACGGCCGGTTCCAGGTTTGATTTGCGTTGGCACAAACCTTCACTTTTCAAAAGCATGGATTGAGACTCTTCCTTTGGTATTTGCTGGCGCATGACTGTCAACTCGCTCAAGGGAGTCGCGATCCAAGCTCCCGAAGCGTGATGACGTAGGGCTCGGACTCTTCCTTCCCGTCGAGTTTTCGAAACGATTTTCGATTGATGCCATATTGACTCCTTTGTCCGCCGAACACCAGAGCCGGCGAGCTTTTTATCGGGCTGGACTCTCCAGAGTCCCGCGTGTTGAACACCGGAGGGTGTGACTGACTGGTCAGTCATCTTTGAAGGTTAAGAGTCCGTGCCCATTCTTCGCCAACGGTTATTCTCCGGGCGGTCCCAGGCCTTTGCGCAACAGCTCCACGATCATGTCCGGATCCAGGTGGGCTTCGGTGAGCCGAATCTCCGTCACACGACTCGTCATAATGCCGCCGACTGTATAATGAAGCATCGAAACCAGCTGGTCGACCGGGACGTCCCGGACTTCCCCGGCCTTGATTCCCTCCCGGAACAGGTTGCGCAAGAAATCAGACTCGCGCCGCAGCATGGCCCTCAGCTGCTCCGACCACTCCCCCCTTCCCATCAGCGTCCCTACAAATTCTGAGAGGTAGATCCGGAGGAAATTTTTGTTGGTTTCTCCGAACTCCAGTCGTACGGCAATGAAGGCCTTGATCTTGTCCCAGGTAGAGTGCGCTCCTTCCATCCGTTCGAGCGTAAGTTTATGAAGTTTCTCGACGTTCTCGCGGAAGGCTTCGAGATACATCTCCTCCTTGGAGCTGAAGTAGAGGTAAAGAGTCCCTTTTGCCACTCCCGCTTCCTGGGCAATCTCATCCACTAAAGTCGCGCGGTAGCCTCGGGTGGAGAAGACGGTCACAGCGGCATTCAGGATCTGCTCCCTTTTGGACGGAGCCTCGGCCGGTCGGATCGTTGTTTGCACAGGTATGACTGACTGGTCGGTCATACCTGTGCTAGAGCCGCGCCCGGCTGATGTCAAGCCAGTTCTTTCCACTTGGTTTTGATTGGTTCGATTCTTAAGCCTCATATCTATCACGCGCCTCCGCCGAGGACTTTGTACAAATTGACAAGATTGCTCAGGCGAGCCAGACGCACGCCAAGGAGGCCCTGCTGTGCGGCGTAGAGTGAGCGCTGCGCCACCAGGACGCTCAGGTAGCTGTCGACTCCGGCCTCGTAGCGCGCCTCCGAAAGGCGGTACGTCTCCTGCAAGGCGTTCACCAAGGACTCCTGCGCGCCCTGCTGCTCGACGAGCCTCGACCGCAAAGCCAGCGCGTCGCTCACCTCCCGGAAGGCCGACTGGATGGCCCTCTCGTATTCGGCCACCACCAGATCACGGTCCACCTCTGCTACCCGGTAGTTGGCTTTGCGAGCCCCGTAATCGAAGATCGGCAGGACCACCTGCGGAACGAACCTCCACGCTCCGGCGCCCGGCTCGAACAGGTCCGACAGGTGACTGCTCGTGATCCCACCCGCTCCAGTCAGCGAGATGCGCGGGAAGAATGTGGCACGCGCGGCTCCGATATTCGCATACGCGGCTTTGAGCTGGTGCTCGGCCAGCAGAATGTCGGGCCGCCCGAGCAGCACGTCGGAGGGCAGGCCGCCCGCAAAGACATCCTTCAGCGACGCGACCAAGCCGAGATCGGCGGGGAGCACGTTCTCAGGTACAGGAGCGCCCACCAGGAGATTCAGGGCGTTCCGGTCCAACGCCATCTGGCCGTTGTATCGGGCGATATCCACCCGGGCCGCTTCCACCTGGGTCTCGGCCTGCCGGAGCTCCAGGTCGTTAGATACGCCCAAATCTCGCGAGCGGAGAATCAGCTCGTATGACTGCCGCTGTGCATCGAACGTCGACTGGGCGAGCCGCAGGTTCTCCCGGTCGGAGGCCAGTGCCAGGTACGTGTTCGCAACCGCACCAACCAAGGATACCTTCGTGGCAGCCTGGGCCTGCTGCGAGGCCAGGTACTGCTCCAAGGCGGCGGCCGTCAAGCTTCGGATGCGGCCAAACAGATCGAGCTCCCAGGACGTGACGCCCAGGCTGATGTCATACAGCGAGACGGTCTGAGCCTCCCCGTCCGACGACATCTTCCCAGGAACCCGATAGAACTGCCCGTTGGCCGCTGCATTGACAGTGGGATAGCGCTCGACCCGTTGGATCCGGTACAAGTTCTCGACCCTTTCTATGTTTAGCGTGGCCATCCGCAAGTCGCGGTTATTGGCGAGGGCCATATCGATCACGGACTGCAGGCGCCCATCAGTGAAAAACTCCCGCCACTGCACTTGGGCGCCGGCTGGAGCGGCTGGCTGGTCCGGGGCGCTTTCCGGCCAAACAGCGGGAACCGGCGGCTCTGGCCGTTTGTATGTCTGCGGGCGCGGGCAGGCGCACAAGCTAAGCGCCATGCCCGCGATAAGGAGTCTGCGGTACATATTACTGTCCCTCCGAAGGGCTTGCGGTCCGGGCCGCCGGCTCGACCCGAGGAGCCTTCTTTTCCCCGAAGATGCGAACGACGACCACGTAGAACAGCGGAATGAAGAAGATCGCCAGGAAGGTGGCGGTGATCATCCCACCCACGACGCTGGTCCCGATGGCCATCTGTGCACCGGCCCCGGCCCCGGTTGCGACCGCGAGCGGGAGGACACCGAACCCGAAGGCCAGGGACGTCATGACAATCGGGCGCAACCGGAGTTTAGCGGCCGCAACGGTCGCCTCGATCAGGCCCATCCCCTGCTCCATGTGGCCTTGGGCGAACTGAACGATGAGGATTGCGTTCTTGGTGGTGAGACCGAGCACCGTCAGCAAACCGATCTGGAAGTAGACGTCGTTCGGGAGATTCCGCCAAGAGGAGGCGAGCAGGCCTCCAATAACGCCGAGCGGCAAGGCGAGCAGGATCGAGATCGGGACGCTCCAGCTTTCGTAAAGCGCCGCGAGGACGAGGAAGATCGCAATGACGGAAAAGGCATAAAGCAACCCCGTCTGAGACTCCGACATCCGCTGCTGGAACGAGAGGCCGGTCCATTGGTAGCCGACATCGCGCGGGAGCTTGGAGACGATTTCCTCCATCGCCTGCATCGCCTCGCCGGTGCTGTGGCCGGGGCTCGGCTCTCCCTGGAGGTTCATCGCCGGGAAAGCATTGAACCGCTCGAGCCGCGGCGAGCCGTAAATCCAGCGTCCGGAAGAAAGAGCCGACAAAGGGACCAAGCCGGCCTTGCTGTTTCGGACATACAGGCGATCCAGATCGCCCGGCAGCATTCGGAACGGGGCATCGTTTTGGGCATAAACACGCTTGACCCGGCCACCCTGGACGAAATTGCCGATGTAGGCACTGCCAAAAGCGGTCGCGAGGTAGCTCTGGACGGAGCTGACCGGGACACCGAGCGCACCGGCCCTCTCCCAGTCAATGTCGACTTTGTACTGCGGAACATCCTCCATACCGTTCGGCCTGACGCGAGACAACCGCCGGTCCTGCATAGCCATACCCAGGAGCTGGTTGCGTGCCCGGGTCAGGCCTTCATGGCCGAGGTCGCCTCGGTCCTGGAGCATGAAATCAAAACCGGTGGCAATACCAAGCTCGGTGACAGCCGGCGGAGGGAACGTATAGATCACTCCCTCCCGGATCCGGGAAAGCGCCATCATGGCTTTGCCCGCCACGTCCTTCGCCCGCAGGCCCGGCCGGTCGCGCAAGTCCCAGTCCCGGAGCTTGACAAACATCATCGCCTGGTTCTGGCCGCGGCCGGAAAACCGCTGCCGGCGACGGCCATACAAGATTCGACCGCATCTTTCTGGTCGACCAGGAAGTGATGTTCGGCTTCTCTCACCACCGCCTCGGTCTGCTCCAGCGTCGAACCGACCGGCAACTGGATCATGGTCATCAGAACCCCCTGGTCTTCATCAGGGAGGTACCCGGTCGGCATCCGCAGGTAGAGATATCCCATCCCGACCACGATTCCGACGAAGAGGACCAGGAACACTACCTTGGTTCGGAGAATAAACTCGACCGCACCGGTGTAGCCACCTCGCACTCGGTAGAAAACTCGATCGAACCACAGGAAAAACGGCCACAGGAGACGAGAACCCGACTCTGCCGCCTCATGCCCCTTTGCGACCGGTCTCAATAGAGAGGCGCACAGCACAGGCGTCAGGATCAAGGCCACCACGACCGACAGAAGCATCGAGGCAATGACCGTGACCGAGAACTGCCGGTAGATGACCCCGGTTGACCCCGGGAAGAACATCATTGGCCCGAACACCGCGGAGAGAACGAGGCCGATGCCCACCAGCGCGCTCTGGATCTCGTCCATCGATTTGCGAGTCGCTTCCCAGGGCGGAAGCCCTTCCTCGCTCATCACCCGCTCGACGTTTTCCACCACCACAATGGCATCATCCACGAGCAACCCGATGGCGAGCACCATGGCAAACATCGTCAACATGTTGATCGAGTAACCAAGCGCGCCGAGCACGCCGAAGGTCCCCAGGATTACAACGGGCACAGCGATCGTAGGGACGAGCGTCGCGCGCAGGTTGCCGAGGAACAGGTACATGACGAGAAAGACCAGAATAATCGCCTCAATCAGGGTCTTGAACACCTCGTCGATCGCGACGCGGATGAAAGGGGTCGTGTCGAAGGGATAGATGACCTTCATCCCAGGCGGGAAATACCTCGAGAGCTCGGCCATCTTAGCCTTGACGGCGTCGGCCGTGTCGAGCGCATTGGCGCCCGCTTCCTGGCGGATGGCAAGACCCGATGAGGGCTTGCCGTTGAAGAACATCCGGATGTCGGCCAGCTCGGTCCCGAGCTCAGTTCGACCTATGTCTCTGACCCGCACCACCGATCCATCCGGATCGTTGCGAAGGGGAACGTTGGCGAATTCCTCCGGAGTGACAAGCAGCGACTGGACGAGGATGGAGGCGTTGAGCCGCTGACCCGGAACCGCTGGCCCCCCGCCCAACTGCCCGGCCGAAACTTCGACGTTGTAAGCCCTGACGGCCGCGACCACGTCGTCCGCAGTCATCCCGTACTTAGTGAGCTTGTCCGGATCGAGCCAGACCCTCATGGAGTAACCGGTGCCAAAGATTTCGACTTCACCGACTCCCGGCACCCGGGCGATGACCGACTCGATCTTGGATACCGCGTAATCCATAAGGTCGGTCATGTCCATGCTGCCGTCCTCCGACGTGAGGCCAACAATGATCAGGTAGTTTCTCGTCGACTTGGCAACGGACAAGCCTCGGCGTTGCACCACGTCAGGCAGTGTCGGAATGGCGAGCTGAAGCTTGTTCTGGACTTTCGACCAGGCCATGTCGGGATCGGTCCCCGGGGCAAAAGTGAGCTCGATCGAGGCGCTCCCCGCCGAGTCGCTGGTCGAGTACATGTAGAGCATCTTGTCGAGGCCCGTCATTTTCTGCTCGATCATTTGGACGACGCTGTCCTCGACCGTTTTCGCCGAAGCGCCCGGATAGGAAGCGCCGATTCTGATCGACGGCGGCGCGATCGGCGGATACTGCGAAATGGGGAGAAAGTAGATCGCCAGGCCGCCTGCGAGCATCATCGAAACGGCGATGACCCAGGCAAAGACTGGACGATCAAGGAAAAATCTAGACATGGCTTTCCCCCCTATCGGACTCGAGCAGACTCAGCGTCTTTCCGACGGGTGAACCGTCCTGTTGGGGCGGCGGAGCCGCGTAAGGAACGGCCCGAACCGGAACACCCGGCCGAACCCTCTGGAGCCCGTCCACGATCACTCTGTCTCCGGCAACCAGTCCATCGACAACCAGCCATTTGTCACCGATCGCGCGGTCCACCGTCAGCATCCTTTGCTCGACCTTGTCATCCTTCCCCACGACCAGCGCAACCGGATTGCCTTTCAAGTCGCGCGTCACCCCCTGCTGCGGCACGAGCAGAGCGTTTTCGTTTACTCCCTCCTCGACCAACGCCCGCACGAACATGCCGGGGAGAAGCACGTTACGGGGGTTAGGGAAAACCATGCGGACCCGGACGGATCCCGTCGCCGGGTCGACCGTCACGTCCTGAAACTGCAGGGTACCCTTCAGCGGGTAACGTGTTCCGTCCTCCAGGAACAGCTGCACCTTGTTCTGAGTGGGGCCGTTGCGCTTCAAACGCCCGCTCTCGAGCCGTCGGCGCAGTGAGAGCAAGTCTGCGCTCGCCTGGGTCACGTCGATGTAGATCGGGTCTAACTGCTGCACGATAGCCAAAGGCGTGGGCTGGTAGGCAGTCGCGAGACCGCCGACAGTGATGTTCGAAATGCCGATCCGCCCCGAAATCGGCGATTTGATCGGGGTATAGGACAGGTTGATCCGGGCCGTTTCAACCGCCGCCCGGGCCGATTCCACCACCCGCTTTCGAGTTTCGGTATTGGCTTCGGCTTGGCGCAGCGCGGCAGCCGCGTCGTCGTAGTCCTGTTGTCCGACCGCCCGGATCGCGACCAGTCCTTTGAAACGCTCCTCCCGGGCGCGTGTCGCAGGAAGGTTCGCTTGTGCTGTGATCAGGTCCGCTTCCGCTGTGGCGACCGCGGCTCTGGCTTGGTTGTAAGCGGCTTGATAAGGTGCCGGGTCTATCTGGTACAGCAGTTGGCCGGCTTTGACAAACGCACCCTCCTGGAATTCCCTGCTCTGGATCAGCCCGTTCACCTGCGGTCGGATTTCGGCGACCAGGTAGGCGCACGTCCGGCCCGGCAACTGGGTAGTCAGCAGAGTCCGTTCGGGTTTAACCGTCACCACACCGACTTCTGCAGGGCCCATCGCGGGGGGCGGGGCGGTGGCCGACTTGCAGCCGGGGACAAGCAGTCCCAGCAGGACGAGGCCCCAGAGACCGAGATGTTTCGACGTTGCGGATGACATGAGCGACTCCTTTGACTTTCCAGGATCGGCGGGAACCGGGATAGGCCGAAACAGCCGGCTAAAAATTTGACCCGCCCCCAGGTGAACGACAGAGGGCGAGGCCGCTTCGGCGGACCGATCCAAAACCGCTCTTCCTCGCGCCCTCGGCTCTTTCTTGCCGTTGTGACTAAGTGTCAATCATGAAGGGGCTCAGCCAATCAGGCAACCGGTCTGAAACACGACCTAAGCCCCCGGGGCTCTACTGAGATAGAATCCTGACTGACTGGTCAGTCAGGATTCTATTGACGACTGACTGGCCAGTCAATTGTTTTTTCGAGTTTTTCTTTGGCTTCCCAAAAGGGGTGGACGGTTCGTCCGCCCGGCTTAACTGCGAGGTCTGGAGCGCAATCAGGACCGCCGGCGATCAGGGTAGGCAACGCCATCGGTGCTGCTTTCACCGACCGCCGGGTCCTCGGCCCGATCGAAGCACGACTTACCACCATCGCCGGACTCCTGCTTTCCGGATTGGCGGTCCTGTTTGCGGTATTCCCAAGCGTGCTCGTTTACCCGGCAGTTGCGCTCTGCGCGTAGGGCGGCCTTGGCCTTCTTTGCAGGGCCTGTCAGCTCTGGCGCGCACGGGACAAGGCGAGACGAGGGAGGCTGACCTCCAGGCACAACTGTCACCAAACAGACGGGGCCGAGTGATCCTATACGATCCAGCTTAAACAGAAGTTGTGGCGCCAGTCGCCTCGGGAGGATTTGAACGATCTAGAACCGGAATACCAAGCCGCCAGTCAAATCCAGTTGGTGCTGTACGGTAGTTTTGAGATTAATCAGGCAGGTCGCACCACCGCCCACGTTGCACCAGAGATTGCTGTCCGAAGATGACAACAGAGCCGGGCTCCAGCGAGCTTCCCCGCGAATGCCGAAACGACTGGTGAAGAAGTATTTCATCCCCCCACCCAAGGCAAAAGAAAAGTGCGACTTGGAATCGCTTTGCCCGTTACCGTCGACGTAATAGGTAGTCACGCCCAAGCCGGCCATCACGTAGGGCCAAGCCCTCGGGTCGGTAATTCTGTAGTGATGGAGGAAATTGGTGTGGAATTGGTCAATTTTCAGATTGAACGCCGGCGACTTCCCTGACGGCAGAGGAACGGCGAATTGCGGCGGCAACCGGCCTTCTGTAAACTGTCTTTGCCAAAGCCCTTCTATCGCATCCAGCTGATTCAGATTCACCGCAAAAGTCGCACCGAGGTTATACGAGCTGCCCACATGGACGGATCCGTGGTCGACCTCGTCACCGGATCTGAGAGGAATGCTTCCGCTCGCCGTGAATCCGCCAAAAGGCTGGAATTCAAATCGTCTGAAATCCTCAGCGAGAGCCACTGAGCCGGACAGGAATATTAACAGCTGCAATTGCATCCAGACGCTTTTCATGGCATTCCGCCTTTTTGGACTGCGCCAGCTCTGAAAGAACCCATATGCCTCGGCACCATCTCTTTCGAAGTGCGGTGTCAAGGCCACCGCACTTCGAAAGAGATGGTGCCCTGAGGAGCAGGGCCGCGCTGTGTTCCCTACCCGCATTTTGACCCGTTGGGACATGAGCGCGCAAGTAAAGGCTTTTGCCCCGGTAGGGGGCAAAAGCCCTTATTTGAGCGCCCATGCCTCAACGGGTCAGAAAATGCGGAGAAGGAGCAGCGCAGGTCCACTCCAACCAGGGGCACGCAATCCGGTCGCTACCGCCTTTGGCGGTTACGCTCCCGGCTCTGGAATCGTTGCTGATGGGCGGGTTGCGATTGAACGATACGCGCCTAAAACAGCCGGCCGACGCGAAAGGAGATCTTCCACTGTCCGTTCTCACCGTAGCTCGGGCCGAAGAAAACGAGTCCAAGTGGGGTCTCGCCGACTATTCCGACGGCCACGTCGTGATAGGGGCGGGCCGACTGATGGAGGCGAAAAGCGCGACCGGCCTCGTAGATGAGTCCTACGTGGAAATTGCTGGCGATGCGTTCCTGCTCGTTCAGCAGGCGAAGGATCGACAGGCTGGAGTAGTAGTAGCGGCTGCCGAACATTTCGTCGCGCGATAGGGCACTCAGGCGGAACGGGCCTCCCAGGGAAAAGACCGGGTAGGGCACTTGGTCGTGACTCGCGAATCCGCCTTCGATTCCTGCCACTATCGTATTGCGCCGCTTGATCGGGACAGCCCAGCTGAAGCGGCTCTCGAACTGCGCATACTGCTGTGCCGCCATGGGCGATTTTTCCACCCAACGCAACTCGCTGATCGCTCTCGCTCCGTGCCTTGGGACCATTGCGTCGTCCTGCCCCTCATGAGCCCACCGCAGACGTACCTGACTGAGTCGTCCCGCAGCCTCCGGGAAGGTCGGAGCGCCCAGTGACTGAGACGCGGTCAGGCGGCTGATCTGGTAACCGAATCTGACCTCGTCCGTTCGCCCGCCCGCGTACCCGACATCGAGCCCGGCGCCCGGCTCGCGAAACTCGACCGAAAGCTCTCTCTTCCCTTCCCGGTACACGTCAAAGTCGAAGTTCTCGTAGAATCCCCGCGGCGCTACAAACCACCGGCTCCCGCCCAACCGCCAGTAAAACTCGGTCGCCAGCCGGTTGAAGATCCCGAAATTCGCCTCACTGCGCCACTCCGAAAAAGGCCCGGCCACGTCGAGGAAGGTCAGCCGGGCGCCGAGTCCAAGCCGCAGGCCATCCGACTGGGAACCGTCGAGAAGCAGGAGAGTATTCAAAAAGGGAGGCCCGTGTTTCTTCTCCCGGAGGTTAACCCGGTAACCTGTCAAGCCGTCTCGTTCGCACGATTGGTAGTCGGCGGCTTCGAACCTTCCCCAACCCGTAACCCGCGTTAGAGCCGTCTCAAGTGGGCCGGTCGCGTACGGAGGACTAACCCATCGGGAAAGCTCCCGGGCAACCGCATCCTTGTTCACCGCGGTGGCGGCCTGGATCTCGAGGAAACCGGGACGAGCGGGGGGCGTGCGAGTCCGTCGTCTCCGTTCCTCCAGGTATTGACGCCAGTCCGCTTCGTTCAAAGCAAGCGGTGCCAGTTGTGAACCGGCTCGCGCAGCTGCCTGGTAGCCAAGGCCCGCCAGTTCCCGCCATCGATGGAAGTCCGCGGATGCGAAGCCCGCCAAATCGGGTGTCACGACTACCCCGGCCAGGTCGATATGCCTGAGCTCTGTCCCGGCGAGCATGATGTCGAGCGAACGGCCGGCGATTCCAGTCAGGGATGAGGACATCTCCTCCTTAGCGATGACGTGGCTTTTCAGAGGCACGGCAATTATTATGTCCGCGCCCATCTGCTTGACCACATCGACCGGGAGATTGTTCAGGAGGCCGCCGTCAACTAAAGTCCGATCCCCGACGACCCAGGGTGAAAAGACGCCGGGAATGGCCATGGTCGCGCGCAGTGCGTCAAAGAGGTTTCCATCATGGAACACATATTCAGTACCATCTCGGAGGTCAACCGCAACGGAGCGGAACGGCGTCGGCAGGTCGTCGAAGTTTGCGAGCTCGGAATAGGGACTGGTGAACCGGCTAAGAAGAAGGCCGATTCCGTGGCAAGGCGAGAGGCCCCCGGGAAGAGTTAGCCCGCCCCGTAGCCCGAATTCCAGCTGGTTCGGGAAATCCCGGCGGTCTTCCTTGCGCCGGAAAGTCAGGTCACGAAAGGCAGGGCCCGGCCGCAGGGTTCGATTCCAGTCTATCTGCGATAGGAACTCCTGAATTTCCCCAGGCTCGAGACCGGCGGCGTACAGACCGGCAATCAGCCCTCCCATGCTGGTTCCGGCGATACAGTCGACAGGCACCCGGTGTTCGTGCAGCCACGCGAGAACACCGACGTGAGCGAGACCGCGGGCACTCCCCCCGGCCAAAGCGAGCCCAACCCGCGGGCGAGTCGTCGGAGTCGTCCCGGGTCCGGCTTCGATCCTTCCCGCAAGAGCGAAAAGGATGGCCAGAGCTATGCACCGTGCCCAACAGCCGTGCAACATGGTGCGCAAGCATATCAGACCGGTGGCGTTCAGTCTCGGAGTCCCGTTTTCTGGTAGTGGGTCAGTTTGCTGCTGGAGTCGCGTAACAGAGCCGCGCACGGAGTGGAGGGCGGCGGAGCGCTTTTTAGCGGAGCAGCCTGGAGCGAAGTAAGCGGAGCACCCAACGCGCCTTTATGGTTCGTTGGGTGGTCCGCTTACTTCGCTCCAGGCTGCTCCGCTGAAAAGCGCTCGTGCCGCCCTCCACTCCGTGCGCGGCTCTGTAACGCGACTCCAGGGCAAACTGAAGTTTCTCGGTGATCGCACTGGGTTACGCGACGCCACCCTATTTGGCCGATACCCCGCTGGTCCGGCTGGCAACCATTCGCATTTCGAACGGCACCTGGCTGCGAAAACGCGCTCGGATGACCACCTGGTAAGAAGGAGGCATGATCCCTGAGGGCCCGGCCAGGGAGGAGACGAATTCCCGGGCATGGACCTCATTGGTCACGAACTCCGATGCGGCCCACGTCCCTTCTGTCGAGCTGGCAGCGAACACGATGAGCTGCCGCCCCTGAAAACTCGGGAGCTTGGTGATGAGCGCGTAGTCCTCGACCACATAGGCTGAATTCGGGGGGCAGGTCCCGATATATTCCGGAGGCTCGCCTTTCCTTGGTCGCCGGTTGACGATGCGGTTGCCGTCCATGAAGAAGTCCTGCTGGCTGAGGAGCTCGCGCAGCTGGAGGTTGTACTTCGGGCAACCGACGAAGATGACGTCGTTTTCCTTGACGTCGTCCCAGGTCAGAGCACTGCTTCGTTTGATCTGCAGGTCCTTCTCACTCGACAGCAGCCTACAAAGCAAGAAGGCCGCAGTCGCTTCTCCAACGCCGGTGTAGATCGGCGCGGGAGTCAAGCCCGTCGCCCCTAGTGTTTGCTGCAGGCGCTCGAGCTGGCGCGGAACCACCGCCTGGTCCCACTCGTTGATCGTCGGATCCCGATAGAACCCCTGCCCGATCTTCGTGAAAAGCGGGGTTCCAAGGCCGATCAAAATCCGTTTCTCGTCCCTAAGTACAGGGTCCCAAATCGCATGCAGCTCGGCGGTCCACCGGGTGTTCGGCTCAGGCCTCTCGGGAGATGAGGGAGTAAGCAGCAGGTAAGCAATGAAGAAGCAGCAAAGCAAGAAGGCCACGGCCAGCAACCCGGCTGCTGTTCTCCACTTCCGCACGCCGCCCTGCAGGCGCTGCTCGGCCTGGGGTTTCGCCCGCAGCTCGAACTGGAGCCGGAAATGACCTTTTGGGAAAGACACAACAACCTGATCCTGGTGGCCCTCGGTTCGGAAGTAATCTTCGAGTTTCTGCCTGAGCTTTCCCGCTTGAATGCGGACGGAGGCGTCCAGTTGAGTGTCATAGTCGGACGGCTTTCCGAACGCCTCCACCCCCACCGTGTACTCCTTCAGATCCTCGGCTTCTCCGGAGAGCGACTTTTTTCCCAAGTAGAGGAGCAGGCGACGAAGGGAGTCGGAAGTACGAAACGTCTCGCTCTTCACGAGACGGTCCAATTCCTCCGCGCAGGCGGTGGTATCTCCCCGAGCCTCTTTCATCGGCCCCGTATCTTACAACACAAGACGTTCCGGCGGTTATTAACCGGTTATCAACTGCATCGTATCCGCTTCAAACTTGATACCGATTCCCGCTGGAACGAGAGTGGTGGCGTCGCTTTCGGCATCCCAGGCCGAGCGGACGACCAACCCCCGAGACAATCGGGCGTTTCAGGAGGAGCGGAATGAGAATCAGAAGAGTCTTACTGTTTGTCTTGCTCGTTTTCTGGTGGACCTCACTGGGAACGCAAGGCCAGGATTACCGCGGTTCAATCCAAGGGAAGATTACCGATGCCTCAAAAGGCGTCATCCCCGGGGTTACCGTGGCGGTTGTGAACGACGCCACCAATGTCCAGACACGGACGGCCAGCAACGACGAAGGCGTTTACCTCGTTGCGCTCCTGGAACCCGGGACCTACACCGCGACCATCGAATACCCCGGCTTTAAGACACAGGTGCGCAAGGGGATAAATGTTCGAACCGGTGACCGGTTGACACTGGATATCCAGATGGAAATCGGGGAATCGATGGAATCGGTTACGGTCAGCGCCAACCCGACGATCCTCGAGACGAACAGCGCCGATATTTCCCAGGTGGTGGACCGTAAATTCCTGGATCTCCTTTACATCCCCAACCGGAATCCCGTCGAGCTGGCCAAGCTGACACCCGGCGTATACGGCGGCGGCGGCGGGTTTGCGGATAGCCAGCAACATCTGTTCACGATTAATGGCGGCGGGGACAATACTGGAGGCAACGCCGTCACGGTCGATGGCGGATCCATTACCATGCCTCGACAGTTTGGCGCCATGTCTGTTTCCCTTCCCGGCGATGCGGTTGAGGAAATGCGGGTGCAGACAACCATGTTCGATGCCGCCTACGGCCAAAGCAACGGCGGCGCCCTGATCTACGCCAGCCGCGCGGGAACCAACGACCTCCACGGTTCGTTCGAATGGTTCTACAGGAACGAGGCCCTGAACGCGAATACCTGGATGAACAATAAGAACGGGGTGGCTCGTGCCGACGACAATCGGGAGTACTACTCGGGCACCGTCGGCGGGCCGCTCGTCCTGCCGAAGCTTTATAACGGGCGAGATCGCACGTTCTTCTTCACCAGCATCATTTACGAGAACCGCGTGAACGGCAAGACTTACCAGGGGCGCGTGCCAACAGAATTGGAGCGCAAGGGCGATTTCTCCCAAACGCTGAACGCCCAGGGCGGTCCGCTCACGATCTACAACCCTTACACATCCGTGATCGGTGCTGACGGCAAGGTCACGCGCACACCCTTTGAGGGCAACAAGATTCCTGATCAGTACCTGACCCCGGTCGGGCTCGCCATGGCATCGGTTTACCCGCTTCCCAACCTGCCCGGCACTCCCCAGATCAACGCCTACAACTGGACGGCACAAAGCTCCGCCACCGTTCCCTCTTTTCAGATCAACCAGCGGATCGACCAGCAGATCAGCGAGAGGCAGAAGCTGAACGGGCGGTTTGCTTACAGTTATTTCAAAGCGACTTTCACCGAGGTGCCCCGTGGCCTGAGAACGGCGCCGATCGGCGGAGACCCGGGCGGCGATTTCCGGAAGTTCTACAACTTCAGCCTGAATGACGATTACTCCTTCAGCCCCACTTTGATCATGTCTTTGCGCTACAACTTCGGGCGCTACTATAGCGAGACCTACTTCTCAGGCAACTACCAGGACCCGAGCGAGATGAAGCTGCCTGACCAGATCACGAAGAATGCGATCGTCACCGCCTGGCCGCGAATCGACTTGGGCGAGAGCATGATCACCATCGGGAACCGCTTTAAGACGCGGGCCAACGATCTCCATGACATCGTGCCCACGGTCATGAAACTGCAGGGGAACCACACATTGCGATTTGGCGGCGAATTCAAGTCGGTCAATTACAACGAGATCGCTCCCAATGACACGGGCGCGGGGTCCTTCAGTTACAACAAGAAATTCACCCAGGCAGACCCGTTTGTGAACACGACAGCCAACACGTCAGGGACTTCGCTCGCCGCGCTCGTCATGGGCATCCCCGCCAGCGGGTCGCTAGGCGGCGCCGCTCCTTACGCCTTGAGAAGTTACCTTTACTCCGCTTATGTACAGGATGACTGGAAAGTGATTCCGAGATTCACTCTCAGCCTTGGCGTTCGATACGAGCTTGAGACACCGTGGAAGGAACGATACAACCAGCTGTCCTACGGGTTCGACTACACTTCCCCGAACCCGGTTCAACCTCCCGACTTCCCGTTGAAGGGCGGCCTGATATTTGCGGGTGTCAACGGCGTTCCGCGAACGCAGGGAAAAACCGACTACAACAACTTTGGTCCTCGCCTGGGGTTCGCGTACGGCCTGAACGACAAGACCTCAATCCGTGGCGGTTATGCGCTGTTCTACCAGAGCAACCTCGGAAACATGGACTGGAACATGCGCATCCCGGAGACCTTCAATACAGACCTCACGTACACTGGTGTCACGCCCGACGGAGTCCGGCCGAACACTACTCTCATGAATCCGTTCCCGGACGGTATCCCTTCCATCACGCGCAGCGATCTGGGGCTCGCCACGCGCCTCGGTCAGAGCATTGCCTTCTGGGCGCCCGACCGGGTGCTTGGTTACAACCAGCAGTGGTCCCTGGGCGTCCAGAGACTTCTGCCCTGGCAGATGAAGTTCGACCTTTCGTTCGTACGGATGCTCAGCGTGAAAGGCATGGAGGAATTCGAGCTTAACGAAAAACCGGACGAGTATCTCGCCCTGCAAAAGGCCGAGAACGACGCGGTGACAAATCCCTTCTACGGCTTTCTGCCGGCTACCACGAGCTACGGATCGAAGAAGACGATTGCTCGAAAGAATCTGTGGGTTGCCTACCCCCAGTTCACAAGTGTCACACAGGAAGGAACGAACTCCCACACGGTCGTTTATCATGCCGTTCAAGCTGCTATTGACAAGCGCTTCTCGAATGGAATTCAGTTCCTGACGAACTACACCGGTTCGAAGAAGATGGAGAACAACCTGACCAGTCTTGTCAATGTACGGCACTACCGGTCCATCTCGAGCGGCGATCGCCCGCACCTGTTCAACTTCGCGATGATTTACGAGATGCCATTTGGCCGGGGAAAGAGCTTTCTGAACGGCAAAGGCTTCACTGACAAGCTGTTCGGGGGCTGGATTGTGAGCTCGGTGTTCGGATACTCGGCCGGAAAACCGCTGGGCATCAGCGACGCGAACGGCCGGCCGATCCGAATTAGCGATCCCAGCAAGAGCGGCCCGATCAAGGATCGAAGGGGTGACAACTTGGACGCAGCGGGGAATATCCTCAATCCATACTTCGACGTCACCGCCTTCCAGTCGCTGCCGACCCAGTACATGGTTTCGCCTGAGGTGCCGTACTTGTCCGAGCTTCGCGCACCGAGCGCGCGGCACCTTGATGTCTCCCTTATCAAGCGCTTCAGGATTTGGGAAAGCGTCAGGTTCGACCTCCGGGCGGACGTGGCGAATATCCTGAACACTCCGCAGTGGGGCTCTCCTGGAACGAATATGGCGACCAAGAGCACGTTCGGAGTCATCCGCGACGTGGTTGGCGGCAACCGCACCATCCAACTGTCGTTCCGAGGAGTGTTCTAGGTTTTCATTCTGGCCGGACTCTCGTTCAAGGGAGTCCGGCAGCCGGACCCGCCGCGGGTCCGGCTCAAACACTCGCGATTTGCAGCCAAGCTGGTTGGGAAGAAGTTGTCTGTGTCAGCCGGGGCTCTCGCCCGGCGCCGGACTCTGGAGAGTCCGGTCACAATAAAAAGCGCCCGAAGAATATCGAAGAATATCGATCATGCATAAGAAACTCCTGCTCTTCGTGTGGGTGGTGTGCTCCCTGACTCTGACCTGCGGCGCCTCTGACCGACCGGACGACCGATACCTTCGCGTTGTCCGGACGTTTGTTGAAACGATGATGGAAAAGGGCACGGACCACTACGGCCCGGCCCATTCCCCGCTTTTCGCTGCCATGCTGGATCTCGACCGCATGTCCCTGCCGGTAGTTCCGTTGCCTGACAAATATTACGAAGGCTGCCGGAGCGGAATGTGCGGGGCGATTGGTTACGGACTTCCGGAACCGCCATGCGGCATTCGGCCGACCGACCGGTCTCCCGCGGGAAACAACATGGAGCACGACCTCATGTTGCTCCGCACGATGCTCGAGTTAAGCACCGTGACCGGGGAACCGAAATATGCCGAACACGCGCGTCAGTACCTCCGCTTCTGGCTCGAGAATTGTCAGAGCCCGGCCACCGGCCTGATGGCCACCGGCGAGCACATGTGCTGGGACTTCGTCCGGGAAAGGCCGCACGGGAATCTGTACGAGTTCTTCCGGCGTTTTCCGCTCTATGACGAGATCTACTCAATCGACCCTGGCCGCGCTCTCCGGAATGCCGACGCCCTCTGGCTCTACCAGATCGGCAACCGCAAAGTCGGCGACTTCAGCCGGCATGCGGGCTGGGAGCATTATGCTCCCGACATCGGGGCGGCCTACCCTCGGCACGCCGGCTTCTACATTTTGGCGTACGCGAACGCTTACGTTCAAAGCCGCGACCCGAAATACATCAAGAGAGCGGAGGTGTTGATCGAGAGTCGTACGGGACGCAAATTGGAAGGAACCAGTCAATTGGTGGAACCGGGGACATTTCAGCCTGAGCATTCCGTTGATCCCACCCTGCGTGCTGCGCTTTGGGAAGCCGCCCAACTCATCCCCGAACAACGGGCGACCTGGGAAGCATTGATTCGAGAGCTGGACGAAATTGCTTTTCGTGAGCTTGCCGCAGGCCGGTCATTCTCGAAGCCGGCACCGGCGACTGATCCGAACGTGGCTGCCAGGCACGCGGCAATGGGGACAAACGGGCGAAGGCTGGTGACGAAGGACGGCATGCGAGCGTTGAGTACCACGCTTAGCCCTGCCTGGGAAAGAAGCTACGGGAGCTCAGGATTGTCAGGGGCCGCGCTGCTTGACCTTACCAGGTACCAACAGACCCGAGACCCGCGCTTCCTCGAGTCCGCACGTGCGACTGCTGATCAACTCCTGGCGGAGGGACTGCCCCTGAAACGCGAGGACTTGTGGCCAGGCGCCTGCGGACAGGTGATTTCGCTGCTCCTCGGCCTCTCGAAGGAACCGGAGGTTGTTCCCGAAAAAAGAACGCAGTACGAGTCATTTGCCGTCCAAGTGGCGGACATGGCCATTCAGCTTTTCTCGAAAAACGGGCTTTTCCGAGCCGACGGAAACGCCCGGCACTACGAGGCCATCACCGGTGCGGACGACCTGTTGTGGTCATTGCTGCAGCTTCATTGCCAGATCAACAACACCCCGCACCAGCTGAAGCACATCGACGTGAATTGGTAGCGAATGGCGTGTCAGGTCGACGACCTGTCGTCCGGCGTTCTCCTCATTCGACTTATCTAGGCAATAATGAGATGAGGAGGCAACATGGCCCGAAAGGTCGTCTACTGGATCAGCACGGTGATTGTCTCGGTTATGCTGCTATTTGCCCTGAGCTACCTCACCGGTAGTCCGCAGGTAGTCTCAGGCTTTACCAAAGCCGGCTACCCGCAGCACCTCAGAATCGTTCTAGGGGTCGCGAAGCCCTTGGCCGCCATCGTTCTGCTGCTGCCCGGTCTTGCTTTGCTGAAGGAATGGGCGTACGCAGGTGCAACCTTTGCGTGGGTGATGGCGGCCATCGCCCACTACTCAGCGGGGGATGGAGTGCAAGTGTGGAGCATGCCGCTGGTGCTGCTGGTCCTGCTCGCCGTCTCCTATTTCACCAGGCCCGCGAGTCGCCGGATGGAGCTTTCGCCGGCACCCGGCTATCGGTAATTGCGCGGGCTGGAAGTCGGCGCCTGGTGGAGAGGATGTTCGGTTTTGTCGCGACCCGGCCTCCCGGTTAAAACCCTCGCCTCTGAAGCTCTGCGGTTGCGGCCAACTCTTTCGGAGTGCGGTGGCAAGGCCCTGCTCCTTACACGAACTTTGCCGGTTCCACCCCGAAGGCTTTGCTACGCGACCCTTCGGGGCAGAAGCGCTCAAATAAGGAGCTTTGCCCCCGTAGGGGGCGGATGTTTATAGTTGTCCAGTCAGCGACGTCAGGGCGCCCCAGCGG
>Ga0105092_10000491_pt1 | contig 20546 bp, 13 predicted proteins | sample PPLLak2March2015_FD_87021 | JGI IMG/M metagenome (GOLD analysis project Ga0105092, IMG submission 87021) | Freshwater sediment microbial communities from Prairie Pothole Lake near Jamestown, North Dakota, USA - PPLs Lake P7 Core (1) Depth... | ecosystem: Environmental > Aquatic > Freshwater >... | reverse complement strand
TGACAGGAGGCGCAGTCCGATGCTGTCCCGGCAAACTGGCCGTTGGCGTGGCAGCTTGAACAGGTCTTTCCCACGTGCCCGCCGGTGAGCGGGAACTTCGTTGTCGAATGATCGAAGCTGCCCCCCTTCCAATCGGAAGTGGAGTGGCAGCGGGCACAGTCGGTGGGGAACCCCGCCGTCTTGTGATTGGGATCCTGCACGGCATTGTAGTCGTCGGTATGGCAGGAGGCGCAGTCCGACGCCGTTCCAGCATAGATTCCGCTGCTGTGGCAGCTCTCGCAGGACGCTTTTCTGTGACCCCCGGTCAGCGGGTACTTGGTCTTGGTGTCGTGGTCAAACCCTGCCCCCGTCCAGGCGACCGTATTGTGGCAGCCGGCGCAATCCCGCGAGAAACCCGCCGCCGCGTGTTTGGGCGTCGTCGTGCCGTCGTAGTCAGCGGCATGACAGGAGGCGCAGTCCGATGCTGTCCCGGCAAACTGGCCGTTGGCGTGGCAGCTTGAACAGGTCTTTCCCACGTGCCCGCCGGTCAACGGAAATTTCGTCGTCGAATGATCGAAGCTGCCCCCCTTCCAATCGGACGTGGTGTGACAGCGGGCGCAGTCGGTCGGGAAGCCCGCCGTCTTGTGGTCCGGCTCCCGCACCGCGTTGAAATCGTCGGTATGGCAGGAAGCGCAGTCCGACGCCGTTCCGGCATACGTTCCGCTGCTATGACAGCTTTCACAGGAAGGCTTCCTGTGCCCGCCGGTCAGAGGGTACTTGGTCTTCGCATCGTGGTCGAAACTTCCGCCCGTCCAGGAGGCCGTGTTGTGGCAACTGACGCAATCACGCGAGAAACCAGCCGCCGCGTGCTTGGGGTCAACGGCCTTGTCAAAGTCGTCGGTGTGGCAGGAGGCGCAGTCAGCCGGGGTTCCGACGAACTGGCCGTTCTCATGGCAATCGGCGCATTTGATCGGCTTATGACCGCCGGTGAGTGGGAAACGGGTTCGCACGTCGTGATCAAACTGCGACCCTTCCCAGGTTGTGGTGCTATGGCAACTCTCACAATTGCGTGGGAAGCCGGTGGCCTTGTGCTCGGGGTCGCGCGCTTCGTCATAGTCGTCGGTGTGGCAAGAGGCACAGTCCGACGCCGTCCCGGCATAGACCTCCCCGGTATGACAACTGGTGCAGGAAGGCTCCTTGTGTCCCCCGGTCAGCGGGAAGCGGGTTTGGCCGGCGTGATCGAAGCCGGCACCGGCCCAGGCGGCGGTGTTGTGGCAAGTTGCACAATCCCGCGAAATACCGGCGGGCGCGTGCTTCGGGTCCGTGGCGGAGTCGTACTCGGTCTGGTGGCACGACGCGCAATCCGCCCCCAATCCCCGGTATTTGCGGTTCACGTGACAGCTTCGGCAGTCGACGCCCACATGAGCGCCGTCGAGCAAGAACGGGGTGACACCGTGGTCGAATTTTGCCTTGTTCCACGCCGAGGTCTCGTGGCAGGCCTGGCAGTCAGTCGGGATCGAGACTTCTGTGTGGCTGGGATCAGACGTCGCACGGTAATCTTTGAGGTGACACGAGGCGCAATCGGATGCCAATCCCCGGTACACGTTGGTTGTATGACATTGCGAACAGGTGACTCCGCTATGGCCGCCGGTGAGTGGGAAGCGAGGAGTGGCCTGATGGTCAAAGCGGCCGCCCTTCCACTCCGCGGTGGTATGGCAGGATTCGCACTGGCTGCTTAACCCGGCGGCCCTGTGATCAGGCTTTTGGGTCGCGTTGAACGTGTCGAGGTGGCAGGATGCGCAGGTTCGATCCAGGTCGACATACCGGTTTCCGGTATGGCAGGAGGCGCATTCGACTGAGACGTGACCGCCATCCAGGGGGAATCCAGTCGCGGCGTGATCAAGTCGGCCGCCCGGCCAGCCGGCGGTGCTGTGACACTCCTTGCAGTTGCTTCCGGCATTGAAAGCCTGGTGGTTCACGACCTCTTTCGATTCGAAGTCGTTTCTGTGGCACGAGGCGCACTCGGTACTCAGACCCACAAACCGATCGGTCGCCCCGCCCTTGTGGCACGACTGACAATCCACGGCCGCATGCCCTTGGACCAGCGGGAAACGGTTCTGATGATTTTTGATCGCTTCTGCGGAGACTCGCCAGCCCAACTCGGAGTGACAATCCTCGCAAATTGGGCCGAATTGCGCCTGGTGAAGGTCCGCATGGCAGTCCGCGCATCCCGTCCCGACGTTCGCAAAGGCCAGGGACACGTGGCAGCGCCGGCAAGCCACCGAGGTGTGCAGGCCGCGCAGGCGGAACGAGGTGCTGCCATGGTCGAAATCAGGAGAGGGGCGCATGGGGACCCAACTGATCGACGTGTGGCAGGCCGAGCAGGCGGGCACGATCGTTCCGTGCGGGTTTTGGGTCTGTCCACGCTTGGGTGTATCGTCGGCCAGGAGCGAGGGCAGGGAAGCGATCAGGCAGAGAGCCAGGATGGCGACAGAGCCGCAAGCGCAGCGTTTTTTGCGGAGCGCGTCGGACGCGTGCCGGAACGAGACCCATTCGTGCTGGAGGCACGCATCCGACGCGCTCCGCCAAAAAACGCTGCGCTTGCGGCTCTGTCGGACCTGCGCCCGCACCGCCGTCCCGGTCTCGAGATGTGTATAAAGTCCAGGCCTTCTGCCGCCGCACTCCAAATTAGAACCCGGCTCCCGCCAACTAAACATCATCCCTTACTCCGACTTCTCCGCGGTATGGCAGTCGCGGCATTCTCGCGGTGTGGGCTTGTAGATTCGAGTCAACCGGCCTTCGATCTCCTTGCTGGTGGCGTGACAGAGCCTGCACGGGACCTCGGTGTGTGCGCCGGTCAGCACGTAGGAGCTGTTTTTGTTGTGGTCAAACAGAGCCGGCCGCCACGCCAGTTGGCCGTGACAGTCGGCACAGTCCTGACTCCGCTCGGCGACATTGAACTGGCCGCGGTGAGTATCCTCGTGACACTGCGAGCAGCGGCGCCCGGCAGAGGCGAATACCACGTCACGCAGAGTGGTTTTGAAATCCGGCGAGCGATGGCAGGAGGTACACGGAATCAGTTTGTGAGCTCCTTCAAGCCTGAATTCAGTTCGCGCATGGTCGAACCCGGGCAGTTCGCTCCATGATGAAGTCGAGTGGCAGGACACGCAGCCGGTGGAGGAGCTTCCCCCGGTTCCTTCGGCGGTCTTGAACTGACCTCGATGCGAGTCGGCGTGGCAGGAGGAACAGGCAAAATCCTCGAGGCGCAAACGGCTTCGGACCACCTGGCCAGTCGCCGCCTCGCGTTTGGGTTTCTCTTCTTTGCGGTGACAATCGGCACAGATGACCGCCGGGTGTGCCCCGGTAAGCGGGAACCGCGAGGCGGCGTGCTTTGGCAAGGTGTAAGTGGAGGGGACGAACGCCTTGTTCGTGTGGCAATCTTGGCACTGGGTACCGCCGGCCGCCACGGCGGGCAGTCCCGGATGCCCATCCTTGTGGCAGTTGACGCAACGAGTGCCGTCAATCCGATAAACGGTCTCGGGTCCTTTTGGGACATGGCACTTGGCGCACGGCGTGTCCCCGTGTTTCCCCTCGAGAGGGAAACGGGTCTCCGCGTGCTTCTTCACGTCATACACCGCCGGCTTGAATCCTTCGACGCTGTGGCACTGCCCACAGTCCGGATCCCGTTCGGCCGTCCGGAATTGGGCCTGATGCGGGTCCTTGCGATGACAGTCCGCGCACTTCTGGTGCGGCAAATCCTGACTGAAGTTACTGTTGGGGTGGCACGAGCGACAGGCTACCCCAACGTGTTTGCCGCGTAAGGGCAATTTCGTCGTGTCATGATTGAAAACCCAGCCGTCGCGCACTGAGCGCCAACCGCTGGACACGTGGCAGCTGCGGCACGAAGCCCGAAAGGCGCCGCCATGGTGGTCCTTGTGACAAGGGGTGCAATCCTCGTGCGGCAGCCCTTTATATTTGACGTAGGGCTTGGGGTCCGGCACGGTCGGGTGGCATTTTTGGCAGGCAACCTTCTCGTGAGCTCCGTCCAAACGGTAGGACGTCAGGGCGTGGACGAATGAGGCGGCTTCCTTCCAGCCCTTCAGGTTGTGGCAGCTGCGGCAGTTCGAGGAAACTTGTCCCCGATGCTCGTCGGCATGGCACGATATGCAGCCGCGGGAAAGGCCGAGGTAGGTCCGATTCAAGTCCCTGGTCGAGATCCGGGCTGCCTCCTCGGGCGCTATGTTCTTGCTCTGGTGACATTTCCGGCAGTCCAACCTCGAATGGCGGTCCTCCAACCAGTACCCTGTCAACCCGTGGTCAAAGGCCGCGACCGGACCGTCCCACCGGATCAGTTCGAAGTCTTTGCCGTTGTGGTCCGAGTGACAGGCGACGCAGCTGTCGCGACCGGGAGTCGGGTCTCGAAAGATGGCGCCGTGCAGCCCCTGCTTATGTTCCACTCGCCGGCCGATATCCTGGTGGCAGCTGGCGCACTTAAAGCCACCTTGACCGACTTCGTGGCACTCATCGCAATGAGTGGCGCCGTTAAGCGCCTGATGAGACTTGGAGAGCTGCCCTGGAGAGATTTGTGCCGGTAACCAGGCGGCAAACACCGGCATTATCAACAGCATGGCTGGCTTCCAGCTGAGCAACTGCAAACGCTTGGTCCTCCCGGTCGCGCCACAAACACGTGGAGCAGCCTCAAAAAACGGGGTTGCCGGCTAACCGGCCAGGATCATCCCTTTTTCAGTTGAGCGAGCATGGTCCGGGCGAGTTTTCCGCTTTCGGAAGCCGGACTCGAGGCAAGCAACTTCTCCCAGAACTTCGTGGCGAGGGCGTGATTACCGAGGTTGCCGTAAATGGCCCCCAGGTTGTAGAGCGCTTCGGGGTGTTCTGGTTCCCGTTTCAGAACCTCGGTGGTCTGTTCAATAGCGCCGGCGACATCCCCGGCCTGGAACAGGACTCGACCTAGTTCGAGCCGCACCTCGAGGTTGTCAGGCTCGAGTTTCAGAGCCTTCCTCAAATGGGTAAGCGCTTCGTCACGCCGTCCTTCAGAAGCCGCGAGGTTGGCGAGCCTCAGGAGCACCGGAACGTGATCCGGCTTCTTTTTCAGCGCTTGGGTAAGGACCTTGGCCTCGTGCTCGCCAGTCCCAGCGCTCGGTCCGTGGGCTGGGGCCGTCTGGGTAGGACAGGCGAGACCGGCCGGTACGCCAGCTACCTGGTACTCCTGACCGTCCTTCTCGAGCGTGAACGAGTACAGAAGGAGCGCCGCGGCCACCGCCAACGACCCCAGTAATAGAAGCTTGCCTGAGCGTGACATGATACCTCCCTTGTCAGCGGGGCAGGATGGAGGACTCAGCAGTGGCGCCTCCGGGCCTGCCTTGTCAGCAATGGAAACAACGGGCGCATTGTTACGTGCGTGTGACAATCAAAGATGTGATCGCCGTCACCAATATGGGGATTAGGCAGTTACAGTTGCGGTTTTTTTCTACAGAAAAGCTAGACATATGTAGAAAAAATGGTCAACTCCAGCTTAAGCGGCGGTCGAGTGGCTCGCCGTTTTGCGGCGAGTCGTATCGAGACCCGCGCCTCTGGAGAGCAGTGGTTGCGGCCAGCGTTGTTGTAGGCGGGCTCTGGAGAGTCCGCCCGCATCGGCCCCAACGCGCGCTCCGGAGGCGCGGGGGTCTCGATACAACTCGCCGCAAGACGGCGAGTCATTCGACCGCCGGCTGAGATCCCGCCACAACCCTCAATCTGCTACGGGACCACGAGCGCCCGGAGCGCCGCCGCCCAATCACCGACATCGACCGCCTTGTCGTTGTTGAAGTCACACGTGATTTTTTGGGCGTCCGTCGCCTTTTCTGCCCCGCTGGCGAGCCGCGCGAGCTTGACCACGTCTGTCACGTCCGCCACTCCGTCGAAATCGGCATCGCCGATTCGGCTGGCGACTCTCCCCCCGACGATCGTCATAACCGCCCGCAGGTCTTTGATCTGGTCGGAAGGCACGGTGTAAAGGTCGCCGGACCAGACGGTGAAGTCAGCCAGCTTTCCCACCTCTATCGACCCTTTCTGATTCTCTTCGAAGGCGGCAAAAGCAGAGCCCATCGTATGTGCGCGAAGGGCTTGCTGAATCGTGATCCTCTCGCCAGGCGTCATCAACTTACCTGTTTCCGAAAGACGCGTGACAGCTCCCCAGAGCGTCAGCTGCGGAGACAGGTCCACCACCTCCGGAAAATCTGAACTGAGTCCCACGGGAATCCCGGCATCGAGGAGCGTCTTGATCGGAACCAACCGGTCGAGGCGTTCCCCGCTCCAGTAATAGGCGAGGGCGTCGCCGCTCAGGTTGATGATAGCCGGCTGGGTGACGACTACCACCCCCATTTGCTTGATTCTCTGAATCGATGTCGTTCTTGGTATGCCGACATGTTCCAGGCGATGGCGGTGATTCGGTCTTGGGCTATCAGTGAGCGCTTCTTGAATGGCGTCCAGGGCCAGATCAATGGCGGCGTCTCCCATGACATGGAAAGAGAGTTGGCGGCCATCGCGGTGTAGGTCCTTGACGAGTCTTTTAAGAGTGTCCGGGTTCCAGGTGGGCTTATCCCACGATACGCCCGGGTGTGGCTCATAGGTAAACGAGGTGGGCGCCTGGCCGTCCAGCAGGAACTTGTGGCCGTTATACGTCACCATCGGCCCCTTGTAGAGCTTCGTATTCTGCAGGGCGATCGTCGCATCCGACTCCCGTTCGACATTGAACATCAGGTACCCGCGGAGCTTGATCGCGTTTTCCGCGTCCTTGTAACCCAGCAGGCGGTTCATCCCTTTCGTGTTGTTGTCGTGAAAGCCGGTCAGTCCTTCTGCCAGATAGCGGTCCTGGGCGAAGAGGATCTCCCGAGTGTACTCTTCCCTGGTCGATGGAGGCATGAACGTCCGGACGAGGTCCATTGCCTGGTGGTTCCACAGTTCGCCTGTTGGTTCCCCGGTAGTCGGATCCCGTTGGATGAACCCGCCGACCGGATCGGGAGTATTCCTGTCGATTCCCGCCACCTGCAAAGCTCTGCTGTTTGCTGTGCCGAAGTGACCTCCGAGGCTCGTTACAAAAACCGGGTTGTTCGGCGAAACGGGATCAAGATCAGTGCGAGTAGGATTTCGCTTCTCGGCCAGCTCGAAGAAACCTTCTCCCAACACCCAGTCTCCGGCTGGCGTATTTTTGATGCGCTCAGCCATCGCGGCTACAAGTCCGGCGATCGAAGTCACTTCGGGGGGGCGAAGACTCACTGAGCCGAGCTCGGTTTGACCGTAATGCGCAAGGTGAGTATGGCTGTCTATCATTCCCGGAGTGACCGTCTGTCCTGCCAGGTCGATCACTTTGGTGTTCGGCCCTATGAAGGCGCTGATCTCCTGCGTCGTTCCAATGGCTGTTATGAGTCCAGCCTTCGCCGCCACCGCCTGAACGATGCGGTCCTGGGGGTCGACTGTGATGATCTTGCCGTTGATTAGAACAAGGTCGGCTGTTTCCGCGCCCGCGACAGTGCCTAAGGCAACCGACAGGCAGAGGCCGGCTGCGAGAGCCGCAACCACCCACCGCCGAGGCTTCCGGGCCCGGCGGCTCCAGAGTGTCTGTATCCAAGTTGACATGTGGGCCTCCTCACTTCATCTCGACAATAGGGAACGTGGTGATCAGGCCCTCCTGCAGACTCTGTTTGACTGCAGTAACCGCAACCTTCGGGCCGCTGATATGAAGTGTCCCGAGGAAGTTCGCTTGGGAGGCCAGGGACGGGAAAAGCGCAGCTTCGTGGACGTAGGCCGACTTCTGTTGTCCGGCTGCCAGATCCAGCGTGGCCGTCCCCGCTGTATTCCCTGCCGCATCCTTCAGCCGCACAGTCAGCTGCACCGCGCTTTCGCTCGGATTCGCTATTGCGACTCCGGTGCTCGAAACGTTACGGTTGTAGATGACGGGGACGCAGAAATCGGTCTTACTGTCAGCGGCTCCCACTCCGGCTTCCGTGATCATCGCCCCCGACCCGCTTCGCCACCCGAACATGATGGTGCCCCCGATCGGACCCGTCGAGCTCACTTGCGCGTACCCTACTTCCAACGGACCGGAGCCGTCGGTCCGAAGGTAAACGGATCCTCCGGGGCTGACCGTCACGTTGAACTGAGATCCATTGCCTTCATTCACCAAATTCACCGGAAAAGGAGTCCCGTTCGCCTTGAGAAACCGCACTTGCGCGAAAGCCGGCGCCGCTGTCTGGTTGATCAGGATGACGATGGTATAGAAGGCGCCCTGGCCCACGGCGCCGTTGGCGATCTGCGGGAAGACCAGGGCGTTCTGCCCTGTGGCGGGCTGATTGGCGTTGCTGTTGACCGTCACCTGGCCGTTCGCAGCCGCAGTCGCGATCGTGTTCCCGGTTGCATCACAGGCCTTCAGATTGGTCAAAGTAAGCGTCGAGGTCTTCCCCTGCGTCGCCGAAGCGGCCACGTCGAAGACGACCTGAACGACGGTCCCCGATCCCGGTTTAAGCTGGGACAGCGAGCCTGAGAAGAGGGCGACTTTCAGGGTTCCGCCCTGAACGCTGGAAACGATCCCGTGATCCAGGCATAGATCTCCTTTCAGGACCGCGTTACCCACGGAGAGGCTGAGCACCGTGGTGTCGAAAGTGAGGTCGAACTGCATGGCGCTGATCGCCTGGCTCTGACTTAGCCTGACAGGAACCAGAACCTTAGCTCCGGACGCACCGTTGACACTGCCTACCGTAACTTGGACTTGAGCCCAGCTAACAGCACAGCTGGTAATCAAAAGGGCAAGCAAGATGGCTCGTCTCATGTCGTCTCCTCCCAGGGGATTCAGCAAGCTTTCTGATCGAGAGAAAGGGCAAAGTAAGGAATAGCCGCCGGCTGTGCATCAGATCTCTCCTGCAGACGGCAGCATTACAGACGGCTGCGTCGCGTAGCTCCGTCGTGAGCAACTTCGGTTTATACACCCGGGATGGTTCGGACGGGTATCAAAATCAGGGGCGTCGAATCAAACGCTTAGACTTGACGACACCAGACACAGAAAAAACCGCTTTTCTCTGTGTCATCTGTGTCTCTGTGGGTAATGACATCGGGCTTTGCTACGCGACTCCTGTGGCTGTCGACGAGCGGGACGATTCCGGCCGATGGCGTCATCGGATGGAGTACTTCATTCAGACCGATCTGGAGGCGTTCTGGGACGAGTTCGTGGACGGCATCCCAAAGTGGAGGCGTCCGCTGGGAGCGCAGGCGTCTCGCCTGCGCTCCCAGCGGACGCCTCCACTTTGGGATGCCGTCCAATGTCCGGGAAGACGTGCCCCCCTTTCCGCTTGGCCGATTTTGCCAACGCCGCGTCTGGTATCCTGTTTCTAAAGCCCTTCGCGTGGAATCTTATGCCTTTCCTGCAACTGTTGGTCAAGATCGTTTTGCTTGCCTGCGTGAGCGCTGTGCCTCCGACCGTCGATCCGATCGGCCGGAATCCGGCCGATAACCAATGGCGTTCCTACGGCCACGATCCCGGTGGAAAACGCTTTTTTCCTCTCGCCCAGATTAACCGGGAAAACGTCGTCCGACTGGCCGTCGCCTGGACTTACAGGACCGGGGAAATCGCCCTCGGCAATCAGGATCGGGCCTTCGAATGTACACCTATTGTCGTTGATGGCGTCTTGTACCTTTCAACTCCATCCAGTCGCGTCATCGCCTTGGATGCCGAAACAGGGCGCGAGCGCTGGGTCTTTGACCCTCAGGCGGGCGCCGGGAAGCGGCAGTTTCTGCAACACCGCGGTGTCGCTTTCTGGGAGTCTCGAGACGGGCGTGATCGGCGGATCCTCTACGGGACCTTCGACGGGAAGCTCGTCGCGCTTGATGCCGAGACCGGGAAACTATCCCGGGGTTTTGGGAAGGCCGGAATCGTCGATCTACGGCAAGGAGTCGCCGATCGCTGGCCGGAGCTGCAATACGCAGTCACCTCGCCTCCCGCGATCTACCGCGACCTCGCGATTGTCGGCAGTCTTGTGCCGGAAAATCCCGGGAAAGGACCGAGCGGCGTGGTGCGTGCCTTTGATGTCCGCTCGGGTCGGCTCGTCTGGAAGTTCAACACCATCCCGCAGGTCGGCGAGCCGGGGGCCGAGACCTGGCAAACCGGATCGTCCGAGGACCGGACCGGCGCCAACGTCTGGTCGATAGTCAGCATAGACACGGAGAACGGCTTGGCGTTGCTCCCGGTTGGTTCCGCGGCGTACGACTTCTACGGAGGTGACCGCCAGGGCAACAATCTCTACGCCAACTCGCTCGTGGCGCTCGATGCGGCCACCGGCGAGATACGCTGGCACTTCCAGGCCGTTCACCATGACATATGGGACTACGACCTGGCCGCCCAGCCCATTCTCGTCACGCTCCAGCGAGAGGGACGTGCTGTCCCGGCTGTGGTGCAGCTGACTAAGATGGGACTCGTCTTTGTCCTGAACCGGCTTACCGGGGAGCCGCTTTTCCCGATTGTCGAGAAACCGGTTCCTTCGAGCCAGGTTCCGGGAGAGGCGGCGTCGGCTACCCAGCCGTTCCCGTCCAAGCCTCAGCCGCTGTCACGCCTTTCCATGACCGAGAGCGACCTGTCTCGTGTTACTCCCGAGTCCGAACGATACTGCCGGGACCTTTTTAGCCGGACGAAGGGACGCGCTGTCTACTCGCCTCTTGGGGTTGACCTGACTCTTTATCTTCCGGGGACACTGGGCGGTGGAAACTGGTCGGGCGGATCATTCGATCCCCGAACAGGTTACCTCTATGTAAATACCAATGAAGTCGGAGCGATTGGCTACATGCGCCGGCAGCCGGAGGGCTCTCCAGCCCCCTACCGGAGAGCCAGTGAATGGGGTGAATACGCCCGTTTCTGGGACCCGAACCGGTGGTCCTGCAGCAAGCCGCCTTGGGGACTCCTCCATGCGATCAACTTGACGACCGGAGAAACGGCCTGGAAAGTGCCGCTTGGGAAAGTGGAGGAACTCGAGGCCCGGGGAGTGACCGGGACCGGTACGTTGAGCCTGGGCGGCACGATCGTGACCGCAGGCGGCTTGGTTTTCGTGGCTGGTACCAACGACTCCCGGTTGCGCGCCTTCGATTCCGGGACAGGCCGCCTGCTGTGGGAAACCCGGCTCGAGGCGAGCGGGCACGCGACTCCGGCGACCTACCTGGGACTCCGCACAGGCCGTCAGTACGTCGTGATCGCAGCGGGCGGAGGCGGGTACTTCAGCAAGGAGATGTCGGACGCGGTGGTCGCGTTCGCCCTGCCGTAGACTTCCGGCGGAGTGGCGCCCTGGGTGGTCCCATCTGGAGGGCGCCCCTTCGATTCTTAGCATCCGCCCCACGCTTCAATCTGCCGCAGTCCGCTTGATGCTCGCAATTTCCTCGTTATCATATTGTTAATATTGAGCTTGCTTGCTCTGCCGCAATTGGACTTGCGCTAATTGTTTACAGTAGAATTTATATAACAGTCTTGGTTACTTCTCGGTAACCTGATCCCTTTTGCACAACTCGGTGCTTCCTTCTGACAAGCGGGGGAGTGTGATTCGTAGTTCAGCTCTCACAGATGCCGGTCGTTCGCGTCAGACCAATGAGGACTGCTACCTCCTTAATGACCGATTGGGCCTTTTTGTGCTCGCGGACGGCATGGGTGGACACGCTTCCGGCGAGGTGGCGTCCGAGTTGGCCAGCCGCACCATCGAGGACTTCCTGAAGGCGGTCGATGAACGTCGGGAACTGACCTGGCCTTTCGGCTACGAGGTGAAGAACCCTTACGAGCACAACGTGCTGCGCACCGCTTTCAAGCTGGCCAATGTCAAAGTTCGCCAAGCCGCCGCTCAGGAGCTGAAATGGTCCGGAATGGGCTGCACGATCGTGGCCGCCTGGGTCCGGGAAAACGGGTGCTTCTACAGTTATGTCGGCGACAGCCGGCTGTACCTCCTCCGCCAGGGACAACTGCGCCAGCTTAGTCATGACCACACTCTGGTAGCGGAACAGGTTCGGCTGGGGTTGATTTCCCCAGAGGAGGCCAAGGTGCACGAGCTGCGCCACGTGGTAACCCGGGCCATTGGAGGGCGCGAGCGCCTCGAGGTTGATGTCAACCAGGAGCGGCTGCTTCCACACGACGTCCTGGCCCTCTTCTCGGACGGGATCACCGACGAACTGACCGATTCCGAAATCTGCGGAATTCTCTTTGCCGAGCGGACCCTGGACGAGCGGTGTCGGCAACTCGTGGACGCCGCTAATGAGGCGGGAGGCGAAGATAACTTGACAGTCGTTCTTCTGGAGAACCAGCCGTGAGCAGTGTGCAGGAAGTTGACGCCGCACATCCTGGCGCTCGGGACTACAGCCGACTTGCGACGACCGAGTTTCGCCGTGAACGAATGGCGTCGCTGACGGCCTTGGTGGTCGGGGTTGGCGCCCTCGGTAACGAAGTGGCCAAATACCTGGCGCTTCTTGGCGCGCGGAAGATCTGGCTTCTCGATCGCGACCGTGTCGAAGCCTCCAATCTCACCCGGTCCGTTCTTTTCTGTTTCCCTGACATTCAAGAGCATCTGCGCGCCGGTACTCCGAAAGCGGAGGTGGCGGCCCGACGGGTTCGCGAGATCAACCCGGACGTCTCTGCCACGGCTTTTGTGGGCGAGGTGGGCGACCTCGGACTCGGGATTCTGCGCCGGGCGGATCTGATCTTCTGCTGTGTCGACAACGAGGCGGCCCGCGCCGTCCTCAGCCGGGCGTGCCTTAGGCTCGGAAAACTCCTGGTCGATGGAGGGCTCGGGCTTATCAACTACTCGGGCGGCCTGGTCTCGATCTTTCCGGGTGCTGACGGCCCCTGTTACGTCTGCCGGAAAGGCCAAACGCGGCGGCGCGAGCTGCTCCAGGAGCTTTTCGGAACGGAGGATCCCTGCTGGGTCAAGGAGAAACGGCAGGAAGAACGCGGTATCGTTCCGACGACTCCCCTGATGGCCTCAATCATCGGAGCGCTCCAAGTGGAGGTCGGGCTCAGGCGTTTCTTCTCGGCGGTGCCCGGAACCGAGGGGACCTCCTACCGGCTCGTGCTGAACCCCGTGCCGGAGCTCCAGGTAATCGAGTTTTCGAGAAGCCCTAACTGTCCCTTGCACGAGCCGGAGGACCGGATTTCGGGTCTTGAGACACTGAAGCAGGGTTGTTCGCAGGAGATCACGCCCCGGTTGCTGTTTGAACAGGTGAGCCTCTCGAGTTACCTGACTTTGGACTGGCCGCTGACGGTAGGGGCCTGCTGTCGGTCATGCGGATACAGCTGGAGGCCTTTCCTGCGCCGGGCGCGGATGCGTCACGAGTCTTGTCCTGGTTGTGGGTCAGTGGATATCGCCGAAACCTCGACATTGTCCGAGATAGAATCAGGTTCACCCTGGCAGGACTACACGCTCGCCGAGCTTGGGTTTCCCCGATCCCAGATTCATCAACTGGTCGTCCGGAGTCAGGACGGATCTCGTCCGCATTACGTCGAAATCGGCGACAGCTTCGAAGAGGGGCAGGCGATAAAGCTATGCTCGTGATCAACCTCCTGGCCGCTCTCGGCATACTCACCCTCATCTATTTCCTGGTGCTGCTCGTCGGTCACTCCGGGCTTACCGTCCTGTCCTCCGTGCTGGTTGGCTTCGGATCGCAGGCTTTGGTTCGGTTGCTCAGGGAGCAGAGCGGCCCGCTATCGGGCGCCCTGCTTTCGCTTTCCGCGACTCTGGTGGCGGTCTTCCTGATGTGGTCCTTGAACCTCGGAGGCCGGGGACCGTGGGACTGGTTCGCCGTGCTGGTGGCCCCCGCATCGGCGATTATCTCGTCCTTCATCGCTTCTCGGAAGTCCCTCGGACACTGCTTTGTGTGCAGGAGTCCGCTGCGCGCCGGGCAATCAGTGATTTGTCCACGCTGCGGCCAGGAGACGTGCCTGTTGCCCGATTGTTGGGACCACCGTCATCTCCGGTGCCGGCCCTGCTTTGACAGGGGGGTGGTCGTGCTTCCCATTCAGCCGGGCTGGTGGACGCGCCAACTGGGGAAGCGTGCGACCCAAGGGCAGTGCGTGAGTTGCTACAAGGATGCGGGTGAAGCGGACCTCAGGGAGTGCGGGCGCTGCCGCTGGCCGATGTGCTGCCGCTGCTGGGATCACCATAATGCCCAGTGCCCGCGATGTCGTTGGATCATTCCCGAGGTTCCGGCCCCGTTGCGCGGCTTCCTCGGAGATGGCGCTGCGGAAGAGTACAGACCTCAGGGATCAAGACGAGTGAGTGCGGCCGGCGGCGGATAGGCCCAGGCTACGGAACCATCGGATCCGCGAATTTGAGTGCGGACTCGGTCAGCTGACAGGAACAGATTATGCCTCAGTACCAGATGTACTTTGACACCTTGGAAGGCGAGAAGAAATACAACGTCGATGTCGGTGACAGCGAGCCGATCGAGGAGGTTCTGCGGGACATTCTCGTCGAGCTGTCGGAAAAGGGCCACACCATGAAAGGCCTCAGCACCGGCGATTTGAAAGTCGTCTGGGGCGGCCGCCAAGGCCGTGAGCTCGATCTTTCCCGGACCCTCCCGGAACAAGGTGTGCAGCCGAACGAAGTGCTGCGGGTACTGGTCGAGATGTATGAGGGCGGCGGCTCCCTGCGCGACGATCGGATCCAGAACGAATGGAGGCTGCTCGAGCAACTGGCTCGTCTTAACCCAGGGGCGGTCCGAGCCGAACGACACGAACGCTCGCCGGGGAAGGACGTGTTTCTCGTTCGTCTCAACGAAAGCTCCGGTGTTGAGTCGATCGACCGGGAAGGGAATCCCGTAATCCGGCACTCCCACACTCTTCGTTTTGTCTTCCAACGGTATTACCCGGACATGCCGGTAGAGGCTTATGTCGATCAGCCGCTGTTTCACCCCAACATCCGGCCGGAAACCGGCTTTGTTTGCCTGTGGGAGAGCAGCAGCGCCGACTACACCATCGTGCAGGCGGTCGCCCGAGCCCGAGCCATGGCCGCGTTTCGCATGGTTAACCTCGGAACCGCCCACCTGATGAACCGGGGGGCGGCCCAGTGGTACACGCAAGTAGGAATGCCGCGTCAGTTGGTTCCGTTGTCCTGGGACGAGCTCCAGGTTTTCGAGGTTCGGGCTGGGCAACTGGTCTGGCTCGAGCCAGCCAGGCAGATGGCGCACAGTGCCGGCGGGGGCCGGGTAGGTTTCCGGTCGGCTTGAAGCGATTTTTGCACCGGCACGGTTTGACGACCTGAATGACCGGAAGGACCTGAAGGACCTGAAGGGGGCTCTCTCCTTCTGGTCGTTCAGGTCCTTCCGGTCCTTCAGGTTCCTCGCCGCTTTGGCCACCACAGGGAAGGAGCTGATCTTGCAAAGAGCTCGCCTGTCAGAACAGTACGAACGGGCCAATCCCGTGGCCCAGATCCATGTCTGGCGGACGCCCGGCGGTGTGGGTACGGATCTGGTTGTCGTTACCCTTCTGGATGTCTACGCCCAGATTCACAGTCACTCGATGAGGGCACTACCCGCAGAGACCGGCGGCTTCCTGCTCGGTACCGCCGGATATGACGCGGCTTCGGCTACATGGCACCTGCACATAGACGAGGCCGTCCCGATCGAACCGGTCGAAAACACGCCGGTCCACTTCGCCTTCAGTTGGCGGGAAGTTGACAACGTCCGCCGGCGGCGCGAGGAGCAGGGAAAGGCCTTGCTCGGCTGGTACCACACGCACCCCGACATGGGCATCTTCCTGTCCGACACGGACTTGGACCGAACCCACCGCATCCTGTTCAGTGAGCCGTTCCAGGTCGCCCTGGTCTACGACCCGGTCAGGCAACGGGCCGGATACTTCTTTTGGGAAGGCACCCAATCAATCGACGCCTCGCCCGCGCTTTGGCGCGAGTTCACGCTTATTGGGGCGGCTGGTGCGGGGGATCACGGTGACACTCCCCCGGTATCCGGCGTCGACTCTTCAGAGACATTGTCAGTGCCTTCTCCGGAGCCGGTGGAGCAAGCCCCGAATACAAACGAGCCGCCTCTGGAGCCCGAACGCCGGTTCCCGGAAGATCGTCCGGAGGCAGCATCTTCGCCCCCATCTATGACGCCGGATCCCCCCGTATCCAAGTCAGCGGTCACCGGTCAGCCGGTCAGCGGTCCTTTCCTTCTGGGAGTCCTTGTGGGGGGCATCCTTTTTGTCGTCCTGGCGGCCGTTCTGGGCGTTATCTGGCTGGCAAAGCCTTGATGGAGAAGAACCTTGAACCTGAAGCAAACAACTTACTTTATGGCGCTTGTGGGAGGGCTGGCCGGACTCGTCTGTTGGACCGTCCAGGTCTGGCTTTCCGATTACCTGCCGCTCACCCAGGAAAAACAATGGCTGTTGGTTTTGATCCATACGACCGTCATGGGGGTCCTGATCGGCGGATTGACAGTGGGTTTCGCGGATCGGTGGACTTCGGACCGGGTGATGCCGCGATGGGTGGCTATGGGCGTGTTCCTCGGCGCGGGCGCCGGGATTCTCAGCGGCGTCCTTTACATACCTGTCTTTCAGAACATGATCCAGGATAGTCCATCCCCCTCTATCGCGTTCGTCGGACGCCTGGTCGCCTGGCTGCTGACGGGCGGGCTGATCGGCTTCGTCGTTGGGCTACGCTGGTTCGGTGTGAACAAGTTCAGGGCGTTTCACGCGATGGCGGGCGGGATGTTAGGCGGGAGCCTGGGCGGATTGATCTTCTCGTCGGTGGGTCAGACGGATTTGTTGCAGGCCTTGGCGTTCGTGATCTCCGGCGTAGGGATTTGCCTGGGCGTCACCCTGGCCCCGATGCTCCTGAGGGACGGGGTCCTTCAGTTCATCAGCAGCGGTGACCCGCGAGCCCAGAACAAATACGGGTCACCCCGACAGGAATGGGTGATCCAGGATGGCGATCGATTCGTTCTGGGCAGCCTGGGCGCGAACGCAACGATGACGTCCTACTCGCGGGACGTGCAAATGTATCTACCTGACGCCATGGTGGCTGCCCGGCACGCGGTGCTTTTTGGACGCGCGAAGCGGTTCTACGTCCAGCTTCATCCGGACAATATCAGCCCGGGAGGCCAGCCGCTCTCGCCGCTTCTCATTGGCAACGTCAGTGTGATGGGGACCCGTGAAATCCAGGACGGAGATGACATTCTGCTCGGGCAGACCCTGCTTCGGTTTCGCACGAGGAAGCGCCAGGCGGAGGTGCCCCAGTACAAGCCGAATTACCCGGTCGACTATCGACCTCTGGAAAGAGGAGTCAAACGATGAATACCCGCTTTTTTCCGTTGCTGGCGATCCTGTCCCTGCCGGCAGGCGCTCTTGGTGCTTCGGATGTCAGCCACATCCAACTTGCCGACAAACCTCGTCTCGTCAGCTGCCAGGATCGTCCCTGTTTTCGTCTCGTCGTCAACTTGCTGGACTCCGAGAACAAGCCGGTGGGCGTTCCGTTCACGGCAGAGGAGGCGAAGCGCCGAATCCGAGTCTCCGAAGAAGGTGGGAAGACGCACGATGTCTTTCACGTCGGCTTGCAGGGAGGCCAGAGTGCGGGACAGCCCAAGCCGACCTACTCGATGGTGCTTCTCGACGCGAGTGGGAGCATGAACCAGCGTCTGCAAAACGGCCAGACGCGCTTTAACGCCGCCAAAGAAGCGGTCATTGATCAGTATCTGAGCAACCTCCGCCCGGGCGTCGATCACAGCGCCGTCGCCACTTTCGAAAGCCGCCGTGTGAGAGCCGGCATCCGGGCCGCGGCTTCCGCCTTCAGCACTTCGCGCGAGGAACTGGAGAGCCGGGTCAGGCGCTTCCCCCGCCCGCCTACGTCCGCCAACACCGCGCTCTATAGCGCCGTCTTCGAGGCACTGCAAGTCCTGTCGTCCTATAAGAAGCAGGGCCACGATGTGTCGCTGATCGTGCTGACGGATGGGAAGAATGACGTGCGACGCACCGACGATCCGGGCTTGCTTGGCCCGGAGGGTCTGGATATTGTCACCCGCGAGGCCGAAGAAAGAGGCGTTGAGATTCATACCATCGGGTTCGGGACGCCGGGAAAGGACTTCGACGAGGCGGCGTTGCGGGCCTTGGCCTGGCCGAACGAGGGAAACTACTACCATGCCGCGCAGCAGATCAGGCTCAAGCAGATCTTTGGCGCCGCCCGAGAAAAGCTCAGCAACCGTTTTCTGCTTACCGTGGGTCCCGTGCGTCTGGATAAGAACCAGCTGACCGGCCAACGCCTCCGTTTTCGTGTCAGCCTCGAGATCCCTTCGGGAGCGACTGTCGTTAGCTCCAACGAGCCGACCTGGTCGTCCCCGGGGCTCGTTTCACCCCTTTTTGAGGATCGCCTCGATACTGCGGAATTCAATGACTTGATCAAGACGCCATTTGACTCCGGTGCGGTCAACCCACTGCTCGGGCGCCTTTACTCCAGGGGACTGGTTCTAGCCATTTTCGGCGGGATTCTGGCGTCCCTCTGGTTCGGCCTGCCTCGACTGGTCTGGCCCGAGCGTTATGCCCCGGCTCCTCCGGTCCTTAACCAGGCGATGGCGATGCGGCAGGCGGCAATGAGGATTCCCAATTTCAACGCTCCCGGCGGACCCAATGTGGGGAACACACCCGCCATGAACATGGCCCCGATGCAGATGCCGCAGTACCCGCCCCCGATGCAGGGCTTCCCCCAACCGCAAATAAGGCCGGATCTCGCCGCCCGTCCCGCCACCGAGATCCGCCTGCCGAACCCTTCGTTCAACACGTCGTTCGGCAAAGAGGTGCCACAGCGGGAGGAGCCGCGGCCCGCAGTGGTCATGCCGCCCGACCCCAAACCGGAGCCCCCCGTTCGGAAGCCAACCGACTCCACGGTCTTTCAGCCGCTGGATGATCAGTACCGGAAGAAGTGAGCCAGCCACCGCAGCTGTTGGGTGGGCATTCCGCCCATGCGCTAAGACAAGGCTTCGAGCGCGAGCGGCGCGAGCCTTCGGAGTGCGCAAGCCATGCTTGCGCCTTCTCTTCACATTCAACCGCGGGACATGAAGCGCCTATGACATCGGCCTTAAGTTAACGCCTGTGGGCGTCTTGGCCAACATTCAGGCGGCGACCCGGTCAAGCTGATTAGTCCCGGATTTCTCAGAGAGCGTGAGAATTGTCGCGGCCGCCGGCGCTGGTCCCCTGGAAAAGAGCCGCATGCCAGACAAGTGCCTCAAGCGAAACCTCTGCTAGTCCGTGAATCCGAGGTTCTGCCTGCGGAGGCGGATTGACAACCAGATTGTGTCAGAGGCGCCTGCCCCTGCTCGGTGTGCGCAGAAGGCGCCCATCGGGCGATGGGCGCCAAGCCGAACCTGTTGGACAGTGCCGTGTCTTTTCTATGGGGCACCGGGCACCACGGGGAAGATGGTAAGCAGGTAAACATCCTTCGGATAGGACATGCCCGGATCGTCCGTCTGCCTCAACGTCACCGCCGACAGCGGCTCCTCACTTTCCACCATGATTGTCGCGTGTTCGATGTTGTTCTGTAGAACCTGTGAGAACAGCTCAGAGGCGAAACGGGCGATATGCTCGCCGGGACCAAGGTCAAGGGTCCGCAAGGCGAGCTGTTTGTATGCACTATCGACCAGGCGAAGCGTGACCCGGGAGGGTTGACTACCCACGTTGACGAGCGCCAGTCCAGATTGGTGTACGCCGCCGGAAGTGTCCACAAAGACACTAAAGCTGCGCAGGGCGCTGGACGCCGGAACCCCGGCCTCAAAGAACGTCACGCCGTTTTCCGAATAACCGAAGACGGCGGTGCCGCCTACACTTCCGTTGGTGCTCACTCGCGCATAGCCAGCCTGAATGGATCCCTCTCCATTGGTTTCAGTTGTGGCAAAGGTTCCCTTCTTCAGGGGAATGCGGAACGAAGTCGACTTGCCCAACCCTATTAGCTCAATTTCGAGCGGTAGTCCCTGGGAATTGAAGAAGTCCACGACCAGCTCGGTGTCATCTCCGGTGTTCACGAAAAGCAGACTCGTTTTGAACTGGTTCTGACCGATGCGTCCGTTGCCGATCTGCGGAAAGTAGTAGACGCGTTCCTCGGTTGGCCTCTGGCTGACCGAATCGGCCCGACCAGGGACAACGGGGAACGTGCTCAAAGTCGAGACATCCTGCGGGAAGATCTTGGTTGGGTCGTCATTCTGGCGTAGTGTGACAGCCGCCAACGGCTGATCGCTCTCGATCGCTATCACAGCACGGTCGATGTTGGCTTGTCGGATTTCAGGAAAGATCTCCCAGGCGTACCGGGCAACCTGGTGTCCGGGCAGGAAATCGGGATCAAGAGTCGAGAGATCCTTCTGTGCCAAGAGCTGGAGATCCGAATCGTAGAGCCTGAGAATCCCGTTGGCTTTCGCCTGCCCCGTATTCACGATCGCCAACCCTGTTTCGCGACTCGTACCGGTCGAGTCCATAAACAGGCTGAAGTCCCTGGGCCCGGTTGCCTCCGGCACTCCGGTCTCGTAAAGCGTCACCCCATTTTTGTACGTAAAGACCACGGTTCCTTCGACCCCCGGACCGGCGG
>Ga0105092_10000490_pt1 | contig 20561 bp, 21 predicted proteins | sample PPLLak2March2015_FD_87021 | JGI IMG/M metagenome (GOLD analysis project Ga0105092, IMG submission 87021) | Freshwater sediment microbial communities from Prairie Pothole Lake near Jamestown, North Dakota, USA - PPLs Lake P7 Core (1) Depth... | ecosystem: Environmental > Aquatic > Freshwater >... | reverse complement strand
ATAAGTAGAAAGGCTTATTTAATTAAGGGCGTGATGACTTATGAAAATCAATAAGCTGGTTGTCCTGGACAAGAACGACTTTAATCCTAAACAGAGGGAAGAATTAAAAAAATTGGCCAATGTGGTTGTTATTTTCGACGACCTGCCTAAAAATGACGGCGAAGCGATTAAAAGAATTGGGGATTCTGACGCAGTCATTGTCTGCTGGTATTCCATAAACAAAAATATTCTGGAGTCGTGTCCTAATATTAAGTATCTGGGCATTGTTGCAACAGGCTATGAATGGTGCGACGTTGATTATGCCGTCCAGAAAGGACTCATTGCGACAAATGTCCCCGCTTATGCAACAGAGGCTGTTTCTAATTATATATTTAAACAGCTGGAGCGCTTTGATACCAAAGATAAAACTTTGGGTATTGTAGGGCTAGGAAACATCGGAACCGAAGTCGCGAGATTGGGAAGCAACAAAAAAATGAGGGTCCTCTACTGGGACAGGTTTAATAAAAAATCCAAGTTTAATTTTGCCGAACTCGACGAACTATTCAGCAAGGCGAACATAATATCTCTCCATCTGAAGCTAAACTCAGAAACCGAGAAAATAATCAAAAACAAATATCTGGACATGCTTAAAAAAGACTCCCTAATTGTGGATACTGTCAGCCCAAACTTATTTGAAGATATCAATCATCTTATTGAGACAGCAAAAGCAAAAAACCTGCATCTTATTCTGGATTTTGACGAAGACCAAAAGCTAGCTCCATTGTCGAAGTTGGATGCAAATATCATTTACACCCCGCACATTGCATGGAAGTCTGAAAAATCTATTTTTAATCTTCATCAGATTGCCTTAGAAAACATTGAATCCTATATCAAAGGCAAAATCAAAAACCAGATTAAATAAAAACAAAACCAAACTATTAAAATTATTTCTTCTTGCCCATCATGCAACAAACAGTTGTTCCGCAGGTGCCGCATTTCCCCTTCATCATTGTGCACCCGTTCTTCATCTTTGATTCTTTTCCGTCTTTTATCTCAACTTGCTTTTTGCATTTCATGCATCGTCCTTCTACCATCAAATCACTTGGAGCATAACTTCTTATAGGCTCGAAAGGCTCAGAGACAATCAAAGAATAGCAAATTTTGAGTAAAGAATATATATGAGAAGTGCGTATGGATATTATAGAACAAATGGTAGACTTCATTTTAATTGGAATTCCATTTTTGGTTATAGTGATATTCCTCCTTACTGGACTAAAGCTTCTTTATCAGTATGAACGTGGAGTTGTCTTCACACTCGGAAAATTCAGCCATGTTAAAGACCCCGGTCTTGTATGGATTCTTCCAATTGTCCAGACTATGAGAAAGATTGACATCAGGATTAAGACCGCTGATGTGCCTAGGCAGGAAGTTATTACTAAAGACAACATCCCTCTTCTGGCAAACACAGTAGTTTACTTCAAGGTCGAAAAGCCTGCAGATGCAGTCATTAAGATTGAGGATTTTGAATATGCAGTCAAGCAATACACCCAGGCAGCTTTGAGAGATGTTGTTGGAAACAGCGAATTAGACTTTGTCCTGACAGAAAGGGAGAAAATTGCCTCCAGCATCAAGAAGATTGTTGACAGCGAAACTTCGGGCTGGGGCGTTGATATTGAATCAATTAAGATACAGGAAATAGAGCTTCCTGCCGAAATGAAAAGGGCAATGGCAAAGCAGGCTGAAGCTGAAAGAGAAAAGAGGGCAGTTATAATTTCAGCAGAAGGCGAATTAAAAGCCTCGGAGAACCTAAGAAAAGCCGCGGATAATCTTTCAAAGAACCCTGCAGCAATTCACCTGAGGACTTTACAGACAATACGGGACATCGCAGCAGACCCTTCAGAGAAAATTGTGCTTTTTGTGCCATCAGATACATCTGACCTGATCAAAAAGGTGATTAAAAAATAGGTTTTGAACATGTTAGACAGAAAAACAAGATATTTGCAGATTGCCTTTAACAACGATTTAGACTCTGTAAATGAAATCCTTCCGACAATAAAGCCGAGTGACAGGATATTGATTGAGGCAGGAACGCCATTTATAAAAAGGGAAGGTTTTGATGGAATTGTGCGAATCTCCGAGCTATGGAAAGGAGATATTGTCGCCGACCTTAAGACTATGGACGGGGCACTGGGCGAAGTTCAATTGGCTTATGATGCAGGTGCAACCGCGGCAACGGTTCTAGGGGGCGCCTCAATTGAGACAATAAACCTCTTCATACAAAAGTGCGATGAATTAGGCATGGACTCAATGATAGACATGCTTGATGTTGAAGAGCCGCTTAAAGTCCTCATGAAGCTGAAAAAGCCGCCAAGTGCGGTAATAATCCACAAGGGAAGGGATGAAGAAACCACGAGAGGGAAAGTCATCCCATACAAGCAGGTTAACAAGGTGAAAAGCAAATATGACTGCTTGATTTCAGCCGCAGGAGGAGTCGACCTGAAGGAAGCGAGAAGCGCTATTTTTAACGGAGCCAGCATAGTGGTAGTAAACCTTGTGGCAACTGAAGACCCCTGGACTGGGATTAAAGAAAACGATGACGTCGCCAAGATTGCAGAGCAGTTCTTGAAGACGATTGAATGAAGCTTTAGAAGCCACTATATTGCGTTTATCTCTATTTCATGATTTTTGACAAACTTCCAAGATTTTCTCAGAAAATCCGCAAAATCTGCTCTTGTGTCATAGAAATTCTGGAAGTACAACAAGAGAGGCTTTCCGTCTAGCAGGGCCTTTTCATATTCCGGGTAAGAAACAAAATGATACTTAAAAACTTTCTGGATTCGCTTGTCATTGAGAACAATCTCAGGCACTATCTCGCTTAATTTCCAAGTCAAGTGCGGAAAATCAAATTCCTCTTCCCGTGATTTCGGGAAAACTTTTTTCCATTTTTTAAAATAGATGAAATGGAAGATTTCATGTATTGAGGTATGCATCATTGACTTGGGCTTTTGCTTATAGAAAACATCAAAAGTTATTTGCTTAAGATACCTGGGGCAAATAGGATTCAAAGATACTCTCGCGCATATTCTCAAGTCATCCTCCCGCCAATCTTGCTCAACAACTTTTGACAGAGCCGCCATTAGCTCATCATTCTTGTTGTTCCATTCCCTTTGAAAGTAATGGCTTCTTTTTTCTAATTGGAGTTGTTCTTTTTGAAATACCTCTTTGAAAAAAGCATATTCAATCTTCCTGCGAGCAGCCTTATCAGGGATATTTGCCAGTTTACTTTTTAACTCTGGATAGTTAGAATATACTGCACCGCTCCAGTCCCAATCCCACTTTGGAGGATTTAGAAAATAATGAATCATTGGAAACGTCTTATCTAGCGGCGCTACACTAAACTCAACTTTAGGAATAATCTTTCCAGCTATATACCGATTTCATCCAAAGGCTTTTATAGATGATTAGTTATATGATAAAAACACTAATCTTTGATTTTGGAGGAGTTTGCACAAAAGGTCATCTCCCAACGGATTTTGCTGCAAAGCTGTCGCTTATTTGCCCTATGGATACGGGAATTATTGAAGATTCCTTTGGTAAACTTGAACCCACTTATGAGATTGGAAAAATTACTCCTGAAAAATTCTGGAATAAATTCAAGCAAGAACTTGATCTAGAACTACCGGTAGAGAGGATTCAAAATGTTTTCTATGATTCATACACCATTGATGAAGAACTGATGGCTGTTCTTTTGTCATTAAAGAAAACTTATCGCCTGGTTTTGCTGACTAATAACTACGAAGATATGTTTACGCATATCAAAAATAAGTTTGGCTTAGAGAAATACTTCGAGTTTATGTTTTGTTCCTCCAGTATTCATCTAAAGAAGCCCGAAAAAGAAATATACGAACACATCATTAATGAACTGAAGATAAAGCCTGAAGAAACAATCATAGTCGATGACAAATCAAAAAATTTGGTGATACCTCAGGAAATGGGATTTAGGACAATTGTCTTTATGGACCTTAATCAATTGAAAAAAGAATTGGCTGCCTTCTCAGTTAAAGCAGATTAATCTTCTTCAATGCCTTAACTGATTTTTCCAATCCATAGACGGTTTTTGTTTCTAAAACACAGCGGCAATTATATTTCTTAGCAATTTCTAATTTTGATTTCATATCAATCTCTCCAGTAAAAGCGGGCAAGTGATTCTCCTTCTTTATTGCATCGTGAATGTGCATATGCTGAAGATATTTTATATTCTTTAAAATAAACGGGGCATCTTTATTGCCGCTGGAATGGTCGTGCCCAATATCCCAGGTTAATCTGAAACAATCATATCTCAACAATTCACTGACCGCATTCGTGATAAATAGTTTATCATAGTTGCCAGTATTTTCGATACATATTTTTATCGGGGCACCTTTCAATTTCTTTGAAATTATCTCTGCGAACTTTTTAATATTATCCATATACGACTGACTATATTGCTCGAACAGATACTCTTTTTTATTTGGCAACGTGAAGTAAATACCAGAATTCATATGCATATTTAAGATTGGCATCTCACATTCTTTTGCAACTTCAATAGCGTCGCATACTGTTTCCACATAGGCCTCTTTTATTTTTTCATTGAAATCTGCAATATTAATCTCTTCCTGAAGATGCAACGTAAAAAAGAGGTCTGAATTTTTAACAGAGTTTCTAAATTCCTTTCTGAGCATATGAGGGACTTGGAACTGAGGCAGATTCATATTCAATTCGATAAATTTTAATCCTAACTTATTACATAGCCCAATATTCTCTTCTAATGATTTGAATTCGATAAGTGAAGGCATTCCAAATATTATGTCTTTATTCATAATCAAATATAGAAATAGATAGTTTCCATCAGTTAGTCTTTTTAACAATCTTAAACTTATCCAAAATCCTCAAAACCTCAGCAACGCTCCAAGCCTGTGAAGTTGTGCCACCAGGCTCATATGGCTCACTCCCTGAAAAAACCTCTGGCAGGGATTTATATTGGCTTTCCAGGCAAAATTTGACAAGCGGACCTATGGCCTGCTTAATCTCCAGCCTGATTGCTTCATCGCTTTTGCACTGGTGCCTTCGGACAATTGCCAGTGAATCGCAGTAAGTGCCCATCAGCCAAGGCCAGGCAGTTCCCTGGTGGTATGCCCAGTCCTTCTGGTCCATTGGAAGATTCGTATCATATGTTCCCTTATAATAGGAATCCCTTGGAGAAATTGTTCTTAATCCGCCAGGCGTCATCAAGTCTTTCTTTGCAGACCTAAAAATCGCAGCTTGCTTAATCGGGGAAATCAAATCACCGCCATTGCTAATTGCAAAAAGCATGTTCGGGCGGATTGCCCCGCCATGAGTATCGCCTTCGATAACATCAAACAACGCCTCTTCAGATGAGTTCCAGAATTTGGCATTAAACGAAATTCTCACAATATCCGCAATCTGATTATATTCCTTTGCTTTTGAAAAGTCATTTGCCCGCCTCAGAATGTTTGCAACAAACCTGAGGTTAGAATACCACAAAGCATTTATCTCTACGCATTTGCCATTTCTGGGAGTCACGATAGATAAGCCTTTTCCTGAAGGGTCAGCGTCCATCCAGGTCGACTGGGCAGGGTTTATTACCAGGCAGTCCTTCTCATCCATGATGATTTTCTGGTTATGCCCAAAGCGGTTATAAGAGGTCCCTCTTTTGTAGGCCTCAATAATTCCTGTTAAGACCGGAAGAAGCTCCAGCACAAAGTTCAGGTCCTTTGTATATCCAAGATGAGACTTTACTGCCTGAATATACCACATTGAAGCATCAGCCGTATTATATTCGGCAGGCTTTTCCTTTGGGATTCTGTTTGGAATAATTCCTCCTTTCTGGTGCTTTGCAAAATTCCTGAAAACCTCTCTTGCCTCATCAAAGCGCCCCGGAACAAGAAGAATTCCCGGGAGAGCTATGAATGTATCCCTGCCCCACTCCTCCATAAACCAGTCCCTGCTTGCCGCCCATATTTTTACCGTTCCATCTTCATGCCTAACAAATGTGTCTGCTGCAGAAAGGAATGTTTCAATAATTGGGCTCTTCTTAAAGAAAGAATCATCTTTGGAATCATAGTGAAGAATGGTTGGCTGATTTCCTGCCATAACTAATTATAGAAGATTAGTAGAAGGGATTATTATATACTCATTTCTGTAATTATGAGGGGAGAGCTTACAACTAACCAGATATTTCTGATAATTGTTTTTCTCATTGGCCTGGTTATCTTTATACTTGGCGCTTTATGGTTCAAGGGCTATGGACTTAACGTCATCACCAGCCTTCCCGGGCTTATTCCGGGATTACTGAGCATGGGACCGAGGAAATATAAACGGAAAGGCATCTCCTTAAGCTGGACCACAATATGCCTGCTTCTGGCAGTGATTTTTTTTGCGATAGTATTTGGCCTGTATATGGCCTTCTTCCCCCAATAGAATCTACCTAGCCTTTTTTGATTAATATAATTATATGAAAGGTGAAATTGAAGTTCCTGAAATGTCTGCCGACTTGCTGATAGTCCTGATCATATTTCTGATAATTATTGCCTTGGGCTTGAAGCTGATGGGAGCAATATGAAAGGAGATATTTCTGCCTCAGCAGGCATAATCTACACTCTTATCGGCATGGCCATATTAATTGTTTTTATAGTCGCTGTTTCCCCAAAGCCTCAGGCTGAAAATACCTACCTAAGCCAGCCCGGAGGAATAAGCATGAAAATAATTTTTGGCAAAGATTTCACCGATCTTATCCGCTCTCCAGAAAAGGGCGATCTTGCTGGCCTAGGAAGCAAAAGCGTAATCAAATCCTGGGACGGAGGTGAATTTACCAGAGATCTTATGCCTACTGCAGTAATATACCCCTTAGTGATTAGCGGAGCTAAAGCTTGCCCACAGGAATCTGGCGAGCCCGTTCCCTTTGGGAAAGCAACACTTGAAATGGATATTGACGTAGCTAAACTTGACAGCTATCTTATGGAAAATTACCAGGAAGGCTTTGGATCAGAGGAAATAATTTCCTCTTCACCGGAAACATTGAAAAATATTTGGGTTAAAATCTGCTGGGACAATGGCAAAAGCTGTTATGGCTGTGATGAGGGCGATTCTGACTGCTTCGCCGGAGAAGGCAAACGGCTGGATGAGATGGAAGAATTGGGCTTATGTGTTAAAACTTCCTCTTCACCGCAAGCATTAGAAAATGATGCAACTTTGCCAGGACCGCTTAAATGCACCTTTATCCTAAACAATCTTGTTGAAAAATGCTGCCCTTCAAGCCTTGACATACAGGCAAATATCACTGCCGAAGTCAAAACCGAACTAGGGGAAGGTCTCTCCAAAAAAAGAACTCTCATGCCAACTTCGCTCAATCCAACCCTAATCTATTATGTCGATTATGCTTCTAATCCAGATGCTTTGTTTTCGGGCATAGACAGTTCCCTTGGCTTATGCTTTAAGACCGATGAAGTTGAAAAGAAAAACCCTATTGAGGGCATCTCAATATATCCATGCAGGGCAGTCATCGGCAGTGAAAAGGCCCTCTATGCCCTTTCAGATAAAATTACCGGCCCAAAAGAAGAATATATCAATTTTGGGGATTGTGTCGGCAGCCCCGCCACCGAAGTAAATGGCTATAAACTAATAAGCCCGGAATTTGGCTGGATGTGCAAAAAAGGCAGCGGAGACTCTTACTATCTTCTTAACCCTTATGCATTCTGCAGGCTTGAGGGAACAAATCTTCCCTCATTCCCACAAGTAGGCTACCTTCAAAACAGGTTCCTTTCCGGAAGCAGCAATTTTCTATTTGTGACAACATCCACTGAACTTGCCTGGGAAAATGCAAAGGCAGAAATAGACGGGGTTTATGGATTAAGTATTTCTACAGCCACGAACCAAAACCCACCGGCCTCTGACAATCAAAATGCTAACCCTCCGGCAAAAGACGATTCCACACAAAATCCCATTGCCAAAAACCCCTCTGAAAATAAGCCTGTTGAGCCTTCACCTGACAAGTGGCTAATCAGCAAATGCAGCGACAAGTGCAAAAAAGAATGGTGCTCTCTGGCAATTGAGGATTCCAGAATCTACAACAGTGAAGATATAATTGGAAGCGATAACCCGGAGGAATCAAATTATATTTGCAAAAATAAGTGGATACTGTTGGAGAATTCAGGCTCAATATGCCATGCTGAAGGAAAAGAGTGCATAATCACCCTTAAATCCATTAGCAAAGGCTTACACATAGACTGCCCCTGCTCAGGCCAATCTTAGTTCTAATTAATCAAAACGCTTAACAATTATGGACTTGGATTCCCTGCCACGATTTATCATTATACTATTGGCATTAGTAGTGCTCATGATAATTTTCGCAAAGGTGATGAATGTGGATGTTCTTGAAAATGTCAGCTCAACAATCATAGGACTTTCAAGAAACATATTCTCAAGCCTTGCTTTCTAGATTATGGATGAAGGTACCAGTGAAATGCTGAAAAAAGTTACATTTGTGCTGGTAGTTCTGGTAATTATAATCTATCTCTTTATAGATGTTTCAGGAAATGTGAAAGAAACAAACATTGTCTCAGGCACAAAGGAAAGGCTGGACATAATTGTTTCCGACCAGGTTCCTATTGGGTGTTTTGTACCTCCGGATGGAGGCTCTGCTTACAGCGAGATAAAGGCCGATGACGCTCTTAAAAAAATCTGCCTCGGTTACACGGACCCGATTGCCTGGGGAGTTATAGAAGATGGCCTGATACCCAAAGATATGCTGGCTCAGTCCATTAATGGAATAAAGCTTGACGGATATTGTAGCGACACAGAGAGGGACACATGCCTTGGCCTTAATGAGAAAGTGACCGACTTTGAAAAAACTGCAGAAGGAAAATTCTCTGAAGAAAATATTGCAGACCGGCGAAACATCGACTTTGGAATAGCTGATGACCTGACACTTGGAAGCGGCATTGGGTCAAGCCAATATTCCATTCAAGGCTCAGTCCCTTCAGTATTTGTTGTCCAGCCGGGCCAGGCAGCAAAGCTCTCGGTTTATGCCGGGGCAAGAACCACTGGAAACAAAACGATTGAAAAAATATCTTTCGGAGTCTATAAGGGAACTGCCGGAATTAATGAAAATGAGCTGACTGAGCCCGTGGGAGAGCATAAAAGCTGCTATTGTGATGCCGTCTTTGAGGATTGCTTTAAAACTTGGGAGAGCACTGAAAAATGCGGCTGTAGCGAAAATATCCTGTACCTGGAAGAGCCTTCTTTGGAGCTATGCCTGAACTATGCCGAACTAAAAAAAGGAAGCGCCAAAGATTTTGCTGATGGCTGTAATGTAGGAGAATATATTAATTGCATCTTGTCCGGAAAATCAAGCTGCGAAAAAGACTTTCCTGACTTTGGTGGGGTAAAAAATATAGACGTTGATGAACCCTGCAAAACGGTCAAAGATGGCTGGAAAGAAGGATGCAACCGATATTTCCTTTTTGAAAAAAGCGTCTTTTCAATTCAGCCGCCAAATTACACGATAGTGAAGCTTGGAGATTTTGAAGTCAAAGAATCTGCCATATCCGCCTGCAAAGGCTCTGTTGACCAAAGCCTCAGCGACAAAGACCGAGAAGATTTCATTTCCGGATGCGAAAAAGGCAACTCAGATAAATCCTGCACTGGCCTCTCAGGAAAATCTCTCGAAGGATGCAATAAATTTTACGATTATTCAAATGGAAAACTGGAAATTTCTACTTACCGCGGCCTTGCTTATGTTTCCGCAAAAGTCAGTGTTGCTGAGCCTAGCCCCGGCGTAAGCTGCTATTCTCAGGAAATTTTTAATGATTATGACAACTGCTGCCTTGAAAGCTGCAAAAGCAAATCTGGCGACCAGCCAGGAGATAAAAGCCGCATTGATTGCGCTAAGGGTTGCACCATAACAGACCCGTCTCTTGCAAAATGCAGGAGCGAATCAACAACTGCACCTGAGTCCTCTGCCGCCAATGCTGTCGCTCAGGCAGTCACAGGAACAGAAACCCAGACAAAGTGCGCAGAAAAATACTGCTGCTCCACTACAAAAACTCTTGAAGGCACAACTGGAAGCGAAAAATATCTTCTTTGCAAAAATTTTTGTTCCTCTCATGATGCCTACTATGGTGATGAAAATGCAGAATCCCAGAAAAACTGCACTGAGGGGTGCGACTGGGCGGCAAGAATGGAGAATAAATTTGATTTCTCAAAGATAAGCTCAATAGACCTGGTTTTCATAGCAGACACTTCCCAAAGCATGGTGGGAGAGTGGAGCAATTTGTGTGATGAAATTTCAAAAATAGCTGAAAACTCAAAAACCGGAGACTACAAGATAACCTCTACCATCTACTCCCTTAGGCAAGGCAAAAAGGCAATCGGAGTGGATATAGACCCAAGCTGCAACGATGTGCCCTTGGATTGCACCAAAATTAATTCAGAGGCAGCATATTCTTTGGATTGTGATGACCCCGTGAAGGGCCCTGATTGTTATAGGGAAAGCTGGGGGCCTGCAGCAGAATGGGCAGTCAAAAAACATCCCTGGCAGGAAGGAAGCCTAAAGATTATTTTTGTAATCAGCGATGAAGGGCCTTACTGCGGAGGGGATGAAAATGTTGCAAGCAATCATGGCTGCAATGACGGATGCTTTAACACGCAGGAAGATATAGATTCTATATCCAGAGCGGTCGAAGCCGCAAAGAAAAACGATGTGATAATCTACGGATTATGGGGCGATTTCAATATGCTTAAATACAAAGATGACCAGCCAGCTGCTGAGGAACTATTTTGGGGCATATCAAAGCCTACTGGAGGCAAGGCTATGCTTTTCAGCAGCGGGGCAGACATAAGCGGCGTCCTTGATAATATTATTGGGCGCGGCGAAGCGTTTAATAAGGGATATGAAAAATACGCCAGCTTTTCGATAAAAGACAACCTTGTTCCTCAAGACAAAGGATATTACTTCAGGCAGGCTTATGAAGAGGTTTATTCTAACCTGATCTATATTGTAGACTGGAACAAAGCTTCAGGATCTTTTGAATGGAGATACCCTGCAGAAGGCAATGATTGGTATTCAATTAACCTGAATAATAACCCGGATTCGCCAGAGAAGATAAGAAGCAAGCCGCTTAATGTAATATTTAATGAAAACTTAAAGACTATAATTTCAAAATAGAATTGATTATGAAAGGTCAGCAAACTTACAGTACCCTCCAGCGGTTCATATTCATATTGATAATGGCTGCAGTCCTGATATCCATAGCAGCGGTTATCAGCGGCCAAGCGGCGACAATTGGAAAGCAAATTGCAACAAACCTCGGCTTAATAGCCCCAGCTTTTTCGTAAGTTTAGCTTAAAATGTTGATTGCTAATACTTATTATGGCTAAGACAAAAAAATCTAAAAATGCCTATGGGATGAAACTTCCTAAAAACACAGAATCCCTCTGCCCCGAATGCCAGAAAAAAATTCCGGCAAGAGTCTTTGAAAAGGGCGGAAAAGTGATGATTGAAAAAACCTGCGACAAGCACGGCAAATTCTCTGAATTTTATTTTGGAGATGCAAAGACATACAATAGGTTTCGTAAATTTAATCCAGATATTCAAGGTCCCGAAAACAGAAACCTAATCTCCCGGAACGGCTGCCCGTTTGACTGCGGCCTATGTGAAAATCATAAATCGAGCACACTTCTTGCAAACATGGTCTTAACAAACCGCTGCGACCTGAGGTGCTGGTATTGCTTCTATTACGCAAAAGAAGGAGAGAACGTCTATGAGCCGACACTTGAACAGATTGAAGACATGCTAAAAACTGCAAGAAAGCAGCGGCCAGTTGCGCCAATTGCCATACAGCTGACTGGTGGCAACCCCGAGCTAAGAAATGACCTTCTGGATATTGTCAGGATGTGCAAAAAGGAAGGATTTATCCACATCCAACTTAACACCCAGGGAACGCATCGGCTATGGAAAGACCCTAATTTCATGAAAAAGCTAAGCGCTGCCGGTGTAAATACTATTTACCTCAGCTTTGATGGGACAACTAAAAAAACAAACACAAAAAACCATTGGGAGGTGCCATATATCCTGAAAAATGCCAAATCCGCAAATATCGCAGTTGTCCTTGTGCCAACAATAATTAAAGGAGTAAATGACCATGAAATCGCAAACATTATCAACTTTGCCCTCAATAACCTTGACGTAGTAAGGGGCGTTAATTTCCAGCCGGTTTCCCTCGTGGGGAGAATGCCAAAAACTAAAAGGGAGGAGCAAAGAATTACGATACCTGAAGTCCTGGACCAGCTTGAAGACCAGAGCCGGGGAACTATAAAGAAAACAGACTTTTATCCAGTGCCATGCACAGAGCCCATCTCGAGATTTATAGGAAGCATGAGTGGACAGCCACAGTACCATTTCTCATCGCACTTTGCCTGCGGGGCAGGAACTTATATATTCCTGTGCGGCAAGAGAATCGTGCCAATCACAAAGTTTATAGATGTCGAAGGCTTCTTCAAGTTCCTCGACAAGCTCTCGGTAAGCATGGAACATGGCGCTAATAAGGAACTTACAACCGTAAAGGCTTTTATAGGAGTAAAAAAATTTATAGATGAATCAAAAGAGCCAAAGAAACTAAACTTGTACAGGCTTCTCTACCAGGTGTTTATGCGGCATGACTATGAGGCACTTGGAAAATTCCACCAACGAAGCCTCTTTATTGGGACTATGCATTTCATGGACCTTTATAATTACGATATCGAAAGGGTCCAGCGCTGCTGCATCCACTACCTTATGCCAGATAAGAGAGTCGTTCCCTTCTGTACGTTCAACGTCATTCCTTCGCTTTACCGGGATGAGGTGCAGAAAAAATTCAGCATCCCCTCCGGCTTTTGGGAAAAGAAAAACAAGCAAAAGCTTCGTGATGATATTTACAAAAGAGATATTAAACGGCTTGAAAATGGCAAGCCCTACAAAGACGCCTATGAAAATATAATTGATTATTTTGAAACCACAAAGAAGTTTGATGGGGTGGGGCGAGATCGCTCAAAAACAAAAAAAAGAAGCATCACCCTTCCAATGAGCAAGCGAAAAATCAGATTTTAGCTTATTTCTAATCTCGGTAGTACAGATAAATCTTAGCGTTCTCTAAGCGAAAGTCTTTGACAGATTCAAATTCCACTGTATTAGCCTCAGGGACAATGTTCTTTTTGTTTAAGGCAATTGTAGTCTTCCCAAAAGTATTTGCCTTGCTAAACACCGGGTCTCCATTCATAAAAACCTTCAAATCGACAGGGTAGATTGAATCAAACTTTATTTCGCCTTTATAAAAAGTGCCATATACATAGTGAGGGACATCAAAGTCATATTGCGGCGTTTCCTTTGTCGTGTAGATCGTGTCAAGGCTCATATTTGAAATCTCATACATTGAAGGCGCCCATACCCTCCAGCCAGATGATTCGGTCTTAAGGTATATTACGGATGCCTTGTCCAGTTTTGAGAAATTCACAGAATATGCGCCCCTAAGAGGATTTTCCATAAATACTGTCCGGTTGTCGATGCTTACATTCAATAGCCCGTAGTTGTTAGTATTATCGACTTTAAAATTAAGTGTCGCATAGTTCAGGTTGCTTGCAATATAGGGGTCAATCTCTACTTTACGCGCATATTCCCTCGAGCCAAAGAAAAATCCATTCTGGACTGAAAGGTTGCTTTCAAGAAGGTCTGTGGCCTGGACAGTCCTCTCCTTTGAAATAATATCCCCTAAGGCAACCTCTTTCCAGGTGATGTTGTTTGCAGTATAATCCTTATCAACATCAGAGCTTCCACCATAATTGAGGTCTACCTTCGGGCCCCCAAAAAAAGCAAACAGGAGAAATATAATCATCAAGCCGGCAAATAGGAATGCATACAATTCATCCATAATCTATATACTCTAAAGGGTATTAATGTTACGCATACCATAACTGCCTGAAATATATCATATTGGACCGCTTACTTAAAGTCCAAATAAAATCTCCAGCCCCTCGTAAACTTTCCTGCTGACCTCCTCGTATCTTCTCCGGTAATCCGCGAAGATATCCTGATAAAATGAGTTCTTCATGAAGTCCTGGAATATATTTTTGACAATACTTTCCGAGCTACCCACATCTCTCAGGTATACAGGGTCCAGCCTCGACAAATGTGTCGTCAGGGAAACAATAGTCTTATCATAGGTTGAGATAAGCACAGTTGCCCTAAATTCAAAATTTTGGTCTACCTTGACCAATGCCTCAAATTCAACCTCATTTATGCCTTCTGCCTTCTTATAATAGACTAGCCGGATATCCTCATATTTAAGCCCCAGGGTTTTAGAAAGCACAGATTTGGCTTTGCTTTGGATCTCGCTATCGAGAGGCTTTAATGACTCAAATGAATGGTCAAAGCACGTTTCTTCGAAAAGATAACGATACATAAATTTATACATGTATTATATCTATGATAGCAGGCCTTCTAAGGAAGCCGGAATGTTTGAACCCCGAAGAAACAATTGGAAAGGCAGCTGCAAAATTGAGCAATACCCTTGCATTGCCCGTAATGGACAAATCTTACCATGGCATGCTTTACCTTAGAGACCTTGTTGTAAGGGACGTTGATACTGGCACAAAGGTCGGGCCTTTAGTCAAAAAGCCCCAAAAAATCGAGTTAAACGCTGACCAGGACGAGATTATGACTGCTTTTATGGATTATCCGGTTCTTCCTGTTTTTGAGAAGGATTTGTATGCGGGAACAATTACAATTTACGATTTTATCAAAACTCTTAAGCTGAAGGGCAAGGCCTGCGAGTTTGCAGTTGAAACTGACATATTGTCTCCAAAAGCGGATATTGGCGCTGCAAGAAACGCACTCAAGAAAAACGAGGTTTTGCTTGTAGAAGACAACGATAAGCTTCTTGGGGCAGTTGATGTCTTCTCTCTTGCAAGGCAAATCGGACCAAAAAAACACAAGGAATTTACAACTGACAAAATTTCTGAAAAATCCATTCTGATAGAGACTGTGATGGCAAATGCAGTTGAAATAGATTTGGACCTTGATATACACAAGGCCATAGAACTCCTTAAAGCAAATTCTTTCCTGGCCTGCCAGGGCTATATTATTACTCCCCGAACTATCCTTGCGTCATTTATGTCTGGCAAGGAAGAGAAAAATGAAAGCGTCCTGGAGCTAGTAGGATTTGATATGGTTGAAAGCGATGGAAGCAAAGTCAACTCATTTGAAGCCAGCCAGATTATAAAGGATATTGAAAATTTCGCTAGAAGAATTGAAAAGAGAATGAAGCCAAAAGAGATAAAATTCAACCTCCAGGTAGCCGAGAAAGGCGGAAAGGACCTATATGAAATATATGCAAAAGTCATGATTGGCGGACAGGCAGTAACTGCCCACGTCCAGAGCCTTGAACTGCTTAATTCTGTGCAGGACATAATTGAAAAGCTGGATATCCAACTCGAAAAGATTAAGGAAGGAGATGAAAAAAATATCCGGAACCTCAAGAGGCACGCTGGAAGGGATGAATAAAAACCGATGGAATTTGGCGAATTTTTTGCAGATTAATTATCTACCCTACCGATAGACAAAGCAAAACTTTGGGCTGAACAAAGGGAGATTTCAAATCAGCAGCGGGTAATCTTAATTCCCGTCTATCTCAAAAAGAGCCAGTTGTTCGCCCCAAACAGGCATGGAGAATTTCTCTTTTAGAAATTTAAGATAAAGTTTTAAGTGCTCGCCAGGGTCAAAGGCCATATCTTCTTCGTCGGGCAGATTGTCTAAATCGAACTATTTTAATTCTTGAACTTCCTCATCACTGTCTCCCAGTTGTTCTATGGCATCAGCAATAAAAATAATATCTACATTTTGCCTATCCTCTGCGGGTCTGCTCGGATTATCGTTTATTCTCAATAATCGAAGATTATCAATTTTCCAGCCACTTTCTTCCATAACCTCCCTTTTCAATGCTTCTTCTAAATATTCATCCCTGTTAAAAAATCCGCCGAGTAATGCCCACTTGCCAGCTTCGAGAAGTGGCCTACCATTATGATAAGTTCCTCTTTTGCCCAGGAGAACTTTATTGCCTTTCAAAACAATTGCACTTGTTGTTACATGACGAAGATTAGCTTTTCCACCATCCTCAAACTGACAGTTGATCATAAACAGATAACGACTATTGATAAGATAACTTAACTCCGGTCTATTATTTTAGTTACGGATTAATTAGCCATATTTTTGAGGCTGCCGATTCTAATTGCGTATAACTATTTCTAAATAAAATCCTCAGGTAAGATATTAACTATGACTCCACACCCCTATTATAAACCGCAGTACTAAAATTATGAAACTACTAAACTTTCCGTCCTTCAAGCAGACATGCGAATATGACTGCGGAGCAAAGGTTGCTGAAGCAGTCCTTGATTATTACGGCATTGATATCAAAGAGCATGAAATCATGAAGCTTGCCGGGACAAATCACAAAGGAACCTCTGTTGAAGGAATCCTCAATCTTCTAAAGCAGCATGGCCTTGACTGCAAATATGAAAAAATGAACGCTTCCGAGGTAAAAAAATTCATAGACCTCGGAGTCCCAGTCATAATGGTGGTGCAGGCATGGACAGACAAGAAAAAAGTAGATTGGGAAAAGGACTGGTCAGACGGGCATTATGTCATAGCAATTGGTTATGACGAAAATAAATTCTACTTTGAAGACCCCTATGTAATCCTTCGGACTTTTCTTCCCTTTGACGAGCTAAATGAGAGGTGGCATTTTTTAGATGGGCCTGATGGAAGCCACCATTTTAACATGGGAATCGCTGTCTTTGGGCCGCAGAAAGCATACACTCCAAAAAAATCGATACATATGGATTAACTCCATTTCATCTCTTTGACCTTATTCCAGGGTTCCTTGCTGATGGTAAATCCCTGGTCTGCAAATACGGGCCTGTAGTTTGCCCACATAAACCTTTCATCCAGGTAGATTATTGCAGCCTTGTCTTTTTCAGTCCTTATTGCCCTGCCGCTTGCCTGGATTGCTTTCTGCACAGCAGGGTAGACATATCCATATTCCATTCCCTTTCCATAGGCTTTGTCGTAGCAGTCAATAAGGCTTTTTGTTTCAAGGTCTGGCTTAGCCAAAGATATTCCAGCTATAATTACAGCTTTTAGGACATTATTAGGAAAATCTATACCCTGGTCAAAGGAGCCGCCCTGAACTCCAAGCAAAAGCCCGCCTTTAGACAGAATAAAGCCATTAAGAAGAGCAGACTTCTGGTCTTTTGTCTGCTCTGCGTCTTCGATATATTTCTCTGGGTGGTTAAGGCTCTTTTCAACCTGCTGAAGGAAATAGTATGAAGTGAAAAACACCGCAACATTACCGTCTATGTTCTGGCAGATTTTATCGATGATACTCGCGTAATTTCTGTACTGCTCGTCGCTTCTCTGGGAATACTTTGTCGTTGCAATCGGCGCGATGATATTGAGGCGGTTTTCCCTAGGAAAAGAACTCCTTAGGCACACCGTTTCGTAATTTTTAAATCCCAAAATATCCGCGTACATTTTGAGCGGCTGCAAAGTTGCGGACATCAGAATAGTTGAGTAGCTTCCTTCAATTACCTGGCTTGAAATTAGGGAAGGAAGAAGCGCAGTCAGGCGGACTTCATATTTATCGCCAAGGTGGCCTCTGATTTTCTTTGCAACTCTTGCGAAATTATCTGTTGAGCTATTCCACATCTCAATAAAGTTCACTAGAGTGGTGCAGTAGCTTCTCTTCTTTCCCGCTTCTTTAGCCTGCTCAGAAATTAGTTTCAGTTCTTCTAAAAACTCGACTCCATAGGACTTGAAAATATCAGTCATATCCTCTTTAGCAATATAGACTTCATCTAAGTCGCCTAGCTTTTCCCTCATCGCCCTCCTGATTGCTGACTGCATTCCAACCAAGTCGCCATAAATCGGGCTTCTGAATTCCCTTGCTTCCTGGGAGGCTTTTTCAAGGACATATTCGGTAAGCTTTGTTGAGATTAGGTCCCTTACTCTTGACGGCAATTGGTGCGCCTCATCAACAATTATTATTGATTCCTCCAATTTCTTGTTTATCTTTGCTAAAAACGTGTCTGCAATAAATGGGCTGAAAAGGTGAAAATAATCTGCAACTATAACGTCGCTTTTTCTTGCAAGAAAGCAGGAGATTTCATAAGGGCATAGGCCTGTGCAGACGTGCCTAAGCTCATCCGCAGCCAAAATTTTTCCGGTAAGGTTTTTCACTTTGACCATTGCTTCAGGCGTAAGCTCGCCCTTTTTCAAAACATTATTGTAGTAATTGCATTTCTCGCCTTTCTTGAGGTAATTGCACAGTTCATGAAAGTCAATCGAGCCATCATCCTCCTGAATATAATTGCAAAGATGCGCTTTTCCAACAACATCAGCTACTTTTACCTCGCCCATCTTCTTGAGTGTGTTTATTGCAATCTGGTGATGCGAGTGCCTTGGAGTAAGATAAAAAACAGTAAGCCCTTTTTCCTGGGCGAACTTTACAGTAGGGTAAAGAGTCGAAACGGTTTTTCCGCTCCCGGTTGGAGCATGAATCAGAAGGCTTTTTCTTGCCGTAAGGCAGCTTTCGATTTTATCCATGAGTTCCTGCTGTCCGGGACGCCGGGTAGCGAAGGGAAAATTGAGCATAAACATAGAGGGGAAATAATTAGTTTGACACCAACTTAACAATCAAATGATTATTTTGCGTATCTACTTTGCAACACTTATTCTTAAGGCTTTTAAGAGGGCTCTTTTATCAGCAGCATATTTCGCATCTATGCCCGCTATCGCATCATCACGCTCTTTTTATTTCCTTTGAGTTCAAAATACTCTGAAATTCTTGCGCGGTGTAAACCTCCAAAGGCAGATATTCATAGTTATATCTATAGCCAGAATTAGTTTCAAACCATTCATCAGAATCCATTTCTATAGCCTTTCGCCTTACTGCAGGTATAAATGCCCAGCCTCTTTGGTCTACTTTCAATCCACTTAGGCAGCCATACTTTATTTTTTGAATTTCATTCTCATTAGGTTTGATTACCAACCATCCTTCAACATTCTGTATATTTCTATAACTATGGTCGCTTTTGAGAACCGGCATAGTGACACTCAGATAGTTAGTCTCACCATACACTTTCTCTCTTTTGTCATATCCGTCCACAAATTGCCCAAAGAAAATATTGCTCCTGCTTCCATCTTCATCATTTACCTTCACCACAATGGGGTCTCCGCCTAGATATCTGTATGCAAGTTCCCTTCCATTCTCATCCTCAATGACAATGTATTCCTCAATTGGCCTCTCTTTCGAATCAAGAACCTTAAAATCCTGCTCCCATTTTGACCTTATCTCAAAAGAGGTCTCTTTAGGCTTCTTTTTGTCTGCGAATCGAGGGTTTTCTTTCTCAGGAACATAAGACAAACAAATTTCATAGGTTTTTCCAATATTTCCCTGCCCTCGCTTATAGTCTACCACGCACTTTTTTATATCTGCCATGCTATATATGGGTAGTGATTATATTTATTGGCCTTTGTTTTGTGTTGACAGCGTAATCTATGTCCTTAAACATCTATACCCTACCACCGAAAAGTATTTATATATATGTCTACTTATAATTAAGTGCCTTTTAAAAGGTAGTATGCATGATAACTAAAAGGTACTAATAGTATGAAAAAGCAAGAAGAAGCGGGAATAACATGTCCAGAATGCGGATCTGAAGAGATAATGGTCGATTCTATTAAAGGAGAAAAGATCTGTGCAAAATGCGGACTAATCCTGAATGACGGAATGATTGACACACAGCAGGATTGGAGAGCATTTGACTCTGAAGATTTGGAGAAATCAGCGAGAACAGGAGCACCTCTGACAAGAATGAGACACGACAGGGGTATTGGCACCGAAATCGGTAAAAGCCAGGCAGAACTTTTCAAAGTTTCAGCAGGCAAGAGAGGCCAGTACTTCAGGATAAAACAGTGGCAGAAGAGGCTTGTTTCCTCAAAAGACAGGAACTTTGGATACGCTTTAGCTGAGCTTGAGAGAATCGCATCAGCGTTGAACCTTCCTAGAAACCTTCAGGAAGAGGTAAGTTCAATGTATGAGAAGGCTCTAGAAGAGGGTCTTGTAAAGGGCAGAAGCATTGAAGCTGTAATAGGCTCATTAGTTTACGCTCTTTCAAGAGAATATGGTACACCAAGGCTTATGAACGAAATTTGCGCCGTTTCAGGCGTAGATAAGAGAGACCTTGGAAGGACCTACAGATATGTAGCAAGAAAACTCGGTTTGAGAATTCTGCCTGCAAAGGCAATTGCTTATGTCCCAAGGTGCGCGACTATATTGAAACTTGACGACAAGACACAGGTCACTGCAAAACAGTACTTGAACAAACTCAACCTTCAGGAAGACATCTCAGGCAAAGGGCCAATTGGCGTCGCGGCTGCAGCATTGTACATCGCTGCAATCATGAATGACCAGTTCCTCCCTCAGAGAAAGATT
>Ga0105092_10000489_pt1 | contig 20567 bp, 25 predicted proteins | sample PPLLak2March2015_FD_87021 | JGI IMG/M metagenome (GOLD analysis project Ga0105092, IMG submission 87021) | Freshwater sediment microbial communities from Prairie Pothole Lake near Jamestown, North Dakota, USA - PPLs Lake P7 Core (1) Depth... | ecosystem: Environmental > Aquatic > Freshwater >... | reverse complement strand
TGCCTTAGAAGCTGGAACGCTTAATTACAAAGAACCTAAAATAAGGTGGTTATAAATGGGATTTTTCCAAAAGATATTTTCTAAAAAAGAACTCACTCCGGTTAAGAAAACATTTTTTTCAAATGGTTTATGGAAACCTTTATTAAGTGATGATTCAGATTCAGATTATTTTTCAAGTTGGGTTTATTCTTGTGTTGTAGCAAGGGCAGAAAACTTAGCAAAAGCAGAAATTTTTCTTTACAGTAAAAGAAGTTCTGTAATTAAAGAGATAACAGACCATCCATTCATAGATTTAATGAATCAGACCAATTTACGTGATCAAACGATGTATGAACTGTTATTTCTTATTTCTATTAATCTTGATTTATACGGTAATTGCTATGTATGGAATTTAAGAAATAAGATTAACAAGCCAGATTCTTTTTATATACTTCCAACTCATAATGTTAAGCCAAAGTTTGATGATAATGGTTCACAGATAATAGGTTATGAATACTGGTTGCCATCCGGTTCAAGGTTTTTCAGTATTGATGAAATAATTCACTTCAAGCTTCCATCTCCTAAATCTCAGTTTTTGGGCTTGCCAACAATTAATAGCTGTAAGTTTGCTATAGATATAGATAATCTCCAACAGCTTTATCAGAAAAGATTTTATGAGAATGATGCTTCAGTGGGTGCAGTTCTTTCAACAGACCAACAATTAACTGATGAAACCTACGATAGATTAATAACCTCTTGGTATGATAGATTTAAAGGTGCTGATAATGCTAATAAACTCGCAGTCTTAGAAAACGGTCTTAATTACCAACCTCTTAAAGGCACTCCACGCGAAGTTGATTATAATAAATCGCGCATTGATATACGTAACGAGATTATTGCTAAAATGAGAGTTCCGCCAGCAATATTTGGTATTACAGAAAACTCTAATCGTGCTAATTCTGAAGCTGCTATGGTTAATTTCATTGATAATACTATTAAACCTTTTAGCAGATTTATTACTGATAAGTTTAATATTTTCTTAAAAAAGAACTACGATAAATCTCTTTTCCTAACTTTCGAATATCCTGAGTTCGAAGATACAAACATAAAAATTAATCTTTATAAAATGCTTCTTGATAAGGAAGTCATTTCTAAAGATGAAGCCCGCCAAGCTTTTGGTTTCGATAACAATTAATTCTCACCTCAATGGACACACTCTATAAAAATTTTGATAGTCCTTTAATAGTTGATAAGGATGTAAATTCTGAAGAAAGAACTATTGAACACTACATTACAACCCGTGATATTGATAGAACAAATGAAATTATAGTTCCTGAATTAGTAGATACTGTTAATTACAGAAACAATCCTGTTGTTCTGTTCTCACATATTTATGAAAACCCAATTGGTAAAAATCTATGGACAAAGCTTGACGATTCAAGGCGTGGCATAATTGCAAAAACAAAATTCGCAACCACCCCATTAGCTAATGAAATCTTTAGTTTATATCAGGATGGTTTCTTACAAGCTTGGTCAGTTGGCTATGTTCCAATGGAACAAGGTTCTGTAAATGATAATGGTGTCTATGTTTATGGTAAAATAGACTTATTAGAATATTCTGCTGTTTCTGTTCCGGCAAATCCCGCAGCTATTAATCTTTCATTTGTTAAAAGTCTTAAATCCGATACTTTAAAGTCTCATTTTACTAACGAATATTTGCTTACTGCATTTGAAGAAGAAATCAGTTCTCTTAAATCTTCTCTTCAATCCGCACAAGATATAAAACAAACTTTTGAAGACTACAAAAAAGAAATGAATGATAAGTTTGAATCTATTCTCAGCGAAGTATCCAATCTCAAAACTATTCAAATCAAAGACGAACTTCAAAAATTTATAAACAAAACAATAAAAAATAAAATAGGTCAAAACTAAGATTTCTTATTCACTGAAATATTAGGTGAATTCACTGGAGATATTAGGTAGTCCGCAAAGCTACTTGAGATATTAGGTGAAATAGTAACTGGAGATATTCCGAATGTAGAAATCAAATCTTAATTAACTCCCCTTTTTTGCCCTCTGCTATCAGCATATCTGATATACGGCAAATAAACTATGTCAAGAAAGAAAATATAATGTCTGACGAAATAAAATTAGACTCAATGGAAAACATTAAAAGCTATATAGCTGAAACCATTGATAGTGCCGTAAAAGAATACGGTATAGATAAAATAGATGTGAAACACGCACAGCTTCCTGGTACAGATGAAGTAAATACCAAAGGTATGAATGAAACACAAGCCAAGAATGCTAAATTTAAAAAATTCTTAGGTGAAGTTCTTGTTAATTCTGGTAATCCTTTCGCCAAAGCTTATAACGTTGAAGGTACAGACGCAGCAGGTGGATATTTAGTACCAGTTGAATTCCAAGCTGAAGTAACAAGGCTTTTAGATATTTATGGCTTGTTTAGAAAATATTCTACTAACTTAAAGATGAATAGTAAGACCTTAACAATGCCTAAGCTTGCTACTCAATCTTCAGGTGCATGGGTTGATGAAAATACAGCAGGTACAGTTGGTAATGATACTTATGGTGTAACAACATTTACAAGACACACATATGCAAAATTAACTCCTGTTTCAAATGAATTGTTACAAGATAGTGGTGTAGACCTTATTAGTATCTTAGCAGAAGTAGCAGCAAATGATTTCGCTAAACAAGAAGATACACAAGGTTTTGTTGGTACTGGTTCTCCTATTACAGGTATCTCTGCAGTTGTTGGTACAAACGCAGTCGAATTGTCAGGTACTTTAGCAGCAGCTTTAACTTATGGTAAACTTTTGGATTGTGTTTATGGTATTCCCGCAGTTACTCTTCCAAACGCAGCTTGGTATATGCATCCATCAGTATTAAGCTTAATTTTACAGCTTGCAGACGCTAACAATCTGAAGTTCCCATTTATGGGTGCTTTTGATTCTGCAAATCCTATGATTTTAGGGTATCCTGTTAGAACTACTTCTGTATTGCCTTCTACAGCTACAACAACTGTTGGAACAAAATATATTGTTTTCGGTGACCTAAAGAATGCTTACTTAGCAGAAAGAAATGGTTTCGGTATTTCTACATCTCAACACGCTACAATAGGTTCAGATAATATGTTCGCAAAAGCGTTAACTGGTTTCAGATTCGATGAATCAATTGATATTCAAATTGTAAATCCATCTGCATTCTCAATTCTTTTATCAAAGACAAGCTAAACCCTTACTAATAGAGCTGGGTTTGCTCCTTGCTCAGCTCTATTTCTTTTTCTATGAAAAATTACAAAGTAATACAAAGATTTTATCATTTAGGTATTATCCATCAACCAAACGAATATATATGGCTTTATGATAACGAAGCAAAGAAGTATTTAGACCTTGGTTTTATTTCACTTTTCGTTGACAAATCTTTTAAAAGTTTCAAAACTAAATAATGCCATTCTATCAATACGTATGTTCTTTTTGTAACCATTCTTTCGAAGAGTTACAAACTATTAATGAAAAACCTTTGGTAGAATGTCCTCAATGCAAGCAAAACACTTTGAAAAGACTAATTGGTAATATTCAATCTTTTATTTTCAAAGGTTCTGGTTTCTACAAAACTGACTACTCATAATGATTACAGTCTCAGAATTTAAAACATATCTTAATATTAATGCAGAAGATACATCTAAAGATACTTTCTTACAAAAATGTATTAATGAATCTGTGAAAGATATTGAAAGCTATTGCAATAGAAGTCTTACAGCAGGTGAATATACTGAATATATTAATGGTAATGGTAAAAATGAAATATTTCTTAATGCTCACCCTGTTTTTTCTATTTCATCAATAAAGTATTTATATAACAATTCTTTTGTTGATTTGCTTAATTCTCCTGATACAATTGAAGATTCAGCTATTGTTATATCCAATTCCCTTATACTGCTAAAATATTATACTTTCCCTAAAGGCAGAAAGAACATTGAAGTTGTTTTTGATGGCGGTTTCACGGATGCACCGGATGATTTAAAAGGTGTTTGCATAGAAATGTCAGCTTTAAAGTTTTTCAATAGTCCTCTTTCAGGTCAATCGCAATTAGGGTTGTCTAATAAAAACTTCAATAGTACCACAAGTGAAGGTAAATCTTTTAAAGATATGATTCCTGAATGGCACAAAAAACTTAATAGATATAGGTTAATAAATATATATGGCTAATACCATCCGTCAGCAAATCCTTGATAGTCTTTATAATGATATTCAAAATATCACAACTGCGAATGGTTATCATAACTCAATTGCTATTGTTAATAAGGGTTATTCAACTTCAGGTAGTTTTAATTCATTTCCCGCTGTTTGTATTCAGTTAGGTAATGAAATTAATCTTAGTGAAATCGAAGGTTTAGAAATTGATAAGAAATCTTTAGATGTATTAGTCTTAATTTATATAAATTCTGTTAATACAACTGATGATGCTGAATTAATAATTGAGGATTTTAAAAGATTTTTTAATCTTGATGGTTCAATAGATTCTTCTAAAACCTGTAGAATACTTGATATTAATGGTGTTCAGAAATATACAATTAGTGAAGTATCTCCTTATCTTAACAATAACCTTAAAGAATTAGGTTTTCTTTTAAAGGTAGAATATTATGATTTTCTTGCTTCATTAGTTCCTTACAGCTCAACTCTTTTAAATCCTGTTGATGAACTATCTAACGTTCCTTATTCTCTTGAATTTCATTGGTCTCAAGTTACTAATGCAGATACATATCAAATTCAAATAGCTACAGATAATTCTTTTTCACATATAATTTCAGATGAATCTATTGCAATAAATTCTTTTACGGCTTCGCTTAACTACACAACTCAATATTATTGGCGTGTTCGTGGTATAAATGAACGTGGTAATGGTGAATGGTCTTCTGTTTTCAGTTTTGAAACAACCATAGACCCTCCAGTTGTTCCTGTTTTAATCTCTCCAACGGATGGATTTCAAAACGGAATAAATAGACAAGACTTTAACTGGAATTATTCAAGTTTTGCAGATACATATGATTTCAGGTTATCTACAGCAAGTGATTTTTCTACATTAATTTTAAGAGAAAATAATCTTGTTAATAGTTCATATACAATTCCTGATGATTATAGTTTATCTGATGGCACAACTTATTACTGGTCAGTCAGAAGCAAAAATTCCAATACAAATAGCAACTGGTCATCAACCCGTTCTTTCACAGTTAATATAAATCAATACGAACCTGAGACAACAGCTTTGTTAGCACGAATGACTACACAACCATGTAGTGATAGAATTGTATTAATAAATAATCTTATTAAAGATTTGAAAGCTTATGGAATTTGGAATAAATTAGACGCTTTTTATATGTTCGCTTCACATTCTAATAATAATGGTGAAGCTTTATTAAACTGGATAAAGAATTCTCATAACTGCACTGTTAATGGTGTAATGTCATTCACAATTGACCGTGGTTTAATTTCTAATGGCACTTCTGGTTATTTAAATACTAACTATATCCCATCTGTTAACGGTGTTAATTTCACACAAAATTCTGCATCAATTGGTATTTATAGCCGCACAAATTATGCATCTGGTGGTGACGCTGGTTATGATATGGGTGCAAGTGGTTCAGGCGGTGGTGGTGCTCGTGTAAGAATAGTTTCACGTTATTCTGGTAATATCTCTTTATATATTTTAAATGGTGGTAATCAATCAGTATCTGGTGTTTCCACAAACTCGCAAGGTTATTGGGATCTTGTTAGATTAAATTCCACTAATATCACTTCTTATAAAAATGGTAGTACCCATGTTAACAATTTTTCCAGCTCTTCTTCAGGCTTAATAGATAAATCAATTTATATTTCTGCTATTAATGATGGAAGTAACAATCCTTATGGTTTTGCTGTGAGGGAATACTCACACGCATATATCGGTAGTGGTCTTACAAAATCTGAGATTCTTATAAAGAATACCCTCATAGAAACCTATTTAACTGCAATTGGAGCAGGTATAGAATAAACAATTTTGCTATTGATTGTATCTGAAGTATTATTAATTAGAGGGAATTTTTTTGCCCGCTACTATCAGAAAACCTGATACAATCAAAACAAACTATTTCAACAAACCTAATAACAATCAATCAATATGGCTGAATTAACATTTAACCGCTCTGCTATTACTAAAGATGGTGGACAAAAATGGGCTTATAAGAGAGTTCAAGAAGACGGTTCTGATTTATCTCAGGCTGATACGTGGCATGACGGTGTTTACAGAGAAAAAAGCACTTTCGAATGGGGCAGAGGTTCTACTCCTATTATCGATGAAAGTGGACAGCAAGTAGCAACAGATTTAGAGGAAGTAAAAACTTCTTGGTCTATCACATCTTTACAAGACGATGCTGCTACAGAAACATTTTTAAAAGACGAAACTCAAGGAACTTACTTTGCAATCTTTATGAATGCAGGTGAAGATTCTGATAGTAAAATAAAAGAAAGATTTATAGCTATTGCTACTATTGATAGTTCATATAAATCAGATTCCCCGGGTCGCAGACCTGAAATTAAAATCATTCCTCAGTGTAACGCTACTGCCATAACCCCCGCTTCGGTTCCTACCTGGGCAAAAGCAGCTGCTTCCGCTTACATAGTAGCCGCTGAAAAATATTACACTGTTAAATCTACATAATCAATTCGCGAATAGTATTAGTTGAGTTGGGTCCTCCAGCTCAACTTTGCTATTGTTTAAAGGAGTAAAATGTTAAAAAAATACAAGATTCAAGGTAAGGTTTTCACACAAAGAAAACCTTGTTTTGAATATAGAAAAAAAGCTGTAGAGTTTTTAAATCGCTACGAAAAATATTTAAAAGAGTTTACTAAAGATTCTGTTTCTGATTTACAAAATAAATATTCTGAGTTAATAGAATTTATTAAAGAAATAGATATCTCTAATGCTGATAATTCTAATGAATCAATTTTAAGTAAAATTAAAAAAGATTCAAATAAATCTTTTCAGCTTATTTCTGTCATAAATAATTTTCAATCCGATCAGAAAACTGCTTTACAGCTTTTTCTTTTAGATTCTAATAACCTAAAAGAACTCTTCTCTTTATGGTTGGATGATATTTCTGATATAAACTTTAATCCTGAAGGTGATAAAGCCATTGATGAATTGGAGAAAGTGAGTGATGCTATAATTCAGGATTTTTTTACGAAATTCAGGAAACCAATGAATCCATTAATGCTATAGTTGAACAGTTTGAAACTTTCGAGCTTTCAGATGATCCCGATATTAGCGATATAAAAATACCTGAAGGTTTTCAATGGAATTATATGATTATGTCACTATCTAATTATGATATTACAAAGTTTGATTTCGTTTATAAAAACTGTGATTTGATAGATTATATTCAAATCCAATGCTTTAAGAAATTTGATTCATTCCGCGAGAGAATTGCACAAGAAAGATTAACTAATGTTAAGAATTACCGTTGAAGGTAAGTCTTTTAATCATGGTGTTTGGCAAAGTGAGATTGAACAATATATACAAAAGAATTTTGAAGTCAGCGAAACTAAACTTCAATATATAGCTAATCTAATTAGAAGTGATATTGAAGATAATATACGCAGATCTTTAGACTATCAAAAATCCTCACTTAAATCCAATTCTCCTTCAACAATTAAAATTAAAGGTTTCAATAGACCGCTTTATAATACAGGTGAATTAGCTTCTTCTGTTATTTCACAGAAAGTTGATAATTCTACCTTTAATATTTTTATATCTGAAAATCGTTCCTCTATAGCTTCTTATCTCCATTTTGGAACAAATAAAATTCCTCCAAGACCATTCTTTGGAATTTCTCCACAGGCAGATTCCCAAATTGATAAAGAATTACTAAAAGATTAATGCCAGCTAACAAACAACTAAATATTGAAGTCACAACCTCGAATAAAGGTTTAAATGATTTAAAAGCTGAACTTAAAGCTGTTCAATCTGAAATGAACAAGCTTGTTGAGCAAGGTAAACGTGGTTCCGATGCTTATAGTTCTTTGCAAATTTCCGCAGGTGGTTTATCTAATGAAATCAAATCTCTTAACAGAGAGTTTAAAGGTTTATCTTCCGAAGTTCAACCCTCTTCAAAACAGCTTTTAGATTTAGGTCAAAACATTACAGTTATTGCTTTTGGTATTCAGAAAGCTGTTCAAGATTTAGTTGCTTTTGGTAAAGAATTACACGGTATTGCTGAAGAAGGGGCTTCATTTCAGATAATGTATCAACACTTCGTTGATATGAATGGTGGTATCGAAGAAGCAACTGAAAAATTTAATCTTCTCAAAAAAGCAGCTTCTGGTAATCTCAATGATAAAGAACTAATTCAGTATGTTAATAAACTTGACGAATTAGGCTATTCAACTGAACAATCCACTAAGATTTTAGATTTTGCTGAACGCAAATCTGATGAATTAGGTACAACTATTGATGGTGCTACTGATAAGTTTGTTAGATTTATAGAAACAGGCAGGGGTAAAGGTCTTGAACAATATGGAATAAAGATTTCAGATATAAATCAAAAAATGAGGGAGCTTTCAGGTCTCTCTGATAAACAGATTCAAAATTTAACTGATGAAAGTTTACAACGCCTGAGAGCCAAATCTTTTTTAGATTTATACGGCGATTCCGTTTCTAAAATAAATAACAAACAACAAGACCAAGCTGACAAATTAGCATCAGTTCAAAAAGAATTAGATAATGCAAAGCTAAGAATGGGTTCTTTTATAGCTGAAGGTTTAATAAAGCTTGAAGACCATTTAGGTATTGCATCTCAAGGCACTGCTGATTTTGTTGTTGCTATTGGTACAATTGGTAAAGGTATTACAGATGTTTTGCCCGCTATTGGTGGTTTAGTTACTACTTTAAAAGCTATTGATTGGGCTGCAATGGGTTCTGGTGTTTCTTCTTTTGGTAGTTCTGTTGTTTCTGCTTTAGGTCCCGGTTCAGCTGCTTTTCTTGCTCTTGCAGGTATTGTTGGTATTATTGAAACGATTAATTTACTCTGGAAAAATTCTGAATTATGGCAGGAAAGAATTGAAAACAAAACTCAAACATATAGTTCATCCCAAGTTGGTCAAGACCAAAATAAATTTGTTCAATATTCTGATGAATCAGTTTTTCAAAACCCTGATGATATTTTAGGTAAAGATTATTTTAATGGCGAAACAAAAATAGTAAAAGAAAATACTGATGCTGTTAAGAATAATACTGATGCTAAAAAAGAAAATGAAAAACTTGATTTAAAGTTTAAACCCCACGTTTCAGCAGCAAAGGTTACAAAGGAAAAAGAAAAAGAGAAAGATATCGTTGAAGAGCTCTTAAAGAAGCAACGAGAAACAAATTCATTAACAGATAAACAGATTAAACTTGGTGAAAAATCTATCTCAGATAAATCTTTTGATTTAAGAAATCAATTTTTAGAATTACAAACTCTGCAATCAAAAGTAGCAAAGCAGGAAGATATAAATAAGCTTGTTTCAGCAGAGTATGATAAAAAAGTTGAACTACTTGAAATTCAAAAAGAATTAGCAAATGAACTAATAAAAGCTGACCAAAGATCATGGGATATTTTGCGTGAAGGTGATGACCTTTACTTTAAAATTGTTGAATTTGTTGGTAATATCTCAGAAACAATATCTGATTCATGGAAAGATGATTTATTTCTTAAGCTAAATGAAATCACACAAGAAAACTTCTCTAAATTATCCGAATTTCAAAATCTCAAGAATGAACTTCATAATCAAATATTAAGTGAAACAGAAAGTGGTTTTGGTTATAATTTCGAAAAAGAAAAAAAAGATATAGCTGAAATTGAAGCACAATTAGTTTCTGCAATTAATTTAGGTTCTTCTTCTGTCGAAATTGCATACTTAGAAAAGAAAAAGAATTTACTTCAGCAAACTCTCAATCAGCATATTGAAGAAGTTTCTTTAATAGCTAAGAAAACTTTACTGGAGAATGAACAATATAGAGCTCTCGATAAATCCGAAAAAGATTACAAGAAAAATGCAGTAAAGAAAACTGCAGAACAACAATCTGATTTAATAGAATCTTCTATAGAAGAAGGCTTATTATCTGCAATGAATTCAGCATTTTCTATAGCTCAGGGTATAGCAGGTTTATTTGGTGAAAGTGGACAAAGTGTTGTTCAGGCATTCCAGCAGGCTTATCAAATAGTTCAATTAATACAAGGTATTTTTCAAGCTATTCAAACAGTTGGTAGTCTTATTAAGCTATTCTCTTTAGGTTTTGCAGAAGGTGGTTATACTGGTGATGGTGGTAAATATGAACCGGCTGGTGTTGTTCATAAAGGTGAGTTTGTTATCAATAAAGAATCCACAGCTAAATTCTTTCCTCTTTTACAAATCCTTAATGGTCAATCTTTAAATCGTAGCTATGAATTTGCAAATGGTGGTTATGCAGCTTCGCGTCCTTTAGTTCCAAACATTCAAATTATTACAAAAGATAGAGCTTCCAAGTTTTTAGATTATGAAGTTTATCAAAACGGTAAATTAATGTCTAACTCCAGAGATATGAAAAGGGCTATGTAAAATGAAGCTTTTAATTACAAAATTTTTCGATAATAGTTTAGAAGGTTCTTTTACACCCAACTACTTCAATAAACCTTACATAGTTGATTACATCACTATTGAAGATATCATGATTGATGGTTTTCCGTTGTTTTCTGATACTTTAACTAAGGATGATGATTTATTTACCTTTCAAGCAGGTGAGTTTGATTTAAACATAAGTTTACTTTCAAAAGCTAAATCATTTTTAAATAAATCCGTAGAAGAATTTTTCAAGTTAGATAAAATATACATTCTTAGAATCGCAATTGAAGAAAACGAACAAATTAAGTCTTTTGGTTTTATAGATCTTGAAAGTATAGAGTTTAATTATAATGTAAATCAGAATGGTTTAATTCTTTCTTTTACTGTTTTAAATAGCGAAAAAGAATGGTCTGATTTTTTAGCTTCTCGCAATTTTGGTGATTTAGTTTATGATGTTAGTATTGGTTCTACCTTTGAAATGATTATGCCAAATTTTGCTTTTAATTCTAATGTTGTTTTATCAGATAGCTTAGATTTTAGTTTAAAAGTTTTATTAAAACATAGCTTTTTACCTAAACTTTCAGAAATTAAAAAAGCATTTAATAATACAGACGCATGGACAGTTTTTAAAGGTTGGGTTAAAGGTTTTGGTTTTATGTTTAAAATCCTGCCTCCACAGCACTTTCTTATTAATCAATGGTGTTATCCTGTTCTTAAGTTATTTTGGCGTAGTGAAGGTATCTTTTCTAACGAAATTCAATTAATTGAACATATTGAAGGTGTAGTTCCTAATCTTAAAAACAATGTTTTAATTTATTATGGCAAATACCACGATAATGGTCTTTATGGTAAAGATCCTTATGAATGCCTTGTTAACTCTTCCTGTTATGATGGTAGCAGGTTTACGCGTTATGTTAATAGAATTGAAACAGTCGAAAAAGGCAGTCCTTGGTTTCCAATTAATTTAAATCTTAAAGAAGCTTATTTATGTTTTGAATTTGGAATACTTGACTTCACATTTCTATATCCTGAAAACACTAATGTTATAGATATAGATCGTATTCCTTTAAATATTCCATATAATGCTGTTGTTTATTATTTCTTCACACACGATGATTATTATTTAGATGAAATAAGCTCACCTCGTATGTGGGTAAATACTGAAACAATTTATTCACCAATTCCTAATCTTAAACATATCCATCCCACAGGTTTTAAAGAAATCATTAATGCATTGTTGCCATTTAGATATGACTTTTTAGCTTCACGTCTTAAAAAAAGAAAAGAACTTAAAATTGTATATAATCACCCTTTTGATATTTCATCATATCACATTGTTAATTTCGAGAACACTTCTTATTGGATTGATGAAGTTAATAACGTCGATTTAAGAAACTCCTCTGCTGATATAAAACTAATAGAAATATAAATGTCATATTATATTAATGGGTGTAAACACCCGGTTTTTAAAATATACCATCCTACTTCTCATAACCTCATAGATACTATCGAACTTCCAATCGTTAATTCTGAAGGTTTAATCGAATCTATTGAAGAAAAGAAAATTGTTCATGAATTACTTACATACGAGTCTCTTGAATATATTCAAGGTTATAAAATAACTTGGTTGCTTCCCTATTCTGAATACGCTAATAAATCTACGATGCTTAAAGTTCAATCTTTATTTAGGTATCGTAAAGGTGGTTATAAATTAATATTAATTCCAAGAGCCGATTTACCCAGAAGACATTTTGAAGTTATCTTTTCTGGTGATTCAATTGAATATGGTATTAAAAAAGGTGGTAATAAATCAATTGGTAATAGGTTGCTTTCAATTCAATGGACTACTAAAAATATTCTTTCCGACTTCGACTGGATTGATCCAGATACAATTCAATTCTTTGCTTTTTTCAATCACAATCCTTTTAACATAATTGAGGTATCATAATGCAAAAATTAGCAATTACTGTAACAGATGTTGTTGATAACCAAATTGTTCCAATAACAAATTTAGAACAAGGTAGTTTTAAATTTGTTAAGTCTTCCGATAATTCTACTGAAATAGTTTTTATAGGCTTTTATAATAATGGTAATGGAAATTACCTTTTTTGGGGTTTTGATGTTCCAGCTTACGAAACACAACCTAATTTCCCTGAAACATATCAGGTTAGATTAAAAATAAATAACGTTTTTCAAGACGGATATGGTGTTTTTAATGTATATCGTGATGAAAGAGAACCAAATGGTCAGGGTGTCCTTTGGGGTAGATTAGATAGAGGTATTTCAGGACAAGACCCAAATGCAGGTTGTGATAGTATATTCGGTTTAATTAATTACGACGCTGCTGTTACTTTAGCAAACTTAACTCCTTTTGATGGTTCTTTAGTTCATAAGAAATGGGTAACAGATAATTATCAACCTCTTGTTTCAGGCGGTTTCGTTACACTTGCATCTGCACAATTTATTTCAGGTAAGAAAACTTTTTCTGGTGGTAATGTTTTCGATTTAGGTGCTTCTACTGATAAGTTTAGACTTCAAATGAATTCCAATCCCCCTAATGGCGGTGTTATAGGATTAGACGCTAAATATCAATCAAGCAGTAAAATGTTATTTGATTTTTATTCATCAGATATAAAAGCAACTAATTTATTTATTCCGACTACAGCATCTAAATATATTAGCGGTACTCCTGCTAATAATGATTTTGTATGGAAAAAATGGGTTGTTAATAATTTTGCTCCTTTAACGCAAACAACCTGGTCTTCTAAAACCGTTTATATTGATTCTAATGCAACTGAAAATATTTCCGGTAAAATATACACTACTGTAAGTGCTGCCATAACAGAACTATTAGAATTAGAACCTCCAACTTCTTCTACAAGATGGACCATTATCGTTAAACAACCTAAAGAAGGTTATTATGATGAATCAGTTTCATTACCTGAATACTTTAATCTAATTGGTGAAGGACAGGTTAAAATCACTGGTCAATTTTCAAGAGCAGGTTCTTTATTTTCAGCTATTACTTCTAAAGTTCAAGGTATCACTTTTGAAAGTGATGGTTCCCACGACGTTGGCGGTGTAGAAGCTGTAGATTGTGTTTTTAATTCTGTTTCTGATAATGTTGTTATTACAAAATCTATTTTAAGAAACTCCGGTCTTTATGCTGGTGGTTTTATTACTTCTGCTGATAATAACAAAATTATTAATGGTTTTGGTAATAAAGATATTACTTGGCAAACTCACGATAAGGTTTATACTTATGTTTTTGATACAACTGATAACTATTTAATATAAATTTTAACAAAATGATTAAACAATACATTGGTAAAAATATTCAATTAGACGATGATAACGCTTCTGTTCTTCCTGATGGTTTATCTCTTACTAATGACCTCACCATTACAAACGGTGATATAAATAACTCTGGTGAAAACGGTGGTGTTATTCATACAAATGTTGTTCAAGCTGATACTGTTAAAGTATTAACTAACTTACAAGCAAGTTCTTTACTTTGTGGAACAGGCACTTTAAATGAAAATGGTATTCTTTCAGTTACTTCCGCTGCTGCAACAACAGCTTCAATTATTGTTATCACTCCTTTAATGCCCGTTGTCGGAACTTGTTATATTACAAACCTTTCTGTTGGCACTTTCAGAATTGTTTCTAATTCAGGTTCTGCAGATGAAGGTGTTAAAGTAGCTTGGTTTATTATAAATCCTATCTCCTAATATTATGCAAACTCCTCTTGATGATAAAACCCGCTTTAATGGTTGGCTTAAATTTATTATTAGCTCTTTAATTGTTCTTTCTCTTTCTATTGGCGGTTCTGTTCTTGTTTCTTCTAAAGAATCAGGTAAACAGGAAGAAAAAATTTCTCAATTAGAAGATAAAGTTCGTCAACAACAACCTGATCACGATTTATTAATGAAAATAGACACAAAACTTGATAATCAAAACCAAGAGCTCAAAAAGCTTAGAGAACTTCTCGTACAACACATAATTCAGAAATAATGAAAAATTGGTTTAAATTTACTATTGCAGCTTTTATAGTTGCTTTGGTTTCCTATTGTATTTATTTGAATATACAGGTTAATCAATTACCAACAATCATATATCAGCATGACACAACCATCGTTGAGCGTTTTAATACAGAAGTTAAATGTGATACAGTTATAAAATGGTATGATAGAATCCAATGGAAAGAATCCAAACCTGATGTTGTTTATTTTGATAGGGCTGATAGTGTGTTTATTGATAAAGTTCAGGATTTAGATGTTATGCTGTCAGTTAAAAAGCAAGACGATGAACTTCATATCTTTGCTTTAAATCAAAACAACAAAGTTCTTAAACAGTATTTATATAAATATGTTGGTAATGATTTTATTGCCACTTCTCAACACGGTAATGTTTTCGTTAAAAGTAAAAACTGGTATTTCACAGGCTTTAAATTCAACGCAGAATATAATTTACCATTCCAAAACATTAACAAAGATTTTTACAAACAGAAAAACTATCGGTTATCTTTTGAATCTGGTATCTCTTTTAGAAATCAGTTTGATATGAATTTAGGTTTAGAAAGAGATTTTAATACAGGTGATAATTCAATTAAACTAAAATTAAGCTATAATGTTCATTGATTTTTTCAACGAAAACGATACAAAACATTCAAGTCAAAGGCTAATTTTTATTCTATTTAGTTTCCTTATTCTTTTAATAGGTTTTGCAGTTATTGGAATTGCTTTCACTTCAGGGAATGTAGCTGTCATAACAGCTTTAACAATCTTTGCAGGTACAATATATGGTTTCACACAAGCCGGGAAGAACGTTTCTAAATGGATTGAGGATAAGAAAAATGATATACAATAGAGAGCTATTTTTTACAGAGTATCGTAAATACTTTGGTAAACTTTCACAGCAACAGGTTAATGGATTAGAGTTTATTCTCAGTAAATTCGAAACATCTGAAAAGTTAACCAGACAAGACGCACAAGCTTATACATTAGCTACCATTCAATTTGAAACAGCACATACTTTCCAACCAATAACAGAATATGGTTCTCAGAAGTATCTTAAAGGTAAATCATATTATCCTTTTATAGGACGTGGTTATGTTCAGCTTACATGGAAATCTAATTATAAAGCTTTTGGTGATGTATTAGGTATCGATTTAGTAAGCAATCCTCATTTAGCAAACGAACCTGAAACAGCTTGGTTAATCTTAGAAGAAGGGATGACAGATTTATCACCACAAGATCCTGAATTTACGAAGTGGTCAATTGAAGATTTCTTTAATGATGAAAAGCAGGATTTCTATAATGCACGTAAAATAATCAATCCTAAAGACTATGACAGCTACAAACCAATAGCTTCCAACGCCGAAAGGTTTTATAAAGTCTTGAAAGCTTCTCTAATAGAAGCACATCAGGCAATAGCAGCTTGATAAAAACAAAAGCCAGTTTTCACTGGCTTTTTTGTTAAGGAGAATGTAAACGCGGGGTATCATTTACTAATAGCTTATATCCCATTCTCCAAAGTTATTTTTCTTTATAGTAAACTCAGCTTGGAAATAAAAATCCTGATTCCCTAATTTTTCAGCTATATATGTGTCATGTCCCGTTAATATTCCTGTTGATTTATATCTGTCTCCGTTTCCGCTTATTTTTAATCTCACTCTGTTGTTTTCTCCCCACTCTTTTACCTCTACATCTTTTATTATACAATTTCTCCAATCCATTCCATCACCAATATTGCTTGATATATCTCTTGTTGAATAATAGTTTTTCACTTTTTCCGCTATTACGTTGTTGCTTGGTTTATTTCCACAAGAATAGAAAATTAATAAAACAAATGAAACAAAAAATATTTTTTTCATTTTAAAACCTTTCTATATTTGGTAATTTTCTTTGGGTTCTGGTTTCCGAAGTGATGTAGTATTTTGTAGTATTCCCACCCTAAATTACTATTTTTTATTTGTTTAGTAAAGTATAAAACACTTCTATCCACTTATCTACATTTTTCTCAATATTATAGTTTTCATATACATAATCTCTTGCCTGTTTTCCTATCGATTTCCGCATTTCTACATTTCTTATTAGCTCAGTTAAGGCACAATACCAATCATTTTTATCGTTTTTCTTAATCTTAAATCCAGTAATCCCCTCTTGTATGCACTCGTAAGGTGTAATATCAGTTGCTGCAGTTGGTATTCCCAAAGCTGAGTATTCTAAAAATTTGATGTTGCTTTTCGACCTGTTAAACTTGTTATAAGCTAAAGGTGCTATTCCAATTGAACCATGTGTAAGTAAAGAACCAAATTCAAAAGGTGTTTTGCCTGGTATATGTTTAACTTGATTTCTTACACTATCAAATATATCAGCTTTTGTAAAATTCCAATTTACAGAATGTAGCTCAACTTCCGGGTTTTCTTTCAGCACCCTGATTAATACATCAACAATCTCAAATATATCTTCTGCATGTGTCGGTGAAGCTGGATATATCATTACAATCTTATTTTCTTTTTTTTGTTTGTAATATTCATTCCACATCTCAAAATCTATCGAATTTGGCAATACAACTACATTTTTATTATATTTCTTGTATTCATTTTTTAAATATTCAGTGCTTACAGTTATACAATTTGCAGTCTTTAAGTATGTCTCAATATTAGCTTTTACAATCTCATTATTATAATAGTTATAAGATGGATTTAACAAAGGCACATTAAAAAAATCATCATCTGCATCATATAATACCATTGCACCTTGTTTGTTAGCATACAGTAAGTGTTTAAATAATTCGTTACATGCAGAACGCTGTAAATACATTATATCAAGGTTATTTAATAAATCGATATGACTTTGTTCTTCTATCACCTTTAATTCAATATCTTTTGCTTTTCTTTGAATGTATTTAGCAGGAAGATACATTCTATAATAGCCGCACCCATGTTTATCAGCCGGATACATATTTACTTTCATTGTACATACTCCTTATTTACTTGATACTTAACACCTTCATAAAACCATTTAGGCACAGGTCCAACGTGTTTAAATTTCTTCTGATAATCCTCAACATCTTTTGGTATTAATGAATCTAAATATTTTTCCTTTTTTACTTTCAAATATTCTTTCCTATCTTGCGTTTTATATTTCTTTAACAGCTTATAAACTTGACTGCGAGAAATAGAAAAATAGGAGGCAGTCTCGCTACCTCCATTTTCCAAGTAATATTTTTCAAATTGTTTCTTAGTCATTATCTTTTCTCATAAATATTGCTACGATTCGATCTTTAGGTTCTTCTGGTAAGTTGCTTTTTCTCTCTTCGTAATTGTATGGTGTGGTTACCTTGTTATAGCAGTTTTCCGGGTCTTGTTCTCTGTAATATCCAATGAAAGCAGTCTCTATTTCATCAGCTATAGCCACAGGGCATTTACAAATCTCCTCAATCTTAAAAACTTCCCAACCCAGCTCTTGTATGTCTAAATGCAATTGGTCATCTTTTTTCAGGTTCTTGTGTTGCATTAATCTTCTCTTTAAATCTATTGTCTGTCCTATGTAGAACTTCCCATCTGGTGATGATATTTTGTATATAGATGTTTTCATTTTTCTGTTACTCCTTTTTGTTTTATATCAGGTTACCTGACAGTTTTGGTTAAATTTTTTAAACTATCTGCTAACTTTTCATTTTGCAGGGTTATTTCTAAAGTTTTCGCTGTTATTTCCACAGCATTTAAGTTTGCTTTTGTTGCAGGTTCTTTAGGTAATAGGAAGATTAAACCTATTAGAACAATTGCAGCTATACAGATGATTGCTTTATATCTCATTTTTCACCTCCATTTTCTTTTCTATTTCTTGAAATATCTCGATAGTTTCTTTTAGCGTAAATTCATCAAAATCACTTATTTCACCGTCATATCCTAATTCTTCTATTTTTCTTTTTATATACTTTTCTTTTTCATAGTTTTCTGAAAAGTCCAACTTTTCGACTTCTGTCGCTTTTTCTTCTCTTTTCTCAACTAATTTCATTATTTGTTTCTCAATTTTTTCAGGTTCGTAATCTGTATTTTCCAATTCTATTATTTCTCTTTTTCCTTGGTTTATTTTTGGTAGATTTTCATTATTGCCAAATATTTTATAATTGGGTGCATATTTGAATGAATTCACCCACGATGGTTCGATTATTAATTTATACCTTATCTTATATCCCTGCACTATATCCGTTTCTATTTTTATTATTTCCATATCTCCTAATTTCTTTATTGATTTCGATACTATTCTCTTATCTATGTTTAGTATTTTACTCATTCTTTTTATTGAAACAAAAGTTGAATTTCTTTTGAAACCATTACAAAAGCTACTTATCATTAAAGCTGTTGCATAAGTATATACATCTAAACCAAGCAGTCCCATTTGTTGCAGATTAAAGTCTATATATTTTTCGTTATAATCTGGTTTAGGTATATCAGCTTTCTTATATCTTTTTACAGTTGATATTGAAACGCCCAGTATTTTTGCAATTTGTGCATTTGACAAATATTTCATTGAAGCAACTAAAATCTTTAAAATATTAGCTTCTTTTAATTGGTTATTATGTATTCTGAATATCATCTTCTTTTCCCCTTATATATAGTTGTAATCTTTTATTTTGATTTTGCAAACTTTTTTTAGGGTAAAAATTAATCCCCATTTTGGGGTTGGTCCATTTAAAGACAAGTCCATTTAATTCCTAATAAGACGTAGCCATTTTATGCTTCCCACGCTTTTCTGTCTTATTCATATGTTGTAGTAGTAACAGCCGTTGTATTTATAGTGTATATATAGTGTATATATAGAGTACATATTTGAACCAATCCTGGTTCAGGTGAGTTAGTTTGAGAGCCAATTCAGGTTCTTGTCGTTAATTATATTGTCCAATTTGGGGTCAGTGCATATTTTTTAGTTATTTTTCTTTAATTGTGTTGTTGTGTGGGCCAATTCAGGTTCTCGTCTTCATTAAGTCTTTTATTTATATGAATAATTTTTGTCAAACGTTTTCTATTTGCATATTTTGAAAAATCATTTTCAAATACGATTATATTATAAAAAGGAGAAATTATGTATCTTTACAAATTAACAAGCCCTGATAATGAAATCTATTTTGGTATTACGAAAGACTTCAAACGTAGAATGAACGATCATTCTTGCTGTAATCAGGATAAACCTCTTTATAATGCAATTTCCAAGTTTGGTTGGGAAAACTTTAAGAAGGAAATTATAACCGTAGGTGAAGAAGATAAAATTAAAAAACTTGAAGATGAAATGATATATAAACAAACACTAAAAGGGAATTGCTTAAACGTTCATTCTTATTTGGGTAATAAGAGCTATAAGAAATCTAAACAGTCTGCATTGCCTGTTTTAGACCGCATTTTTAAACGGAATAACAACTGTATTAATTAACTTTAAATGGTATTTTAGGTAAGTCAGAAATGATATTTTTATTGCTTTTATTTGTTTTTGGTGATTATCTCTGAGGGCTCAAATATGCCGTTTCCCATCTGTAAATGTCCATCGGGTAAACAGCACCTTTTTTATTAGTAGTTAGTTTATTTGTTTTATTCTATTTTTGTTTGTTTTTACCTCTATATTAGTGTTTTTATCCTCTATCTTATTGTTCTTGTCTCATTGTTTCAGTCTTTTTATTATTCAACTATGTTTATTGTCTTAATCATAATGTTATTTATCATCCAGCATATGGTCATTTTCTTTTCATTACCCTTTTTAAATCTTAGCTTAATGTTTTATTTCCTATAGTTCTCTTCAATATCGTGTTTATTTCTGTCCATTTTGCGTTACATTTCATTTATTGTTGTTACTTTTTTTTATTTTTAAATTATTCCTTCTTATTTTTTTACTACTTACAGTTATTTTTATTTTTCCTTTTTTCTTACCTTTTTCTTCTTTAATTTTG
>Ga0105092_10000488_pt1 | contig 20580 bp, 19 predicted proteins | sample PPLLak2March2015_FD_87021 | JGI IMG/M metagenome (GOLD analysis project Ga0105092, IMG submission 87021) | Freshwater sediment microbial communities from Prairie Pothole Lake near Jamestown, North Dakota, USA - PPLs Lake P7 Core (1) Depth... | ecosystem: Environmental > Aquatic > Freshwater >... | reverse complement strand
CCCGTCGGAGCTGGTCAACCTGGAAAGGCCGGAAACGGAAGCAAGTGGCGAGTGGCGAGTGGCAAGTGGCAAGTGAAGGAACAATAGCGCGAAGCAAGTGGCGAGTGGCGAGTGGCAAGTGAAGGAACAATAGCGCGAAAGAGTAGCCAGGCTCTTTCAGCCTACTGAGCCTTTGTCTTCAGCTCATCAGCCCGGGCTTGGAAGCGGGGGATCTCCTTGGCCGAGGGATTCGAAACCAGGAACTGCTCGCAGACTTCGGCCGCCTTGTCGAATGCCTTCTGCTTCTCGAGGGTCTTGACGAGTTTCTCGTAGGCATCGACCGAACGGGGATTGAACTTAATGGCTTCCCGGTAACGTTCTTCTGCGGCCTTGTAGTTGTCCCGCTTGAAGTAGAAATCGCCTACGGCGACGTGCTCGGCCGCAGTCCTCGGATTCACCTGAATGACCTGTTCCTCAGGTTTCTTTTCGTTGGGGTCATCCCGTATCAAAATAGGCTTCTTCCCGGTCCTTGGTTGTTGCGCAAAGGGAAGGCCGAACAGCAAAACTAGGGTGATAAAACCGACGAGCAACCGCATGGTGTGGCCAATAGTATAGCCGTCCTTTTTCCCCTTGTCAAAAATGCGGGGCGGGTGTTAGGCTATGCCGTACCAACGCGGGCTTATTCGTGAACGTCTCGATCCCCCCTCAGTTAGTGGGCAGTTGGAATTCAGTCTTGAGGTAAATATGGTGAACAGGAAGCTGATCCGTCCCTCGCTATCCGACCTGCGGGAACAAGCGGCCAACAAGTACTCTTCCCCCGGGGGGCAGCCGGCAGCACAGCGGCGCCGTGTTCCACCTGAACAGACCAATGCCGAGCAGTATTACTACCTGAAGCAGATGTCGAGCAAGACCCCGATGGTGATCAAGCTGATGGACGGTGAGCTTATCCGCGGCGTGATCGAGTGGTATGACCGCTACTGCATCAAGGTCAACCGGGAAACCGAGCCCAACCTCCTTATCCCCAAGCACCAGATCAAGTACATGTTCAAGGAAAACGAGGTGAAGGGGAGCGACGAAAACATCCTGACGTCAGCCGCGATCGACGAGCAATAGCTCCACCCACGGGGCTTCCAAGTCGACTCAAACCCGCTCTGCCAGAAAACCGCAGGCTCTTTGGTACGCCTTCAGATTAAATTCGACAAGTGGACCGGTCTGTAACGAGACGGCCTCCTCCAAAGCGGCGTACAAGGCGCCAAGCTCATGCGCTTCATACATTGGCAGCAACCCGAACCGGCTCCACGGAAAAACGCAGGAATAGGTGGAAGTAATTGTCTCGCTTAACGCGGCAAAGGGCGCGATCTCATGGAGTCGTGCCTGGCAGACAGTCATCTGCTCCACGGGGTGCATTTCGTTAAAGGCGGGGCTTTGGAGCCACTCGAACAGACGACCCAGCGCCGCCGGAATCGATCTCGCTGGAAGCAGAGAGCGAGCCGCTGGCTGCTGATCCATGCTCCGCGGTTCCGGATCGGACTTGCCCGTGACGCGCCGCGCGAGCTCCTCCAAATCCTGGATACTCGCCCGGTAGTCCGTGCCGCCCGTCCCCATAAGGTATCGCACACCCCCTTCAATCGAGCGCTTTAGAGCGCGTTCGTTGGCTCGTGCGTCAAAGCGCCTGATCCGGGCGACCTCGAAGAGAACGAGCTCCGAGACGAGTTTGGAGAGCATTTTCGCCCGGGTCGCGTCCTCCGGCGCCGGCAAGTTTGCACAGCGGCGGTCAAACGCGGCGAACATCATGGCTGATCGCAGCCCCATGGGTATCATTATACGTAGGGCTAGCAAGTGAACTGTATGCAGGGCATCCTCGTATAGAGTAGGTGAGACTCGGAGGCGTTATCCCATGCAAGTGGCGGAGCAGATAAGCGCGGAAAGGCCGGTTAGAGTTCAGATCGGTGCCTGGACCACTGCCGGGTGGGATTGGTTCGTGCAGGATTTTTGGACCAATCTCCTGGTTGGGCTTCTGGCGTCCCTGCTAATGAGCGCACTTGCGCTGCTGACGGGGCCAATTTTTGCCGGATTGGCGAAATACGGGCTGAAAAAGAACGAGACGGGACGGGTAACCGTCCGTGACTTCTTCGACGGGTTCGGCAGGAACTTTGTTGCGGCCCTGCTCGCATCGCTTCTGATCGCTGTCTTCGCGCTCTTTGGCCTGATTCTCCTGATCATCCCCGGATTGGTGATTATGGCCATGTACATGTTCACTTTCCATTTCATGGTGGACCGGGAGATGGATTTCTGGGAAGCCATGGAGGCAAGTCGAAGGCTGGTGGCTCGGGACTACCTGGGTTTTGTTCTGTTCGCAGTCGTGCTCGGGATGATCAACCTGCTCGGCCTCATGCTGCTGGGCATCGGAATCCTCTTCACCATACCGATCACGGGATATGCGGTGACTGCGGCGTATCTTGACTCGGTGGGTTCACGGGTCGCCCCGGTTGCCCCGCCGGTGAGGATCGAGTAGGCGACCCTGACGGTCTCGCCGACCCCAAAGGACATCAAGGACATCAAGGACATCAAGGACAGCAAGGACAAACACCACCCTGGCGTTCGTCGTTGGTGTCCTTGATGTCCTTGATGTCCTTGGGGTCGGCGAGGTGGCTCAGGCTCGGGCGTCAACCACGGCTTTGTCGCAGGATCACGAATTCGACAAGCGTTCGCACGCCGAAGCCGGTGGGTCCCTTCAATTCATCGTTGTCTGGAAAAGAATCCACGCCGGCCATATCCACATGACACCAGTGAATATCGCCAACGAACTCCTGGAGGAGTTTGGCGGTTATCGCTCCGCCCCAGCGCGACCCGGTGTTCTTGATATCGGCCACGCGGCTCTCGATTTCGCGACGATAATCGTCGTCCAGCGGTAGCCGCCAAACCGCTCTCCGGACAGCGTAGCTGCCCTCATTGGTTCCACGGTTCAGCAGTCACGCTAAATCTCATCTGGATCTCCGCTTCAACTCCGCCTGGATGTCTCGCTCAATAGTCTTGCGTCGTTCCGTTTCCCTCTTGTCAAAGGCTTGTTTTCCGCGTGCGACGGCGATTTCAACTTTAATCCGGCTTCCCAGCAAGTAAACGGAGAGCGGGACTATGGTCAGCCCCTTTCGAGTGATGTCCCCGGTCAGTTTGGCGATCTGTTTGGCGTGGAGCAGCAGCTTGCGTGGTCTAACCGGATCGTGCTGGGAAAAACTGGCCTGGGGGTACGGGCTGATGTGGCAGTGGATCAGCCACAACTCACCGTCCTTTACCTGAGCATAACTGTCCTTCAGGTTGATCCGGCCCTCCCGGATGGACTTCACCTCGGTCCCTTCGAGCACGATTCCGGCTTCATAGCTGTCGATGATCTCGTAGTTGTGGAAAGCTTGCCTGTTCTTGGTGACAAGCTTCCTCTCCGTCTTGGGCATAGGGGATCCGAACGCGCCGAGTCGGTCTAGGCCTGCATCTCGTTAAGGTACCGCTGCAACGCATCGCGCCAGTCAGCCGGCAGGCCGACACCTTCACATTTAAGCAGATAATTGTCGAGGACGGAATAGACCGGACGGCGAGCCGGGCTTGGGAAGGCGTTACTTCTAACCGGCTCGATGTCCGCCTGGATGCCGGCTTGGCTGATGATCGCCTCGGCGAACTGAAACCAGTTGCAGTCGCCCGAATTACTGACGTGATAGGTGCCGAGCCGTCCGTTTCTGATGAGGCAGAGGGTGGTCTCCGCGAGGTCGCGCGTGAAGGTGGGGCTACCCCTCTGATCGATTACCACGCGCAGTTTTCCATGCGTGCGAGCACGCTTGAGGATCTTCGTTACGAAGTTGACGCCTCCCGGTCCGAACAGCCAACTGGTCCTGACGATCACGTGACGCCTGCAAAGCGAACGCGTGTAGAATTCGCCGGCCAGTTTCGAGCGGCCGTATTCGTTGATCGGATTGGTGGTGTCCCACTCCCGGTAAGGGCGGTCACTTCGTCCATCGAAGACATAATCTGTGCTGTAGTAAAGGAACCCGGCGTCGATTTCCGCGGCCGCCTGGGCGACGTTCCGGGTGCCCATCGCATTGACGCGGTTGGCGGCCAGCTGATCCTTTTCCGCCTTGTCAACGTTCGTGTAGGCCGCGGCATGAACGACCCAGTCTGGCTTGAGGGCTCTCAGGTAACTCTGAACTGCACCCAGATCGGTGATATCGAGGGTGTCGATATCCGAAGGATGCACTTCATTGTTTCGCCCGAGTGTCGGACACAGAACCGTGCCCAGCATCCCCTTGGCCCCTGTCACGGCAATCTTCATGTGCTGTCTCCAAATGAGCGCCCTGAAGGCAAAGACACGTGGAAGCAACAACGGAATGGAGCCGCGCACGAGAGCGAGCGGACCACCCAGACTCGCCCCAGCTTGGAAGCCGAGGGGCTTGGTGCGTGGTCCGCTTACTCTCGCTCGCTGCGCTCGCTCTCGTGCGCGGCTCCATACGACTGTACCTTGCCCCCTGGCTCCGCTGCCCGCCTCTGCGGCCTTTCCCGAGGTTGGTTCAGGCCTCGCTCTTCCCACCCAACCCGAGGCCCGAGATCATGTCCGCTCTTTTTTCGTACATTTCGCTGTAATAAGCCAGGTACGATCCGGACTTGATATTGGACACCCAATCGACATTGTCTTTGTACCACTGGACAGTGGTTCGGATGCCTTCTTCAAACTCCCTCTTGGGCGCCCATCCGAGCTCTTGCTGAATAAGGGAGGCGTCAATTGCGTAGCGCCGGTCGTGACCTGGTCGATCCTGCACGTATTTGATCAAGCTTTCGGGCTTGCCAAGCAGCGAGAGGATCAGGCGGATGATCTCAATGTTCTTCTTCTCCCGATTCCCGCCGATGTTGTAAACCGCACCCGGCCGGCCCTTTTGAAGCACGGTGAGCAAAGCCAGGCAGTGATCCTCAACATGCAGCCAGTCTCTCGTGTAGAGCCCGTCGCCGTAAACCGGGAGCGGCTTATCGTCGAGCGCGTTGAGGATCATGAGCGGGATGAGTTTTTCCGGAAACTGGAACGGCCCGTAGTTGTTGCTGCAGCGGGTGATCATCGCCGGAAAACCGTAAGTCTGGACGTAAGACCGGACCAGCAGGTCGGCTCCCGCTTTACTGGCTGAATAGGGACTGTTGGGAGCCAGCGGTGTCTGCTCCGTGAACTTGCCGGTGGCGTCGAGCGAACCATAGACCTCATCTGTCGAAACTTGGAGGAAGCGGTCTACACCGCTCTTCCGGGCGGCGTCCAGGAGCACCTGAGTCCCCTGGATGTTGGTCCGGATGAACGCCGAAGAGTCGACAATACTGCGATCAACGTGGCTTTCGGCGGCAAAATTCACGACTGCGTCGGGCTTTTGGGTCCGGTCGCCGATTAGTTTCCCCACGAGATCCCTGCTGCAGATGTCGCCTCTAACAAATTGGTAACGTGGGTTCTCGGCCACGTCCCGGAGATTCTCGAGATTTCCGGCGTAACTCAGGATGTCGAGGTTCGTGACCTCGTTTTCCGGGTCGGCGAGCGCCAGCCGGATGAAGTTGGATCCGATGAACCCTGCACCGCCTGTGACCAGTATTTTCATTTGTTCGTTGTGTCGTCTGTAAATGAACCTAGGGCTCTGGTACGACGGGGCTGGCTGTCTGAACTCCTTGCCCGTGCGTCTCGGCCACGAGGATACTGGCTCTCAGCAGGGATTCAATTGTCCCGGCATCCGTCCACCAGCCGTCCAGGATGTCATAAGTCATCTCGCCCCACTGAATGAACTGGTTGTTCACATCGGTGATTTCAAGTTCGCCGCGGCCGGATGGCTTCAGGGTGTGGATGATCTCAAAGACACGAGAGTCGTACATGTAGATCCCGGTTACCGCATACGGAGACGGCGCCACGGTCGGCTTCTCCAGGATCCGGACGACTTTCTTGCCGGAGATCTCCGGAACTCCGAACCGTTGAGGGTCCGGAACCTCCTTCAGGAGGATTTTGGCGCCGCGCCTCTGCGCGCTGAAACTCTCGACATAGGGTCGAATCGACTTCTCGACGACGTTGTCGCCGAGGACGACGCACACCAGGTCATCGTCCACGAAGGACTCGGCCAGCGACAGGGCGGCCGCGATTCCGCCTTCGCCGTCCTGATAGGCATAATGCAGGTGAGTTAAGCCGAACTCCTTCCCGTTTCTGAGAAGTCGCAGGAAATCGCCCGCATTATTTCCACCCGTAACCACCATGATCTCGTTGATACCCGCATGGACCAGCGTCTCAAGCGGATAGTAGATCATCGGCTTGTTGTATACGGGCAACAGGTGCTTGTTGGTTACGTTGGTCAGGGGACGAAGCCGGGTGCCCAATCCTCCGGCCAGAATGATCCCTTTCATGTCGAACTCCTCCCAGCTGGGAATGGGGTATCTTATCCGATCCGTTTCCGGTCGAGCAATGTCGAATAGAAGCGCTCCGTCTCGTCCAGCTTCCGGCTAATCGTAAAGTGCGCCTCGACCCTGCGACGGCCCTCGGAGCCGTAAAGCCGCCGCAGCTCGCTGCTGGACAGGAGGCGCTCGAGCGCCTGGGCCAGCGCGTCAGGGTCATTGGGCTGAACGAGGAGTCCCGTCTGTTCATCGATGACGAGTTCCGGGATGCCTCCGACTCTGGTCGCGACGACTGGCAGGCTGCTGGCCATGGCTGCGAGAATGGCCGAGCTGAGGCCCTCGGAAAGCGAGGGAAGGCAGAAAAGATCGAGTTGCTTCATCAACGCCTCACAGTCGGACCGGAAGCCCGTAAACCTGACTTGTGAGTCGATACCCAGCGCTTTCGTCAAACTGTCCAGCTCACTTCTGAGATCGCCATCCCCGACGAGGACGTACCTGGTTTCGGGGAAGCGGTCCTTGAGGGTCGAGGCGGCTCGAAGCAGCGTCGAATGGCCCTTTTCCCTGCTGAGATGAGCAACCATGCCCACGAGGATTTCGCCGGGTCGCTTCAGCGTTTCTACGGGCGTGAGCTCGTCAATCCAAGCAAGGTCCACGCCCTCGTAGATGACGGTAACGAGCTCCGGGTTTATTCCGGCTGTCAGGAGGGTTCCCCGGATTGTATCCGAAACGGTAATGATCCCATCCTGCAGCAGGTTGTACTTGAATGCGCTCAGGCGGGATCGGAGCGGGAAGTTCACGCGCCGGGACGAGATTCGAACCGGAACACGGTTCAGCCAGGACGCGATGGCGCCAACAATTATGGATTTGGGGGTGTTGAAATGGACGACGTCGAACGGACGGCTGCGCAAAATGCTGGTCATTCGCCAGAGTGCGATCGGGCTGAACTCGCTGCGTTGGCGAAACCCGAAGGTTTCAATCCCGATTGCGGCGGCCCGGTCTTTGAGCGGAGCCGAGGCGGGTGCGGCCAGGCAGACGACATGGCCTGCCTCCTTCATTCCCTTCATGAGGCTGAAGAGTTGTTCCTGCCCGCCTCTCCAGAACCTCTCCGTGTCCACGTAGTCGAGCCTAAGCTTTGCCATCGGGGCGTTCAGCCTGCTGTCCGAGCTGGGTAAGCTCGTGGAGCTTGAGATACTTGAAGAAAGTGGAAACCGACGCCAGAACTGACACGGCAAAGCCGGGAATCCCGTCCAGGAAACCCGCTGTCAGCACATAATTACGCAGAAAGACGAGAGTGGGATCGAACAGCAGACGCCCGACTCCCGCCCGAACACCTCTGTCCCGAAGATCTTCGGCCGCAAGCGACGAAAACCGGTCGAGTTGTTCGATGAACTCGGATACCGAGGAGTAACTGTAGTGAAGAAGATGACCACGCAACTGGCCCGTCGTCCCCTCGACCTTGAATGACTCATGAAGTCGTCCTCCCTGCCACGAGCCCCGTGACTTGCGGAATAACCGCAGCTGCCAGTCCGGGTACCACGTGGTGTGGCGGATCCATCTTCCGAGGAAGAAACTCAGGCGTGGAATCTGGTAGCCGCCGTAAGGAACCGAATCGAGTGCTTTCCATCCGACGATCTCGTCCTTCAGTTCGGGGCTCAGCTCTTCGTCCGCGTCGAGGCTCAGGATCCAGTCATGGTGAGCCAGGTCGCAGGCGAACTGCTTCTGGCTGCGATAGCCGCTCCAGGGTCGCTGGAAGACGCGGTCCGTGTACCGGCGGCAAATCTCAAGGGTGCGGTCTTGGCTGCCCGAATCCACGACGACAACCTCGTCGGCGACACCGAGCAGGCTTGAAAGGGCGCGTTCGATCTTCTCCTCTTCGTTATAACAGATGATGACCGCGGAAATTGCGTTCAAGCCGTTCATTATACGAGCAAGCGGGTCGAGCTGTCCGCAAATGCGGGGGGAACTTGCTGAAGACAATCGGGTCGTCGAGCGGAACAGAACCGCGGTTCTGATGTCTTTCAGCGCGTCACCCCGCTGTGGAAGAGGCGGTCGAGATTCTGAGGTTTGGTTCTGTTCCGCTCGACGACCCGTCCGGGTCCTATTCCTCGGGCACGTCGCTCTGCTGGTAGTAGACGCGGATGGGCGCCACCCGGTAGAAGCGCCGGAGCAATCGCGCCACTTCGGCATCGGAGCGCACCGACCGTGCTTTTTCAAGCCGTCGGAGTTGCAACGCCGGACCAATCTGGCCGAGGGCCTGCGCCAGCGAGCGGTAGAAATCCCAATCCAGGACGGCGAATCGGGTCAGCACCAAAACAACGAGCATCAGAAGATGGCGGACGATGAAGCTCGGTGAATGGACATTGATCCAGTGAAACAGGAGCCGGTTGCGGAAGGAGACTGCGTCGACATGGCGTTGATCGAAATGCGCATCGATGGTTGCGCTCACCTTGTGGTAAGCGATGCTTCTGGGTTCATAGTGGACCGACCAGCCTCGCTTCCATCCTCGGTAGGACAGATCGACGTCTTCCCAGTGAAAAGGTGAAAGCAGCGGGTTAAAGCCACCCAGCTGTCGAACCTTCTCGGCGCTGTATGTAACAAAGCCGCCAATCGCGTAAGCCGACAGCAACCCGCGTTCTTCGACCCAGGCACCCGGGTGCCCAGTAACGTCGTAGTTGAAATAGACGCTCCAGAAGCCGCGGCGGAACCTTCCGTACCTGCCGCCGGTCATGAACATCCGCCGGTCCCAGGCGAAGACTTTGGCGGTGACTGCAAAAACGCCCGGGTCGTTGAAATGCAGGGCATGAAGGCGAAGATAGTCCGGCTCTATCTTGACGTCATTGTTCAGCAGGGAAATGAGCGGGTAGCGAACCGCCGAAAAACCGGCGTTGCACGCCTCGGCGAACCCTTGGTTGCAGGGCTTGGCAATCAGCTTGACCGAAGGAAACTCGAGGGGCAAGGCGGTGACTGTCTGGTCTGTGCTGCCGTCGTCGGCCACGATCAGTTCGGTAGGTGCACCCGTTTGACTGGTATAGCAGTGGGCGGCGGCCAAGACCGAAGGCAGGCATTCCCGAAGCAGCTTCAGCCCATTCCAGCTGGGAATGACAATGCTGATTCCCGGCCAGGGCGGTTCGCCGGACGGGTCAGCGTGGTCGTTGTCTTCAGGCATGCGGGCAACAAGGGTAACACGGATGAACACGGCGCTGCCTTCGGCCGCAACCAAAGGTCAGCGGGCGCGATGAAGAAGAAAGACAGAATGTCGAATATCGAATGTCGAATGTCGAATGTCGAATGTCGAAGTGAGGAAGAATCATCATTGGATCTTCCGTTTCGCAGTCTTGATGCTGGAGACCGATTAGCTGGTTGTTTTCGTGTTTTCGTCGATGACAGCGTTCCGGGTCTACAGCCTTTTCCTTCTTTCGACATTCGACATTCGACATTCGATATTCAATATTCGATATTCTGTCTCTCGCTAATCACAGCGCAAAATCTTCGCAGAAAAAAGAAATTGCCGACGAACGGCAGTAACGCTTTGATTGCGGTCAGAAAGTTACTGCCGTTCGTCCGTGATTGTCCGTGTCGGTCCATGTTTGTCCGTGTCTTCCGTGTTTACGCGCGGCGGCGCAACTTGCCGTAGATGGCCGAGTCGCCGAGGTCCTCCTCGATGCGGAGCAACTGGTTGTACTTGGCGATCCGGTCGGTTCGGCTCGCCGAACCCGTCTTGATCTGCCCGGCGTTGGTCGCGACAGCCAGGTCCGCAATAAAAGCATCTTCGGTTTCGCCCGAACGGTGGGAAATGACGTTCGTGTAACCGTTTGTCTTAGCCAGCTCGATGGCCCGCAGAGTCTCGGTCAGGGAGCCGATCTGATTCAGTTTGATAAGAATCGAATTGCAGACGCCGCTGTCAATGCCCTGTTGCAGGCGTTTCAAATTCGTCACAAAGACGTCGTCGCCAACCAGTTGCACGCGGGAACCGATTTCCTGGGTCAGCAGTTTCCAGCCGTCCCAGTCGTTCTCGGCCAAACCATCCTCGATCGAGTAAATGGGAAACTTTCTTGTCCAGTCCTCGTAGAGCCGGACCATCTCCTCGGCACTTTTGACTGACTTGTCGGATTTCTTGAAGACGTACTTCCCGTCCGAGTACATTTCGCTCGCGGCGACGTCGAGTGCAAGCAGAACGTCCTCGCCCGGCTTGTAGCCGGCCTTCTGGATTGCTTCTAGAATCGTCTCGACCGCCTCTTCGTTCGACTTCAGATTCGGCGCAAATCCGCCTTCGTCACCAACGGAGGTGTTGTATCCCTTGTCCTTCAGGACTTTTTTGAGATTATGGAATGTTTCTACACCCATCCTCAGTGCTTCCTTGAAGCTGTTCGCCCGGACCGGCATGATCATGAATTCCTGGAAGTCGACGTTGTTGTCGGCGTGGGCGCCGCCGTTGACGATGTTCATCATGGGAACAGGCAGCACGCAGGCGTTGACGCCGCCCAGGTACTGATAGAGCGGAAGTCCAAGGCAGTCGGCGGCGGCTCGTGCGCAGGCCATGGAGACCGCCAGGATGGCGTTGGCGCCCAGTGTCTGTTTGGTGTCCGTTCCGTCGAGCTTGATCATTGTTTCGTCAAGCATGATCTGATCGAAGACGGAGAGTCCTTCCACCTCGGGCGCGATCTTGTTCAGGATGTTGTCGACGGCCTTGGTGACGCCCTTGCCGAGGTATCGCTGTTTGTCACCGTCGCGCAGTTCGAGTGCTTCGTGCTCGCCGGTAGAGGCGCCCGATGGCACCGCCGCTCGGCCGAGGCAACCGTCCTCGGTTATCACATCGACCTCAACGGTCGGGTTGCCGCGTGAATCAAGGATCTCTCTTGCGAAAACCTGTTCGATCGTAGACATGTCTTCTCTCCAGTTGATTCTGAATGTAATGAGATAAGTAGTAGCTTTTTGGTGGCTTGGTGGTAGACGCGAAACTTCGATCTTCCGCTACGGCCACCGAATGTTGACACGGAAAATCAAGGCGTGTCAAGATTGCGCCGTGGAACTCCGGATAGAACAGCAGGGCGATATTCACTTCCTCGTTCCCGAAGGCCAGATGCTCGCTGGAGAAGGCGATGTTCGACTAAAGCAAGAGCTTGATCGTCTCCGCGCCCAGGGGACCAAACGGATCGCCATCGACCTGACCGCCGTCCCGTACATCGACAGCTCAGTATTGGGGCAACTCGTGCACGGCTATTCTCTGCTCAAGAAAGAAGGCGGCGGCCTCAAACTCCTGAACCCACCTAAGCGGATCGTTGATTTGCTGACACTCACGCGCCTGTTGTCGATCTTCGAGATCTACAAGAGCCGGCAGGACCTGATCGACAGCTGGACCAGCCGCCAGTAGGGGCTCGCCGGGCGGACCTCCGTCCAAACATTTCGCTGGAAACCGCGCGAGAACTACGCTATCTTTACGATCTTCAAGGGAAGCGGGGAGGGTTTGGTGTGTCCGCAGGGCCTGCGAAAGCAGCCCTTGTCTTACAACTCTACGGCTGAGGCCGTGCTTCGGCTCGTAGTTCTAAAAACCGGCACTCACACTCAGCGGTTTTGGCTAACCCGATTCTTGCGGTTTGCGCGTGCTCGGGACCGTCAGTTCGGATTGATCCCTGCCTATTTGTCGAAAGGAGTCATCCAAAGAGCATGGACACGGAACTTATTCTAATTTTTGGCATTAGTCTCTTGGGTTTGGTTTTTGCGGTTTTTCTTGCCCTAAATGTCCTCAAGCGGGACACCGGATCTGACCAGATGCGTTTGATTTCCGACGCCATCAAGGCGGGTGCGGAAGCCTTTCTGCGTCGCCAAAACACCACGATCGCCCTTCTGGCCGTGATGCTGGCGGCTCTGATCTACATTCTTTACGCATTCGCGCGCACCCCGACCGCGGGAGACCCGGCCGGTCCGGGGACACTGGCCCTCTGGACGACCCTCGCATTTATCTTCGGTGCGGCCTGCTCGGTCGCTTCGGGATACATGGGAATGTGGGTGGCAATTCGTGCAAATATCCGGACGGCCTCCGCAGCGACGCGCAGTCTTAACGGAGCACTGCAGACTGCGATTCGCGGCGGCGCCGTTTCGGGGTTCTTCGTCGTTTGCTTGAGCCTGCTTGGCGTGGCCGGCTTATTCGCCCTGGTCCGATTGACAACCCCGACGGCGGTCGAGAAGATTCCCCTCCTGATCGTCGGATACGGTTTCGGCGCGAGCTTCGTGGCCCTGTTCGCTCAGCTCGGTGGTGGAATCTACACCAAGGCGGCTGACGTCGGCGCCGATCTGGTCGGCAAAGTCGAGGCCGGTATCCCCGAAGACGACCCCCGTAATCCTGCGGTTATTGCTGACCTCGTCGGGGACAACGTGGGTGACTGCGCCGGTCGTGGTGCGGACCTGTTCGAATCGACGGCCGCCGAAAACATCGGGGCCATGATTCTTGCCGCTGCTCTCTATATGCGGAACAGCGCGGAAATGAACGCCGCCGGCTTGACGTTGGTCGGTCTTATCCTGTTCCCGCTCGTCGCGCGCGCCTTCGGTATCATCGCCTCGGCGATCGGCGTGATGGCCGTCAGGACAAGTGAATCTGAAGATCCGATGAAGGCCCTGAATCGGGGCTACTACATTACTGCCATCATCGCGATGGGCGGTTTCTACCTGGCTTCCCGGTGGTTGCTCGGTGAATTTTATCTGAACTTCTTCATCTGCGGAATCATCGGGGTTCTCACTTCCGTAGCCTTCGTTTACATCACCCAGTACTACACGGAATACCGGTACCGGCCGGTTAGGTCGATTGCAGAGGCCTCACAGACCGGGCCCGCCACGAACATCATCGCGGGCGTCGCGGTTGGAATGGAATCGACCGGGTTTCCGATCCTGGTGATCGCTGCTGCGATTATCTCCGCCTATTACCTTGGTGCTTCCTCGGGCCTTCGCGAGGGCGGATTGTTCGGCACCGCGGTTGCGACGATGGGTATGCTCGGAACCGCCGCGTATATACTCGCCATGGACACCTTCGGGCCGATCACGGATAACGCGGGCGGCATCGTCGAAATGAGTCAGCAGCCCGAAGAAATACGTGTAAAGACCGACCGTCTGGATGCCGTTGGAAACACGACTAAGGCCCTCACCAAGGGATATGCCGTCGGATCCGCGGCGCTGGCGGCCTTCCTGCTCTTCGGCGCATACATCGACGAAGTCCGCAACTACATGCCCAGCTTTGACGGGAGTATCAACCTGAACAAGCCCGAGGTTTTTGTGGGCGCGATGTTCGGCGCGGTCCTCGTGTTTCTGTTCTCATCGCTGGCCATCAAGGCTGTGGGCGGTGCAGCTTATGCGATTATCAACAACGTTCGTGATCAGTTCCGACGAGACCCGGGCATCATGGCGGGCACATCGAAACCGAATTACGGCGAGTGCGTTGATATCGCCACCAAAGCAGCCCTGAGGAAGATGGTTCTGCCAGGACTCCTGGTCGTCGGCATGACGGTCGGTGTCGGGATGGTCTTTAAGTGGATCTACTACGCGGCCGGCAAGCCGGAGTTCGGCGCAAGCGGAGCCGAGGTCATTGGTGGGTACCTCATGGTAGGGACTATCGCCGGTATCCTGATGGCACTGTTTCTGAACAATGGCGGCGGCGCGTGGGATAATGCCAAGAAGTTCATTGAGACGGGCGCGTATGGCGGGAAGAGAAGCGACCCGCACAAGGCCGCGGTCGTTGGCGACACGGTCGGCGATCCCTTCAAGGATACCGCCGGACCTTCGCTTCACGTCCTGATCAAGCTGCTGGCAACTCTGACGCTGGTCCTGGCGCCGCTGTTCCTGTAAACACGGAAAACACGGACTAAGACGGACTGACACGGACCAACACGGACGGTCAGTCCGTTTTTTCCGTGCTTTCCGTTTTTTCCGTGTTCCCGATCTGATCCACAAAGACCGTCTCCGGCTGAACACTGCCCTGTACAACCCGTCCGATGCCTATCAGGCGGCCGGCGAAGAACAGCCGGCAATCACCGGGCGCGACTGCTCTCCCGGCAACCTGGCGGCCATGTCGTACGCCCTGAGCCTGCTCATGATCAAGATCAAGGCGGGGAAGCTCGGGCAGCAAGTGCTCCAGGGGCACGATTTTGGTCTCAGCCAGGGCTCCGAGCTCTTCGATTTTGACCGCCTGGTCGAGCCGAAATACTCCTGCGCGCGTGCGGATCAGGCTCTCCAGGTAGGCGCCGCATCCGACCGCCTGGCCGAGGTCGTCGGCAAGCCGCCTGATGTAGGTGCCCGAGGAACAATGCACACGTAGCGTCCACAAATCGGGCGCCCTCTCGTCGAGAGCCATGCTGTGGATCTCGATCAACCGGGCGGGAGCCTCCGCGGCAAGTTGTTTTCGCGCCAGCTCATACAATCGTTTCCCGGCAACTTTCACTGCAGAGAAGGGCGGAGGGACTTGCTCAATCGAGCCGGTGAACCTGTTCAGAATGTCCTGCGCCACCGAATCAGTGATTTCGGGGACCGGCTTCTCGTCCAGGACCTTTCCCTCGCGGTCAAACGTATCCGTGCGGCGACCGAAGCGGACCACCGCGAGGTACTCCTTGTCCGCATGAAGCAGAAATCGTGAAAGGCGGGTTGCGTGGCCGACCAGAAGGGGCAGGACCCCCGTGGCAAACGGGTCGAGCGTGCCCGCGTGCCCTACTTTCGTCGCAAGGACCCGCTTGGCTTTTGCAACAATGTCGTGAGAAGTGGGGCCGGCGGGCTTATCGATAACCACGACCCCATGCAGGCTCATAGCACGTCTGGAGGGGTTTCAGCCAGCAGCCTTTCGACCCGGCCGATCACCTGCTTTTTGACATCGTCAAGACTGCCCTCGGCCCAGAGCCCGGCCGCGTTAATGTGACCGCCTCCGCCGAAAGCCTCCGCCGCCCGGCTGACGTTGTAATGGTCCTTGGATCTGAGGCTGACCCGGTATTTGTTCTCGCCCTCCTCTTTGAAGAAGGCCACCACAACGACACCTTCCATCGAAAGCGGGTAGTTAACCACGCCTTCGGTTTCGGCGACCGAACCGCCGGTTTCTCGCAGCATGTCCTGGGTGAGGGCTACCCAGGCGATCTTTCGGGACGGATGGATCTCCAGTGTATCGAGGATCTTGGACAAGAGGAGCAGCTTGGAAGGCGAATGGCTCATGTAAACCGACTGGGCGATCCGGCTCGGGTCGGCGCCGGCGGCGACGAGCTCGCGGGCGATTTCGAAAGTCCTGGCGCTGGTATTCGAGAACTGGAAAGAACCGGTGTCGGTCATGATCGCGACGTACAGATTGGTTGCGATTTCCGGCGTGATCCTGACACCGATCTCCCTCATGATGAGGTACACCATCTCGGCCACTGCGGCTGCCCTGTCATCGACCCAGTTCATGTCTCCGTACGGCTGGGTATTCGGGTGATGATCGATGTTGATGATGAAGTGTCGCTCGAGATCCGGCACCCCGGTCCTGGTCACATCGCTGCACTCCAGGATGATAAGCGCGTCGTACAATCCGGTGAAACGCCCTCCGATTTGGATTACTTCAATACCGGGGAGGAAATCGTAGACCGACGGATGCCGGTCGGCATTGACAACGCGGACTTCCTTGCCGATCTGTCGGAGGCCCAAAGCAAGCGCGATCTCCGAACCAATGGCATCGCCGTCTGGCCGCGCATGGGAAGTGATGGCAAACTTCTGGTGTTGGCGGATGAAATCCGGGATCCCCTTCATGGTCCTCAATCGTGCTCGAAAATCTCTATGTGATAGCTGACGAGGTCACCGCCCAGGATTCGCTCGCTTTCCCGGACAAGACTCTCGGCCAACTCCTCCAGACGCTTGGCGTCCGGCCCGATCGAAACAGCTCCGAGGCGGCCGCGCTGCCAGAGGTCCTGGTGTTCGATCTCGGAAACCGAGAAATTGAACCGGGACCGCAGGCGGTCGGCCGTCTTGCGCAAGACGTTCCGCTTGTCCTTAAGCGAATGACTGTAGGGAAGGTGGATTTCCAGTGAACAGAAGACGATCGGCATACGGCTTATGCAAGTTGCGGCTCAACTCGCTCTTTGACGAAAGCCTCGATCACGTCGCCCACTTTTACGTCATTAAAGTTGGCGATGGAAATACCGCACTCGTAACCCGCCTTGACGGTCGGGACATCTTCCTTGAACCGACGAAGGGAACCGATCCTGCCTTCGTAGACGACCACGTTGTCGCGCAGTAGACGGATTTCGGAATTGCGCGTGATCGTCCCGTCGAGGACGTAGCTGCCCGCCACGGTCCCTGCCTTGGGGACCCTGAAGGTTTGTCGAACCTCTGCCTTGCCTTGGTAGCTTTCCTTGATCGTTGGCTCGAGGAGGCCGAGCATGGCCTGTTTGAGCTCGTTCTGCAGGTCGTAGATGACCGTGTACAGGCGGACGTCCACTTCTTCGTGTTCTGCGGCCGCCTGAGCGTTCTGCTCGGGACGGACGTTGAATCCGATGACGATCGCGTTCGATGCCGAGGCGAGCAACACGTCCGATTCGCTGATGGCGCCGACGCCGCGATGGATGATCCGGACCTTCACCTTATCCGTGCCAAGCTTCTGGAGGGAGTCTTCGAGGACCTCCACGGATCCCTGGGCATCTCCTTTGAGCACGATCGGCAGTTCCTTCACTTCTCCGGCCTGCATCTGGGCGTACAGCTCGTCGAGGCTGACACGGGAGCTCTTGGTCATCTCCTTGTCGCGGATCTTCCCCTGCCGGTACTCACCGATCTGGCGGGCCTTGGTCGTATCGTCGACGACCTGGAAGGAATCACCGGCCATGGGCAGGCTTTGAAGTCCGAGCACCTCGACGGCGCTGCTCGGGCCGGCGACATTGATGCCCGTTCCGCGGTCGTCGAACATCGCCCGGATCTTACCGAAAGCGGCGCCTGCGATAAACGAGTCTCCGACTTTCAGGGAACCGTTCTGGATCAGCACTGTGGCGACCGCCCCGCGTCCTTTGTCCAGTCGCGCTTCGAGAATGACTCCGGTGGCCGGTCGCTTCGGGTTGGCCCTCAGCTCCAGCATGTCTGCCAGAAGCAGGATCATCTCGAGGAGCAGGTCGAGATTCGTTTCTTCTCGGGCCGACACTTCGACGATGACGGTGTCCCCGCCCCAATCCTCGGCCAGCAAGTTGTGGTTGCTCAGTTCACGCCGGACGCGGTCTGGATCGGCTTCGGGCTTGTCGATCTTGTTGATGGCAACCAGGATCGGAACCCCTGCCGCGCGCGCGTGGTTAATCGCTTCAATGGTTTGCGGCATGACGCCGTCGTCGGCCGCCACGACAAGTACGACGATGTCGGTGGCCCGGGCGCCGCGCGCCCGCATCATGGTGAATGCCTCGTGGCCTGGTGTATCCAGGAACACGATTCTGCGATCATTCACGTTAACGTGGTAAGCGCCCATGTGCTGGGTAATGCCGCCGGCTTCACCCGCGGCGACCTTGGTTTTCCGAATGGCATCCAGCAAGGAAGTCTTGCCGTGATCGACGTGGCCCATTACCGTTACCACCGGGGCACGAGATGTCAAATCGGTCTCCTTTTCCACGACTCGATCCTGCTCCATGACCGCTTCCTCGAAGGTGACGAAACGGGGAGTAGCATTGAAAGCGGCCGCTATTTCGATGGCGGTCTTCTGATCGAGCCTGTGATTGATACTCGCCATAATGCCGCGAGTCAGGAGTTCCCTCAGAACGTCCTTGCTCTTGACGTTTAGCTTTTCCGACAGTTCTTTGACGCTGACTGACTCGGACAGGACGATGTCCTGGTGCTCTCGCACAATGGGTGGAGGCGGAGCGACCGTCGGCCGGCGGTCCTTGGCTTTAGGCTGCGGCCGGCGCTGATCAAAACGCCGCGGCGGCTGACCGGCGAACGGACGATGCTGTTGACCGGGTTGCGGAGGTCTCACGAACTGCCTTGCAATGGGTGGAGCCGCAGGCGGTGGCGTGGGGGCGGTCCGCTTTAGAATAATCGGCTTCTCGCGCTCGGGCTCGGCCGGCTTGGCTTCGGCAACAGGAGCCTCTTCCGCACGGGCGGCCACTTTTTCGCCGGGCACCGGTTCCCCGGCTTTCGCCGGCGCTGCAGGGGCCTGTTCGGCAGCTGCCTGGGCGGCTGGCTGCTCCTGCGCTGGTGCAGGTTCGGCGGCAACGGCGGCCTCCGGCTGGACGGCCTGGAGCTCGGGAGCTTCCTTCTCGGCCGCCGCCTCTGCGACTGCTTCGGGTTGAGCGGCCTCGGCTTCGAGAGCGGCTTCGGCGGCCGGGGCTTCAGCCTGTGCCTCGACCTCGGCGACTGTCTCCGCCGGCAGCGGTTCCATTTCCACTTCAGCCGGTATCGGCTCCTGCGGCAAGGCTTCCGCGGCGATCTCTTCGTCGGGACGCCGGTAGACACCCTTGCCCCGTCGCGGCTTCATGGAGGCAGCGAGAGCGCTCTCCGCAGGCTTTTCTTCAGCCTTCTTCGGCAGTACTTTCCGGGGCTTGCCCAGCTCTTTGATCGTCTTCTTGGTTTTGACCCCTTGGAGTCGTTTGTCTTTCGCTTTTTCGGTCTCTTGCTCGACCTCGGCGATAAGCTGAAGTCGTCGACGGATTCGGATGGCGATGTCAGGATCGACAGGTGTATCTGCGGAGGGAACCCAAACTCCAATTTTCTTGAGTTCGGAGATGACCACCGTATATTGAATCTGAAATTCGGTAGCTAAATCGCTGACCTTGATCTGTTCCATTGGGCCTAGTAAAAAACCTTTCGTTTACTTGTCGTCCTGTTCGCTCGTCTGCGACGTTTCGTCCGAAGTTGTCTGTAGACTCGGTTCGACTTCCTCCGCTGGTGCTTGAGTTGGCGGTGCCTCTTCCCCGCTAGGCGGCTCCTGCTGCATCTGGGTCGAAAGTTCCAGGTATTCCTCGGCTTCGGATATCAGCTTCTGTGCCGTTTTCTCTCCGATACCAGGTACCTCGGTCAGTTTTTCAATTGACTGGGCGGCCAGGTGCTGGACAGTCGTGATACCCACCTCGCGCAGGCGCTCCAGGGTCTTCTCGCCCACTCCATCGAGGACGTCAATCGGATCTCCCTGTTCTTCTTCTTGCTCCTGCTGTTCTTCGGCCTCCGGCTGCAACTGCTCCATCTGGGTGATTATTTCCTGTTTCTTCTCTTCCTCGCTCTTGATGTCGATCTGCCAGCCGAGCAGCTTGGATGCAAGTCGAACGTTCTGGCCTTTCTTGCCGATCGCGAGAGAAAGCTGATCCTCGGGCACGATCACTTCCAGAATCCTGTCGACCGGGTCCGCCACCAGAACCTTGGAGATCTTGGCGGGATTCAGGGCGTTCATCGTGTATTCGACGACGTCATCCGAGTATTCAATGATGTCGATTTTCTCGCCCTTCATTTCCCGGATGACCGCGTTGATTCGCGTCCCCTTCATTCCGACGCAAGCGCCCACGGGATCGACCGCATCGTCTCTACTGGCAACCGCCACCTTGGCTCGCTCGCCGCCTTCCCGGACCGCACCTTTGATCTGCACCGTGCCGTCGTAGACCTCCGGTATCTCCATCTCGAACAGACGGACCAGGAGACTTGGGTCGGTTCTCGACAAGACAATCTGCGGGCCTTTCGACAGCTTATGGACCTTGATGATCACGGCCCTGATCCGGTCTCCCTGCTTATAGGTTTCCACCCGCGACTGTTCGCTCATGGGGAGGATGGCCTCGGTTTTTCCCATGTCGACGATCATGTCCCGGCCTTCGAACCGTCGGATGATCCCGTTGACCAGCTGCCCGACCTGCCCGGAGAACTCGTCGAAGACGATCTCCCGCTCAGCTTCGCGCACTTTTTGAAAGATCACCTGCTTGGCGGTCTGAGCCGCTATACGTCCGAGCTCGACAGTAGGTTTCGGGATCTCGACATATTCTCCAACCTGGAAGGACTCGTCGATTTCGAGGGCTTCCTCGAGGGACATCTCAGTGTCTTCGTTCTCCACTTCCTCGACGATCTTCTTGACCGCAAATACGTCAATGGTGCCGCTATCCGGATCATACCGCGCCTGAAGTTCCTCCTCGGTCCGGAAAAACTTCTTGGCCGCAGCGACCATTGCATCTTCGAGCGCCCGCTGGATGACTTCGGGGTCTATACCCTTTTCCTTGCTGATCTGCTCGATAGTCTGGCTCAGGATATTCGCCATTCTTGATCGATCCT
>Ga0105092_10000487_pt1 | contig 20581 bp, 28 predicted proteins | sample PPLLak2March2015_FD_87021 | JGI IMG/M metagenome (GOLD analysis project Ga0105092, IMG submission 87021) | Freshwater sediment microbial communities from Prairie Pothole Lake near Jamestown, North Dakota, USA - PPLs Lake P7 Core (1) Depth... | ecosystem: Environmental > Aquatic > Freshwater >... | reverse complement strand
GGGAACCACCCGTTCCCATTCCGAACACGGAAGTGAAACCCGCCAGCGCCGATGGTACTTGGGGGGCAACCCCCTGGGAGAGTAGGTCACCGCCGGGCATTATCGTCGAAGGGCCGCCGACTACCGTTGGCGGCCCTTCGTTTTTCACCCTAGGGAAGGCACGTTGAGCAATCGCCCGGACCGACATCAGCGCAAGAGTGCCGACAGGCGACGCCGTGACACCCATGACACCGGCCAACGACGAGAGCATCGCACCGTCACCTCGGTGAGCTCCGGACAGCTCCCGAAATGGGTCCGGGAAGAGATCCTCCGTTCCACCCCGAAGGACCGTCGCGATCCCGCCCTCAACCATCTGGCGAAGGCCCTGAACCAATTCGCCGATGAGCGCTATGGAGCCGCCCTGCCCGAGCTTCGCAAGGCAAAGAACCTGGCGCCTCGCTCATCGACGGTTCGGGAGATGCTGGGCTTGTCCGCCTATCACACCGGACAGTGGGAGGAGGCCCTGCGTGAGTTGCGCACGTTCAGACGTCTCACCGGAGACGTGATTCACATGCCAGTCGAGATGGACTGCCTTCGTGCCCTGGGCCGGGCCGGGGACGTGACCAAGACCTGGAACCTGCTCCAGGATCTCGATGCCTCGGCCACAGTCGGCCATGAAGCCCGCGTTGTCTACGCCTCGTTCCTACTCGACCAGGGAAAGGCCGTCGACGCCTGGCACATCATCAAGCCGGGCCGACTCGTCGCCTCACCATCGCCGGGGGAGCTTCGTCGTTGGTTCGTGGCAGCCAGGGTGGCTCTCGCCGCCGGAGACAAGGACGCCGCAAAGCGGCTGCTGGCCGCCCTGGACGAGCAGGACCCCGATTTCGAAGGCGTTGACGAGCTGCGCGCCGCATTGCTCTGATCGCCCGGCATTCGGCCGACTACGCCCCTGGTGAATCTGTCACTGCGGTCGGGCACACTCGAACCGTCCGCACTTCCCCGACCATGAGAAAAGGGGAGAGTGTCATGGATCTCAACCTGGTCGTCCTTTGTGGACGTGTAGCCGTCGATCCCGAGCTGAAGACCTTCGATAGCGGTACCCGACTGATCCGACTCCTGGTCACCGTTCGAAGCGATGCTCCGAGACGACGGGTCGACGTGGTGCCGGTCACATTGTGGGACCCGCCCGATGAGCTCGTCGATGAGCTGCCCGAGAAGGGTCGACGAGTCTGGGTGTGCGGGTCGGTGCAACGGCGGTTCTGGGAGGCACCCGACGGCCGGCGTTCCCGTCTCGAGGTGGTGGCAGAACAGGTGAATCTCAAGGATGTCGAGGAGCTCGAGCCGGTAGCCGTATAGGCCTGTGTTCATTGTCGATTCCGGGTATTGACATCGGGGGTACAGTGGCCTCGTCCCTGTCCCCTCGACGTCACTCGGAGGTTTCTCGTGCCCTGGTATTGGACCGACGACATCGCCCGTGCCCTAATCGAAGCCGGTCAGCTGACCGTCGACGCGGCCGGATCCCTGATGTCGGTCCCGACTGCGTTCAGGCGTGAGGAATCCACTATCGAGGCCGCTGCGCTGGCCCTCCTCGATGACGATGAGATCCCCTTAGCCGCCTGATCGGTGAGGTGGTTGCTGGCCCCACGATGGATGGTGGCCCACGTCGTCGTCGTGGCCCTCGCCATCCTCTTCATCAACCTCGGCTTCTGGCAGCTCCGCAGACTCGAAGAGCGACAGTTGGCGAACACAGTGGGGGAGTCACGGTTCGAAGCCGAGCCGGTCGATGTCGGTCTCCTGCTCGACTCGGCAGGGGAGGATCGGGAGTCCCTCGAGTTCCGGCGGGCTGTCGCCACAGGTGTCTTTCAGCCTGATGACGAGGTTCTGATCAGAAGTCAGGTCCACCAAGGTGTCGCCGGGTTCCACGTCATCACCCCCCTGCTGGGGGAGGGGGACACTGCGGTGTTGGTCAATCGTGGATGGGTCCCCCTCGACGCGGATGAAGTGCCTGTGACCGCCGCCCCGCCTCCCGAGGGGACAGTGACCGTGACCGGCTGGGTACGGCCTACCCAGACTCGGGGAGCGCTCGGCCCGAGCGATCCAGACGAGGGCCGGTTGGTGGCGATGAGCCGAGTCGAGATCGATCGCATCCAGCAACAGGTGCCCTATGAGCTGGAGCCGGTGTACATGTCCCTTCTCGACGACCTGGCCGGTGATCTGCCCTTCGCCGCCCCACCCCCGTCGTTTGCGGACGAGGGGCCTCACCTGGCGTACGCGATCCAGTGGTTCAGCTTCGCCCTGATCGGCCTGGTCGGATACTTCTTCCTGATCCGGCGGGCGGCCCGTCGCTCACACTGATATCTCACGACCGAGCTCGGGGACGATCTCGAACCCGTCGAGACCCGCGAGCTGGCGAGGATCGAGGCGGATCTTCGCAGTCCGCGAGCCCGCCCCGATGACGACCCAATCGTTGTCCAGCACTGCGGAGTCGATCCACACCGGGAGGTCGTCAGGAAGGCCGAAAATGGTGACTCCGCCGATCTCCATCCCGGTGAGTGCCTTGGTCTGCTCGGAGTCGGCGAAGCTCACCTTCTTGACTCCCAATCGTCGCCTCACAAGCCCATTCACATCGAGCCTCGTGGTGGCCAGAACAAGACACGCCGCGAACTGACCCTCGGGTCGTCGCGACGCCACCAGGATCGTGTTGGCCGACCGCTCCAGCGGCACGCCGTACGCCTCACAGAATCGGGCAGTGTCGGCCAGGTCCGGATCGCAGTCCATCTCCTCGAAGACGACAGCGCGAGATGTAATCGAGTCGAGGACTGCAGCGTCGATAGGCATTGCCTGGAGAGTAGATCCGGCCCAATCCGGGCCGGCCTATCCGAGGTGTGTCAGAACGGGGGAGCAGCCTCAGTGGGCGTGTTCGTGAGCATCCTCGTGATCGTGATCGTCGTGCTCGTGCTCGTGCTCTGCGATCTGGGCGCGCACTTCGTCCATGTCGACTTCCTTCGCCTTGGAGATCAGGTCCTCGAGCATGTGGCCGGGGATCGCCCCTGGCTGGGCGTACAGGACTATCTGGTCCCGAAAGATCATCAACGTGGGAATGGAACGTATTCCGAACTTGCCGGCCAGCTCAGGCTGGTCCTCTGTGTCCACCTTCGCGAACACAACGTCGGGATGCTGCTCTGAGGAGGTCTCATAGGTCGGAGCGAACATGCGACAGGGTCCGCACCATTCGGCCCAGAAGTCGATGAAAACGGTGTCGTTCTCCTGGATGGTCTGGTCGAAGTTGTCCTTGGTCAGGGCCACAGTGGCCATGCTTCAGCCTTTCAATGGGTTGCGTGAACCGTACAACGGAGGAGGGGGGAGGTTTGTTCCGCGCTGACCGGGCCGGTCGACCCATTCTCCCGAAGCCCCATAATCCACGTTATGTCAAGTTGAGGGGTTGGGACTCCACAAGAGTAATTGGGGTGCCCAGTCCCAACATGTGTCTGCTGTCGGTCCAAATTTGGGCTCATTCCAGTGCCGGGTCGACGCACAGGCTTCCCCCGATACCGGGCTGGGGGTTGAACACACGAGGCTCGGCCACATACCCGGCTCCTGTCGCCTCGGTGGTCAGAAAGCCCTCCACGGCATCGGCGAGGGCATCCGACACAGCCTCCACGTAGTCGTTAGTGGCGAACAACTCGGCTTCAGGCGGGTTCGAGATGTAAGCCAATTCAGCGAGCACGCTCACTGTGCGTGGGCCGCTGATCATGCCGTATGCATCGCTCCCCCGTGTGCTCAAGACGCTGAGCACACCGGCATCAGGTGCTGCGGTCCATCCGATGTCGAAGTCGGACAGCGCCGCCATCACGCGGGTCCAGACCAGGCCGCCGAGTCGTCGGGAGGCTTCTGACGTGCTCTGGATGAATACTTCCGTGCCTGGTCGAGGCGATGGCCCGGGAGTGGGCGCATTGTGGTGAACCGAGATGAGCAGGTCGGCGTTGACCCGGTCGGCCAATCCCGCCCGCACCCCCAGTCTCGAGGCGTAGTCAGCGGTCCGGGTCAAGACCACGTCGATGCCTCGGACGATCAAGTCGGCCTCGAGAGCTTGAGAGACTTCGAGATTCAGATGTTTCTCCATCAGCCCGTTGGCTCCGACGGCACCTGTGTCCACCTCACCGCCATGTCCGGGGTCGATCACGACTTGTGTCGTGCCCAACGGTGTGCCTTCCCGCACTATTGCCTCGTTTCCGCAGGGCGTGATGACGCGGAACCCGGTCGCCGTCTCCTCCAGCACCGAAACGACCACACCCGTCGGAGTGACCAGTGCTCTGGTGATCTCGGGGAAGGTCGGCGGCGGCTCGGTGGTCGTTGTGGTGGGAACCGTCGTCGTCGTGGTGGTCGTCGATGTCGTGGTCGGCGTGGGGATCGTCGTGACCTCCGCCCCGACGTTTCCAGAGCAGGCCCCGACGAGGACGACGAGGACCAGGAGAAGGGGCCGCATTCCCGGGCAGGTTAAACCTGAGGGCCGGTCAAGCCGGTAGGCTCTGCAGCGTGTTCGGCCCTCTCAATGGCGTGCGTGTCGCTCTGGTCTGTTTCGCAGTTGTGGCCGCCCTGGCCGGGCTCATCGCCGGCTACCCGCTGGTGACCGCCGTCCTGCTGCTCGGGGTGGCGATCCACGGAGTGGGCTGGCTCTATCTCTACCGCGAGCATCTTCGGCGATCACCGCACTGACCAGCCGATCACACCTCGAGCCACTCCCCCACTGCCTTCGCCAATGACTCCGCGTCGGCCAGGAGGCTTTGGTGGGCGGCATCGTGGTCGGAGTCGACGGGGCGCGAGAGGTCTACGTAGATCTTGAGCTTGGGCTCGGTGCCGCTCGGTCTGACCAACACCCGGCCCGAATCACCCAGCGACAACTCGATCAAGTCCTGCTTCCCCAGCCATATCGGCCGCTCCTCCTCGCCGAGCCGATAGTCGGTCATTCCTGCCACTTCGATGCCTTGCACACTCGACGGAGGGCCGCTTCCGAGTCGATCGACAGCCGACAGCAAGGCTGCCTGTCCCTCCGGACCGGGCCTGACGATCGAGTGCTGTGCGCTGACCCACAAACCGACTTCGTCCCACAGGTCGTGGAGCCGATCGAGCACGCTTCGCCCTTCGGATGTTTCCTCGGCGGCGAGATCGGTCATGACGACGGCGGCACTCAGCCCGTCTTTGTCACGAACCGTTCGACCCACCGAATAGCCCAGCGCCTCCTCGTACCCGAATGCGAAGCGCCCCGCTCCACTGGCCTCGAGGGCCAGGCCGGCGTTGATGATCCACTTGAAGCCGGTCAGGGTCGCCTCGTGGACCGCTCCCCGGCGGGCGGCGATCCGGCCCAGCATCGGGCTCGACACGATCGAGTTGACGACGATCGGTGGATCGGGATATCGCCAATAACGCAGGACGTAGTCGCCGAGCAGGCTGCCTAGCTCGTTGCCGCTGAGCAGCCGCCACTCCCCCGCCATGGGCACTGCCGAAGCGAGGCGGTCGGCATCCGGGTCGTTGGCCAGCACCAGGTCGGCGTCGACATCCCTGGCCAGATTCAGCGCCAGGTCGAGTGCACCAGCCTCCTCCGGATTGGGGAAGGTGACCGTGGGAAACGCGCCATCGGGAGACGCCTGTTCCGCGACAGGCAACAGACCACTGTGATGGGCCGAGATGAAGAGCCGCGTCAGGGTGGCGCCACCGACACCGTGAAGCGGCGTGTAGACGATCTTCAGGTCGGATGTCTGCGGATTGGGGCGGGCCGAGTCCAATTCGATCTCGTAGGCGCCCAGGATGTCGTGGGGCATCTGAGTGACGAGATCGGAACCGCCTGCGAACACACCTTCGATTCGTGGAACGTCGGCAGCGGGGCCAACCCGGACGATCGCCGCCGCGATCTCGGCGTCGGTTGGGGGGATGATCTGAGCGGCGTTGCGGTCATACACCTTGTAGCCGTTGTCGGCTGGAGGGTTGTGGCTCGCCGTGATCACCACCGCCGCCGGCGCATCGAGGTGCTTGGCTGCGAACGCCACCAGTGGGGTGGGCGTGACCTCCGGGAAGTACCTGACGCCGATCCCGGCCGCTGCCAACACACCTGCGGCGTCCTCCGCAAACGTGCGACTGTCGGGCCGCGCGTCAAAGCCCAGGGCCACCGGCCGCTCCGGTGGGCCGCTGTGCTTCGTGATCAGGTGGTCGGCCAGTCCTCTCGTGGTGCGGATCACGGTCGCCCGATTCATCCGCCCTGAGCCGGGTCCTACTTCACCGCGGATACCTGCCGTGCCAAAGGTGAGTGGCTCTCCCATCGCACCGGCCATCGCGGATCGATCGCCGGCGTCGACGATGGCCTGCAGGGCGTCCCGGGTCTTGGGGTCGGGGTCGCCCTCGATCCACTGCCGGGTGGCCTCGAGTAGATCCTTGTCTGTGACAGCGCTCACTGAAACGGCGAGGCTAAACGCTTCGATCAGTGCGAGTTCTGCTGCCAGCGCCAGGAATCTGCGCACATGTCGTCGAGATCCCGGGTGGTCTGCCAGTCGAGCTCGACCCGCGCCTTCTCCACACTCGCCCAGTTGGAGGCCACGTCACCCGCCCTCCGCCCGACGATCTCGTAGGGGATGGGCTTGCCTGACTGACTCTCGTACGCAGCGATGACCTCGAGGACGCTGTGTCCCTCGCCAGTGCCCAGGTTGTACGTGAAGACGCCTTTCTCCCCCGCCCGCTTCTCGAGTGCTGCGACATGGCCCTCGGCCAGATCGGCCACATGCACGAAATCCCTGACCCCGGTTCCGTCCGGCGTGGGGTAGTCGTTGCCAAACACCTTTACCTTGGTCAGCTCGCCAGAGGCAACCTTGGCCACGTATGGCATGAGGTTGTTGGGAATGCCGGAAGGATCCTCACCGAGCAGCCCCGACTGATGGGCTCCGACCGGGTTGAAATAGCGGAGCAGCGAGATGGACCACTCCGGATCGGACACGTGAACGTCACGAAGGATTTGCTCCATCATGATCTTGCTCCAGCCGTACGGATTGGTCGCGGCCCCGATCGATGTCGACTCCAGCAAAGGAAGCGTGGCTGGGTCGGGATCCCCGTACACGGTCGCCGACGAGCTGAAAACGAATGTCTTCACCTCGGCGGCGCTCAAGGCCTCGAGAAGGGCGAATGTGCCCCCGACGTTGTTGTCGTAATAGAGGAGAGGCTTTTCGACCGACTCACCCACCGCTTTCAGCGCGGCGAAGTGAATGCAGGCATCGAATCCTGACTGGAGGACTTTCTCCATGGCGTCCAAGTCGCGAACATCAGCCTCGACGAACTCGGTCTCATGACCGGTGATCCGCCCGATCCGGGCGACCACCGAACGCTTTGCGTTCACGAGGTTGTCGACGATCACTGGCTCGTGGCCTGCCTCGATCAACGAGACCACGGTGTGACTGCCGATGAACCCGGCTCCGCCTGTTACGAGTACGCGCATTCAGTGATCGTAGGTAGACACGGGCATCAAGCCGAAGGGAGCGACAGGACGAACTCCGACCATCCATCCTCGTGCCGGTAGGTGAGATCACCGTCCATGAGGCGGGCGAGGCGGCGTGCGACATTGAGACCGAGGCCAACGGAGGCCGAGTGCGGCGTGCCTCTCCCCCGCTCATATGCCCGGAAGATCCGCTCGACATCGGCATTGGGGATCGCCTTTCCCGAGTCCTGAATCTTGACCTCGAGACGATCGCCGGCTTTGCCCAGGCTGATCTGGATCCTCTCGCCGCCATATCGCATCGCATTGGAGACGAGATTGCGCAGTATCTGCCGCGTCCGCCGGGGGTCGGCCATGATCCGGGATGAGCCCTGCAGGACCTTGATATCGATCGGGTAATCCACCACCTCGAGCACCCGCTCGATCTCCTTCGTGACGTCGAACTCCTGAAGCGCGACCGAGACTTGGCTCAAATTCTCGCGGTAGGCGACGAGAAGGTCTTCGATCAACCATGACGCGTCGTCGGCCTGGCGAGCGATCATTTGCGCCATGTCCCGGCGCTCCTCGTCAGTGAAGGTGTCGTAGTGGTCGGCGAGCTCCTGGCCGAGGCCGAGCATGGCCGCCAGAGGGTTGCGCAGTTCGTGGGACACCGTGGCGATGAAATCGTCCTTGGCCTTGCCCGCTTCGAACTTGTCGGTCACGTCGATCAGAGAGCCCTCGTAGTACTGGATCTGCCCGTGGTCGTCCCTTATCGCCCGGGCCGAGTCCCGAACCCAGATCGTGCTGCCGTCCGGACGGGAGAGCTGGAGGTCGAAGTCGAGAATCACGCCTTCGGTGGCGATCCGCTGCAGCCAATCGGCGCGCTGGGCCGGATCCATGTAGATGGTTTCGACGGTGGGCAGCATCGCCATCATCTCCTCGACAGAGTCGTACCCGAGGATGTTGGCCAAAGCAGGATTGGCCGCAATCAACTCGCCCGTCGTGGACGTGCGATAAAAGGCCACCGGCATTCTCTTGAAGAATGACTTCAGCTCGTCAAAGCCGTTCATTCAGCTATCCATCGGCAAATTGACGCGATTTCTGCACACATGACCATTCGACGCAAGAGGAACCTACGGCCCTGCAACGGGCGCGACCTGATTCTGGTCGATCATCCATGACCCTGTCGAACCCTCCGGCAACACACCACACACTATGGGACAAACCGTCCCGTAAAGACGGTTGGCGACCAGAGAACCAATGACCAATATCGAGTCGGGTGAGTCGAGCACGAAGCCGGCCGGCCCAGTCCCGAGCCGCAAGGCCTCCGCCAGGACCGACGAAGATGAGCTGGAGCCTCGTCCGTGCGGCATGGCGAGGATGGCGCCGGTCACGCTCAACCCGCGTTGGGGATGGCTGCGGTCGATGATCAGACCGGTCTCGGGATCGAGACCACCCCAAAGCGACAGCGGCTCGCCGAGGCGCAAGAGCTCTCCGACCGCTTTTCCCTCGACGAGCGCCGTGAACCCGGCGCCGGTCACCACCCCTCCCTCACTACCAGCTCACCAGACACGGCCGAGTCGACGCAATCATCGAGCCCGGCAAAGGCTACGTCGACACCGAGGTTGCCCGGCGCGTAGAAGGCCCATTTGGCGGAGTTGGTCATGACCACGCCGCTGATGTCGTGCAGGATCGGGGTGATGTAGGTGCAGGTATCGGTCACGATCGTGGCGCCGAAGCCCTCGATGACCGCGATCATGCCCGACGCCTCCGCCCTCGAGAGAGCGTCCCGGGATGTGTTCACATAGAACGGGACTCTGGTCGACCGCCCCTTCATCATGTCGGCCAACATCGCCAGCTCCGCCACTGAGAAATGCGGTGTTCCGACGCTGACGGCCCCGAGCGGTCCCTCCCCATGATTGAGCGATGCTCGAGCCCGCGCCAGGTCGCCGACATCGATGATCTCGACGCGTTGAGGCGTCTGGCCTGCCATCGCCGCCTCGGCGGTGGGAGCCTCTGGAGTGACGCCTGCCGCGTGGAACATCGCGACCGCTCCCGAGGAGGCGGCTGCCGCTCCGAGTGCCTTCAACCGGTCCTCGCCGGCTCTGTGGTCGAGCCCGACGATCACCGCTACATCCGTCCCAGCGACCTGCCCCAGACGATGGCCCAACACCGGGTAGAGGAGATCGTCATCGAGCAACCTGTCGGAGATCTGCAGATCGACCCGAAGTGTCGCCCGCCGGCCCTCAACGGTGTGGAGCCCAACCGCCGGAGCTCGGCCGGTCAGTGCGCAACAGATGTCGAGAAAGTCCCCATAACGGGCCGTCCTCGCCCCCAGCACCGAGTTGGCGAAGACGATCGCATTGGACTCACCCCAGGCCACCTGGTCGCCAAATCCGGGGCGTTGGGCCAGCTGATAAGGGGCGCATGTCCAGCTCGGAGTGCAGCCCATGTCGACGTAGGCATCCATGAGCAGGCGAGCCGCGCCGGCGGTCTCCGGGTCTCCCCGGTAGAGATCGGGATGCAGGAGATCGAGCGAAGACACATTGAGGGTTGTCGGAACCACCACCCGGCCGCCGCCTTCGACAAGCGAGACAGCGAAGTCGAGCCCGGCCCGCCCGTGGTACAGGCCCCCGTCGATGTGGGCCGCGGAGATGTCCAGAAGGCCGGGTGCGTTCTCCGATTCCGCGACTGCGACGAGGAGTTCCATCGCCGTCCGCGATGCGGCGCCTGCCTTCCCGTCGAGCATCGCCTGGTCCGATTCGGTAAGCAACACTCGTGAACCAACGGTGCCGGTCAGTCCTCGAAGGGAAGCGCCATCTGTGGCTCGGGCCGGTGATAGCGCTCCAATCCGTTCCACATCAGATAGTCCATGAACACCCAAGATCGGCGGTGGATAGCCGATGGCCCCCAAGCCTGAAGGGCCGACTTGTGCACCGGGCACGGGTAGCCCTTGTTGGCCTCGAAGTTGTACCCGGGGTATTGATCAGCCCACTCCCGCATGAGCCTGTCCCGGCTCACCTTCGCAAGGATCGATGCGGCGGCGATGGACAGCGAGGTTCGATCACCCCTGACGATGCGGGTTGCCCCGCCTACGAAATCCCACTTCCCGTCGACTAGGACATGGTCCGGCACGGCGCCCAGCCCAGCGAGGGCTCGTTGAGCGGCCAGGCGTTGCGCGTCGGACATCCCCAGCGTGTCGCATTCCTCAGGCGTGGCGTGACCGACCGACCATGCATCGCACCACTCGGCGATGCGATCGAAGAGTGCTTCGCGCTCATCCTCGGTCAACATCTTCGAGTCCCGGATCTTGTACACCCGGCGATCGAGGGGCACGATGGCGGCGCCGACCGTGAGCGGCCCCGCCCAGGATCCCCTTCCTACTTCGTCCATGCCGACGACGACCTCCAGCCCTCTGTCCCGCAGACCTCGCTCGACGATGAGGCCCGGCGCCTTGCGTTTGAGACTCGGCCGCAGCTTGGGAGCGGTGGTGGTCATCGCCGGTCAGGGTAGGGCGGGATGACCTCGATGCGGCGGTCAGTTGAGGTCGACATCATCGGGAAAGGTGGAGACGAGGGCGAGATGGCCTTGCTGACGGCGCAGAACCCGTGACCATTGGCCCTCGGGCCGATCGAAGGGGTCGTCGGGCGAGGCAGGCACCACGTACCACGAGCCTTCAGCGATCTCCATCTCCAGTTGGCCCTGCCCCCAGCCGGCGTACCCCGAATAGATGCGGACAGCGGAGGTTCCCTCTCCCGGCCTCGCCTCGAGGTCCACGATGCTCAGTCCGGCCACACCGGTTGGCTCCCCGCCCCTGCCACCGGCGAGCCCTATTGCCACGCGTGGGTCCACAGGACCGCCGTAGTGGACTGTTCCCGGCTTGGCGGCGACCGGCCCCCACACCGGGATATGGGTCTCGACCCGTTCGATGGTGGGCCTGTTGAGCACCACGCCGAGGCTGCCTTCTTCGTCGTGCTGCAATATCAGCACCACCGATCTCCAGAAATTGGGGTCGACAAGCAAGGGCGTCGCCACCAGAAGCTGCCCACCGAGGTTTCCGTCCACGACGCCATCGTGCCACAGCGCCGCGGATTCATGCCAACGTGCTGCTCCCTCATTTAACGTTCGGGTCATGAGGGCTCTGGTGAAACATGCAGACGAGGTAGGGCTGCGCCTGGATGACGTCCCGATCCCTGAACCAGGGCCCGATGACATTCTCATCAGGGTGCTGACAACCGGGATCTGTGGCACCGACCTGCACATCTTCAATTGGGACGATTGGGCCCGCGACACGATCCCCGCCCCGATGACGGTCGGGCACGAGTTCTCAGGTGAGATCGTCGCCCTGGGCCCGAACGTCTCCGGGTTCGAGGTGGGTGAGTTGGTGAGCGCCGAGGGTCACGTGGTGTGCAACCGCTGCCGAAACTGCCTCGCAGGGAGACGCCACCTGTGCCAGGACGCCAGGGGTATCGGGGTCAACCTGCCGGGAGCATTCGCCGACTACGTGCTGATACCGAAGTCGAACGTTTGGCGGCACCAGGAAGGGCTCGACCCGGAGATCGGCGCCATCTTCGACCCCTTCGGGAATGCAGTTCACACCGCCCTCGAATTCGACGTCCTCGGCGAGGATGTCCTGATCACCGGGGCGGGGCCGATCGGGCTCATGGCATGCGCTGTGGTAGCCCACGCAGGGGCCCGCAATGTGGTGGTCACCGATGTGAACCCGTTCCGCCTCGATCTGGCCAAGAGGATGGGGGCTACCCGCGCCGTCGACATCAGGTCCGAAGACCTCCACGATATTCAGGGTGAGCTGGGAATGACCGAAGGGTTCGATGTCGCTCTGGAGATGTCAGGCAGCCCGTCGGCAATGGAAGACATCATCCAGAACACGATCCATGGCGCCAACGTGGCAATCCTCGGCATCCCGACCGACCCCTTCCCGATCGACTGGAGCATCGTCATCTTCAACATGCTCAATCTCAAAGGGATCTATGGGCGGGAGATGTTCGAGACGTGGTACAAGATGAATGTCCTGATCCAGTCGGGAGTCGACATATCCCCGGTGATCACCCATCGCTTCGAGGTGGATGATTTCGACGCGGCCTTCGATGCCACCGCGTCCCAGGACTCGGGCAAGGTGCTGATCAGGTGGGCCGATCCGGCCTGATGAGGGGCAGCAGGGCAAACTCGTCGACGTCGATCGAGCGGAGGATCGGCTTGGCTATGGCGGGCATTCGGCTCATCCCCTCCGATCCGATCAGCTCCGGGGGGCCTACCCGGTAGGACTTCCTGCCGGCGATGATCTCCCCGCCGTCTGCTGCGGTCAAGTTCTTCAGCCAGTCGGTGTCCCTTCCGTAGGTCAGGGCGACGATGACGTCGTCGCCGCCGACCCAGGCGTTGAGCGGGGTCCGGTACTCGGCGCCGGACTTCCGACCCCTGTGGACGAGCACCGCGAAGCCAGGGAGCCACCCGGCCAGGGGACGGCTGATGCGATTGGTGACCACGCGGTTGAACCTTGCGAGCCCTCGGGACAAGGGCATCGGCTCAGATCCGAGAGTCGATCCAGGCGATGATCTCCTGGACCAGCTCCGGTCCCTCCGGTTCGTTGAGGATCTCGTGTCGCAGCCCCGGCAGCAACCGCCGTTCGACGTTGGGCAACTCCCCCAGAGCGGCCGTGGACTGAGGCGGGACGATTGTGTCGGCGGTGCCGTGCAGGACGAGGGTCGGGATGGTGAGATCGGTGAGACTGTCGTTCAGCTCGTCCATCGCCTCGAAGAATGAAGCGCCGAGACGATTTGTCGCCTTAGGGAAGACGAGGGGGTCCGAGAAGTATGCCTCCCCCACCGCCGGGTCACGAGACAGCTGCTCACCTTTCAGGGCGGCGGGTAGGGCGACCGTCGGGGCGAGTCTCTTCGCCAATCCGGCCACGGCTCGCTGCCATGCGGCGCCGCCGGCCAACGCCGGAGCAGACAGGACCAGCAGGTCGGGGGCGGGGCGGCCCGTCAGGGCGTACCCAAGGGCCAGATTTCCTCCCATCGAATGGCCCATGAGGACGACCGGTGTCCCTTGCTCCCGGGCCCACTCCATGTGCCCCTGGATTTGATCGTGATAGCGCGACCAATCGTCGATGTCGCCACGGGTGCCACCGGATCCTCCGAAGCCGATCAGGTCGAACGATCGGGTGAAGAATCCCGCCTCTGCAAGGAGCGACCCTGTCCGCTCATAGCGCCCGCAGTGCTCGGAAATGCCATGGACCAAGACGATGTGGGCACGGGGCGTAGCGTCGGGCACCCACTCCCTCACCAACTCGATTCCTATGTCGTCGGATGGCACCGGACGGGCGACGCTCGCCATGTCTCTCCTCGCTCTGGTCGGCAAATCCTAAAGAGGCGTCAATCGAACACGTAGCGGGTCAAATCCGTGGGGAACTGTGACCATGCGATCCCCTTTTTCGGGGTCAAACGGCACATCCCGCCGGCGTCCTCTCCCGACCAGGCGTCGGCAGTGGGGGCGTAGCCGAGCCGCTCATACTTGCGGGCGTATTCGGAGGCGAGACGCTCCCCGAGCTCGCCCCGGATCGGCTCTGAAGGCCGAGATGTCCCTTCGATGATGGTGACTGTCGTGCCGCTCTCCAAATGAAGGGCGCACGCCGGGTTCGACGCGATGTTCCTGGCGTGCCGGGTCATCGGCGACCCGTCATACCAAAATCGGTCGTCGAGCCAGACCCCCCAACGAGGGACGACATGTGGCCTGCCGTCGGGGCGGGTAGTGGCCATCCAGTATTCGGTGGCTTCCACCAACCAGTCCTCTACATCGGCCCATTGCAGGAAAGGCCCTTCGTCCTTCACCCCGTACCCCTCCGGGACGTCGGGACGGCCGTCGATGCGGACACTCATCCTCGCTCCTTGTGAAATGGCGGTCTTACGATGCGTCCCGGCACCCAGCGATCCCGGATCTCGACCTCGATCCCGTCGTCACCCGAGGCCGGCGGTGGTGAGACATAGGCGAGCCCAATGCCGGTGTCGAGCATCGGGCTCAGATTGCCCGAGGTGACCTCGCCCTTCCCTGCCGGGGTTCGCACGCTGTACCCGTGCCGCGGGATCCCTTTCCCGTTGAGAATGAAGCCGATCAGGCGACGTGAGGGACCTTCGTGCATTTGGGACTCCAATGCCGCCTTCCCCCGGAACTCATGGTCCATGTCGACCGCGAAATCGAGGCCGGCTTCGGGCGGGGTGGTCGATTCGTCGATGTCGGACCCCCATAACGGGAGGCCGGCCTCGAGCCGCAGAGTGTCCCGCGAGGCGAGGCCACATGGAGCCACGGACATCGAGGCGAGAGTCTCGGCAAGACCCCGACCGGTTTGAGGGTCGGTACAGACCTCTCCCCCGCGCTCGCCGGTGTAGCCGGTGCCGGCAATCCAGACTTCGCCCGATTCCCAACGTTCGGAAGCTGTCCGAAATCTCTTCGGGGCCTCACCGAAGAGCCCCTCCATCACCGACGGGGCTCGAGGCCCCTGTATCGCAATGAGGACGGTCTCGGTCTGGAGGTCTCGAACCTCACAGTCGGTCTCGGAGGAGAATGCGGCCATCACCCGATTGTGATTGGCCGCGTTGGGAAACACCCAGTATCGATCCGCGCCCCAGCACCAAATGACGAGATCGTCGACGATTCCCCCGTTGTCGTCGAGCATCAGCGTGTACTGGGTCTGCCCCGCGGCAATCCCGGTGATGTCGTTGCTGAGGAGCCTGAAGAGAGCCTGCTCGGCGCCGTCACCAGAGAGCTCGAACCGGCCGAGGTGGGTCACGTCGAACCAGCCTGCATCGCCTCGCACCGCCCGGTGCTCGGCAAGGACCGACCCGTACTGGACCGGCATCTCCCATCCACCGAAGTCAACGAATCGGGCACCCAGTCGCTGATGGAGGTCGTGCAGGGGCGACCGGTTCATCCGATGAGTCGTTCGCCTCGCTCCTCGAGTCGGACGACTGCCGGGCGTCCCGGCATCCGGGTGGGCGCTGGGGCCTCTTCGAGGTTCTCCGGGCCCTCCAGACCGTATTTGACCACCAGGTTGAGGTAGTCCCGCTGATAGAACAACTTGCAGCTGATCTCTGGGTAGAGCTCTTTGAGCCGGCGCAGCTTGCCATTCTTCTTCGTGACGAGCTTCTGGCTCATCGTCGTGATCTCGATGTAGAGATCGTCGTCAGGCAGGTAGAAATCTGGCGTGAAGTACTGGGTCGGGGTGCCGTCGTCATCCCAGGAGATGGGAAAGGACTTCGGCTCGTATTCCCATGGCACGTCGTAGAAATCGAGGAGAAGTGCAAACTGGCGCTCACTGTTGTGAGCGAAATCGGTCTCGTGCGCCGATAGTTGCCCGGTGATCAGGTGGCTCCTGCTTCGACGACCCCGGCCAGCTCTTCTCCGGGGAACAGTTGGTGGATGTCGCCTTCCACCTCGTCCTGGACCGGACCGATGGCGATGCCGAAAACACCCTGGCCCCGCCGGAAGACATCGACGACTTCCTGTTCGGAGTGTGCGGCGTAGATGGTCTGTCCGTCACTGAGGAGCGTCACGTCGGCCAGAGGGCGCTCCGAGTCCAGTTGCTCGGCAAGGATGGTGACGGCCGAGCGGATCTTCTTGAGACTCATCCCGGCGTCGAGGAGCCTCTTGATCACCTTGAGTTGGACCACGTCTGAGAAAGAATAGAGCCTCTGCGAGCCTGAGCCGGTTGCTTGCTGGAGCGAGGGGCGTATCAGATTGGTGCGCGCCCAATAGTCCAGCTGCCGGTAGGTGATGCCAACCAGCTTGCATACCTGGGGGGCGCGGTAGCCCAGTTCCCGCTGTTGGGTCATATGAGTCCTCCGGGTTACAACCGTGTAACTCCGCCGTTGTGAGCAAGCTACCCCTGTCGAGGGACCCGTGTCAACGAAATCTGTGGATAAACCTGGGGAAAGAGATCAGTCGGGTGCTTCCCCGCCGCCCCCGAGAAAGTCTTCGATAGTGGCCTCCTCGAGAAACTCCCTGAACTTGGCGACTTCTTCTTCTTCGTTTTCCTCTTCCTCCTCGAACACCACGCCGGCGTCGTCGAGGACGGCGGGGAAAGCGAAGACAGGTGTTCCGGTGCGCACGGCCAGGGCGATTGCGTCCGAGGGCCGTGACGACACATGTACCTCCCGTCCCGAGATGTCGAGTGAGAGATCTGCGTAGAACACCGAGTCGCGCATCTCGGTGATGACCACCCGCACCGCCAGCGCTCCGAGGGCGTCGATGACCGAGCGCATCAGGTCGTGGGTGAGGGGTCGGGGTGGGACGACACCCTCGAGGGCAGTGGCGATGGCGGTGGCTTCGGAGCCCCCGATCCAGATGGGGAGATAGCGGGCCCCGTCGGACTCCCTGAGGAGCACGATGGGCTGATTGGATGGAAGCTCCACCCGCACGCCCACCACTTCCATTGCGATGAGGGCCTCTTTTTCACCCGGCATAGCTGTCTGAGGTTATCACCGGGCGGGTCTTGGCCCTCAGGGGGCCATTCCCAGTGATCTCGCCAGCACGGCGGGGTCGTTGACGAATGTCTCCATGTCGAGCACCGCCCAGATCGAACGAAGGTTCCGGTAGAGACCCTGCCAGTCCATCCCGTAGCCAACCAGATACTCATCGCCCACCTCGAACCCCCGGTATTCGATGGGGACCTCGGTGACCCGGCGCACCTTCTTGTCTATGAGCGATGCCGTGGCGACGCTGCGGGCGCCTCGGTCCATGATCATCCTGCGGAGGACTGAGAGTGTGAGACCGGTGTCGGTGATGTCCTCGACCAGGATCACGTCCCGATCGAGTACCGGCGAGGACAGGTCCATTGCTATCCCGATCCGCCCGCTCTCCCCGAATCGGTTGAGGCCAAGGAAGTCGACCTCGGATCGAAGGTCCACCGAACGGACCAAATCCGCCGCGAACGGGATCGAGCCGGTCATTACCACCGTGAAGAGGGGCACCCGCTCGGCATAGTCCTCGGTGATCGCCCGTCCGAGCTCAGCAACGCGGGACTCGATGTCCTCCTCCGTCACGACCTCGACCGCGTGATCGAAGGCGGTCATTCCACACCGAGAGCGAGGTCCAGCCAGAACCTCATCGTCTCCATCACGGTCTTCGGTGCTGGATCGGGATTCCGCGTCACCTCCACGATTGGTGGTGGGGCGGGTTCGGGTAGGGCTCGGAGTGGGCTCGGGCTATCGAGCATCAATCCCTGGCCGGCCAGGTGGAGGTAGGTCTCCATGTTCCCCAGCGAGACCAAGGGGTCGGGGGTCTGTCGACCCTTGAGGGCTACATAGGGAGAGCCGGTCGACGCGTCCCCGAAGAATCCGAGCTCCTTGAATCCGTAGTCGAAGAGCTCTGTGGCGTCGGCAAAATGCGCCCGATCCCCGTCGGACCCGAGGAGCACCGCATAGAGACGCCGGCCTTCCCGCTCTGCCGCGGCCACATAGGTGAGCAGGGCCTGGGCAGTGAACCCCGTCTTGACACCGAGAGAGCCTTCGTAGGACTCCAGCATGAGATTCGTCGAACTGCCGGTGCGGGGGGTGCCGTCAGGCGCTGGAGGGAAGACCAGCTTCTTGGCCTTCACCACTTCGGCGAACTGGGGATTCTCCATCGCCACCTGGGCCAGGTGGAGCAGGTCCCGGGCACTCGTGTAGTGATCGGAAGCATCCAGGCCGTGTGGATTTGCGAATGACGTGTTGGTGAGGCCAAGCTCAGCAGCTCGCTGATTCATCAGGGCCACGAACTCCTCGACCGACCCGGATATGTGCTCGGCGATGGCAGTGGCAGCGTCGTTGGCGGAATGGATCATCAACGCTTTGAACAAGGCGTCCATCGACACGGTCTCCCCCGACACCAATTCGATCTCCTTCTCACCTGTATTGGCGGCGCGCTCGGAGATCGTCACTGTGTCCGTCGGCAAAGAGTTCTCGACCGTGAGCAGCCCCGTCATGATCTTCGTGACCGACGCCATGGCCCGCTCCTCGTCGGCGTTGAGCTCGGCAATCACGATGTCGGTCGACTCGTCGTAGAGAATCCAGGACGCGGCCGTCACGTGGGGCGCCTCAGGTGCGGGGAATGTCTCGTGCACGGGGGCCGGGTAGGTGAACGGGGCCGCCGACACGGGCGCGGCGAAAACGAACAAGACGAGGGCCAGCGCCCCAACTACCCGAAAAGATCTGTTCATGTAGTGACTTGTTGCTTCAGCTCGACTTCGAGCATGGCGCGATGCATTGCCTGGACCGATCCCCCACTCAGCTCAAGGAGGTCCATAGCCCTCGCCCTGGCTTCAGGGTTGTTGGCCCGAAGCAACGGGGCGGCGAGCTGACGAAGCAGCTCTGCCTCCCTGTCGACCGACAGGCGAACCGCGCGGAGGTGCCGGGCTTCCAGACCCTGGTCCATGAGCCGCTTCGCCTCCGTGGCGACGATACCTGCTTCCGGGGCGAATACCCCCGCATCACCGATCGGCCGCACCACTCCCACCTGCACGAGATCGTCGAGCTCAGTCGGGGAGAGACCCGATCTGCGGAGCAAGTCGTCTCGACTGAGCGGTTCGCCCTTCGACTCCAGGCTTGGCGCCGGCACCGCGGTCCGTGAGGCGAGATCCTCGCCCCGCTCCCACAGGGTGAGCTTCGACTTGATGACCTTTAGTGGGAGAAAATGATCGCGCTGCTGCTGCAGGATGAACCGAAGCCTCCCCAGGTCCTCCTGATCGAACTGGCGGTACCCGCTATCGGAGCGCCCGGGATCTATGAGCCCTTGTGACTCGAGGAATCGGATCTTCGACACGGACACATCGGGAAAGTCGTCACGAAGGAGGTTGATCACCTCTCCGATGCTCAGCGATTGGCTATTGGTCATCGCCGTGGGCGACGACGAAATGGAACCTTCCCACAAGGACTTCGTCACCGGCCTTCAGTGTTGCCTGGTCGACCCGGGCATCATTCACATAAGTCCCGTTGGTCGACCCGCTGTCCTCGACGACGAGACCGTCGTCATCGGCGACGAACCGACAGTGCTGACGTGAAACTGTCACGTCATTGAGGAAGATGTCACTCTCCGGGTGGCGTCCCACGGTCGTGTTCCCCCCGGGGAGCAAGTAGGTCATCCCGGTCTTGGGCCCTTTCTCGACGATCAGGGCATAGCCCGTCACGCCGTCGAGGCTGGAGGCCTCCTCCCTCGTCATCGGGTGGTCGGCCCGATCCTGGATCGGGACGTACACAACGGTGGGATCACCGTCAACCTCTAGTCGAGGTTCGGGCTGCTCCTCCTCGGGGACGCGCTCATCGGTCACGGAGGAGATGATAGGGATTTGCCGGCTATTCGCCCGGCGACCGATTTACTGCGTCAGGTCCCGATAACGGGCGGCGTCCAGGAGGCGATCGGTGGGCATCTCGCCGTCGACACTCATCAATATCAGCCAGCCATCCTCATAGGGGCTCTGGTTGACGAGCTCGGGGCTCTGCGAGATGTTCTCGTTCACGTTGGTGACCGTGCCTGCAAACGGGGCGTAGACCTCGCCGACCGACTTGGTGCTCTCCACCTCGACCAGGACGTCGTCCTTGGCTACTTCTTTCCCGACTGGCGGGAGCTCGACGTAGACCACGTCACCGAGTTGGTCCTGGGCGTAGTCGGTGATCCCGATCCGCACCAGGGAATCTCCCACCTGGCGGATCCACTCGTGCTCCTCGGTGTAGAGCAGATCGTCGGGAATCTCCATCAAGCCTCCTCGGGGTCAGCCGACGACTCTAACGCCGCGAGCTTCGCTCGACTGTCCCCGATATACAGGATGGCGACGTACCAGTAGAGAACCAAGCCGATGATTCCGAGGATCCACGCCACCGGCCAGAGCAGCCACTCGGCAGCTCCGGCTGCGGCGAGGTAGAAGGCGGGTACCGCCCCGTACAAGGCGAATGTCGCCGCCTTGCCCACGAATCGGACCTCTACCGTCCCTCCCCCACGCGCGGCGAGATTGAGGGCCACGGCGCCGACCAAGATCTCACGTGCGATCAAACCCCAGCCGAACCAGGCCGGCAACACATCGGCGATGAGCCCGCCGATCACTGCCGAGGCGATCATCAGCCGATCGGCCACCGGATCGAGGATCTTGCCGAGTTCGCTCACCTG
>Ga0105092_10000486_pt1 | contig 20583 bp, 24 predicted proteins | sample PPLLak2March2015_FD_87021 | JGI IMG/M metagenome (GOLD analysis project Ga0105092, IMG submission 87021) | Freshwater sediment microbial communities from Prairie Pothole Lake near Jamestown, North Dakota, USA - PPLs Lake P7 Core (1) Depth... | ecosystem: Environmental > Aquatic > Freshwater >... | reverse complement strand
TCGTCTGGTACCAGGCCCGCACCTGTGCGAGCCTGATGGTCGCACCCTAGAAGATCAACAGCACAAAGTATACAAAATTGTGTACGAACATCACAGTGACCGTGATCAGGCTCAGGCAGCCCATCAGGAGTCCGAGCCCGCAGGTGCTGATGGTGGTGATGAGGATGGTCAGCGCCAGGGCGGGAATGCTGGTGTTCGAGAGGTCGAGGCCCATCAACGCGACGCCCCAGAAGAAGGCGATGACCACACCCAGTGCGCCATCCAAAATATTCATGAAGGCGCGGCCCATGAAGACCACCAGCCGGTTGGCAGGCGTGCCAAGGATGTAACCCAGCGTCCCGCTGTCCCGGTCGCCGCCAACGCTCATGGTCATGCCGTAGATCCCGCTGACGGCCGCGATCTGCAGCGCGTTCCCGACGATGTAGAACGCGGTGTTGTCCGCGCTGGTGGCATATGTTCCCAGGTAAACGAAGAAGAACATCTGTGCCAGTGGCATGATGATCTTGGAAGCCATGTATTGGATCGGGCGCATCCAGTGAAAGAGGGCAATGTAGGAAAGCAGCGCGCCCTGCCAGAAGAGGCGGAGGTTATTGGAAAGAGTACGCATATGGGTTTTAGATTATCTCTGAATGATCCGCGATTAGCCGTTAGCGATCAGCGATGGTCACTCCATTCCCAGCGTGGCATCGGCGCGGGCTTTGTAGAGCATCAGCCTGAACAAACGCGAGGCGATCAGCAGATCGACCAGTGAGAACAGCAGCATCATGCCCCAGGCGAAGAGCGTTCGATCGATGGAGGCTCCGCCGGTTGAGGTCCCGTGCAAAGCGACCGCGGCCCAGTAGGGGGGCAGCAGGTACGAGACCGGCGTCGTCCAACCCGGCAGGAGCGCGATCGGGAACAGAAATCCACATAGAACATAGACGGGAAACTCCATGGCGTTCTGCCAGGCTCTCACACCGGGGTTCATCACAAAGATCGGCGCGATGATCAGGCCGAAGCTGATGAATGCAATGACGGAAAGAAAGACCGAAACCGTAAACAACAAAGGCTGTTGAATATCAAGAGAATAACCAAATGCAAACACCGCGATGAAATAACCGAGCACCATCGAGAGCAGGGATTGAACGACGTTGGCCAGGTTCTTTCCAGAGACGATCACCTCGAACGGTGTGGGGATCGCCACGAGCGACTCCAGCGTTCCCGTCCAACGCTCGAAGCTGATACTGTTCCCCGAGATGAACAGCAGGCTGGACCAGAGTCCCGTTAACCCGCTCCCCACGACGACGAACATCGCCGCCTCCGCGCCCTTATCCTTCAGCATCCACAAGCCAAGCAGAGCGATAATGATCGGCTGGAAGAGCACCGTGAAGAGGACGAAGCCATCCGTCATTTGCTGGCGAAGGTTCATCTCTGCCACGATCAAAATCGTCCGCCAATATTTGGCCAGCAAACGGATGTTCATGTCTTGCCTCCCACCAGGCGGACATAGGCATCCTCCAGGGTGGGCTCCCGCACGATCACCCGCCCGACCTTCAACCCATCCAGCGCAGCCATGACATCCGGGACCGCCTCCGCCCCGCGCGCCGTCTGGATCAGCAGGATCTGCTTCTGATCCTGCTCCTCCACGGAGAGCGAATCGGCAAACGGCAGGGCACGCAGCTTTTCGAGGGCGCTTTCCGAGGCGCCGAAGGTTTCTACCTCGACGACATTCAGGTCGCTGACGTGAGCCTTGAGGCCGCCGGGCGTATCGAGGGCGATAATACAGCCGCGGTTGATGACACCGATGCGGTCGCAGAGCGCGTCCGCCTCGAACATGTAGTGCGTGGTGAGCAGGATGGTCTTTTTCTCGGACTGCAAATTGAGGATCACCTGGCGAAACTCGCGCGCCCCCACGGGATCAAGCCCAAGCGTGGGCTCGTCCAGGAAGAGGACATCCGGGTTGTGCAAAAGTGTGCGCGCCACATGCAGTCGCTGTTTCATGCCGCGCGAGTAACCCTGGACCTTTTCGTCGCCGCGCCCGTGCAGGCCGACCATGTCGAGCAGGTAGGGAATCCGCTTTTTGGTTATATCAGGGTCGACGCTATATAAACTGGCAAAGTACCGCAGGTTGTCCACGCCGGAGAGCCGCCAGTACAGACCGCGCTCACCGCCGAAGATGAAACCGATGCGCTTGCGGACCTCCTCCGCCCGGGCCACGACGTCGAATCCTTTAACGGAAGCAGATCCGGAGGTTGGAATGAGCAGCGTCGTCAGCATCTTGACGGTGGTGGTCTTCCCCGCGCCGTTGGGTCCCAACAAACCAAACAGTTCCCCTTCCTGGATCCCAAATGAGACATCATCCACCGCGACGATTTCCCGGGTCGTGCGCTTGATGACGCCAATATGAGACTTAAATGTCCGGCGCAGATGCGAGACTTCAATTGCGTTCACTATAGTGCTGTGCATTTGATTCCTCTGAAATTGGATTGGGCGATTGTACACCCCGCACGCTTCTTTGTACAAATTGTGAGGCGTGCGGGGTACACGATTTTTAAATAAAGGAGCGGACGAGTCAACCCGTCCGCTTCTTCGATGGATCGATTTATCTATATCCCCGCATTGCTCAGGATGGTCATCATTTCAGAAAGCATCAGGCTGAGCCTGGGGTGTGTAGCTTCAAAGTGGTCGATCGAGTCTTGCAAGCGTTCCAGTATAGACTCATCAGTTTCTGCTTCTTCGCCAGAGCGCTTGAGCAGGCTGCGGATATCTGCGTCGAGATGACGGAGTTTCTCACGCCCACTTTCGTCCATGGCTTCGGTGCGCTCAAGCTCATTATGAAGCTTTTCGAGAAGTTCACGAAGGTCCTGGTCATTCATGGAAAAGCATCTCCTTTCCAGGGGTAGAAACAAACGACAACCTACCTTTCCATTTTACAACGTTTTGCGCCAACCGGTATGAACTGGTGGATTTCCCTACCTATCCCCCAACCCTGAAAACCTCTATACTTTCCATACCGCTCTATTTTTTATATAAAGGAGAATAGAAATGTCCAGTGAACAGATTTTAGTTTGGATTGTGGTCGGTGGTATCGCCGGGATCCTGGCGGAGGCGCTGGTAGGTGGTTTGAGGTCCGGCTTGCTCGGCGCAATCGTCGTCGGCATCCTGGGTGCCATCATTGGGGGCTGGTTGTTCGGTGTCCTGGGCGTCAGCGTTGGAACCGGAATACTGGCCGACATCATCACGGCATTCATTGGGGCAGCCCTGTTGCTATTGATCCTGCGCAGCACTCGCAGATTGTAGCTACAGGCTGATTGATTCGCCGGATCAATACAATATTTCTCTGTTGGCCTGCTCGATTTCCTCGTAAATCTTTTTGACTTCTTCCTTCATCTCGGCAGAGACGCCGGCTGTCTGGGGAATGAACTTGACCATGTCGCGCGCCTGTCGCAGCAGATCTTTGACTCCCGCAATGTAGGAGAGGTCGTTTTTACCCAGCTCAGGTGGGATGGGGAATTCGCGCGCTTGTTGGATAAATGCGCGGGCGCGCAGTACACGTTCAGCAGCAGGGATAAGTTTGGCCATCTTGCCTCCTTTGGAGCAACGCTCCACCATCCGGGCCCGAGGCGGGTTCCGGGACGATCTGCCGGATCCAACCTCATGGGCTCTCCGGTATTCAGCGAACACGTTATACCATGCGTTCCCGATTGGCTACATGATCTTCCAGGTGGGGTTGCCGGTTTGATTGTAGCATAGCAACAAATAACAAATTATTCCTGTACATGGATTTGATAATCTCTTTGATAATCACTCACCTCTTGACAAACGGTCTTGGGTGGCGTAGAATGCAACCGGTTGCAGAAATCAAGGAACATGAGCGATAAACCCGTCCGCACGATCGCCGATATTGCCAGGCTGGCTGGGGTCTCCAAATCCACCGTCTCGCGGGCATTGAACGATAGCCCCCTCATCGGTGAGGAGACAAAGTCCCGCGTCCGCTCGCTGGCCCGCGAGCACAACTTTCAGATCAATGCTCCCGCCCGACGGTTAAGCATGAAACAAAGCCGAACCATTGCCTTTGTCACCCATGCCTACCACAAGGATTTCTCGGTGGCAGATCTGTTTGGGCTTGAGATCATGGGCGGTATTTCCAGCGGCTTAGCCAGCCGGGAATACGACTTGCTGGTCATCCATGTGGATCCCAACGACAACAAGTGGGCACACCAGTATTTCGATACAGGCCGGGTGGACGGGTTCATCCTGATGACCTCCACCCACAAGCAATCTCACGTCAAGGCGATCCTGGAAGTTGGCGCCCCATTTATCATCTGGGGCGTTCCCCCGCCAAGACAGAAGTATTGTTCAGTCACCGGTGACAATTTCAATGGCGGCAGACTGGCTGCTGAATACTTGATCGGCATAAAAAGAAAGAAAATTGGCTTTATCGGTGGCCCTGCAGATGACATCGAAGTGCAGCAGCGTCAGGCAGGTTTCGAGAGCGCCTTCAAGGAAGCCGGTCGGGAGATCGATCCTGCGCTCATGGAGTATGGTAATTTCTCGAACACGTCCGGTGCTGAGGCAATGAAGCGCCTGCTCGAAAAGGTGCCGGAGACCGACGCAGTCTTCGTCAACAGCGACCTGATGGCGATCGCCGCCATGGATGTGATCCGGGAACATGGGCGCCGCGTCCCGGAGGATATTGCAGTGGTCGGCTATGACGACCTGTCCATATCGGAACACAGCAACCCGCCGCTGACGACGATCCGGCAAAACATTCCGCTGTCCGGGAAATTGCTGGCGGTGAACCTGATCGAATATCTGCAAACCGGCATGGTCACCAATGTCACCATCCCGGTGGAGTTGATCGTCAGGAAGTCTGCCTAAGTCTTTGTTTTTTTTTCGCACTCTATGCAACCGATTGCACAGCACAAATTGATAAGGAGAACGCAATGAAAAAAGTAGAACTCGGTAAAACAGGTGTCTTCGTTAGCCAGGTAAGCCTTGGAACGATGCTGATGGGCAGTGTCATTAACAAGAAGGATTCCTTCACTGCACTCGAGCGCTTTGTCGAAACAGGTGGAGATTTTCTCGATACGGCGAATTGTTACGCATGGTGGATCGGCAAGGGAGAATTTGTCGGTGATGAAAGCGAAACCATTTTAGGTCAATGGATGAAAGAACGCGGCAATCGAGACAAGCTGTTCCTGGCAACGAAAGTTGGCGCAAGGCTTAGGAATCCGCAAGCCATTCGGGATGGAGAGGGAAATGTGTTCTGGGATCGGGTCGAAGCAGACCGCGAGTTTCTTGCACCGCAAGTCATCCGCCGGGCCGTGGAGGATAGTCTGCGCCGCCTGCAAACGGATCACATCGACTTGTATTACGCTCACATCGATGACCGCGTTACACCCCTGGAGGAAACACTCTCCACCTTCGATGCATTGATCAATGAAGGTAAGGTACGTTACATCGGATGCTCCAATTTCAGAACCTGGAGATTGGAACGCGCCAATCAAATCAGCAAAATGTATACCGGGGCAGGTTTCGTTGCCATTCAACAGCAATATTCCTACCTGCGTCCCAAAGCCGGAGCAGATTTTGGAGTTAGTGTCAACGTCGATGATGAGCTGCTGGATTATCTGAAAGCAAATGAAGAAGTCACCCTGCTGCCCTACTCCCCACTCTTGAAGGGTATTTATGATGACCAAAAGAAACGCGAGTCCTATTACAACTGGCATCTATTCAACAACGACGACGCACGTGCACGCCTGGAGATCTTATCGAAAATGGCCAGGGAACTGAATGTATCGAACAGCCAGCTTGTCCTGGCATGGCTGTTCCACCATCAACCCAGGACCATTCCCATCCTGGGCTTTAGCAACCTGGATCAACTGGATCATAACCTGAAAGCGCTCGACATTTCATTATGTGAGGAACAACTGAGCATTCTAAATCAGGCTTCTGCATAATGCGGCGCGACCGCCGCGGAGCCATCGCCGGCTCTTTTTTTCAGGGAAACGTGCAACCGATTGCACATTTTCGATAAACCGAAAACTCCCTGCCCAGGAATGCTTGACTCTCCACCAAGTGGAGGTTGTATAAAAAACATGGGAGTTCCAAATTCATATAGGTAGTACGACACAGAAAGGAAAATAAGATGAAGATCTACTCATACCTGACCAACGCCCGCATCTCTCCGGTTGATACGTTTTACGCGCTGCAAACGCTTGCCCGGCGAGAACAAATCTGGGCGAGGCTAATCGGACAGAATGCAAGCCTGGCGACATTTCCTGAACAAATGCAAGGCAAGCGTCCGTGCAAAAAATTCATCGGCATGAAGGACATCCCTATCGAGCAGATTGTTGGCACAATGGAGAGTCAGAGTGACTTCGATCATGAATTCCGTCCACTTAAAAGCTCGTTGCGGAAAAAGTGGCTGAATGCTTATCATTCCCTTGCAAATGGCGGTTGGGCACCTGTCCTTGTCCATCAGTTCGGGGATCGATATTACGTCGAAGACGGGCATCATCGCGTCTCGGTGGCACGCGCACTTGGCAGGGTGTCCATCCAGGCAAAGATATGGGAATATCCTGTTCACAGCATCCAGCCAAAGAACTGTCCGTCTGCACAGTGGATAGAAAAAAACTCTGTCGCCGCGCAGTGCCAGGAGTAAATGAAATAACCCGATGTACCACCCATTTCTGGTCGAGCCGATTTCTCCACAGCGGCAGACGCAGACGATGGATAAAGACAAAGACAGGAAGCTTTGTGAGCAGCAGGAATACACGGAGTGGCGGCCGAACCGCGTGCCGTTGGGCAGCTTCCTTACCAACAGAAGTAGACAAGAGACAAACTCATTGTTGAAAACATGGATCGATAGAAGGAGAAAAACATGTCGCAAGTAACGATTACCGTACTAGGATTGTCGACCATAAAAATCAGTAATGGCTCGGAAACCGTATATGTGGATGCCTTTTTTAAAGACCATCCGATTGCTGTTTTTGATGGCAGCGATGCTACTGTCATCCTTGTGACCCATGATCATGGGGATCACTTTAGTGCGGAAGAGACGGCCGCGGCGGCCCAAAAAGCCAATGCCATTGTTGTCGGTCCCCCAAGTATTGCTTATCCGTTATTGGTCACCCATCCCCTTCCGGCTGAGTATCTCAGGATTTTGTATCATCAAGATCCCCATACGCCGGTTAGCACGCAGATAGGCGAGGTATGTATTCACTCCTATTCGAGCCTGCATTTCTCTGATGGGGATAATATGACTATTCATAACAGCTATTTACTCGAATTCGGTGGGAAGAAGATCTTCCTCACCGGGGACAGCAATACCATTTCGAAAAAAGTCCACCAGCTGATGAACCTGGATGCCCTGGTCTACAATTTGGTTGTCCCTGATAGGGATCTTTCCAGAGTTTCTGATCTTGAAGATGCAATGAACACGTTTTGTCCCAAACTCCTGATTCCGGTACACATTGTGGCGTGTGATTGGACAATTCAGCCAGCAGATCTGAGCAGGGAGATTGCACGACGAAATCTCAAGTCGATCCCTGTCTTGCAGGAAGCTTATACTTCACTGGTAATCTAATCAGCACGCTCTCCGGGAGAGGATTCACTCATCCATAACATGCTGCCCAACTGCAAAATGATATTCTGTCACACTTGTGGCGCCTGGGCGCCATTGCGAGGAGGGCATAGCCCGACGAAGCGTCGCCGTGGCGACACAATCTCATTTACGCTTTGTAAGCAATGAATTTTGTATGAGATTGCTTCGCTTCCCTCGCAATGACGGATATTGCGGGTATTTTTGAGACAAGTTCTCGGTTAGCCAGGAACCTACTTGCGTCTCCGAGTGACAGGAAAACGGGTTTTGCTCACCGGGACCGGACGCAAAGCAACCTGGCCCGGCGTCAGGGCAGTGGCAATCGCAGACAAGATCATCAGGACGACCCTGATCATACGTCTCTTCAGGTGTAACATACGATCTCCTTTCTGATCATTCCAGATATCTGCAGGATAGAAGGACAGGACAATGCATCTACGGCCTTCAAATACCGGGAAAACCAATAATTGGACATGTATAGTAGACAACAAGTAGAAGGAAATAAATACTATGGGATTCGCTGAATGCCAGATTAGAAAATTCTCATACAGGCCGCACAGCATTCGATTCAAGAGAGCGTGCCAGGTGCAATTTTGCACAAAGCAGGCCATGCAGGGCATTAAGACAGCAGGTTCTCTTCCATGAGAAGAGAACCTGCTGCCTGTTCCGGGTACGGCCCAAACTTAGAATTCCTGGATCGCCTTCTTGGCAGCCTCGACAGCCTCGGAGGCCCGATCCAGTTTTTCGACGAGCAGGTCCTGGCCCTTGTGCTTCAGCCCCTGGGCCTTCCCTTTTACCCCACCCGTAAGCTCATCTGCCTTGGACTTGACTTGCGACACGGTGTCCTTCATGGTTTCGGCTGTCCGGTCGCGTAACGCTGCAGCTTTGTCTCGAACTTCCGCGCGCATCTCCTCCCCTGAACGAGGCGCGAGGAAGAGCATCGCTGTCGCTCCGATCAGGCCGCCGACCACGATCCCGGTCAGGACGTGTTTCGCACCGTCCCTCATCTGTGTGGTCTGCATGGGGTCATATTCACGATCAAGATTCTTCATGTTCATCTCCTTCTCTCTGAGCGGTTTTGATCCGCCGCTCGCAAAAACGGATAAATTTTCTGACGCAGCTTCAAGATATCTTTTCCGGCAAGCAACACGCCAAAGTAAAGCACTGCGTAATTGTTATAACGGTATGAAGTACCGATTGTTACGGCAGTGAGAGTTGTTTGGTCCCTGGCCTGCTGCTTCAGCCATCCTGAAACCCCGGAAGCAAGTAAAATCATATTACACGTGCATAGGATCGCATGAGCAACAGTCCCGCCGATCATCATACTCAAGGAGAGCCTAACCCATGGAAACAACGAACATCGAAGCCACAGACCCCCGCTGGAGGGTCCTTTACCAATTCGGCGGCGCAGCCGCGCTGAGCATGGTTGCGATCATCGTGATCCAGCTCATTGTCTTTATAACAGTACCACCGCCGCTGGAAGGGACCGCCATCGACTGGTTCAGGCTCTTTCAGGGCAACCGGCTCATCGGGCTGATCGACTTTGAACTGTTGATGATTGTTTACACGATCCTGGCCATTCCCCTGACTCTCGCCCTGTATTTTGCGCTCAGGCAAACCAATCAGGCCTTCGCGGCTTTTTTTGTCCTCCTCAGCCTCACCGGGGTGATGTGCTTCATCGCTGCCAGGCCAGCGTTTGAAATGCTTTATCTCAGCAACCAATTCGCGGCTGCCACCACGGAAGCGCAGAAAGCCGCGTTCCTGGCAGCCGGCGAAGCGAAGCTGGCAACCTTCCACGGCACCGCCTTTCAGATCAGCTACCTGCTCGGTTCCATCAATGGAGTGATCGTCTCCTTTGTCATGCTGCAGAGCAAAATTTTCAGCCGGGCAACTGCCTATGTGCGGCTCGGCTCGAGCGTGTTCGACTTTGGACTTTACGTGCCGGTGATAGGTACTTTCCTTTCGATCTTTTCCGTGCTGTTCTTGTTTGCCTGGAACATCATGGTCGCCCGCAGGTTGTTCCAACTGGCACGTTCGTCTTCGTCGCAGGTTTCATCGGCGTAGATTGCCGAAACGAACGTCAAATCTCATCATGAGCAGGGCACATTTTCTGTTCGTTGGCAGGTTGAACGATTTTTTGCCTCGAGACCAAAGGGGCCAGATGCTCACAATGGACTTTCGCGAACGCCAATCGGTTAAGCATTTGGCAGAGTCGCTCGGGGTGCCGCACCCGGAGATCGGGCAGGTACAGGTCAACGGTCGGGAGGGAGCACTGAACACCATCACGCAGGATGGCGACCAGGTCGAGGTGTACCCGATCCCAAACGGCTGTCCGGTGGAGCCGCGCTTTGTCCTCGACGGCCATCTCGGGCGACTGGCTGCCTATTTGCGCATGCTCGGATTCGATTGTCTTTATCAAAACGATTTTGACGACGATCAACTGGCTGAAATCGTCCAACGGGAGGGACGCATCCTTCTCAGCCGCGACCGGCGCCTGCTCATGCGAAAGGCGGTCGTCCATGGATATTGTCTCCGCTCCCTCGACTCGACCGAACAGTTGTCTGAGGTGATCCAGCGCTTCGATCTGATAGAACGGATCGTGCCCTTCCATCGCTGCCTGCGCTGCAACCATCCACTGGAGCCGGTGGCAAAGGAAGCCGTGATCGACCGCCTCGAGCCGCTGACCAAACTCTATTTCGATGAATTCCAGATCTGCCCGGCCTGCCAGCAGATCTATTGGAAGGGTTCACATTACGACCGGATGCAGGTCGTGATCAAGCGGATGCTGGAAGAGAAGACCGGGGAATAGCCTCGCGCAGCCACGAAACTTGTAATGGGGCAAGACGTATATTGATCATGTAACAATCAAAACCCCAATTGAGTGACTTTCGCAAGGGGTGTTTACACAAGGAGATCAACAATGTCGCAATTACCCCAAAATATCTCTACAACTACAGCACAACTTCAAACACAGGGTGGTCTTCGAGCTTTTGTTCGGCGTTATGACGTCGCCATTTTCTTCATACTGACTTTCATCTTTAGCTGGTCAATCTGGTTCATTACCCCCTACTTGCCTGACACACATGATTGGCAAAGAATTCAGGGCATCGCAAGCGCCGGTCCTGTCATTGTGGCTATTCTACTCTCCATGCTCCTGCAACCAGGTCAAGATCGTTCTCTGGCAAAGAGACATTTCCTGGTGTTTGTCGTTATATTTGTCGGCGCGGCAGGGATCGGGTGGCTTGACAGTCTCTGGTGGCATTATCCAATGACAAGCATCGAAATCACATTAGATACCACGCTCGCACTCCTCGCTGCATACATCCTCTCCGGAGCTTTTTCGCCCTGGCAGGGGGTTCGGACACTCCTGCAGCGCCTGACAAAACGGCGTGTGGAGATCCAGTGGATCCTGGTTGCCATTCTTCTTTGGCCAACCATTATTCTCGTCTCAAATGGACTGGCACGCTGGCTGGGCATTTCCGTGCCTGCCAATCCAACCATCCCAAACGTTCCCTTGATCCCGCTCATTGTAGAATCGTTTTTCTGGGTCTTCTTATTTGCCAGTCCACTCCATGAAGACCCAGGCTGGTGGGGCTTTGCATTGCCGCGCCTGCAAGCCCGGAAAAGTCCACTCGTCGCGAGCATCTGGATCGGGATCCTGTGGGGGTTGTGGCATTTGCCCTTACATGTGATGGGTTATTATCCTTTCGGCGCGGCCGGCTTCATGATCCGGCTCCAGGAAATCCCTTCGGCGATCATATTCGTATGGCTGTTCAATCGCTCGAAAGGCAGCCTCCTGCCCGGGGTTCTCCTTCATGCTGCGCGCAACACAACTTCCATATTTCTCAGCCGTGCCTATATCCCCGCGTTCATTCTGTGGTTGCTCCTTGCCTGCGCACTTGCCATCTGGGACAAGATGTGGAAACCGCTGCCTGCGGTAGATACCGGTCTTGAGCAACAAAGTATTGAGGCGAACACATCGCCCGCGACACCGACCGCCAACTTGTAAACTTCTCTGGCAATCATTTGTTTCGATACCCTGCCATCGAAATACTGTGGAAAAACCACAGTGGAACCAGTCTGAATTGAGTAAAAAATACGCATGCCTGATCTGCCATAATCCCTATAATGAATTTGACAGACCGTCACAAATTGATTACGGAGGAATGGACATGCGTAGAAATAACTGGCTCACTTTACTTGTTATCCCCGGAATGCTATTGCTTTCCCTGGCGCTGGTGCAATCCACGCGGGCGCTTGCCGTACCATCGCTTACGCCCCTGGAACAACTCGGAAAGTTCCTGTTCTTCGACGAGAACCTGTCGAAGAATGGAAACCAGTCCTGCGCCACCTGCCACGATCCGGCAGTTGGCTATAGCGGACCGGATTCGGCGATCAACGCGCATGGAGCGGTCTATCCGGGCAGCGACCCTGCGCTGTTCGGCAACCGCAAGCCGCCTGCTGCGGCCTATGCCGGGGACAGCGCTTTACTTCGTTATGACGAGGGGCCGGGGGGCTGGATCGGCGGGATGTTCTGGGATGGCCGCGCCACCGGGGAGGCCCTCGGCGATCCGCTGGCAGAACAAGCCAAGGGACCGTTCCTTAATCCGCTCGAGCAGGCACTCACCTCGCCAGAGGAGCTGTGCAGCAAGGTCGAGGCCGGGAGTTACGCGGCTTTGTTCGATCAGGTCTGGGGCGCGGGAGCGCTCGATTGTGCGGAGGCAGAAACGGTCTACGATCAGATCGGTCTGGCCGTCGCCGCGTACGAGCGCTCGTGGGAAGTCAATCCCTACAGCTCCAAATTCGATCAGTTCTGGGACAAAGCCAAAGCCAAGCGCCTGGACGTCACGAAGATCACCACCGGCAACTACACAAAGTACCGCAATCTGGGTCTCACCACCACGGAGCTCTACGGGCTGGCGATGTTCAATGATCCGGGATACGCGAATTGCGCTTCCTGTCACTCCCTGCAGCCGGGTTCGAAAGGCTATCCCTTGTTCACCGACTATAGCTATGACAACCTGGGCCTGCCGGCGAATCCCGAGAATCCCTTCTATGCAAACCTGGCTTACAACCCGGATGGAGCAGCCTGGGTGGATACCGGCCTGGGCGGCTATCTTGCGTCCATCGGAGACCCCAGCGCACCTGAACAGATGGGCAAGATGAAGGTCCCGACTCTGAGGAATGTGGATAAGCGGCCCTCCGCCGGTTTCGTAAAGGCCTATGGGCACAACGGATCCCTCAAGTCGCTCGAAGATGTTGTCCGCTTCTACATTTCACAAGGAATGATGGGTGGAATGGGAGGCGGTATGGGCGGAGGAGGGATGGGAGGCGGAGGTATGGGTGGAGGTGGAATGGGTGGTGGAGGCATGGGCGGAGGCGGCATGTGCGGAGGCATGATGTTCGGTGAGCCCGAAGTCAATGAGAACCTCGCCACACTGAATCATTTCCCCTGCCGTGACCGGTCGTACATCGTAAGCTTCCTGAAGACTCTTACGGACGGATATTTTCAAAGATAAGTAAAGGGAGGTCATTGTCTCAGCGCAGCGACAGCCGCCTGTTGGAACACCAGGCGGCTGTCGTTGCGCACAACTCATGGAGGGGAGATCACCAGCCACCACCCTGCTCCGCCGGGGTCGCCGTTCGTCTGCCAGGCATTCCACACCCCTTCGCTGCCCGCCCAATCATCCGCCTTCTTTGTGCCGGTCAGCGGATCATTGTAGTGGATGATGACCGCATCGTCGCGGCTCTGGTCGACGGACACACCGGTCACGACGACAAAATGGGCTTCCGATTCCGGGTCACGAAAATTGGACAGCACATCGATGATGATGGGTTGACCGCCCCGCAGTTTTTGGATCAGGAGCGATAAGCCCTGCCCGGAACTGAGCACCCTTCCCGTCGAAACATCGTCAGCATAATAGTTGGCGATCCTGACCATGTTCGCCGGGCTGGTGAAAGGATACAGATCCTCCGTGAAATATCCGTTGGCAGCCGCGTATTCGATCACTTCCTGTTCGCTGACCGGCGCCTCCGGATGGGCGTAATTGTAGGTCATCGCGATGACCGCTTCGCCGCAGGAGGTGCTCCTGGATTGCTGCAGGACAGGCACCGGTACATCCAATGGCTCCTGCTGAAGCCGTGCCATCGAATATCGTCCGCGCGCCTCCGTGAAGCCGGCCAGCAGCAACCCTGCCACGCAGATCAAGCCGATGATCCGCAAATGGACGCGAGAAAATCTTTTCTTTTTCATTCTTACTTTTACTGTCATCTTAACCTGTATAACGAAAGTACGATAAATTTATATTTAGAATCTTCTAAGGCAAATCTAATCACAATATTTTGACCCTGCAATTCTTGTGATACCTAAAAAAAATGACCCTCTCCTAAGGAGAGGGTCAAAGTTTACCATGCTGCTTCTTAATATTCCTGAACCTTTTGCTTCCCGGTTTCCGCAGCCTCGGAGACACGATCGAGCTGCTTATTCATGGTGTACTTGCCGCGCTGCTTCAATTCCTCAACCTTGTCGCGGACATTGTCCCTGACGTCGCCCACCTTGGATTTGGCCTGTGAGACCGTATCCTTGACAGTCTCGGTGGCGTTGTCGCGCAGCTCGACAGCCTTGTGCTTGATTTCCGCGCGTGTCTCTTCACCGGAGCGCGGCGCAAAGAGCAGCGCCGTGGCGGCCCCGATCACGCTCCCGACGAGAAAGCCCGACAAAACGGGTTTGGCTGCACTTGTAGTACGTTCGACTTCCTGTTTGTGGTTTTTCATATGTACTCTCCTTAATTCTAAGTGGTTTTCAAGTTGCTGCCCCCGGAGTGGATACGTTTCTACTCATCCACAATTTTTCTTACATACTTACTTAACGAGGAACTTCCTCATCTGTTACGCTGCCTTCAAACACGACATGCGGCCAGGACCGGATCACTGCAGAGACTTCATTTTCTATTCCATATAAACGTACTTGACCCGCGCCGGTGGGCCCCATAAAATCAGATCATTCGGGAGTATTCTCTCGAACTTCAAGGGAAGGTCGTCATGTCGCATCTCTCACAAAATTCAGGAGCGCCCGCAAGGGCGCACCCAGCCTGTCTCAGCTCAATACTCCTGGCGAGTGTTCTGACATTTGCGGTTCCTGCCGCGCAGCGGCTTGTGGGCAGACTAGCGGGACCTTCACCTGATCGCGGATGGATCGGCAGTCTGGCCGTGATCCTTTGCGTCTGCCTGTGGTATGGAAAAGCAAGGGCGTCCTCTTTTCTGCCTCGCTCTCCTTTCTGGAGGGTGCTGGTCTATCTGGGAGGCATGGTTATCGTGGCTCTGCTTGCCGTCAACATTTGGGACAAACCGGTCGCGAAAATCACCGGGCAAGCCAGGTCGCCGTTCGAGGTGATCGATGTCATCGTCCTTGTGCCGCTCGCTGAAGAACTGATCTTTCGGGGCCTGCTCTGGTCCCTCCTGGAAAGCATCCCTGGCCGTGGAAGTATAGCTGCCCTGGCAGCCACCTCGCTGTTGTTCGGCGTGGAGCACTTTGGTTATTGGGCCCAAGCCGGCTGGCCGTTGCCGCCCGAGGCGGTTCTGCATGCGTTATCCATGGTGGGAGCAGGCCTCTGCTTTGGCGCGTTCCGCTGGAAGTCGCGATCGCTCGCCGTTCCGGCTGCCATCCATATGCTGGCAAATGGCGCAATCCTGCTCACGCAATGAGCCGGACTCCATATCCGCAAGTCGTGACGTTTGTCAGTTGTAAAAAGTCTCGTTGCATACCAGAATCATTATGGAGCGTGAACTATGCCCATATTTTATCCCAGCGAAAAAGTGGAGTTTCTTGCCACGCAATGTACGGACTATGACAGGTACTCATGTCACCGGTATTTTTTGGAACGGGTCGATGTGCAGGGGAAATACGGCCTGGTCTGCGGCGACGAGGCAGATGGCTGCGGAACGCACTCGAAAATACTTCTCCCGCCGCTCTATGATGAAATCAGGGTTTGTAAAATATCCAGCCCGAAAGCCATATACGATAAATATGCGGTCTTCGTAGATGGCAGCCGGATGGGAGATTTTACGTTGGTCCTCAACTCCTGGGTGCCGTGCACGAGTTATCAGCATAATTAAGTAACATGTCGCTGTGAGCGGAGTGAAACATAGCGAAGCAATCTTCTTGATTAAACAAGTCCCATCAAATACGAGATTGCTTCGTCGGGCTATGCCCTCCTCGCAACGATATAGTTAGTGCTGGAAAATACTCAATGGGACGTATGCCGAGACGATGAAATTGGGGGCATCCACGATCTGGCTGATCTTCAGGTCAGCCGCGGTACTGCACAAGACATACGCCTGACTGGCGGTCAGATCATATGTTTCCACAATCCAGTCGATCATATAGCGGGTCGCATTCCTGGCATTCTCCATCAGGTCCGGGCCATTTGCCGTCGTCACATGGTATCCATCCGTATCCATTTTCGACAGCGGGCTCGGGGTGTCAAACTGCAATTCCTTCACTGAGATGTCTTTACGCACATTGAATCGCAGTGTCACCATCATGGGCGATTCGATGCCGGTGCCGCTCAATTCCCCGTTCCCCTGATTGCTGTGGCAATCGCCACACGAAAACAGGGCACCTTCTACGAATACGGGAAGCCACGCCGTACTGCCTATGCGTAAGTCGCGTACATCCATGTTGCCTCCGAACTTGCCGGGAGCGATGGTGGTAATACGGCCGGGTTCCTGCGGAGCGACGCCCATGCATCCGCAGAACGGCTCGAAAGGGACCACAATATTGCTTGTGCCAAAAAAACACTGATCGCCTTCGAGCTTCCAGTGATGAATGTATGCAAAGTCGAAATCCTCCTGCAGCAGGCCAAAGTGCTGCAAGTGACCGCTCCAGCCCCAGCCCTTGTGTTTCAAGTCCAGGATCTCGACCTGCAGAGCATCACCCGGTTTCGCGCCTTTCACATAGACCGAACCAACCAGTGCATGGATCGGCGTGAAGTCTATACTCGCGAGTTTCTCGTCATCCCAGTCCGGGGTGACCTGCCCACAGGGTTCGGGGCAATCAAAGACCACAGTATCGCCCGGATCGATTTCGAGCCGTGGGGTTACGGAATTGTCCCAAAAAGGCTGAGTAACAGAACCATCCAGGAAATGTTCGCGCATGCTATCTTCTCCTTTTGAATCGGTCGATCATTACTTGTTCAGCACGTTCAAGACAAGCTGCTCTGTTGGGTTTCCAAGCTGCAAATAATTCAAGTACAGGCCGCCAAACAACAGCAACACGAGTATGGATAGAACCATGTAATCCTGTGTTTGGAATTTGAGCTGACGGCGATACGTGCGGGCTTCTATATTATAGTCAAAGCCGCGTGACAGGATCGCAACGGAAATATCCTGTGAACGTTCGAGAGTGGCCAGGAAGATGGGGAGCAGCAACGCGGCAAACACCTGCAAGCGGCGGATCAGGTTCCTGGGCTTGACGTCATAGCCGCGCGCCTTTTGTGCATCGGTGATGATCTCCGTCTGTTTTGATAACAGACCGACCGTGGCAAACCCCAGCGTCAACGCCATACCCATTTCCGGGGGCAGACCATGGCCGGCGATCTTCTGGAGCACATAGGCACCGATCAGAGCCGCCAGCAGGACGATCAACGTGCGCATAGGGGCACTGAATTGCAGTGCACGGATCCCTTCTGCCCGGGTCAAATACGCAACGACGAACAGGATCAGGCCCAGGATCAGTGTGACGGTCATCTCTGAGCCGGGCCTACGGCTTTGTTCGCGCTTGGTAATGGTCAACGCCAGATCGACCGGAGGCGTCGTATACAGCATCAGGTGAACAGCCAGGACAACACTGAAGAAACGAAAGAAAACAGCCAGCCCGCGGATCAGGCCCTCGACCGTGACCGGAATCCAGTTTTTGAACGGGATCAGATAAAACAGGAAGTGAGAGCCTTCGGAGGTGAAGAAAATGATCTGGAACATGGCAAAGGTCAGAAATATGACGATCAGGATGCGCAGATTGGAGTTGAGCAGCTTGCGGTCGACGGAACGCGCCCCGACGACATAAAGCGCGGCGAACAACAGACCCATCAAGACGGGGTCTGCCACAACGATCGCGAGAACCGTCATGCCGGCGAATAGCAGTAATTTCGTACGGGCATCCAAACGGTGCAGAAAGGAATTCCCCTTCTGATACTCAATCGCCATGGGAATTCTCCACCAGCTGCCGGAGGGAATGCTCCAGCTGCTCATATTTGATCGTCCATGGCGGGACGCCATGTTTGCGCAGTTGTAAAGCGAGCTTCGTAATATCCGGCAGATCGAGCGCGCTGGCCTGCATGATCTCCGGCTGAGAGATCAGATCCAGAACGGGGCCATCGAAGGCGACTTCGCCGCGCTTCATCACGATGGCACGCTGTGCGTACGCGGCAGCATAATCGACCCGGTGCGTGATCATCAGGATCGTGGTGCCCAGGTCGTTCAGGTGCTTAATAATGTCGAAGATCTCCTTCGTCATTTGCGGGTCCTGGCCGGTGGTCGGCTCATCGATCACCAGGATCTTCGGGTTGAGCGTGAGCACCGAGGCAAGCGCAAGTCTCTGCTTTTGTCCCTTTCCCAGGTCGAATATTTCCGCGTCGATCACATCCAACAGGTCCACCAGCTCGAGGGCGCGCTGGACACGTCCCTCAAACTCAGCCGGATCGATGTTGTGTGCCTTCAGACCAAACGTCATTTCGTCACGCACTTTGAACGCGACCAGCTGGTGATTCGGGTTTTGGAAGCAAAAGCCGATCTGCCGGGTCAGCTCATGGGTGGGCGTGACCGCCACATCCCGGCCGCCCACGATCACCCGGCCGCGCGCGGGCTGCAACAAGCCGATGACATGGCGCGCCAGGGTCGTTTTCCCCGAACCGTTCCGTCCCAAAATGGCGACCAGCTCCCCTTCATGGATCGTGAGGTTCACGCCGCGTAAAGCTGCCTCCTGGCCTTTGTATGCATAGTGAACCTCCTGGAATTCGATCAGGGGCGTTGAGGATATACTCGTGACAGGGCGACTACCATTCGGAGACTTGATGACTCCTAATGGATGACGGGCATTGAGGTCGGCATAGAATTTTTCGGCGGAAAACGTTTTTAGATCGAGACCAAACTGGTCGGCGAGGCGGACAATTGCCGGTCGGGTGAAGACGCGCGGGATATCGCCTCCTGCCAACACGTCGTCGACCGTTCCATCGCGGACGATCGTGCCCTCATTCATCACGAGTACACGATCGACCAATGGCAGTACTTCCTCCAGGGAATGTTCAACGATCACGAGGGTTTTCTGACGTTGTTTCGCCACATCGATCAGGACCTGCAAAACCTGAAGACGGCCGGCCGGGTCAAGATTGGCGAGCGGCTCATCCATCACATAGATCTCGGGATGCATGGCATACGTTGCCGCGATCGCACAGGCCTGCTGCTCCCCTCCGGACAGATTATGCGGTTCCCGGTCTTCGAAGCCGGTGAGACGCGTGGCCGATAATGCCTCGGCCACGCGTTGATTGATCTCGGCGCGCGGCACGCCCAGGTTCTCGGGACCGAACGCAACTTCATCTGCCACACTGCTCGTGACCAGCTGGCTATCGGGATCCTGGAATACCATCCCGACCAGCGAAGCCAGGCCCCCGATGCGCGCTTTGCGTGTGTCATAAGAGCGGACAGTGACCTGACCGCTTAATTCGCCTTCATGATAATGAGGCACTAAACCATTGATGCAGCTGCAGAATGTAGTCTTGCCACTGCCGGCCGGGCCGGTGACCAGCACGATCTCGCCGGGGCGAATGGTCAAGTTGAGATGGCTCAACGCGTCTTTTTCAGCCCCAGCATAACGAAAAGAGACATCCTGAAATTCGATATCGTATTCCATGATCCTTGTAAGGAAATAACAGCCAAGCCGCAACGAAACCGCTGCGACTTGGTCATATCAAATAAGCCTCTCGTCATTGCGAGCAGGGCGAAGCCCGACAAAGCAATCTCAGTTTCTCTGCAAGAGATTGCTTCGAGCGGACAAACACCGCTCTCGCAATGACGGTCCAGGCGAGGTTACCAGAGTGGACGGCGGTAGCGTTCGGGGAGCGCCGCCATGATGATGGTCGTAACCGTGGTGGTGAAGATCAGTTCAGGGATGACACCAGCTTCCAATACGCCGAGGAGTGCAAAGAACGTGCCATTGGCAGGGTCAGGATAGAACAACGTGACACCGAGTGCGAACAGAGGCACGACGAACAATACGTAATAACCAATGACCTGCAGAACCCACAGGACCAATGATTTGCCTTTGCTTTCACGGAAGCGCCCGCTCAAATTCTTGTAAACGAAGCCGTTGTAGATACCCCCGACGATGTGCGCCAGCAAACTGGCAAGCGGGATGCCTGGTTCAGCGATCCCGGCCAGGATCCCGATCACGATCCCGCCGATCGGACCGGTGAGGGATGCCCCGATCGTGGTGAAGATCTCACGTGGATCGGTCACCACAGGCGTACCGGGGATCGGGATAGTGAGACCTGCCAGCACAACCGCCAGCGCTGCGCCGCCAAAAGCGGCAGCCACACCGACCTGGCGTGCAGAAAGAATCGGACGACTCCCACTCTCAACCCTCGAATTGACAGACATTTCAGCCTCCTCTCGAATAAGTCTAAAACAGTCTTATTTGAGAAAACAACCCTGAAAAAAGGTGGAAGATACGGTTCGGAAGAGCTGGAACCAGGGATCATCAAGATGTTGTTGCGAGCCTTCGGGAAGCAATCTTTGACAAACATGAGATTGCTTCGGTCGTGGCGCTAGTAGCGCCTCTCCCTCGCAACGACATGGGCTATTGAGCATACACCAGAATCACGAATGGCAATAAGGTCTGCGAAGAAATGGTTTCCCGCGGGTCAGCCAGGAATACCCCACTGGAGGGCCCGCCATCCAGGTTGAGGGCAATATCTAAATGTAGATCCGAACCTGTCAGGTAGACG
>Ga0105092_10000484_pt1 | contig 20683 bp, 16 predicted proteins | sample PPLLak2March2015_FD_87021 | JGI IMG/M metagenome (GOLD analysis project Ga0105092, IMG submission 87021) | Freshwater sediment microbial communities from Prairie Pothole Lake near Jamestown, North Dakota, USA - PPLs Lake P7 Core (1) Depth... | ecosystem: Environmental > Aquatic > Freshwater >... | reverse complement strand
GGAGTACATGAATTCCAAGTACAACGATGCGTTTTTGGCCGAGAAGGGCCAAACGGACATCAAGACAACCTACGAGCCGGTCACGTATCGGCCGATCATCACGTCCGAATATAACTTTGCTTTTGACGCCAAGAAGAACACGATCTCCGTGAACTCGGCCTTCGGAGTCAGCGGGAACACGGGGTGTTCCTATGACGGCGTGACCCCGCTTCTGAAGGCGCAGACGCCGGTAACGGCCGGTACCAATGTCGACTTATATCTCACCATCATGGACGTTTGGGACAGTTATTACGACTCCGCGGTACTCCTCGACAATTTTCAATGGAGTAATGACCCGGCCTGCGCCGAGGGTGCCAAGACGGAAGGCCAGTTCCTCCCGCCCGACGCTCACCAGCGGTGGACCCGGAGCATCCGCGTCGATTCGAATGCTAACGGCAAGCCCGATGAACAGGACGAGACGGTGGACGTCATCCGAGATTCCGCCAGCATGAACTACCTCACCGTTTCCAGTCAGCGCTGGGGGAATTCCATCGTCGAAATGGCCAATCCGAATCCGCAGAGCGGGCAGTTTCAGAGTATGATCTACAAGAGGCCGCAGACGGCCCTTTCCTCCGCTCTCAGAATGCAGGCGCGCTATCCCGCCCAGGCCCCCGGTGTGCGCAACGAAACATTTGTTTTTTCGATCGACAGCCTTGACCCGACTATGCGTCCGGCGAGCTTCAACATCACGCAGGTCGTCGAGAAGAACGGAGTGACGACGACCCGGACAGGACAGGGTGCGGCTCTGGACACCGACCATGACAACAAACCGGATGTGTTCGAGGGAGAAGGTACTGGGCGGCCCAAGGTCTCGATGAACCTTGTTTACGTCGATGTCACCGGCGACGGCAAGTCTGATTTCGCCAGCATTCCCTGGGCTTTGAGCCAGGCGGTGGGCGTCAATGCCGGGGACAGTATCGCCGATCCTCAGGTCTGGGTTCCGTTGGGGGATACGAACGGTGACGGCACTCCGGATTCTCCGGCCTTTGACTTCGACCATGACAACAAGCCGGACCCCGGTCTTCCTTTTACCCCGGCGGTCGCCGGCCCCGCCAACCCCGTAATCGACTATCGCCTCAACTTTGCCCACTTCGTCAACGGCTCGAACTTCTACAGCCAGATTTTCTTGTTCAACCTGGATACGGACAACCCCGCCACTGTCGAGGTGACGATACGCAGGCAAGACGGAACGCTCTACACGGTCACCCTCGATGGTGAGTCCATAAACGGTCAGAAAACCTACACGATCCCACCAGGCGGTCTGAAGATTGCGAGGACCAACGGTCAGGGAACGATCCAGGTCTGTTCGATGACGGCGAAGTCGAACCGGCCGGTGGCCGGTGTAGTCACATATCAGAGCTCAGCCGGAGCAGCGGGCGTCGGGAGCAGTCCTATGGTGGGGACCGGATTCGTCGCCCCGGTGCAGCGCATCGCCGCCTCCTCGTTCGATACCGGGGCCGCGATCATGAACCTGGAAAACTACGCTGTCGAGATGGTCGCGCACCTGTACGAGAATACCGGGAAACACAAAGCAAAGACGTACGCGAAGACCATCCCGGCCGGAGGCCAGGTGGCATTGATGCTGAGGGACTTCAACTGGAGTTTCGACGTTTCGGACGCGTCCAACGACCTGGCTAACTTCGACGGCCTGGTGAAGGTCACCTCGAACGGATCGTTGGGGGCCACGGTGGTGGCGACTCGAGCGGCCGAGTATGCGACTCAGCCAGTGGTGCCCAACATGAATCCGACGGGCGCGACGACAGCCCTGGTCTTGCCCCAGTCCGTCAAGCCGCTGGCTACTGCTGGGAACCATAAGCTTCATTTTGCCCAGTTCGCCAATGGCTCGGCCGCCGGGGCTTTCATGGTCAGCAAACTCTACCTTTTCAACCAGGATCTGTTGGGTCCCGCCGCGGTCAGTATTCTCGTACGCGGGGATAACGGTGCTCCGCTCTCGCTTAAGTTGAACGGGCAGACCGTAAATGGTCAGATGGACCTCACGATTCCGACCGATGGACTCCGAATTGTGGCTACGGATGGCGCGGGCCCGATCGTTGCCGGTTCGGTTAGCGTGATTTCCGATCGCACGGTTTCCGGCACGCTGGTATATGGCAGCCCCTTCGGAGTGGCTGGCGTCGGCGCAAGCCCCGAGCTGACTCAGGGTTTCGTCGCGCCCATGGAAACGAACAGTGCCAGCCAGGTGGACACCGGGATTGCCGTAATGAATCCGACTGACAACACCATAACCTTGAACTTCGACCTTTGCGGCCTGAACGGGGTCCGTCTGGCAGGAGCATCAGAGACGCTTCCGCCCCGCGGGCACAAGGCGCTCCTGTTGAAGCAGTTCAACTGGAGCCCGGCGCAGAACCTGAACAATTTTCAGGGACTCGTCCGCGAATTGGGTGGGTCGCGGGTCGCAGCAACCGTCATCCAGACGCGCCCCTCTCAGTTCGTGACCATGCCGGTCGCACCGCGGTTGCCGTAACCTCGAGCACGGGCGAACACGGACTGACACGGACGGAGGCGAAGGGACACGAGGAAGCCAGCCTATGTCTGTCCGGTGTTCGTCCGTGTTCCTCCGTGTTCGTCCGTGTTCCTCCTGACTGGAGCCATGTTTCGATATCTCCCCGCGGGATTACTGCTTTGTTTCCTCCTTTTCTTCTGGAAGCTCGGATCCACCCCCTTTGATAACCAGGAAGCGAGGGTAGGCGCAGTCGTCCAGCACATGACCGACAGCAACGATCTGTGGGGCCCTCGCATCGGACCGGATCCCTACTTCAACAAGCCTCTTTTGGGACACTGGGTGGTTCTGGCCTGCTCCAAAGTCTTCGGTCTAAACGAGGCGACTGCGCGCCTTCCGTCTGCTCTTGCCGGCCTCGGCGTTGTCTGGCTAACGTGGCTTTTGGCCAGGCGATGGTACGGCGACGAAACGGCCGTCCTGGCCGCCTTGACTCTGGCCGGCAGCTTCAGCTTCATCGAATGGAGTCGACTGGCCCGCTTGGAAACGCCGAATCTGTTGGCTGTAATGGCGGCCTTCCTGCTGTACTTCACCTACCGTGAGACGGGGGACTCCAGGCGGCTGTATGCAATGGCTGTGGTCATGGCTGTGGGCGCCCATATCAAAGGGCTCCTGACGTTCGCGGTCCCCGGTTTTGCGATCCTGGCCGTGGTCCTTGTCTTCCGCGACTGGAAGCGGTTGAACGGAAAGCATCTGGCGATAGCGTCAGCCGTGGCGCTCGCCCTCTACTCCACTCCCTTCTTGCTCCTGTGGTGGACATCCGGCACGGCGGAGCCGATAAGGATCGCGTATCGGGAGAACATTCAGCGCCTGTTGTCTCCCTTTGACCACATCGAACCGTTCTACTTTTATGGCTATCAGTGGTTCCGCTTGACGCTTCCCTGGAGCATCCTGGCGCCCTGGGTGATAGTCCACCTGGTGCGCAACCGCGGCAAGCTTGAACCGGAAACCAGCCGGCTGCTTGTTGTCATTGCGGCAATCTTCGGTTTCTTTCAGCTGTCCGCCTCCCGGCGAGGCTATTACCTTTTGCCGATTCTCCCTTTTACCTCGATCCTGGCCGCCTGGTTTCTGGTGCAGTTGCCGGCTCTCGGCGGTGTCTGGCAGCGAAGCATCGGCTGGATCTGGACGCTGGCCGCGGTCGGGCTTCAGTTGCCGATACTCGCGCGCGTGATAGTCACCCGGGGCGTGGCGGAAGCTGTCGCAGCCCGTTACGCGGGCGATCAGGAGACTGCGGGGCAAGTGGTGCAGGCGTTGTACTCTCCCAGCATCCTGTTCGCCGGTTTTGCGTGTGCCGTTGCCGGCGCCGTGATTCTGTGGGCGCAGCGCCGCGTGACGGTAAGCCGGATTCGGGTGGTCTCGATCGCTGTGTGTGTGGTTACGGCTGTCCTTTTCACAGTGGTGAAGCCTGTCCTGGAGCCCGGAGGCGGAGTGCGCGTCTTCGCCGGGGAAGTCACCCGGATTGCGCAAGGCAGGACCGACCTGTTAGCTCTGTCGCCTTCGACCGCGCACGCCCAAAGCTTGATCTACTACCTCCGGCTGAAAGACTGCCGGGTTTTTTCGGATCCCGAGACGGCGCGGGCCGAGTTGTTCGACACAGGAGGCTTTCTGCTTATTCGGGAGACCGAGTTGCCCCCCGATTCGTGGACGCTGCTCGAGGTCGAGCGTGGCTGGACCACTCGCGGCCGCCCGAGCCGTCCCTGGCGACTGTATCGGCCGCTCGAGGAGCCGAAGAGACGAATTGAGAAACCAGCCAGCCATGGGGTATCTCCTTGACTCAAATAGTCACCATATCTTCTGGCTACTTGAGTTTTCCGCCGCTGATGGTAAACGGGAGAGCGACAAGAAGCGACATTTCCGTTTATCGCTTGCCTTGTCCCAGGCAAATGCGTCATTCACATGCTGTTGTTGTAACGAGGGGGCGCATCGCCGCCGGGCATCGCGCCCGGCGGCGATGCCGGTTTTGTTGGTAGTTATCTAAGCCCGACCTTTTGTACAATCCTCCTGCCGCTTATGACTCGAATTCTGGCACTGTGGTCAGCCTTGTTCCTGATAAACGCCGTGGCACGGCCGGCGATCAACTATCTGGTATTCAACCATGTGGACGCCCGCCATGAGGCCCTCGTTCAGACCGTAATCCTGCCGTTGGCCGCCACTGTCGTTCTGGCCGCCGCGCTTGGTCTGATCACCCTCCGAAGCTTGGTGCTGCCACTGCGGGCTATGCGAGCCCACACGCTCGCGAGTCTCATTCTTATGGTTGACGGACTGGTCCTGGCCGTGACGATTATGCCGGGCACGGCTGAATGGTTGAAGCTCAGCCAGTCAAATGGATTCGCCGGCCTCTACATGGGGGCGAAGGCCATCGCTGCGGGCGCCATAATCGTGTGGGGGAGTTTCTCGGAGCGTTGGACCGACTGGCGGCGGCGGTGGCTTATGCTGATCGGCGTCCTGCTGTGCGCTTACGGGCTCGATTATTTCATTCCCTGGCTTGGGCCTCTATTCGGTCCGCTGATGGCCAATTGGAACCTGCTTCTCGGCGGGCTCCTCGTCTATGGCTCTCTTTTTCTGCTGGTCTTGCTTTTGTTCGCCGCGCTCGAGGCAATATGGACCAGGCAGTCGAACGAGGCCGGACTTGCGGTCCGGTACGCCGCCGCTTTCGCCGTCTTAGGCGCCACGATCATCTGCCTCGGCCTGTTCAATCGACCGGTGCTGGATGAGCCGTGGGCCTCCCTCGTGAAGGCGTGCTCCTACCTGGCGCTGACCGGTATTCTCGCGGCCTCCATGCTCGCCGCCATCAGCCCGAGCCTGCGACCCAGGACTAACGACTGAGGTGTTTTGACGTGAACGTTTCAGAGATAGCTGTGCGGATAGGCGGACAGTTGACGGGTAACGGGGATAAGGAGGTCACGGGTGTCTCTTTACCCGAAACGGCTGGACCGGCGGACATCGTCTTTGCCGACAAACATGGCTTCCTTCATCCCGCCGCACAATCCCGGGCTGGCGCCTTCATTGTTGACTCCCGTCTGGCGTTCAGCGATCCCCGTCCAGTCATTCGCACTACGACCCCCCGGCTTTCGTTCATCAAGCTTCTCGGGCTGTTTGAGCCTCCCCGGACCTCATCTCACGGGATCGATCCCGACGCGAGAGTCGGCAAGGATTGCCGGATCAGCCCGAGTGCCGTGATCATGACAGGCTGCGTTCTCGGGAACAACGTGGTCGTGGAAGACGAAGCGGTTCTCTATCCGCAGTGCTTCATTGGAGACGGAGCGAGGATAGGAGCGGGAAGCACCCTTTATCCTCAGGTCGTCATCGGGGCCGGATGCGTGATCGGCCGCAAGTGCACTCTCTTTCCGGGCAGCGTGATCGGGGCGGACGGGTTTGGCTACCACGACGAAGGAGCGATGCGGTTACGCATTCCGCACCTGGGGAACGTGGTCCTGGAAGATGAGGTGGATGTCGGCGCCAACACGACCATCGACCGCGCCGTCCTGGGTTCCACGGTCATCGCGGCCGGCACGAAAATCGACAACCTTGTCCAGATCGGTCATAACGTCCACATAGGCGCCAAGTGCTATCTCGTAGCCCAGGTGGGCGTGGGAGGCAGTTCGAGAATCGGAAACGGCGTGGTCCTCGGCGGGCAGAGCGGAATCTCCGACCACATTACGATAGGAGATCGTGTGATGGTCGCCGGCAAGTCGGCCGTCCGGGAGTCGCTTCAGCCGGGCGAGATCGTGGGTGAGCCGCCGGCCTTTCCCATCAGGATAACCAACGATCTGGTTCGCCTGTTGCCCCAGCTGTCCGAGTTGTTTGAGCGCGTGGGTCGGTTGGAGCAATCCCGGCCCCCCTCACAAACGGTTGCGGGCTCGACCGCACAATCCTGGGCCGACGCCGTCATTCCAATCCTCGCGAAGACCCTCCGGGTCAAGCCCGAGCTGATCGGGCCCGACATGGATCTCAAGGAGGAGTTCAACGCCGATTCGCTCACGGTGCTGACCGTTATTACCGAGATCGAGTCCCAGTTCGGAATATCGATTCCCGACGAGGATGTCCCCCGTCTGCGAACCCTCGCCGCAGTTGTAGGTTACCTGGAAAAAAACTACCCGGGCCAACGCTCTAACCAATGAGTCGTAAACGTGTTGTAGTAACCGGGATGGGAGTCTTCTCCCCGGGAGGGGCGGGGAAGGAGTTGTTTTGGAACGTCCTCAAGTGCGGGCAAAGCTTCATTTCCCCGATCAAGCGGTTTGATACCTCCGGCTATCGAACCCGAATAGCCGCAACGATCGACGAGAATATGGTCCCGGCCGTTAACTCGAAGACCGACCCGAACCTCTGGGATTTGACCGCCTCAATCGCTCTGATCGCCGTGAAGGAAGCCTTGAACGACGCCGGGTGGGAGGAGCCTCCGCGGGAGGCGGCTCTGGTCCTCGGCAGCGCGGTTGCCGGTATCGTCTCGCTGGATCATCAGTTTGAGAATTTCTATACGCGTGGTGGCCGGTTCGTCATGCCTTACACCGTCCCGCGGATCATGCTGAACGCCCCCGCCGCTTTGATCTCTATTGAACTGGGGATTCATGGACCGATGTACATGCTGGGGACCGCCTGTTCGTCCTCCAGCCAGGCGATCGGCCTCGGGCATCGCCTGATCGCCACTGGCCTGGCTCGGCAATGCATCGTCGGAGGGACCGAATGCCCCGTCTCGCCCGGGCACCTTCAAGCGTGGGATCGCCTGCGTGCGCTCTCCAAGGACAACGAGACTCCTTGGCGCGCCTGCCGTCCCTTCAGCCGGAATCGCTCGGGTCTGGTCCTGGGAGAGGGTGCGGCTGGCCTCCTCCTCGAAGAGCGCGACGCCGCCCTCTCGAGAGGAGCGAGAGTGTACGGCGAGATTCTCGGCTACGCTTCCAATTCAGACGCCCGCGAGATTCTGCAGCCATCGACGCAAAGTCAGAAGGATTGCATCGAATCGGCGCTCCAGGACGCCGGCCGAGCGGGTGTTTGTCCCGACTACATCAGTGCTCATGGCACGGCGACTGTGGACGGCGACCGAAAGGAGACCGAAGCGATCAAAGCTTGTTTCGGTCAAGGTGCGGCCGGGATCGCCGTCTCCGGCACGAAATCGATGACGGGTCACACCTTGGGGGCCAGTGGTGCGATCTCCTTGGTTGCCACTCTCCTCGCCATGCGAGACGGCATCCTCCCCCCCACGGCCAATCTGGAGGAGCGGGACCCGGAATGCGATCTTGACTATGTCGCGAACGTAAGCCGGCCAGGAAACATCAGCCTGGCTCTCGTTAATTCGTTCGGATTTGGCGGCTGCAATGCGGTGCTGGTCGTCGGGCCCTAGCGACAGAAAGGACACGAAGGACAGAAGGGACACGAAGGACAGGAGGGACATAAACGACTAAGAAGGCTCGACTAACTCGTGTCCCCTCGGTCCCTTCTGTCGCTTCTGTCCCTCGGCATCAAAGAATTTCGAGTAATACGGATACCCGCCCAACTCAGCGGTTGGCCGCCTTTTCCAGCGCTTGTAGCTCCAGTGCCAGTGCTCGGGCCGGCGCCGGATCACGCTCTCGGCTAAATCCATGCACGCCTGATTAATCTGTTCGACATCTCGGTCGCGATCGCCCGAAAGCGTGTACGGTATTTCGAACCATTCCAGCCTGGACCGTCCTCGTCCGAGGGGATGCGCTAAACCATAGATAATCGAGGCGCCGGTTCTGATTGCGAGGGCGCCGACAGTCGGGTGGTTATAGACCGGGAATCCAAAGAAATTTACCCATATCCCGTGGTTTCGCTTAGCGTTCAGATCATTCAGGACCGCCGGGCGATGCTTGCTGTGAACGGCTTTCAAGAGTCTCGGAAAGCCGCGGTGTCCGGGTACAACCCGGTTACCGGTCCTCGAACGGCAGAAGCTGAGGAGGCGATCAAGCCCCGGAATTCCGGTTTGCTGTGCGGCCACGGTCAGGGGCGCGTCGAGAAGGGCCATGCTGAGGCCCATAAGCTCCCAATCGCCATAGTGAAGCGTTGCGTATATGATCCCGTTCCCGCGACACTGTGCCCTTCGCAACATCTCGCGACTCTGCGCGTCGATTTCCACGTACTTGGGGAAGTTCCTCGTGTTGAGCCGGACGGCCCAGAAAAGCATAACGAGAGTGGCCACAGAGTTCTCGATAGACTCGCGGGCTATACGCACCCGTTCGGCCTCGCTCAGGCGACTGCCGAAAACCAGAACGAGGTTGGCCCTCGCCACGCGTCTCGCGGTTGGCGCAAGATAATAGCCTAGCCATCCGCACGCACGCCCGACCCGCCAGACGAGGGAACGAGGTAACAGACAGACGATGACTGTCCCCAGGAGAATCCCGACCACGATGAAACCGTTCCGCACGCTTCTCAGGAATCCACGAACGGGCGAAAGTGTACGCATCGACTACTCATCCGAGGCGCAGATGCCCCTTTCGGAATTGCGGACAAAATCAAGTAGATGCTTGACGGCCGGGTGCTCGTCTTCGGCGATTATCGCGAGCCTGTCCTGCAGCCTCCGGGTGACATCGAAGAGCGTCCTAAAAGCTTTTTTGAGCTGGACGAGATCCGACTGCTGAAAACCATTGCGCAGGAGCCCGGTCGAGTTGATGGTCTTGATCCGGGCGGGAGAACCGACGGCAAGGGCAAAAGGGGGGACATCTTGCAGGACAGCGGAATTCGCCGCTACCATTGCGAGCTTCCCTATTCGCACAAATTGGTGAATACCGACACCGCCGGAGAGCATGGCGAGATCCTCGATCACGACGTGACCAGCCAGCTGGACGGCGTTCGTCAGAACGCAGCCGGATCCAAGGATACAGTCGTGCGCGATGTGGGTGTAGGCCATGATCATATTTTCATCGCCGATCCTGGTCACCCCGCCCGCTTGCTCGGTTCCAACCGAGATATTCACGTATTCACGGATGGTGTTCCGGGCCCCAATCACGAGTTCTGTTTCTTCACCGCGATACTTCAGGTCTTGAGGTCCAACGCCGACAGTGGCGAAGGGGAAGATTCGCGTCCCTGGCCCGACTGTGGTTCGTCCCGTCACGAGCGCGTACGGGCCAACGTGCACGCCTTCCGCCAGCCGGATGTTGGGGCCGACTGAAGCATAGGCGTCGATTCTGACTCCCGGCGCCAGTTCGGCTTTCCGACTGACAATTGCTGTTGGATGCACCTCGATCGCTGCCCCTGTCTCACGTTCGAGGTTGGCATTGAGAGGGTAGTCGAAGGGATGGTCTTCCATTAGAATGCGCCTGGGAAACGGAACCTAGCATAACGAACCCGAATCCGAGCCGCAAGCATGCTTACGACCCTTCTCTACACTCTGTACGGCGCCGGTATTGAGCTGATTACGTGGTCGGCACTTGTCCCCTGGACGCTCCTTGGCCCGGCTGGCAAAGGGGTGCTCGGCCAACGCCTCGGTCGCCAGAGGCTGGCGGCGCGCAAGATACGGACCCGGGTTCTCATCCACGCCGTTTCCGTTGGAGAGATGGTTGCGGCGGAAGTCCTGATCGGTTCCCTCGCACGCCTCCTGCCTGGGGCGGAGGTGATCGTGACCACGGGAAATCGTCATGGACTCGAGGCGGGTCGAAGAGTGCAGATCAACCATCCCGAAGTCGCTGCCGTTTGGTTCCTTCCTTGGGACAGGTGGGGAATAGGGAGCTGGCTGGCGGCCCTGCGTCCGGACCTCGTCGCCGTCATTGAGACGGAGATCTGGCCGAATTTTTTCGTTTCCTGCCGGAAGTTGGGTATACCTCTTTGCCTGGTCAACGGTCGGATCTACCCGGCCGACTTCCCTAATTACAGGCTGGCTCGCCGGTTCTTCGAGCCGGCGCTGTCCTGTGTCAGCTGGTTTGGCGTTCAGAGCGAAAGTGAGAAGCAACGCTTCCTCAAAATCGGCGTGAAGGAGAGCCGGATTACAGTTGAAGCGAACCTGAAGTTCGATGCGGCCGTCCTGCCCGCGCCCCCCCTGAACGTTCAGCTCGGCCGCCGCCCCGTCATGGTCGCGGGCAGCACGCACGACCCCGAAGAGAAATGGCTGCTGGATGCCCTCGGGACGCTGCTCCCCGAGTTCCCTCGTCTGTCTCTGGTGCTCGCCCCGCGTCATCCTCGACGAGTGGCCTCCATCGTGGCTGAAGCCGCGCGAAGGGGTTTCTCTGTGCGGCGGTGGTCCGATCCAGGGGAGGGGATTGTTGAATCGGACGTGCTGATCCTCGACACCATGGGGGTTCTCAGGTCGTTCTACCAGGCGGCGGACCTCGCGGTTGTCGGAGGCAGTTTTGCTGAGTGTGGCGGTCACAACTTGCTCGAGCCTGCCGCCCAATCTTGCCCGCTCCTCATGGGGCCGAATTACGAGCACTTCGAAGAGATTGTGGAGGGATTCCGCCGGGCAGACGCTATCGTCTTTGCCAGAGACAAGACCGACCTTTGCGAGGCCCTTCGCCGGCTCCTTGCCGACCCCGAACGGAGGCGGACACTTGGACAGAAGGCGCAAACGGTTGTGAAGAGCAGAACAGGGAGTGCGGACCGCTACGCCGCCCGCCTGGCGGAACTGCTCAACGAGGCTGCGACTGCCCGCCTTTCCGCCAAAATGGCGCCACCACGGCGGCCTGCAGAAACGGAACGATGAGGATGTGGGCGAGGGTCTCGGCCGGGTAGACGATTGTACCCGAAACGATATAGCTAACCGCGACCGTGATGACCAGGTAAGCCGGGGCCAGAATGAGCCAGACGCGGAAAAAGTTGCGGAGAAAGCTTCTCACGGCGTGAGATCTTAGCAGTGTGACCAAAGGACCTCAAGGCCCTGAATGTCCCCAAGGGTCTCAAAGACCTCAAGGACAAGCAGCCATTCGTTGTCCTTGAGGTCTTCGGGGTCCTTGGGGTCATTTATTTCACCAGGTCAGCTCGAACTCGTACCGATCCGTACCACCCTTGTTGTCGCGAATGCGGATAACGGCTGAGTAATCATTACGGCGCGACGGTTCTTCCACGAGGTCAACTGAGCCGCGCCCCTCGGTCTTGTTCACTTCGAGCTTGACTTCACGCCGAGGGAGTGACGAGTCGAAGTTGTAGCGCTCCCCCTGAACCGGCTTTCCCGTCACCACCCGGACGGACGCGGTGGACGCCTGAATCATGATGACGACTTCGTCATCTACCGTCCCGGACCAGCGCATACTCCCATGCTCACCAAACCGGCCTCCGCCTCCGAAGCCACCACCGCCACCGCCATTGCCTCGGGCTCCGAGCTCGCTCGCCAGATCCTGAATGAGGCTGTACATGCGGCGTCGTTCCGTCCGGCCGAAGGCGTAACTTTCCATTTGGGCAAGCTCCTGGCGGAGGATTGAGACCGAGTCCCGGAGCTCGGATTCAGGCCGCTTGTCTTCCACCATTCTGAGGAAAAGGTCGGCGCTGGCTCTGAACTGGAGGACGACGTAGAGCGCTTCCACATCGGCCCTGTTCCCGCGGCTGCGTCGCGCGAAACCATCGTAGCCCGTATCGGCAAGTTCGCGAGCCAACTCGGCAAGGTCTTGGGCGCTCCGCCGAACAGGGGCGGCAGCCGTGAAATCTGATATCAGGGGCATCAAGAGGGCAACAAGGATCAGGACCAGTACCTTTCGCATATCAGCTCCTTTAGCGTTGTACGGAGTTTAGTGTGAAGGCGGCGTTTCGACAAGAAGCTCTGATCATTTAGTTGACTCTGTACCTGTGGTCGGGTACTTATTGTCACTCTACTCTCAATTCTCGGGTGCTCCTGATGGGCCCCCTTAGTGAGACGACGAAAACCAGATTCAGTTGCGAGGATGACAGATGCCGCTAGTGACACTGACGGACGTGCTGCGAGATGCCGCGAAGGCCCGCTATGCGGTTGGTGCCTTCAACGTCGTAGGGATCGAGTTTCTCGAGGCGATTATGGAGGCGGCCGAGGCCCGGAGATCGCCCGTTATCCTGGCCATAGGGGAACCTCATTTCCCTTTCGTAAACCCGGATCACATCTGCCCCGCGATCCTTGCCATGGCTCACCGATCTTCCGTTCCTGTGGTCCTGCACCTCGATCATGGAGGGACGTTCGAAGGAGTACTGCGCAGTCTGCGGACCGGCTTCACGTCCGTGATGTTTGACGGGTCAAAGCTCGACTACGGGGAGAACGTTCGTCAAACCCGGGAGGTGGTGCGCGTATGTGCTGCCCTGAAGGTCCCGGTCGAGGCGGAGCTCGGAGCGGTCGGCGGAAGTGAGACCGGACGTGTCGAGGGAACTGCCGACGCCGGTCTGTTTACTGATCCCGATCAGGCACGTGATTTTGTTGGCCGGACGGGGGTCGATGCCCTGGCCGTCGCTATCGGAAACGTGCACGGCAAGTACCGGGGAGAACCGAAACTGGACTTTGACCGCCTGCGTCGCATTCGGGAAAAGGCCGAGGTGCCCCTGGTCCTGCACGGCGGCACCGGGATTTCGGCAGACGATTTCCGGAGGGCGATGGCGCTGGGGATTGCCAAAATCAACGTCTACACCGGCATGTCCCAGGCAGGCCTGCAGGCCGTGGGCGACTTCTGCAGGAATATGGGAGACGGTTACCACGATTATCCGCTCATGCTCAGTCAGCTGAAAGCGCGCGTCCGATGCGTCGTCGACGCCCATATCGACATGTTCGGCAGCGCGGGAAAGGCGTGACAAGGTGACAAGGTGTCACCCTGTCACCTTGTCATTCTTCCTCGTCCATCTCCTCCGGGCTTCGATTGCGCCAGCCTAGCCGGATGCTCGTCAGCCTCCACTGTTTATCCGGCTCTTGCACATAGTGGAGCCAGAAGTCCAGGACATTGGGAGACAACATATATTTCCCGTCGGCGGTAAGAACACCGTCGGGCCGCACCTTTGCCTCAAATACCGGTTCCGCCTTCGCCACTTGACCCAGATCCAGGTCATGCTCGCCCCGCGGTCTCAACTGCCGTTCGAACATGGCAATGGGCGCATGCTCTCTCCAGTCCTCGCAAACGCTCGCTTGGAAATCCTTGAAATCTTCCTTGTCGAGCGCCTTGTCGAGGTCGAGCAGCGTGGTCCGCACCAGGCGGTTGATTTCCGCCTGAGCGGGCGGAGCGGGCGGGGGTGTGGCGGTCTCCTCTTTCCCGCGCCTTCTCCTCCAATTAGAGAAACTGTTCATCGTCAGGTAGTGGATTTGCGGGGGCGGCGGTCCTTCGAGAAGGGCCACCCTCCACTCACCCTCTTCTTTGACAAGTTTCATCCGCAGCGGTACCGGCTGACCCGTCTTGGTCTTAATGTTCCCACTCAGTGTCACCTGACTGTTCCCGGTCTGACTCTCCCAGTCTTCCTTCTCGCTGAAGCTGCGCAGATTCCAGAGTCTTATCATCCGAGCGAAGTCCTTGGGTTTCATCCCTTGGCGATAAGCCCGTGTTGTCATCGAATACGCTTCCGCGGGCTTTCCCTCCGACAGTCTGTCCAGGAAACGGTCGGCCGCTCGAGACGCGGCAAAAGACATCAGGAAGTTGATCGCGACCCCGAGAAAAAGCAGACTGACCCCTACGGCCCCGACGATCCAGTAGCTTCTCTTCATCTACGCTCCTATACGGAAGGCGCGCCCCCGCAGTTCCATTCGCACTCATAACTTTTAAGCCGACGCATAGAAGTTATGAAGTGGTTCCGATGACTACCGGCTGGGCGTAAAACGCCGGCGAGACCGACAAGTTATTAAATAATAATGCTATAGAGCGATTCGAGGGCATTCGGTTATTACTGGCACGCAAAGTGCTAGAGATACGGCGGACCGCAAAAAGGAGCGGGCGATACAGAGATCGCCAAGAGCATTATCCTCCCCTCCGATGCTCTTCTAATAAAGCGGGGTCCGATGGAGCAAATCCGGGACCGCCTCCATCAGACCCCGCACAGCTCCAAAATCCCTCAATCAAAATCGCTGGTTGACTCGCCGTTCCTACTCTCTATACTGTCCCGCATATGAATGATCGTGCCCGTCTCTCGCATCCCTTGTTCCTCCCGGGTCTGGCCCTGCTCGCTCTTGCGAGCCTGGTCCTGCATCTGCTCACCTTGGAGGGATACGGCTTCTTTCGGGACGAGTTTTATTTCGTAGCCTGCAGCCGGCGCCTGGCTTTCGGATTTGTCGACCATCCGCCTCTTTCAGCCGCCCTGCTGGCAGGGATTCGGCTCGTGCTCGGCGACTCCTTCCTGTCGGTGCGTCTCTTGCCTATTTTGGCAGGGATCTCAACGATCTTCACCGCCGGGCTGATAGCGAGGGAATTAGGGGGCGGAAAGTACGCTCAGTTGCTCGCCGGCGTCCCTGTTCTCATTGCTCCGCTCTTTCTTTTCTCGTTTCATTTCTTCTCCATGAACCCGTTTGACATCCTGTTGTGGAGCTTGGCGGCTCTCGTCGTTATCCGGATTATCCGCACGTCGGATGAACGGCTCTGGCTCCTGTTTGGCGTGATCGCGGGCCTGGGGTTGATGAACAAGATAAGCATGCTGTTCCTGGGCGTCGGACTGGTTGTCGGCCTCCTCTTGACCAGGCAACGAATTCAGTTCTTGAGTGGCTGGTTTTGGGCGGGTGGAGCCATCGCCGGCCTGTTGTTCATCCCTCATGTCGCCTGGCAGACAAATCACGGCTGGCCCACGCTCGAATTCATGGACAATGCTCTGAAATACAAGATGCTGGCTCTTTCCCCACCGGCGTTCTTTTCCCAGTTAGTTCTGGAGATGAACCCGTTTACTCTGCCGCTGTGGTTGGCAGGGCTCTACTACTTCTTTTTCGACCGGGAAGGTCGCCACTTGCGGCTGTTCGGCTGGGCCTACCTGGCGATACTCATTCTGTTCGTCGTTCAAGGGGCCAAGCCGTACTATTTTGGTCCGATCTACCCGTTGTTGTTTGCCGCCGGCGCCGTCCTGCTTGAGCGCCTCTTGGCATCCCGACTGTTACTGAAAGCCATGATCATTGTATTCCTGCTTGCCGGAGGAGCGGTGGCGGCGCCGCTCGCCCTTCCGTTGCTTGCCCCGGAAACGTACATACGGTATTCGAGCTCTCTGGGGATGGAACCGTCCTCAGGTGAGAGGCACGAGATGGGCCGCCTGCCGCAGCATTTCGCCGACATGTTTGGCTGGGAAGAGATGGTCACCGGCGTCGCTCGGGTCTACCACTCTCTTCCGGACGCGGACAAAAAACAGTGCGGTATCTTCGGCCGGAATTACGGGGAAGCCGGAGCCATTGATCTGCTGGGCAATTCCCACGGCTTGCCGGATGCGATAAGCGGGCACAACAATTACTGGCTTTGGGGACCTGACGGCTACACAGGAAATGTTCTGATCGTGATCGGGGGGAAGCAAAAGGATTTGGCGCGTTACTTCGACTCGGTTCTCGCCGCCGGTATTGTCAGTAATCAGTACTCTATGCCGTACGAGAACAATCTGACGATTTGGGTCGCGCGAGGCATGAAAAAGCCCTTGAAGGAGGTGTGGCCAAGGTTAAAGTCCTTCAACTGAGGCTGTAGGGTGGCGGGAACTCCCGAGCGTAGCGAGCCGAGCAGGCACCGGATTACTCAGCCCATAAGCCGGGAGCTCCCGTGGAAGGCTCAGAGATTCAACCTCTGAACATGGCGGCTGGGAGGGGAAAACCTACTTCCTTCGGACGTCGTGAACGTCCTCGTCCCGTAGCTTCTCTTCTGCGACCTTCCGGGCTTCTGCCCGTCGCCGAGCTTCCGCCTCCGTCTCGACTGGACGGCGGTCCACCGTGGCCACCTCGTCGCGAGCAACCTCCCGCAACGCTTCTATGGCCTTCTTCTCTCTCTGAGCCTTTTCTTCCAGCCGGCTCTCGAGATGGTGAATCTCGTCGTTCGCGGTTCGAAGCTGGGTATCCTTCTCGTCTACTCGACGGCTAAAAGCACTAATCCTCTGATGCGCATCTTCCAACTGCGCGTTCTTCTGATCGAGCGCGCTGCGCACCGACATCAGCTCGTTGCGACTCCCCGAGTTTCTCAGCAGGAAGTAGCCGGCGGCAAAGCCCAAAATCAGACCTACCACGCCGGCAACGACCATCCAGATGATATATTCGGTCGGCATATTCCCTCCATACGCGATCTTAATTTCTTAGAGCGGTAGCAAACCGTGTGCCAACTCCATCAATGGGTTAGAAAAGCAGACACCGCCTGTGTGGCGCTTGCGTACGATGGGGTCATGCGAGAAAGCCCGACGGTGAGAACAGGGAAAAACTCCCTGAGTTAGCGGGAACACGGACGAACACAAAAGGACCTAAGCACCTGAAGGACCTCAAGGACCTGAAAGACCTGAAAGACCTGAAAGACGGGGCTCGTCTCTGGAGTCCTTCTGGTCCTTCTAGTCCTTCACGTCCTTCTGGTCCTTCAGGTCGTCCTTCAGGTCGTTTTCCCGTCGTCCGTGTTCGTCCGTGTTCGTCCGTGTTAATACGCCAGTCCCGTGATTGCAAAGACGAGGACCCAGCCGGCGAGGGTATACATGCTGCCCTTCAGGGTCAGGGGAATCGCCTTTCTGCGCAATCCCCGGACAAATGCGAACACAAACCAGAACACCGGAGCTGTGGCGGCCATTAGCCAGGGAGTAAGCGATAGTCCCGCAAAATAGAATCCGAGGCTCAGGAGGAAAGCCAGGACCGCTGGTCCCAGCCCCGGCCGGATGAAACGGGCTGCTCGCCGAATGCGCCGCCGCTTGCCGTCATCGGTCTGCTGACTTCGTTTGACCCGTGGCAAGAGCCGCAGCAAAAGGACATAGATGAGAGCGGCGAAGAGGACCAGGCCAAGGACCTGAAACAGGGCTGCCAGGACATACGAGGAAAGGAACAAGAGCAAGATCCAGTTCGCGGAGCCCGTATCGTCTTCCCGTATCTTCTGCTTCGACAGCTTGTCCCGGAGAAGCGCCTGCATTCCACGAAACTCTTCGAGGATTTCACCCGTGACTCCCGGGACAGTGCTCAAATCCTCAATGCTCTTGAAGAAGCCCCGGCGCTCGCGGCCGTCCACGATGCTTTTTGCAAGCGCCGCGCTGATGCCGGGCACGGTCCGAAGATCGCTCTCGTCGGCCGCGTTCAGATCGAAATTGTAGCTGGGAAGCATGAACCCCAGGTGCCGATACACACCGTAGCCGACTTTCGCTTTCCGGTTGGCAAGCCAGAGGGGCGGCCCCAGCCGCGCGTCCAGCCGGATCTGGCCCGCCAGGATCCGATCGCGGAGTTGCAGAAGGCTCGACTGCTCCGCCGCTCCCGCCGTCGGCGGTTTTTCGACCGTTGTGCCGCCGGTGACATTGAGGAAGACTCCCAGAACGTGGGGGGCCTCGTCCGGAAACCGTTCCATATACCCTTGGACGAACTGGAGGAGGGGGGCGCGGCCGTCCGGGATCTGCCAGGATACGCTCGCCGCCATAACCGCAAAAGTCTTCAAGTAAACGTTTTCTCGCGGGGTGAAGAGAATCTGCGGTGGCGTCTGTTCCCAATTTACGCTCTTGCCGGGGAGGAGAAACGGCCGGTAAAAGTTTGGCTCCCGGTAGGTTTTCTGGAGTCGCTCGTCGCTGACCAGACGGTAAAAAAAGGTCGCTACAACTCCCTCACTCGCGAGCATTTGCGACCCGTTTTTCAGTCTTGACCGCAGAGACGGCGGGATCACGTCGCGGTACATCTGGGCCTCGTACGCGGGCCGCTGGTCTGAAGCGAGGACGGCTGGGAGGGTTACCTCCCGCGAAAAGTAATTCTCGACAAGAGCGCGGTCTCGGAGTTGTTGTTCCCGTGTTCCCTGCCAGAGCAAAAATCCCAGGTTGGCGGGGCAGAACCAGCAGCCGGACACCTGCTCATCCGCAAAGCGCCGATACCAAGGATCCTCGAGGGATAGCACGGGGTGCCGCCGTCTTTCGAGAAGCGCCGGGCTTCGGGAAGCATCAATGGCGGCGGGCTGAAAATGCGTTCCCCATCCTTCATCAAAGGCCATCCATGGATCGCTGCGCACCGTTACGAAATGGACCCCGTTGAAGGCCTTTCTTTCTCGTTTCCCTGTCAATTCACGGACCAGGATATGACCCAGTTCGTGAGGGAAAATCTGATTCACGCTGCTTTCGGCTGTAACGGCCCGCGGCCCGACCTTGATGTCGATGTAGGGAATTGTCGTCATGTCCCTCAGGCTCTTCCCATCGGTTGTGAGCCAGAAGCCTTGACCCGGGAAACCGCCGCGCCGGTCCGACAGGAAGAAATAGGTCGGTTCAGTTACCTGGGACTGCGCCGCGCTGTCTTTCTCCCGGGTTTGGGCGACATAGTTCTTGACGAATTGGTGCAAGCGCAAGGTGAGGTGCGGGTAACCGGAGGGATTGGAAAAAAGCCGGATGACCTGGCCGGCAACCGGGTCGGCGCCGACGTCTGCCGGGGTGAAGACGTCTGGTTTTGATCCAGCGGGTGGTTCCCGGTCGGCTCGGCGGAGCAAGACGAAGAGCGGCTGCCCCTTCGGTATCAGGTAGTCATCGTTATTGGTGGAGGCACCGGCGACGCCCGCCACCGCGGCGAAGCCAGTCAGAACTGTCGTCAGGCAGAGAGCCGCGATTCCAGGCATCGTTTCCCCTTTTTGGGCGGAGACACCGTTCGTTCGTGCTCTGATGCCTCTCCAGGTGGAAAACCGGGCGCCTGACATCGTGTGGCGTTACCGTTCGACATCGTACGATGCCTCTCGTCCGCCCTGGAACGTGACCAGCGCCTCGAAGCTCGTCTGGCCGCCCCGAAAAGCGCCGTTGTCGGCAAGAAAAAGGAGGAGCTCTCTCTTCTCATTGACCGGGATCACCACGCTCCCGTCCGGGCGATTCAACAGCTCGTTGGGTGTTTGCCGGTCCGCGACGCCCACGGCCCAATTGACGTTGTTCGGAACCGTGTCCCAGTTCGAGGCCTGCCCGTCGGTGTTCCGCACCAGAATACGGATGATCGAGCCTCCGGGTTCCACGGGCAGGGCGATCTGAACGTCTTTCTGTCCGTCTGGTCCAATGGCCTCTGACTGGCCGACCCGGTCCACTTTCCAGCCTTCAAAACGGGCGGTCTGCTGGTCGCTGCCGCATGAAGCAAGGGTGATAAGAAGCACAAAGACGACGAGAATCTGAGCTTTGGTCATTGCGGTAACTCCCTATTGTTCAGGGGATTCTACGACTTCGTTCGGGTGGGCACAACTCAACCGCAACTCGAGACGACCTCCGAGCGATAGACTGAAGCGCCGGGAGGGGGACCGGACGACTTACAGGTATTCTCGGTCAGTATTCGAACAAGTAGACTACACCCCGCCGCCGCTACTTATCCGTCCGCGGCTGTTTGGAGCGCATGACCAGGGCAACGACAAGGACTATCGCTAACCCGCCGACTACAACCCACTGCCACGTTGCCATTTCCATCGTTTTTCTCCTTATCTCGCCGCGCGGTGATCCTATCACGGGGGGTCCGACACAAGAAAGGCAATTCCAGAGGGCTGAGGGACAGAAGGGACAGAAGGAGACAGAAAGCACATGAAGCCGGATTCCTGTCCCTTGTGTCCCTGGTCCGCCACTTTCTTGCGGCGGCGCGTCAGGTTCTCTTCAGCACTCGGCTATACTGAATTCATCGATGGATCGAATCTCTTTGCTTGAAAAACGGGACGGAATAGACGCGACCATTTCCTGGGTGAAACGCACAGTTGGCGTTTACGAGGCCGCAATCGCGGACCCGGACAGGTACGGGATGTACAAGGAAAAGATGGCGCAAGAGCTGGAAGTGCTGAGAAACTACCTTGCTTCAAGGATCCCGCATCCATCCGAATCGTCCCGCTGATCCGCCAACAATCAGATCGAGGGTTGACGCACGGCTAACCCCTTGGGAGAATTCAATACGCGCGACTCTTCCAGGAGGTGAGCTGCATGCGGTCAACAAACGCTCTGATCCGATTCGGTCTCTTTGCCTGCCTCACGGGTTCTTTGGCTGCGCAGAACCTGTTCGACCTCCCTGGACCTGGTGTCCAGACACGTTGGATCACCTTTGAGAATCAAAAGGGTGAAAAAGGCCAGGGGGGAATCGCGAACCAAGGCCGCAAGGGCTCGGCGGCGACCAGCATTAAAGCCGGGCAGACATTCACGATG
>Ga0105092_10000483_pt1 | contig 20690 bp, 15 predicted proteins | sample PPLLak2March2015_FD_87021 | JGI IMG/M metagenome (GOLD analysis project Ga0105092, IMG submission 87021) | Freshwater sediment microbial communities from Prairie Pothole Lake near Jamestown, North Dakota, USA - PPLs Lake P7 Core (1) Depth... | ecosystem: Environmental > Aquatic > Freshwater >... | reverse complement strand
CTAAACATCCTGTCTATCCTGTTAACGCTTTTGAATCCCTATTTCCCATGATATAAAGAAATAGCAAGGGTCCGCAGATCGAGACTGCGGACCCTTATTCATTTGAAGTATTCTATTTTTCTTAGTCCCAAATAGTTTATTCAGCGGGTGAGAAAGGCAGGAGCACGCCGTCTATTGCGTGGATGACTCCATTCGTTGCCAACAGATCTGTCGCAATAATCGATACGACACGACCCTGACTATCGGTCAGGGTTCCATCTTCCTGCGAGATGCTCCCTCCCTGCAGGGTTTCGATCTGGTCAGCCATCAATACATCCTCAGCCAGAAGCTGGCCCTGTGCAACATGGTAGAGCAATATCTGGGTAAGATCTTCAACCGGCATCGTATTTACATTCGTCTCATCGATGCCCAATGCAGAAAACGCATCATCGGTTGGTGCAAAGACTGTGTAATCTTCATCGCTCGATGACAGGGTCTCCAAAACCAACGGATCGGCTGCCATGATAGCCGCAAATAATGTATCGAATTGACCTGCAAAACTCCCTTCCTGGTTTACTGCATAGGCGAGCTGCACCAGGTTTCTTTGCGGTTCTTCGTCCTGAGCATAAGCATAGGTTGCGGGTGATAGTGTTCCAGCAGCAAACACCAGGACCAGCATGATAGATAGGACTTTCTTCAAAAAGATTTGGTTCATTCGTTACCTCCCTGACACCAATAAGATTTTAGATTCGCAATTATAGGAAAGCAACATGAACTCAGCATTAGTGTAAACTAAGCTTATCGCCAGGATTGCTAATTAAGTAGATGAAGTTCAACCAGTTCTCATCTTCCCCACTGTAACACTCAGCACCGTAAGCAGCACCACCAGCAGCACTCCCACCAGCCCATATGCCGTCTGGATCCCCATCCCATCTGCCAGCCTGCCCAGAAGCAGCGGAAGCGACAGGATCGCAAATCCCGAAGCAAGCGTCGCCCGGGCGCTGGCCTGATCTGCTGCTTCACCCGCTGAGCCAATCGCCAGCGACAGCAGCATCGGGTACAGGTTTGCCACCCCGAGCCCGGTCAGGAACAAACCAGCTACACCGAGGAGCGGAGAACGCGCGAGCCAGTACAGCAGGAAACCTGCGCTTGCGAGCAAGAGAGAGGCGAAGACCAGCCTCTGTGCAGAAAAGCGTCCCACCAACCGGCTGCCCGCAAGCCTGCCCAGGATCATACCGAGCAAGAACAGGCTGACCCACTGGGCAGCAGCCGTTTTTTCCAGCCCAAAGCCGGTTTCCATGTAATTGGCACTCCAGAAAACCATGCAGAACTCGACCGCCACTGCCAGCAGAAGCATTGACCAGAAGTCCCAATAGATCCACGGCAGCGACGATCGTCGCCCCGGATTGGCTGACTTGATTTCAGGAGCAAAGTCTTTTGTGACGTTTTTACGCAGGAGAAGCCACAGCAGGACAGGGAACGCGACTGCCAGAGCGAGCACCGACCTCCATGTACCCGTAAAGGCGGCGAACCAGCCGACCATCAGCGGGGCGAAGATTGAAGCAAGCGAAGCTACCACATTGGCTTCCGACAGTGCCACCGCCCGCTGTTCGCCATACTGCAGGGAAAGGACGGATGGTACCACTGCCAGGATGAGGGAACCGATCACACCCATCAGAAAAGCCGCACTGATGGTGATGACAGGCGTGCGTCCCGCCAGCAGCATCAAGGCACCCAGGCTGATTCCGAACGCGCCGAACCACAGCGAGCGCCTTCCGCCAAGCGGCACGATCAGCAGGTGGCCCACCAAACCAACTAGTAAGATACCTGCCGCGAACGCAGTAAAGTGCAGGCTGCTGACGGTATAGGACAGGTTCAGGTCTTCCATCAAGAAAGGCGTCAGCGACCCAAGACTGTTGAGTACATAGCCGTAGAACGCCAGCAGCAGGTAAGAAAGCCAGGTATGCTGGTTTCGGATAATGGGGATTGACATAGCGAAGAGGAATTATACTCTTGTTGAAATTTGGCTTCTGGCTTCTGATTACTGACTTCTAAGTAAAAGCTCTATCGGATGAACTACCCCCCTCCCCGTTCCATCCTCAATCTGTGCCTTACATGAAACCCCTGCTGCAGCGACGATCACCCCTTTCCCTGCTGCACGCACTTGCGGCAGCAAGCCTAACTCCCCCACCTGCATCGACAGACTATAGTGCTCTTTCTCGTAACCAAATGCGCCAGCCATCCCGCAGCAGGTTGATTCGATCGTCTCCACCTCATATCCTACCGCTTTCAACAGCCCAGCCGTTGCTGCCGCACCTGTCGGATACCCATCCATAGCCGGTCCCCGGCTTTTTTGGTAGCAGTGTCCGTGCAGCAGAACTTGCTTGCCATTGCCTGGAAGAGTTCCGTTGAGTAGAGCCTGGATGCGCGGATTGCCATCTGTGCCAGGTCTGAGCAGGAACTCATCTATCATCCAGGCACGTTCCTTCAAGCGAGACGCGTAATTGTTTTCCGGCAGCAGGTCTGGATATTCGTCAATCAAGGTATAGATCTCGGACGGTTCCACACCGACAATTAGGATCTTCCCTTCCGGGTCCAGGGTTTCCAGGGCTTTAACGAGTTTTTCCGCATGTCGTTTGCCGGCTTCCAGAAAGCCCTTCGAGATCAGGGTCCGGCCAGCACTCAGTACCGGCAGCACGATCACCTGGCCGCCCAGCTTTTCAAGAATCCTTACAGCCGCTTCCCCCGCTTCTGGGTGGAAATACTCACTGAAGGCATCATTCAGGAAGAATACACGCTCCGATCTCCCATTTCGAGCCCCGTCCTGCTTCTGCATCCGGGAGATCCTTTTACTGAGCTGTACCCTGGAGAATTGTGGAAAATTCCTTTCCGGAGCCAGTCCCAGAATGCGATCGCCAAGCCAGGAGAAGAGCTTACCTGTCAGGATGGCGTTCGAGATCGGGCGAAAAGGCGCTCCAAACCGGGCAGCAATATCAATATATCCAAAAAGGTAATCCCGCAGCTTCCGAGAATGCGTTTGGTAGTAATGGTGAAAGAACTCATACTTGAGCTTTGCCATATCCACAGCCGAAGGGCACTCAGCTTTGCAGCCCTTACAGGCCAAACACAGGTCCAACGCTTCCCGTACAGAATCTTGAGCGGCTGCCTGGGTGGGGAATTTACCCGAGATCATCGCGCGCAGCAGGTTCGCCCGTCCACGCGTGGAGTGCATCTCGTCCTGTGTGGCCTGGAAAGAGGGGCACATCACCCCATCAGCCTTCCGGCAGACACCGGCTCCATTGCAGTGCTCGATCGCTTCCAACAGTCCGTTTTCGCCGCTTACCCCGCCGTCTCTCCGAAAATCCAACACGGGCACCCAGCCTGAAGCCCGGTATCCTTCGCCATAACGCAAATGCTGGTCCATCCTGGGCGGATCGACAATCTTGCCCGGGTTGAGGACGCCGTCCGGGTCGGCTGCTTCTTTCAACTTCCGGAACGCCCGGATAATTTCCTGCCCGTAAAGCTTCTCCAGCCATTCTCCCCGGGCAATCCCATCTCCATGTTCACCGCTGACCGTACCCCCCAGCCGCTTCAGCAGCTCGACCGTCTCTGCCGCGACGCTTCTCATTTGCGCCACCCCTGAGGCAGTTTTGAGGTTCATCATCGGCCGCATATGCAGGCAGCCGGCAGAAGCATGTCCATAGAAATCGGCATGAGTCTTGTGCTCCTGAAGGATGCACTCCATTTCGCGTACAAACTCACCCAGGCGGTCAGCAGGTACAGAGATATCTTCCAGGAAAGCCGTTGCCCTGACCGGACCCGGCCTCGACATCACCAAACCCATACCGATCTTACGCACTGCCCAGACCTGCTTCTGAGCGGAGGATGATTCAGCGATCAGTACATCTTTACCCAGAGCTTTTGCTTGCCCGACGAGCTGCTTCTCATCTTCCCCCGCGAATTCCACGACCAATAAAGTTGTCCGTCCTTGTGTGAGCACGCCCTCCAGGAAACTGATTTGCGAGGCATACAGGGGCACCGAGCGCGCCAGGTCCACCAATGACTGGGGCACCAGCTCAACAGCGCTCGGGCTATGCTCTAAAACCTCCAACAGTGCATCGCCCGCCTCCTGCACGTCTGTGAAAGCCAAAACGCCTAATACCGTGCGTTTTGCTCGTGGGACCAACCTCAACACTGCACTGCGGATGATCGCTAATGTACCTTCCGAGCCTGCTAATAATTGAGCGAGGTTCACCGTCCCTTCTTTCACGGGTGGATACGGACTCTCCTCGCCGAACACCTCCTCCCAACCCTGCGGCTTGCTCGCCGACCAGGGCAGCAGGTAGTTCAAAGCGTAACCCGAAGCATTCCGCCAGGTGCGAGGCCAGCGGGCACGAATTTCGTCTCCGAAATCACCTCGGATGTCGAGCGAGGCCTGAAGGAAAGCCTGATAGAGATCCCGACCGCCAACCTGCGACCGCTGACTGCTTTCTTCATTGTTTTTCCTTGTATACCTGTCTACCTGTCTACCTGCATCCTCATCCCCCCAGTCCCCAATCCCCAGTCCCTGATCACTACTCCTTGTGTACCCGTCTCCCTGTCTACCCGTATCCTCTTCCCCCCAGTTCCCAGTCCCTGATCCCCGATCACGGATGTCCACTTCCCCAAGTCTCACAACGCTCCCATCCGCCAACACCACGTCCGCTTCCAGCAAATTATCGGCGGCCATACCGTAAAGCATTGAGTGCGCGCCGGTGGCGTTATTACCCAGGCTTCCGCCAACTGTGGCTCGTTCCATTGACGCTGGGTCAGGTCCGAACTGGAGTCCGTAGGGCAGCAGGGCTTTCTCCAGGCGGGCGAGTACCACACCCGGTTCGACGACTGCGGTACGGGATTCGGGATCGATTGAAAGGATTCGGGTCATGTGCCGGGAAAGATCCAGGATCAACGCCGCGCCGATTGCCTGACCTGCCAGGCTCGAACCTGCACCGCGCGGAAGAATTGGAACTTTATATTGTGCGGCGATCTCCACTGCTGCTGCTACGTCGTCCCCATCTTTCGGGAAAGCGACTCCCAGCGGTTCGATCTGGTAGATGGATGCGTCAGTACTGTACAGGAGTCGAGACGCCAGGTCATCTCGGACTTCGCCGTGAAAGTTGTTCTTCAGGTGATGAAGGAAGTCTTCATTGAGCGACATGAGGATCATTATACTATCTGGACGGTTTTCGATTTAACAATAATGCCTCAACCACCTTCTGGTCTTATGTCTATCTGACTTCTCACCTGCTGTCTTCTCATCCTTGACACATAATTCTCAAACGACTACACTAGCATTATCGTCGTCTTAATTGTCCAACATTTGTCTCAGGAGAATCCATTCGAAATGACCATCAGCAGACTTGCGCGATCCATTGTCGAGTCACCTACCCTTCGGATGAACGAAGAGGCCCGGCTTTTAAGGGAAAAAGGCGAGCCGGTCATCCACCTGGGCATAGGCGAGCCGAAGAACAAAACACCTATCACAGCCATCCTCAGCTCGGCTGCCAGGCTTTCGGAAGGAGACGTGAAATATACCCCAACAGACGGTCTCCCTTCGCTGAAGAAAGCTATTGTCCGATATACCGAAGAAAATTACGATAAAATTGTCTCCCCCGAAAACATCATCATCTCAGAAGGCGCCAAGCAGTCCATCTTCAATATTTTCTTCACGATCCTCGATCCACAGGATGAAGTCATCATCAATGCCCCATACTGGGTCTCGTATACAGAGATCATCAAGATGTGCAGCGGCATTCCTGTGGTGGTAACACCAGAAGATGGAACCTTTCACCCACGATTTGAAGACATCGAACGCGCCGTCAGCTCCTACACAAAAGCAATCCTCATCAACAGCCCAAATAATCCATCCGGGGTGATGTATTCTCAACAATTTATCTGCCAGATGGTCGAGTACTGTGAGCGAAAAGGCATCTACCTGATCATGGATGATATTTACCATAAGCTCGTGTTTGACGGCAAACGTGCGCCTACAGCTTATCAGTACAGTAAGAAAGATATCGAAAGCACACACCTGATCTCGATCAATGGTGTCTCGAAGCTGTACGGGATGACAGGATTCCGGATCGGATGGGTGGTTGCTCCCAGAAAAATGGTCCAGGTAATGACCAACATTCAAGCCCAAACCACTTCCTGTGTTCCAAACATCCTTCAGGCAGCCGCCGAGGGCGCCCTGACAGGTGTGCAGAGCAACGTCGAAAGCTTGCGACTGATGATTCAGAACAACCGCGACGTGATGATGCAGGAATTGAAGTCCTTCAACAGCATCAAATGCGTTCAGCCTAACGGCACCTTTTACTGCCTGCCCGACTTCCGGGCATATTCGAACAACTCTGTGGAACTCGCGAATTTCCTGCTGAAGAAAGCGCTCGTCGTTACCGTACCGGGTAAAGAGTTTGGCATAGAAGGCCACCTGCGCCTCAGTTATGCCGGCTCGGTGAAAGACATTACCGAGGGCATCTCCCGTCTCAAGTGGGCTCTCGACCCGACCTCTCCGAATGATATCTATATTGGCGATCGTAAACTGGTTAGGGATTGGCTATGAACAATATCTTAGATATCAAAACACCTGCCGAGGGCCAGGCAGCAGCCTTAAAGTGTGATTATGGACTGGCAAACTTAGGTCTGATGAATTTAAGGAAGGTTTACTGGAACCTGCCAACTGAAGCCCTTTACGAAGAAATAATTTTCCGCGGAGAAGCACGCCTCTCACACCAGGGACCTGTTGTCGTCGAAACCGGTAAACACACCGCGCGGGCTGCCAATGATAAGTTCATCGTGCGCGAGCCGACCACTGAAGATAAGGTCTGGTGGGGGCAGTACAACCGCCCATTCAGTCCAGATAAGTTTGACGAGCTGTTCTCACGCCTCCAGGGATACCTGCAGGGTCGGGATCTCTTCGTGCAGGACTGCTATGGCGGGGCAGATCCAAACCACCGCCTGCCGGTCCGCGTCATTACAGAGCTTGCCTGGCACAGCCTGTTTGCCCGGAACATGTTCGTCAAACCGCAGACAAACGAAGAATACCGGCGTTTCATGCCAGAATTCACGGTCATCGCCATCCCCGGTTTCAAGTCCTTCCCCCAGATCGACCAGACTCCGTCCAATACCTTTATCGTCCTCAACTTCCAGCAAAAGCTGTGTATCATCGGTAACACCGGCTACGGCGGTGAAATAAAGAAGTCTGTCTTTACGCTTCTGAACTACCTACTGCCGCTGCAGGGGATCATGACCATGCACTGTTCCGCCAATGTCGGCAAGGAAGGTGACTCGGCCCTGTTCTTCGGTCTTTCTGGTACCGGCAAAACAACCCTATCTGCCGATCCCCAGCGCGGGTTGGTAGGCGACGACGAGCATGGTTGGAGCGACGACGGAATCTTCAACTTCGAAGACGGCTGTTACGCCAAGGTGATCGAGCTTTCTCCATCTGCTGAGCCACAGATCTATGCCACCACCCGCCGCTTCGGGACAATCTTGGAAAACGTCGTATATGACCCGGTCACCCGGATGATCGACCTGGACGACGACACACTCACCGAGAATACACGCGCATCTTACCCGCTGGAGTTCATCGAAAATGCTGTTCCCGAAAAAATGGCCGGTCACCCAAAAAACATTGTTTTCCTGACATGCGATGCCTCGGGGGTTATGCCACCTATTGCCCGACTGACCACAGAACAGGCATTGTACCATTTCATCTCCGGATACACGTCCAAGATTGCCGGGACCGAGATCGGCCTGCGAGAAGAACCTGAGATCACGTTTAGCACTTGTTTCGGCGGTCCGTTTATGGTGCACAACCCTTCCTTTTACGCCGATCTCCTGCGCCGTAAGATCGAGCGCTACGGATCGCGTGTCTGGTTGGTTAACACTGGCTGGGTTGGCGGTCCCTATGGAGTCGGCAAACGGATCAGCATCCATTACACCCGCTCTCTTCTCAACGCGGCTCTAAACGGTGAGCTGGACAAAGTTGAGTATTATACTGACCCGGTCTTCGGTTATACCGTACCGAAAGAGTGCCCGGGTGTACCCGAGAAGGTTCTCTATCCAGGTGAATCGTGGCACAACAAAAATGAGTATATGAAGAGGTACCGCGAGCTGGCAGCCAGGTTTATAGAAAACTATAAGAAGTTCGAGTCGGAAGATACCCCGGAAGTCACTGCGGCCGGTCCGAATTTATTGGCTCCAGTCGGGTAAATCTATTTTTTAATCAATTCAAGTACCGCCCTAGGATTTTTGCTCGTAGGGCGGTACTTATTATCTAGTGCAGGCGTTCTACGCCTGCACTCCACCCTTCCCGCTCTGCGGATGTCCGATAATTTCCTTACCTGGACTACCAATGTAATACAAATCCAAGCGCCACAGACATGCCCATACCCACGCTCCCCGGCAGTTGCACTGTCGAGCGGTTATCATGAATAATGGGACTTATTTAGCGAGACAGGAGTGATACTCCTCATAAGATATTATAGGTATAATATGGATAATTATAATATTGTTATCGTTTCGAACAGTATAGGGGGATTTTTGCAACCGGGAAAGGCAGTTTGCTATGCGGGATGTAAGGCCTGTTGAGAGGTTGATTCAATGGCTCAGAAGGCGCTACCAAAGCTTATCAGCTCGGATGGTGTTGAGTTCCATTGTTCTTGTGCTGCTCTCGGCAGCGGCAATCGGAATCCCTTCGATCTGGTTGGTGCAAAACCAGATCGACGTTCAGGCCTGGTCGCTCGTGGATCAGGGAGCTGAATTTGCCCGTACCCTCTACAATGATCAAGAAAGCGAGCTCATCAACTTGGCGTTGATTACCTCTCAGCGGCCTACACTTGCTGCACTTGTGCAAGAAGGTAACACAGACTTCCTCTCTGATTATCTGGAAGAGCTCCGGATAGCAGCCGAACTGAACCTGCTGGTCCTTTGCCAGTCGGATGGGAACATGATCGCATCTTCCGGTGATCCGGTCAATGGTAATATTTGTCGACCCAGTGAATCTCGAAGTATCTATATCCATGAAGATAGGACCGGTCGCCGTGTAGATCTGATTGCCAGTCAGCCGTTGGAAATTGACAGCAGGGAGAAAATTACCATCATCGTCGGAAGGTCGCTCAGCACGGATATCTTGTTAAAAATTGCAGCTCAGACCGGCCTCCAACAAACTTTACTGATTGATGGCAGTATTTTGGGAACGAGCTTCGATGACCCTTCCAGCGGCATAGCGATTTTAAATGATGAGGAAGAAAATGGGAGTAGAACAACCGGCACGACGACCATTGGGGGTATTCCCTATTTTTCGACTCGCGTCACGCTGCTAGAGACTCCGGGCATTGAGACCATCGTCTCGTTACCGGTGTCTGAGATTGCAGCAGCGCGCAGAGACCTTACCCGAAATATCCTTGCTGGTATATCGCTGGTCGTGTTTGTTGGTTCATTTATGGGAGTCCTGCTCTCCCGGGCAATAAACCGTCCGCTCAAACAGCTTGCCTGGGCAGCAACTCGTATCGAAAGAGGCAACCTGACGAAACCTGTAGCAATATCTACCCATTTGCGAGAGGTCGCCCAGGTAGGTTACGCTTTGGAGGATGCACGAACTGCATTGCACACGACCCTCAAGGAGCTAAGCGATGAAAAAGCCTGGGTCGATCACTTGCTCGAATCCATTGTTGAGGGCATTATTACATTAGACAAAAACGGGAGGATTACCTACTTCAGCCCTGGTGCTGAGCGGATTACCGGTTGGCGCAGTGAAGAAGTCGTTTCACGGTTGTGCGATCACGTTTTTCGATGTGTGGAAGTTGGTGAGCGGTTCAGCGAGCAGCTGCCCAAACCCGGAGGTCACCAGAAAATTCGGATATGGGTGGCATCCGGACGACAAACAACTCTGGCTGTTACCGGTGCAGTCCTTTCCCCGCAGCGTAACGGAAGAGCACGAATTGCTCTTGTCCTGCGAGACGTTAGCGATGAAGAGGCTATCCGGCGGCTGTTAGGTGATTTTCTCGCCAACATGACCCATGAATTCCGCACCCCTTTGGCAGCATTGGCGGCATCGATCGAACTGCTGATCGATCAGCTGCCAGATTTGTCAAAGGAGGAGCTAGAAGAATTGTTGAACTCCACCCGCCTGGGTGTCTTAGGCTTGCAGACACTGATTGATAATTTGTTGGAAGGTGCAAGTATCGAAACCGGACAGTTCAGGGTTTCACCTCACGCTGCCGATCTCGAAACGATCGTCATGGAAACAATCGGAGTTGTCCACCCACTGGCCCAAAAATACTGTCAAAATTTGGTGGTTGATCTACCGGATCAGCTGCCATTGGTGAATGCGGATGAACGCCGTATAGGGCAGGTGCTGCTGAACCTCATATCAAATTCGGTCAAGTTTAACCCACCCGAAGCTGAGATCAGGATTTCAGTATCACAACTATCGAGGGAAGTAGAAGTGAGTGTGACTGATGAAGGACCCGGAGTACCTGACGAGGAACGCGTAAATTTATTCCGGCGGTTCGTTCACCGAGGGAGTGGCAGCGAGAGGGCAGAAGCAGGAGCAGGATTAGGGTTATCGGTGGTGAAAGCTATTGTGGAAGCCCACGGTGGTCGAGTCGGAGTGAGAGATGCACCAGGTGGAGGTTCGGTGTTCTGGTTTACCCTTTCTGTAGCAGACGTGAATAATCCATCTTTGCAGAAAATTCGATCAGATGAGAAGAAACCTTGAAAGCGATGGTGGTTGACGACGATCGAGTACTGGCAGATCTGCTGGCTTTCACACTACGAAGGGAGGGTTACCAGGTTGTCCAATCCTTCGATGGTGAGTCTGCATTAAAGCGATTCGAGGTGGAACGGCCTGATATCGTTATTCTGGATGTCAACCTCCCAGGAAAATTGCGGAAGTTAGACGGTTTCACCATCTGCGAGAAGATACGCTCGCAGGGTAATACTCCTATTATTTTACTGACGGTACGGCAAGAAGAGGATGATATTATCAAGGGATTAAGTCTTGGGGCAGACGATTATGTGCTCAAACCGTTCAGCCCGCGCCAGCTTGTGGCCCGTATCCAGGCCGTTCTCAGGCGTGCAGGGATGGCTACGCCAACGATCAGAGAAGCTGGAGAATTGACGATCGATCCATCCAGACGGGAAGCGCGTGTTCTTGGCAGCAACCCGATTGCTTTGACTTCGCTGGAAACACGCCTTCTGGAGAAGCTGATGATCAATTCTGGTCAGGTGATACCATTTGAAGAGCTGATCGCACACATATGGGGTCCAGAAGCCGCAGACCGCGATATGCTCAGGCAGTTAGTCCGGCGGTTACGTACCAAGATCGAGCCTGATCCAGCCAACCCTAGATATATCGAAACAGTTGCAGGCCTTGGCTATGGATTAATAAAAGATAGAGACCATGAACAAGGCATCTAAGGTCTGAGACGACCGGTCACCTGGTCTCTCTCCTCCGTAAAATATCGGTACCTATCACCAGAATCATGGAGACAAGTCCGAGCACCAAAGCAGCACTGTAAGCTCCAATATACTGTCGTTCCTCAAGCAAGCGGAAGATATACAGCGTCGATGTCTCGGTACGACCTTGAATTCCCCCACCAACAACCAGGATCGCTCCAAACTCTCCCAGGGCGCGCGCCAGGGTCAACGTCAGACCGTAGATATAGCCCCATCGAATTCCAGGGAAAGTCACTCGTATAAAAATTTGCCACGCATTTGCCCCAAGTGTGGCCGCAGCGCGTTCTTGCTGTTCACCGAAGGCCTCCAACACAGGCATAAGCTCACGGATCATAAAGGGCATGCACACAAACAAAGTCGCAAGGATCATCCCGGGCAGAGCAAAAGTTACTTTTATACCCAATGCATTCAACACTGGTGCTAAAATGCCATTTCGTCCGAACAACAGCAGCAGGCTGTAACCGACGACCACCGGTGAGACTGCGAACGGGGTATCGATCATGCCATTCAGCCATGCCTTGCCTGGAAAATCGTCCCGCACTAACACCAGCGCAGCAATCATGCCAAATACCGTCTGCACCAAAACAACAATCAGGCTGATCCACAGCGTTAACTTGAACGCGGAAAGTGCCTCGGGTTCAGTAAGCGAACGAATGATCCCTTCCAACCCCTCCGAGAATGCACCAGAGATCAGTCCGCTGACTGGTGCAAGAATCAGCACACCAACATAGAGTATGACCACACCAACCAGCAGACGTCTGATCCATTTACTGCTTGTGTCGCGCCGCTCCATCGATTTCTTTATGCCCAGCTCAGAAGTACCGGAGGTATTCATTTTCTCTCCACGGTATTTCGTTTTTGCAGCCAGTTCACAATCAGGATCATCAGGTACGCGATTGCTACCATCGCTATCGACACTGCACTGGCTCCAATGCGATTCTCCGACTCGACCTCACCCAGTACATATACAGCGGCTGTCTGTGAATAGAAAGGGATATTTCCTGCAACTATAACAATTGCGCCAAACTCGCCTATTGCACGGGCGAACGAGAGCATGGCCCCACCGACCAGAGGAAGCACCAGTGGCGGCATCACAATTCGGCGAAAGATGGTCAGCGAACCGGCTCCCAGGGTAGCAGCAGCATCTTCTTGGGAACGATCCAATGCTATCAAAACCGGTTGGACAGACCGCACGACAAACGGAAAAGTAATGAAGAGCAGCGCCAATATGATCCCAGATGGAGCGAATATGACTGAAAGCCCCAATTCTTCCTTTAGCCATGCACCCAAAGCCTGCTGCGGCCCATAGAGAATCACCAGCATCACACCAGTTACCAGTGTGGGAATTGCAAGCGGCAAATCAACAACCCCATTGATGATCGCTTTCCCAGGAAAATCATAACGGACCAGCACGTAAGCAGTCAGGAGACCCATGGTTGAATTAATGATCGTCATGACTCCCGCTGTCCAAAGCGTCAGCTTGAGAGCGTGCCAGGCAGCAGGCATCGTAATTTGGCGGAACAGCTCTCCAACCCCTGACCGGAGTCCGTCTTGCAAAATGACACCCAGGGGTACGAATAACAAAACGATCAGGTAAGTGACAGCCACAGCGCGCAATCCCCATCGTCCCCAAGGCGGGCTGAACCCTTTGGCTGGTTCCTCCACGTTCATATTTGACGACCTGATCGAATGAGTGCTCATTGAGTCGGTACCTGTACCTGGCTGATTGCGATCGTATAAATTCCATTTTCTCCAAAGAATTTTGGTGTCACCTCTGCCCAACTGTCAAACTGCTCGATTGTAAACAGGTCTTCGACTGGTGGATAAGCAGCTTCATGTGCCTGGGCGACCGTTTCGTCTACGGAACGCAGCCCGTGATTGGAGAAAATCTCCTGTGCTTCAGGTGAGAAGAGGAATTCAACAAATTTTTGTGCTGATTCGAGGTTACCGTGTTGGCCAGCGTAAGCATCTATGACCGCGACTGGATTTTCGATCAAAATCGTCGAACGCGGGACAACCATTTCATAATCTTGTCCGCTTTGCTGCCCCACCAGCACCTCATTTTCGTAGGTAATGGCAACATCACCAACACCGTTTTCGAAATTGGTTATACTTTCGCGGGCTCCCTTATCCATCACCATTACATTTTTAAGCACAGAGATGAGAAATGCCTGAGCTGCCGTATCATCATTTGCAGGTACACCTTCTACAAATCCTCGGTAGGCTGCACCATACAACGCCAGGATGTTCCACATTGCTCCTCCGCTGGTCTTCGGATTGGGGGTCAATATCCTCACTCCTGGTTTTGCCAGGTCTGCCCAATCATGAATTTGCGAAGGGTTCCCTTTACGCACCGCAAAGACGACAATCGATGTGCTGACCATTCCGTTATTCGGAGCACTTTGCCAGTCGTTTGTGATCAGACCGGCATTCACAATGCGGTCGACATCAGCCTGGAGGGAAAGTGCGGCAACATCAGCTTCAAACCCATCCACGATAGCTCGCGACTGTGCACCCGATCCCAGGTACGATTCTTCAAAGGTAACATCCTGCCCGGTTTCCATATTCCACTGTTCTATGAAAATAGGGATCAACTCCTGGTATGCTTCACGTGGAGTGGTGTATGCTGCAAGGGTTAAAGTCATGGATGACTGATTCTCAGAGGAAGACTGCCCACTGTCTGGTATTCCCGAAGCGCAAGACGCAGCAAAAATGGCCACCAGGCTTAAAGCAATCAATATCTGTACATGTATCGATTTGTTTCCATTCATTATGCACCTCTTAAAATGGATTCCGGTGAACGATTCGTTTTCTCTCGTATTTGTGTATACTTATGCAGTCCGGCGAAATGGGAACGTACGATCAGCACTGCCTTCCCGAAGTTACTGGCAAATATCCCCTCAAGAAGCCCTTCAAAAGAGATCTTCCCATACCGATTAAGGAGAGGTGATCCCAACACCAGCAGGTCATAACCCCCATGTTGGAATTCTCGCAGGATTTCATCTTTAACAGAGCCGGTTTTGATTGCTGAGTCTGCGGGGACATCCATCAACGACAGTGTCCGGATCCCATCGAATAAGAACTGCTCAGTCCGTTTATTCGAAATTTCTCCATCACGCATGACTGAAAATAGGGTTGCGGCTGCGCCCAGATGCCGGAGAAGCCGCCCGGCGAAGAAAACGTTGTCTTTGGCTGGTTCCCCTCCGGCAACACTGATCAGTGCTTTTTCGGGTAAGCTCTGAGGTCCAGGAACGAGCAGCAAATGGTGTTCCCCAAAAGTAAAAAGCTCCTCTGCAAGTGGAATATCCTCTTGTGGGCGAAAGCCGACGATAACAAGATCATAAGCCTGTCGTTCTACAGCCAGTGCTGCTGCTTTCGCCGGCGGTTCTTGCGAAATCTGAACATCAAGCGATGCAAGACCGCTTCCAAGTGTTTTGCGCGCTTCCTGGATGTGAACATCGAAATCCGTAAGCGAAGCGTCGTCCTCTCCCTGCTCTCCATAGCCCAACAGCGTTACACGGGCATGGGCGATTTGAGCCAGCTGCCCGCCAAAGGAGATTGCCGCTTGAGAGAGCAGCGTGCCATCCGTAAGGATCAGGATAGATATTCCCGGATGCTGGAGTGCATGGAAGCGGCGGACCCCGATCCAGGCTTCTTGCCCTGGTCTTAACGGATAATCCTGGGTTTGTTCTGGCAGGCGTGTTACCTCCACACCGATAGAATTGGTGCCGAACGCAACTTTTGGTGCGATTGGACGAACACCAGGAATCGGCGGCATGACCAATCTCAGACGTTCGAATGCTCCAGAAAAAGATACATCTTGCACTTCACCACATCCCAACGCGCAGCAGCCCAATTCATCTGGAGAAGGTGCCAGGATAACATCTTCAGGACGGAACAATACCTGGACCCGTTGTTGGCCCATCAATTGCATACCATCGGAAGGCAGGTTATAACGAACAGGACCAAGCTGCACCTCTTCGTTGTCTGATTGCCCGACGAGGAGATTCGCTGTGCCAAGAAACGTAGCGACGAATTCGGTTTTCGGACGCCGGTACAAATCCTCAGGCGTCCCGACCTCGAGTAAACGACCATAGCTCATCACCCCAATCCGATCAGCCAGGTCGAAAGCTTCTTCCTGATCATGAGTTACCAAAATTGCAGCGATCCCCAGTCTTCGCTGGATCTCTTTCAAAGTACTGCGCAGCTCGACGCGGATCTTGGCATCCAGAGCTCCTAGAGGTTCATCAAGCAGCAACACATCAGGATCATGGGCAAGAGCACGCGCAAGGGCCACTCTCTGCTGCTGACCACCCGAAAGCTGGCCAGGAAATCGCCTCCCCAAACCAGACAATCCAACCAGCTCAAGCAGTTCATCACATCTTCGCCGGCGCGTTGAGGAAGGCACCTTACGGATACTCAGTCCGAACTCGACGTTATCAGCCACGCTCATATGTTGGAAGAGAGCATAATTTTGGAAAACAAAGCCCACTTTTCGCTGCTGGGTGGGCAGATAGGTTACATCCCTCCGGTGCAGCAAGATCCGGCCGCGGTCAGCATGTACCAAACCGGCAATGATACTTAAGATTGTGGTTTTCCCGCTCCCGCTTGATCCCAATAGTACGAAGAATTCACCGTCGTCAACCTCCAATGAGACATTGTTGACCACCGGATAGTTTTCATAGTGCTTGGTCAGATTTTCCAATACGATTGACATACTTTCATGATTCCCCTTTCCATGGACAGATACGCCAGGCGAAGACTGATCCTACCCAAATGCGAACATCTGGGCTGCAATTCGTCTGCTACCTTTTTATATCAAAAGGGAATGACAAAAGCTGTGATCGCTTTATGACAAAGTTGTGACAATATTGGAGTGAAGAGAGATGAAGTTAATCCTGAATCTTGATACTTTCTTATAAAGCCCACGCCAGCATAAAACCAATGATCGCCAGGATAATACCCAGGTGTAAGAACAGATTGGTTTCACCCAGCCATCCTACGGCCGGGAAGAACTGCAGAATCCCGTTCACCAGAATCAGCAGCGCTCCGAGCAGCGGCAGCAGCCCTTTGCGGACAGCCAGGAAATCAGACATTACATCAAGGAAACGGTTAAACCGGCCCATCATAACTCATCCTCCTGTGCCTGTACTTGTCCATCTGGTTTCCAATAGAACGGTTGGTAACGAGTCAGCAGCCTGATAGGTATCCTGCCTTCGATAAGCACACCACCTTGGATATGCTCTTCCCGGTCTACCTGTCCCTGCTCGTGAAAGGCAGCAATCAAGCCGCCTTGTTGGTAAGGCAACTTTACTTTGATCGCCTCGAACGTCTCGAAAAGTACATCACTGATCTTTTCAAGCAAATCACCGATACCCAAACCTTTTAGTGCTGAAATAGCGACTGAATTCGGGTATTGTGCAAGCGACTGCATCGCACCTTCCGGATCAGCCAATTTATCGATCTTGTTCAAAGCTGTCAGAATGGGGATTTCACCGGCATCAATTTCTTCCAATGTCTGATGAACGGCTTTCGCTTGTGCCTGCGCTTCTGTATGCGTTACGTCCACAACGTGAAGCAGGAGATCTGCCTCAGAAATTTCTTCGAGCGTTGCCCTGAAGGCCGCCACAAGTGATGTCGGCAGCTTTTGGATAAACCCAACGGTATCAGTGAAGAGAGCCACGTGCCCGCCTGGCAGCTCTACACGCCGGGTTGTTGGATCGAGGGTAGCAAAGAGCTGGTCAGCCACATATACCTCAGCGTTGCTCAGCCGGTTCAACAGTGTCGATTTCCCGGCATTGGTATAACCGACCAACGCTATCACCGGGATTTCCGAGCGTTTTCTACGAGCACGATACTGCTGCCTGTGAGTCCGCACCTTCTCGAGCTGTTCTTTCAGATTTTCGATTCTGCGGTGTATATCGCGCCGGTCAACTTCTAGCTGAGTCTCACCAGGACCGCGAAGGCCAACACCGCCGACACCTCCGGCTCGGCCACCACCGCCACCTGCCTGCCGTGCAAGGTGCGTCCAGGCACGGGTGAGCCTCGGGAGCCGGTATTCGTATTGAGCCAGCTCCACCTGAAGAGCTCCTTCCCGAGTGTTTGCATGCTGGGCAAAAATATCCAGGATGAGAGCTGTGCGGTCGAGAACACGTACTTTCTCACCGAAAACTTTCTCCAGCTCACGCAGATGCCTGGCGATCAGCTCCTCATCGAACAGAACGACATCAGCCTGGGTCTCTTCTACAAGTGCCTTCACCTCTTCCACTTTTCCCGGTCCTATAAACGAGTTAGGATGAGGTGCATCTAACTTCTGGGTCGCAATCCCGACGACCTCAAGCCCGGCGGTATCCGCTAGGAGTGAAAGTTCGTCCAGAGATTCATCCATAGAGAGAATATTTTCTTCCCGGCGCAGCTCAACACCTACAAGAAAAGCTCGCTCTCGAGGCCGGGTTGTTGGTTCAGGGGTCTTTTTTGCCATAAAATGTTACTTTATTCGCCTTCTTCGATCATCGAGTGTCCTAAAGATTCAAACAACATTGCTGTTTTCTTGTCAGGACATTCCTTGTAAATAGGTAAAAGGATATGAAATGTAGAGCCCGGGCAGTTGTTTTCATCGTATCCCGGAGATTCTGTCCAAATTGCCCCTCCATGGGCTTCAATTATACCTTTTGTGATAGCCAGCCCGAGGCCTGGGCCGCCACCCTTGAACCTGGTTTTACTTGTCGAATGCAGAGAGGCGTTGCCTAACCGGCCGAACTTCTCAAAGATAACGAGCAGGTCTTCCGGGTTTATTCCAATACCTGTATCCGTCACGGTTACTTCAACAAATCCTGGCAGCATTCTACCATCGATCACAATCCGCCCGCCATCCGGGGTATACTTTATGGCATTATTAATGATATTCCGAAACGCCTGCAGCAAACGCTCGCCATCACCGTAAGTCATCTCCTTGCTGCCTTCAAACGAGTGGAAACGGATCTCGAGATCTCTTTGCTGGGAGATAGGGAAGACTTCCATATTAATTACTTCGAATAACCGGTTCAGCCAGATGGGCTGGAAACGGATCGAGAGTAAATTGTTATCGATCATCGATACATCGATCATGTCATCCACGATTTCACGAAGTCGCTTGCTTCCGCTGTCGATACCTTTAAGGAAGAGTTCGCTCCGCTCCTGATCATTTTCTGCCGGAAGGGATTCTCGCAGCATGGCTGCATATCCCTCTATGAGCGTTAAGGGCGTCTTCAGTTCGTGAGCTGCTACAGAGATAAAGTCAGATTTGCTTTTATCGAGCCGCTCGAGTGATGAATTTGCTCGCTCCAGGTCATAAGAAATCCGCTTCACAAGCCTGTCCGCTTCCTGTTTTGCGGAAAATTGTAGAGCATGCGAGAATACCGGAAGCAGTGCCCCGCTAACGTCCAGGGCTTCTTCCTCGGTGCAGTTCTCGCGCACAACTTCAAATGCAATCATCAAGAGGTCACTTAACAGGGGTGTGATACCGCCTTCTTGCTGCTCCAGCTCGGTCAGGGTGGCTGCCTCGATCCAATTCATCAACTGCGGTTCCAACCAGACTGGGTCGCCATATTCAACAGACTGCTGGACAAGATCATAAAATCTGCCCAGTTCTTCAAGAAACATTTCCCGCATGCCTTCTCCCCGTGAGAGGCGGTGCGCGGCTCTTTTCAACAATATTGGGCGAACCTGTGTGAGAAGCTCAATGACACTCATATATCATATAGTTTACGCCAGGTTCTACTTTTTGCCAACGAATTCAGGTTTTCATTCTCGTTAATCACCCAGCCTATATTGGATCCCTCAAGTGTGCTATTCAATGGGTGGATATTTCTCCGCAAGCCAGGCTGCGACTGTTGTTCCTACCGCTTCCAGGCTTTCAGCCGAGACTTTGTCGGCCGTGTCCTGGGTGGTGTGCCAATATGGATAATCGAAATCGATGATGTCGACAGCCGGAATGCCCGCCTGCAGGAAAGGCGTGTGGTCGTCCAGAACGGAGTATTTTAACGCATTGATAAACTGCGAGTACCCTAATTCGCTTGCTTTTGACCAAATTTCACTTGTTAACTCCTGGTTTGAAGTCCTTTCCTTATATATGTTTAAGTCTGCATCACCGACCAGATCGACAATCACTGCTGCCTCCGGGGTAATTTCCAAAGCATCCACAAAAGCGCGCGACCCCAAAATCCAATCCCAGCCGGGGATATTTCCATTATCTTCTGCATCAAAGAACACCAGCCAGATATCTACATTCAAATTTTCGGGTAAAATGCGCGCTAGCTCGAGCAGTATTGCAGTTCCCGAAGCTCCATCGTTGGCTGCAGGCACCGGTTCATCCCGCTTCTCAGGGTCGGGGTCCTGATCTGCGAGCATACGGGAATCATAGTGCGCCCCGATAACAACCACAGGTTTGCCACTCGCCTCGGTTCGCTTCGCAGATAGGTTTTTGATTGGATGCTCCAGCATGGTCGTCTCCTGGAGCTCAACCGTCCAGCCGGTATCTACTAACTCTGATGCAGCCCAATCCAGAAACTGCTGGTGTGCCTCACTTCCCACCACCCGCGGACCGAAATCAAGTTGTGTGAGCACGTCCTGGTAAGCCCGCTCTCCATCGAAAATTTCCGGTTCATCAATTTGATCGGTTGGGTTTCCACCGGATACTTGTGGGAGGAATACCTGGTTGTCCTCATCTTCCTGGAAGACCTCGGCGGGCAAATTCTCATTTACTGAAGTCTCTTCCGGTGGTGCTCCCGTCACTGCACACGAACCGAGCAAGAGTACAACAAGTACGAAGAGAGACAGACCTGTGATTCTAGCTGGGATAACCTTCTTCTGAATATTTTTTCTAGCGAACATTCTCACCCACCTTTGCAAAATACGTGTCGAAATCTATGGCAGCCCGTCCAGCGTAGGCAGCAGCACGATCCCGCTTTCCGCGCCTGCCTCTTGGCAGTTCTTCGAGGGGAGGTAATATGCCAAAATTAGCTTTCATTGGTTGGAAATCAGCCGGGCTGGCATTTGTAATGTAATGGCATAAGGCTCCCAGCATGGTGGTCTCCGGAAGGACGAAAGGATCAACCCCTGCCAGCACTCGAGCTGCATTCAAACCAGCCAGGAGCCCGGTAGCAATGTTGCCAACATAGCCTTCCACCCCGGTAATCTGACCGGCAAAAAACAGGTCTTCCCGGTCCTTG